>Ga0335078_10000984_pt1 | contig 43338 bp, 43 predicted proteins | sample Lox_Sample_32_FD_206711 | JGI IMG/M metagenome (GOLD analysis project Ga0335078, IMG submission 206711) | Soil microbial communities from Loxahatchee National Wildlife Refuge, Florida, United States - Lox_Sample_3.2 | ecosystem: Environmental > Terrestrial > Soil > Wetlands | place: USA...
CAGCCGTTTGCGGCCAAAGCGGTCGGTCAGCTTGCCGCACGGGATCATCAGCGCGGCCATCACCAGCAGGAACAAGGTGATGCAGACCTGGACGCCCTGGACGTCGGTGTGCAGGTCGCGGCTGATGTCAGTGATCATGACGTTCATGTTCGAGCCCGCGAAGCTGCAGATGAACTGGGCCAGGGCCAGCGGCACCAGCATCCTCCGCGGCGACACAGGCAAGGCCTGCCGGCCGGGGACCCTCGTCATGACCCCAACCCGCCGTAGAGCCGGCCCATCGCGTGACCGTCTTCGACCAGCGCCCATCCGATAGCTGACACAGCAGACCCTTCAACTCGGCGTCCCACGAGAGTACCGAGCGAATACCGCCCGGACTAGGACCCTTCCGCCGTCCGTGGGATAGCGGCCGGGGGTGGTGACTAGCCGCCGCACGCACGTGGATGAGGCAGCCCGCCTCGACACTCCACCATGCCGAATAAGCTGCTCGGCGGGACCGGATGAACCGGCATTGTGGTCAGCCTCGATGGTCAACAGCCCGTTCGGGGGCCGTGGCCGGGAACATTGTGCCTGGTGGAACAGGATTGGAACGCTGACCCTGCCTGCACATGATCATGTTGTGGTCGCCGGTCTGTAATCCCGCTCTCGTCGAACAGCACCGCCTGCGTGACTGGCTCGGGCATGGCCGTTCACCTTGACTCCCGTGCCCGGTTTTTTGGGAGCAGAACGGGAGCGGCCGACCGCGCGCAGGTGCGCTCAAGTGCGGTGTTCGTAGCGGGAACCAGGCTAATGACCTGCCTTAAGGCCGGTCATCAGGCCATCTGTCCTCCGATGCGCTCGGTTCGCATCGAGGGGGTCAGGGGTTCAAATCCCCTCAGCTCCACCATAACCAGGAGAGGTCTTCACGTTTCAGTGAGACTAGTTTCACGCGTGGGGATGGGGGTCCTGGACGAGCTGCGCGCCGGCGGCCCGGAGCGGCGGCGCCACGCGGCGGCGTCGCGGTGGGCGTAGCCGGGGCACCCAACGGACGCACCATCAGAAGTGCGCGGAGGGGACTGCCGCCTTCAGGCGGCAGGGGAATCCGCGCTCCCTCCCTCCAGGATTACTGTTATGCGTACGGAACCTGTATACTAGTTGCATGTCTCGTGACGTGCAGGTTTCCGTAGGCGCGGTGTATGACCTCGGCCTGCACGTCGTGTGGTGCCCGAAGTACCGGCGCCAGGTGCTCGGCGGCCGGGTTGCCGTCCGGCTCCGGGAACTGATCGAGCAGAAGGCCGCCGGGAACGGGTGGCGGATCGTGGCGTGCGAGATCATGCCTGACCGCGTGCACCTGTTCGTGAAGACCGGGCCGAAGGACTCCCCGTCCCACGTGGCGAACCAGTTCAAGGGGTACACGTCACGAATGCTGCGCGATGAGTTCCCGCACCTGCGGTCCCGGCTGCCTACCTTGTGGTCGAAGTCGTACTTCGCCGCGACGGTGGGCGCGGTGTCGGCCGCGACGGTGCAGCGGTATATCGACACCCAATACGAGCGGCCGTGGCGCAAGGAGAAGGCCCGGTGAGACGGTCGTGCAAGTTCCTGCTGCGCCCCACCAGCAAGCAGGCAGATGCCCTGGCGGTGATGCTGGAGGATCACCGGCAGCGCTGCAACGGGGCGCTGGAGCACTGTCGCGCCGCCTACCGCATGGCCGGGGTCACGATCCGGTACGGACAGCAATCCGCCGACCTCAAGCACATCCGCCGCGACGACGCGGACGGGCAGGGCCGCTGGTCGTTTTGCTCCCAGCAGGCTACCCTCCGCCGCCTGGACATTCCTGTCCTGTGATGACGTGCCAGCCGGACCGCTGCCCGCAACGGGCGCAGTCACCGGGGTCGACATGGGCGTGACGTCGTTCCTGACCACAAGCGACGGTGTGCACATCCCGAATCCGCGTCCCCTGGCCGCTGCGGCCGGTCAGCTCACCACAGCGCAGCAGGTGCTGGCCCGCAAGAAGCGCGGCAGCACGCGGCGCCGCAAGGCCGTGGCCCGGGTCGCTGCTCTGCACGGCAAGGTGCGCCGCACCCGCCTTGATCACGCGCACAAGACCGCGCTTGCGCTTGTCCGCGACCACGACCTGATCGCGCACGAGGCGCCGCGCATCGCCAGCATGACCCGTTCGGCCAGTGGCACCGTGGAAGCCCCCGGCGCGAACGTGGCCGCCAAGGCCGGGCTGAACCGTTCGATTCTTGATGCGGGATGGGGGGTGTTCCTCGCTGTACTGCACGCCAAGGCTGAAAGTGCCGGCCGGGTAGTGGTCGAGGTGAACCCCCGTCACACCTCGCAGCGGTGCTCGCAGTGCGGGTATGTCGCTGCGGGCAACCGCATCACCCAGGCGCAGTTCCGCTGCCTCCTGTGCGGGCACGAAACGCACGCGGATATGAACGCTGCCCAGAATATTCTCAGGGCCGGGCTGGCCCTTCAGGCCGCGGAAACGGCCTGAGAAGCCGGTGCCTTCAGGCATCGGAGTAGTCACACGGGCTGAGCCTGATTCCTCCTCAGTGGGGGTGGCCTGGCCCCGAGGGGTGGCTCGCATGCGCCAGTCCGGCCCGGGCCTAGTCGGGTTCTGGTCAAGCGGCGGCCCGGGCTCTGCCGCCAGCGGTGGTGATCCGGGAATGAGGACAGGCAGAGGTGCCGGATCACCTCCTGCAGGAACCGGCGCGGCGCGGGCTTCCTGGTCCCTCGGCTGCACTGTTAGATTTGTACCGCAGCGGCCAGCGGGTCAGCTGAGGCTTCCAAAGGGAGTTAGGTATGGCGGCGGCACCCCAGCCGGGAGCAGACGACGAACTAGGACCGGTCGATTTCCTGGCGATCGAATTTCCCGGCGGCCGACTCACCGCTGCGGGCTTTGAGAGGCTGCTTTCCCTGGCCGACCAGGGCGTGGTGGACATCCTGGACATGGAATTCATCACCAAGGACGCCGACGGCAAGACCAAAAAGATTGACGTCTGGGAGTTCGCGGTCCCCAGCGGGGTCGACCTCGGCGCCTGGGCCGGGGCGTCGTCAGGCTTGCTCGATGACTCCGACGTCACCGAGATCTCCGCGGCGATGCAGCCAGGCAGCGTCGCCGTGGTGGTGATCTACGAGAACCGGTGGGCTCTCGGCCTGGTAGACGCCTGGCGGCGCGACGGCGCGCGGCTGATCGCCAGCGGCGGATTGCCCGCAGCCGAGATTGTCGCCGCCCTTGATGCAGCCGAGTCCTCCTGACCCAGCGGCACTCCTAACCGACCCCACGACGAGGAGGTCACCGTGGGCCTATTGAAGACCGCCGCCACAGTTGCGGTAGCCAGCTCGGTGCACGGCCGGATTCAGCGCCGCCAGCAAAACAGGTGGGCCGCGCAGGACCAGAGCAGTACGGCAGCTGCGCCCGCCCCGCCGCCAGCGCAGTACGCGGCCCCAGCACAGCCGCAGCAGACCCACGCCGAGCCCGCCCCACCGCAGGAACCAGCCACCGCGCCGCAGGCAGCCGACATGAGCGACCGGCTGACCCAGCTGAAGCAACTCGGTGAGCTGCTGTCAGCGGGCGTGCTGACCCAGGCCGAGTTCGAGCAGCAGAAAGCCCGCATCCTGAACGGCTAACGTGACCGCCGCTGCATCTGAGGTTTGCTGGTGGTGCTGCCAAGGCCATAGCCAACTATCGACTCGGGACGACGGGCCTGGAATACCTGCCCAGCAGACAGCCACTGCTGGACGGTCCTGGGCAATTCGCCCATGCCTGCGGGTTAGATGGTCAGCAGCCCATCCAGTGGTTCGGCTTGGCCTTTCTCGCTGGGGCTCCCGCCCCGGACCCCGGTCCCAGGGAGCGGCACCTCTTGTGTTATCTCCCGCACGCGCACAGCGCGCCGCCCTTCGCGGACCCGCCTGGAGACACCCCAGACCCCGTTTCCCTGGGGCCACGCCCAACCGTCGGCTCTCTTGCGGACGCTGACCTGGGCGTTGAACATGGCCCGAACCTGACCCCATGCCCCGGCTTGTCGGCCTCGGTGGTGCCGAGCGCTCTCCGACTGACGGGCTGGGCGTTACCCTGGCAGGGTTTCCAGCCAGGCCGCATTCAGCCAGTCGATGAAGGACCAGGCTATGACGATCTACCAGCACATCCGCCATCCGCACATCGCCGCGCGGCGGGCCGACCGCCCGGTGAAGGTGGCTGATCAGCTCCCCCAGGACTCGGCGGTCAACCGGTTCAACACGAAGGTCGCGATTGTGATCACGCAGGTGGTCGGCAGCATGTGGTGTGCCTACGCCTTTGCGCTGTTCGACCTGATCAGCCTCCCGGCCGCGATCCGTGGCGGTCCGTCGACGATCGTCTCCTGGGTGGCGCAGACGTTCCTGCAGCTGGTGCTGCTGTCGATCATCATGGTCGGGCAGAACGTGCAAGCCGCCGCCGCGGACAAGCGCGCGGAGGCGACCTTCCATGATGCGAGCGCCACCCTCCACGAGGTGGCGCACGTGCAGGGCCATCAGGCCGACGTCAGCGCGCCCGGCGCCTCCCTGCTGCCCGCGGTGGAGAACCTGCGCGCCTCCTCGGCGACATCACGTTAGGAGTGCGCACCATGACCACCACGCACGACGACGAACCGGAGATCCTCGACCTGCCAATCGGGCTGGACGCCAGCGGGATGCGGAAAGAATTCGACAGCCTGGGCCACGTGGACGTACCCGCGGACCATTACTGGGGCGCGCAGACGCAGCGCAGCCTGCAGCACTTCGACATCGGCCACGACCGGATGCCCAAGGAGGTGTACCACGCCTACGGCTACGTGAAAAAGGCCGCGGCCGTGGTCAACACCGCCGCCGGGCGGCTGCCGGCCTGGAAGGGCCAGCTGATCGAGCGGGTCTGCGACGAGGTGATCAGCGGCCAACTGGACACCGAGTTCCCGCTGTACGTGTACCAGACCGGCTCGGGCACCCAGTCGAACATGAACGTCAACGAGGTGATCTCCAACCGGTGCATCCAGCTGGCCGGCGGCACGCTGGGCTCCCAGGAACCGGTCCACCCAAACGATCACGTGAACATGGGCCAGTCGTCCAACGACACGTTCCCGGCCGCGATGCACATCGCCGCGTACACAATGGCCACGACCAGGACCATCCCGGCGCTGAAGCGGCTGCGGGAGGCCATCGGCGCCAAGGCCAGGCAGTGGGCCGATATAGTCAAGATCGGCCGGACGCACCTGGAGGACGCGGTACCGCTGACCGTCGGGCAGGAGTGGTCCGGCTACGCCGGCGCGCTGGACGACGCGATCGCCGAAGTCGAGCACGCCACCAGCGGGCTGCTGGAGCTGGCCATGGGCGGCACCGCGGTGGGCACCGGGCTGAACGCCCCGGCCGGGTTCGGCGACCAGGCCGCGGCGCAGATCGCGCAGATGACCGGCGCGCCGTACGTGACGGCGGCGAACAAGTTCACCGCGCAGGGCACGCTGGACCGGATGGTCCGCGCGCACGCCGGCCTCAAGGCCGCCGCGGTCACCTTGTTCAAGATTGCCAACGACCTGCGCTGGCTCGGTTCCGGACCGCGCACCGGGCTTGGCGAGCTGCTGTTCCCCGCCAACGAGCCCGGCAGCTCGATCATGCCGGGCAAGGTCAACCCGACTCAGGCCGAGGCGATGCTGATGGTCGCGATCCAGGTCATCGCCTCGGATGTCGCGGTGACCATGGGAGGGAACGAGGGTAACTTCGAGCTGAACGCCTTCCGCCCGATCATGATCGACAACTATCTGCACTCGGCGCTGATCATGGCCGACATGTGCGACCATTTCCGCGAGTTCATGGTCGAAGGCACCAAGCTCAACGAAGCCAAGCTGAAGGACAACATCGACCGGTCGGTGATGATGGTCACCGCGCTGTCCCCGGTCATCGGCTACGACAAGGCCGCGGAGATCTCCTCCTACGCCATCGACCACAACCTGACCCTCAAGGAGGCGGCGCTGGCCAAGGGCGTGTCCGAGGTACTGTACGAGCGGGTCGTCATCCCGCTTAACCTCACCCGCCCCGGCACCGCCGACGTCCCGTCGATCCCGCAACGCTCCTGACATGCAGTCCCTGAACCGAGAGCAGGCGGGAGCGAGCCGCGAGCAGCTGGTCGGCAAGGCGGCCCTGATCGCCTCGGTCGGCGGTGCACGCGGCTACGCCGACTGGACCAACCCCGGCCACCGGCTGCGGCGGCTGCTGGCGGAGTTCATCGGCATGGCCGGGCTGACGTTCGTGCTGTCCGGCGGCGCGGCCATCCTGGCCCGGTACGGCGGCCGCGCGCTGCAGCCCTGGCAGACCGTGCTGGTGCTGTCGCTGGTCTCGGCGCTGTGGCTGGTGGTCGCGGTCTACTTCCTGGGCGACATCTCGGCCCACTTCAACCCGGCCACCACCTTGGCCTTCGCGCTGCGCAAGGACATGGGCTGGATCATGGCCGGCGCCTACTGGGTGGTCCAGTTCGCGGCGGCCATCTGCGGGTCCCTGCTGGCCCGCGGGTTCTTCGGCCCGGCCGGGAACCTGGCCGCCACCATGCCCAAGCCGGGCCAGTCCTGGCAGGCCGCCGGGTTCGAGGCCATTATCACCTTCGGCCTGGTGCTGATGGTCCTCAACCTGGCCAACGGGCCGAAGCTGAACGGGCCGTTCGTCCCGCTGGCCGTCGGCGCGTACATCCTGGCCTGGGGCACCATGGGCGGCCCGTACGAGGGCGCCGCCATGAACCCAGCCCGCAGCCTGGGACCCGACGTGGCCATCGGGAACCTGTCCACCTGGTGGGTCTACCTGATCGGGCCGGTGATCGGCGCGGTCATCGCGGTGGGCGCCGCGTACGTGCTGCGCGGGCCCGCCAAGGCCGGAGAGGCCAGCGCCGCCGAGGGGCAGCCGCTGGACCGAGCCGTCTGACCAGGTAAGCAGCCGGCCAACGAGGAAGGATCCGAGCCGTGCGCGTAGGGCTGATGATCCCCGTGCAGCGGTTCGGAAACCGAGGGCTGCGGCGGCCGGATGGCTCAGGAGTTCGGCGACCATTGGCGAGGACGTCATGGGCCTGCTTTCTTTCCCCAGCACCGGTCATCCGGCGCGAACGGCGATCCCCGGATAATCGAGAACCAGGCCGGACTGGTCGTAGACCAGGCGGCACGCGAAATCAAAGGCCGGCGCCGTGTAGTCATAACGTTGCCGTGTGGCCTCCCCTGGAGCGCGCACGTAGCTTTGCTCCAGCCGTTCCACGGCAAGGCCGACGGCGCGGACGTATGCGGCAGGAGCGGCAGCATGTTTGGCGGGAGGCAGGCTCATCCGGCGCACGGGCAGCGCGTTGGTCAGGGCCGAGGATTCCAGATCCACGTCGAGGCAGCCATCAAGGTACGGAGCCGGTGCGCCGTCGACCCGCCATCGGCCCGCTCCGTCCGCCTCGAGCAACTGCCGTCAGCTCACACGCAGCGGGTGATGCCGGCGCAGCCACATAATGCCTGAATATAAGGCGAGGACACGGCTGACCGGTGCTGCGCAAGGGTCTCGGAGATAAGGACGGGCTGGCGATGACGATCTCAGGTTCATCACTACGGATGGACGACCTGAGGGGTTACGCCCACGGGGAGATCTACCTGGTTAGGAAGGCCCGGCATCACGCCGAAGCGAAGGTCTACAACACCACGGGGTTCGGCCCGGTCCGGGCCGGCGAGTTCGAGGCGATCGACGTTCAGCGCCTGGCTGCGGACACCAGATCTGACCTGGCCTGGAAGAGCCCCTGGCGCTTCTGGACGGTCGATGCCGCGACGATCATCCCCGTTGGCGAGTCGCGGGAACTCCAGGGCCTGATGTTCACCCTGGTGGCCAAGATGCACCTGCCGGTCACCTTCGACCTGAGCCGGTACCAGTCCGCCCCGGCTTACCAGCCGATGCAGATCAGGCGGGCCGGGACGGATGAGTTCCATGCCGGGCGCCCGGTGTTCCTGCTGCGCTCCCCGGAGGGGATCACCTGGGTGATGGAGGCCTTCACCGACCGCGACCTGCGCGAGTCGGACCTGCCCGATCTCGCGGCGCGACTGGCACTGCCCGAGGGCTGGCGGTATAAGACGGTAACCCTCGGCGAGGATCTCATCATCACCACCCGAGGGCTGGCCCAGATCGTCCCGGACGATCTGGGCAACACGTACCAAGCCTGCGTGGACGGCCTGAACAACTTCGACCCCTGGGACTGAGCTCGAGCAGGCAGGAGCTCTCCGGGCACCCGGGCAGGGCGCTGCCCCGCCCGCCCCGGAACCTCTCCTCGGTGCCGCTCCGTGTGGCTGCTCACCGGCGGGACGAGGTGCCCCGTGGGTCCCCGATGCTCCCAGCGCCCTGGACAGGCACCTGGTTGCCGCGGTTAGCCTGCGCACGTGACGCAGTCCTACGTCGAGCGCGCGTTCCCGCCGTCCGCAGGATCCGGCACGGCCGAGGTCAGGCCCTGGACTCAGAAGGAGATGCGATGAGTACTGGCGCAGGCGATCGCGACGGCAACAGAGCTCGCGGGGGATCGCATCGTCGCCGTGGCGGGCGACGCCGGCGGGCAGGCACTCGCTCTCGGCCCGGTGGACGAGGTGGCGATGGACGTCGTGCCCGTGGTCTTCGGCTCAGGCAAGCGGTTCTTCGGGTCGGTCGATACCCGGCACTGCTCCAGGACCCGCACACGGTGATCCAGGGCGACCGCGTGCTGCACCTGCGCTACCGGGTCCGCCAGTCCCGGCCCCCGGCATCAGAGGTCTAGGCGATCCTTTTTGCCGCGCATCCCGGTCAGCAGCCGCTCGATGTCACCGGCGGACAACGTCCTCTGCCACTCGCTCAGCGTGCCGCGAACCGCGAAGCCACCCGACACGGCCTCCGCCGCGGTGAGCAGGAGACCGTGCGGCAGCCCTGGCCGGGCCAGGGGGAAGGCCGGGCATCGCAGCGATAGGCGCCGGCCGCGCAGGTGCAGGGCACGGGGCCGGATGAGGATGCAGCGCCCCTCGGCGCCCATCTCCACTTCGAGCTGTACCCACGGCGCGCGCGCCAGGCCGAGGTGCGGGATGCCGTCCGCCACGGTCAGCGTGAGCTGGGGCGAGACGGCGGCCAGCCAGCGGGACGCGACCGGGGCCGGAACGAATGCATCGACCAGCAGGGGCGCGACGACCAGCGCGGGCTGGCTGCCCGGCCGCAGATGCACGTTTCTAGCCAGGACCTCCAGCCGCTCCAGCCGGTAGCCGTCCCATTCGACGTCCCTGGCGGAGATGCGGACCTGTCCGTACTGGCCCATGGCCCGGGCAATGTCCGAGCCTTCCACGGCGATATCGGTCAGCGTCAAGGTCAGATCCCGCCCGGAAACCCGGAAGACCCTGGGCTGCCCGACCAGCCAGGCGCGGGCCGCCTCCACGACCACGCTGAACAAGTCACGGGGCAGGCCGGCCCGCGTAGGCAGGCCAAGCGACGCGGCGATGGCCGAGGACGCAGACAACATGTCTGACCAGTTCCGCCGCCAGTCATCGGCCCAGGACCGGTCGAAGGGCCACCATTCAGCCATGCCCACAACCTGGCACACAGCATCTGCGCGGGCAACGGGCTGTTCCTGCCTCGCCATCGCTCCCGACGGCGGGCCGGTGTGCCACGCGGGCCCTCCGCGGCCGCGGCAGGCTCGTCCGCCGGCCCGCCACGGTTTGCGTTCACGTCGCTGAGCGGCCGAAACTGGTGCAGACTGGCCGGCGAGAAGCGAAGGAGGCTGCGGTGAGCGATCTCGACAAGCTGGAAGCGGCGGTCGGCGAATGCCGCGAGATGATCCGCGAGGCGCACGCCGCCACCAAAGACCTTCGCACCGCCGTGCGCGAGGCGAAACGGGAGCTGAACGACCTGGCCAAGAACGAGGTGGCCGCGCAGATTCACGCCGAGGTGTCCCGGCAGCTCACGGAGGTGGGCGAGCGGACCGGCGAGGCCGTCCAGGCGGCCACCCAGAAGGTGATCGCCGAGTTCGACCGGTTCGGCGAGTCCCTGCTCGGCAGGGAAACCTACTGGCAGACAGCGAGCGGCCGGCGGTCGGCCGCCCGGCCGGACACCAGTGTGATCGAGCTCGACGTCCCGGCCGGCGACGGCCAGGACCGGTAGCCTCGCGAGCCCGCTGCGGATATGGCTGGTCGGGACATGCCGGGCCGACCCGGTCGGTGAGGTCACCATCACCGGACCCGGCGCCGGGCCGCACCTTGCGGGCCAGCGTGCTGAGCGACATCATCGCCGTGGCCCGGTGGGCACCCCGCCGCGGCTGACCGGCGGCACCCGGCGGCTGGCCGCGGAGCCCGCCCTTGCCGGGGGCCGGCGCCGAACGTAGCTTGTGGCCGTGACCGCCGACGTGACGCGGCCGGACCTGGCCCGGCTGTACCTGGGCACCCGGGAACGGCTGCTCGCGCTGCTAGCGGAACTGGACGATGCGGGCCTGGCCACCCCGGTCCCGGCCTGCCCCGGCTGGGCGGTCCGTGACGTGGTGGCTCACCTGTGCGCCGTGTCGCAGGACGTGCTCGCCGGGCGGCAGACGGGAATCCCCACCGATGAGGAGACCGCCGCCCAGGTCAGCCGGTTCGCCGGGGTCAATCTGGCGGGAATCCTGGCCGCCTGGGCACCCGCTGCGCCCCGGTTCGGCCAGCTTGTCGGGGACCTCACGGTGTGGCCCGCGGTGATCGACATCGCCTCGCACGAGCAGGACATCCGGGGCGCGGTGGGACGGCCCGGAGCCCGCGACACCGACGTGATCCGGCTGGCCTCCGGCCGGATACTCGGCTGGCTCAGGCCGCCCGTCCCGCTGCGGATCACGGTGGAGGACGCGGAGTTCCGGGTGGGGCCGGAGGACGGCACGGAACTGCGCCTGGCGACCACCCGGTTCGAGGCGTTCCGCTGGCGGATGGGGCGGCGCAGCCGCACGCAGCTCGCCGCGCTCGACTGGTCCGGCGACCCGGCCCCCGTCCTGGAGCATCTGACGATCTTCGGGCCGTCCCCGGCCGACATCATCGAGTAGGGCCAGTCACGATAAACATGCGTCTGCCCCGGCCACCCCGCCAGCATGGCAGGCATCGAGCAGATGCGCTCCGGGCCGATCCTCGGGCATGCGCAGCCATCGGAGGCGGCGATGAAGGCACTTGTTTATCAGGGACCTGGGAAGAAGGAATGGAAGGACGTTCCGGACGCCGTGATCCAGGAGGCCACCGACGCGGTTGTGAACGTCGATACGACCACCATCTGCGGCACTGACCTGCATATCCTTCAGGGCGACGTGGCCGCGGTGACGGCGGGCCGGATCCTCGGGCACGAGGCGGCCGGCACCATCACCGCCGTCGGGGATGGAGTGAAGGCCAGATCGACGAGGCCTACGACGTGTTCAAAAACGCCGCGGCCAATTCGGCGCTGAAGGTCATCATCGCACCCGGGTGACGGCGCCCAGGGACAACGGCGGTCACCGCAGGCGTGCACGGCGCATGCGGTGACCGTCCCGGCCGTAACCACACCCCGGGGCATCTGCGGCCAGAGCGACCAGGCCGGAACCAGGCCCGATCATGCGTGAGGCTTCAGCTGACGGCGCCGGCACCCGGGCATAAGCCACCGGCCTGCCGGGCCGGCGGTCACGCCCGCGAGCGGGCGAGCCGGTCGTGGATGCGGGACAGCATGACGCGCAGGTTAGCCTCGGTCGTGGCGGCGGCCGCCTCGCCGGCCGGCAGCCAGCGCAGCGGCGCACCCGGTGACTCCGCGCGGGCCGCCTCCGGGTGCCCGGTGGCGAAGGTGAACCGGACGTCGGCGTGCGCATGCGCGGGCTCGCTGCCGCTGGCCGGTACCGGGACGATCGTCACCTGCCACAGCTCCGCGTCGGGCCACGGCCGGAGGTCGGTGAGCCCGGTCTCCTCCGTGGCCTCCCGCATCGCGATGGCCAGCGGATCGCTCTCCCCCGGGTCGCCGTGCCCGCCGACCTGGAGCCAGGCCTGCTGCCGCTCATGCCAGCGGAGCAGCACCCGGCCGCTGTCCGGATGGACGATCACCGCCGACGCGGTGACGTGCAGCGGGTTGGACCGCAGCCATGGATCCGGGACGGCCGCCACCAGTTCCCGTATACGCTGCGCGTCGGCGGCCTCGGCGTCATCGCGCGGCTGGTAGCGGTCGAGCAGATCGAGCACGGGACGGCCGGGGCTCATAGGGGCTTATCTCCTGCGGCGGCGGGAACGGTACTGCCCGGCAGCCTAGCGTTCCGGGCCGGGTGCCCAGGCCCGGCGGGTCAGCCGGTGTGGTTGCTGAACAGGCTGCCGATGGCGTAGGTGACGCCGATGGCCAGGGCGCCGAGGAGAAGCTGGCGGACCCCCGAGCGCAGCACCGGCCGCCCGGTGAGCCGCCCGACGGTCATCCCGCCGGCCATCAGCGCGACCGCGGTGATGCCCAGGGCTGCGGCCAGCACCGGGAAGCCGAGCAGGTAGGGCAGCAGCGGCACGAGCGCGCCGAGCGAGAAAGCCAGCAGTGACGCCACCCCGGCCAGGACCGGGGACGGCAGCTCGGTGGGGTCGACGCCGAGTTCCTCCCGGGTGTGCACCCGCAGGGCGTTGCCCGGATCCTTGGACACGGCGGCGGCCATCCGGGCCGCGGTCTCGTCGTCGGCGCCGTACTGCCGGAAGTAGTCGGCCAGCTCCGCCTGCTCGGCGGCGGGGAACCGGTCGAGCATGCTGCGTTCCAGGTTGACCTCCGCGTGCACGAGCTCGTTCTGGTTGGTCACCGATATGTATTCGCCGGTGCCCATCGAGAACGCCCCGGCCACCAGCGCGGCCACCCCGGTGAGGGTCACGGCGTGCGCCGACACCCCGCCGCCACCGACGCCAGCGATCAGCGACGCGTTGGTCACCAGCCCGTCGACCGCGCCGAACACGGTCGGCCGCAGGGTCCCGCCGGAGACGTCGCGGTGCCGGTGCGACCAGCCGGCCCCGAGCGCGGCGGCGCCGGTCGCGAAGGACGGCTCCCGCTTTTCCTCTTCTGTCACCTGCCGGATTATCTCCCATCGCGGTCCCGCGGCGCCGCGAGCACCCGGCACGTCCGTCCGGAGGCTCGGCGGCCGGCGGCCGGCGGCCGGTCAGCCGGGTGCGGCCCGGGTCGAGAAGCTGGCCGCAGGTCTTGTGCATGCTCCCAGGATGCCGCACGACGGGACGCCCCGCGGGCGGCCGCCCGGCAGGAACTCCGGATTCCACGCCAGGTCCACGCCGATCCCGGCCGGCGCCGCGGCACGCATCCTGGCCAGCAGCGGACGCGCGGTGCCGACCGGCACGGTGGACTTGCCCACGACCAGGCCCGGCCTGCGCAGCAGGGGAGCCAGCGCGCCCGCGGCCGCGTGCAGGTAGCTGAGATCGGCGGCGCCGTCGCCGGCCTGCGGCGTGCCCACGCAGAGGAAGTGGACGTCGCCGAACGCCGCTGCCTCGGCGAGCGACGTGGTGAAGCGAAGCCGGCCCGCGTCGAGGTTCTTGCGCAGCAGCGCCTCCAGGCCCGGCTCGAAGAACGGCACCTCACCGCGCGCTGCGCGCCCGATCTTCGCCGCGTCCACATCGGCGGCCAGGACGTGGTGCCCGAGATCAGCCAGGCAGACAGCGTGGGTGAGGCCGAGATAGCCGGTTCCGATAACGGTAATGGCGAAAGATCCCGGAGTATCGCGCGGATCAGCTTCCGTCATTTACACGTCCCTAGGTAAAATGACTGATCAATTCATAATCTTCTGGCATCATCGCAGGATATGGCGCTTTCGAAACAGGGCGGCGGCACGCCGCGACGCCTTTTTAAGGTTCATTTCATGCCGCTTTAACCCGTGCGCTATATCCCCGTTGCGCAGCTCACGGATCGGTGCAGATCAGGCCCCACGGGCGGTCGCCCGCGCGGGTGAGCACGACCGTGGCCCGGTGCGGGCCGGCCAGCTTGAGCCGACGGCGGATCTGGTCCACGTCACCGGCCAGGCCCCGGCGGCGCAGGTCCGCGGCGCCGATGCCGTGGGCGCGGAGCCGCCGGGCGAAATCCTTCTCATTCCACGGGGCGGACTCCATCACCCGCAGGGTCCGGGCGAACGGCGTGCTGCGGGCGGCACCGGCGGACAGAAACGCGATCCGCGGGTCGATCTTCCAGGCCCCCAGCCGCCGGGCCAGGACCTCCACCAGGCCCGCCCGGGTCACGGCCGGGTTTGGATCGAACAGGAAGGCGCCCGGCGGGGCCACCGGGACAGCGTCCCCCGGCTCCGGCAGCAGGGTGTGCCCGTCCGGCAGGATCGTCGCCCGGGTCGGCGCCGTGGCCAGGGCCGGCGACCACAGCACCGCCTCCTTCAGGTCCCGGGCGTCGGCCACGAACTCCGTTTCCCAGCCGTCCGGCACGATCGCGGCGGGCAGCCCGGGCGCGGCCTTGACGACGACCGCCGGGACCCGCCGAACCAGCGCGAAGCACCACGCCAGCGGCGGTTCGCTGTCCCCCGGCCGGAGCCTGCGCCCGGAGCCGCCAGCGGCGCCGGCGCCGGTGCGGCCGGGAGCGCCCGGGGCCGCGGGCAGGCGGCGGGCAGGGTCGGCAAACACCGCGTCCAGGCCGGCCAGCCGGACGTCGCGCACGTCAGACCGGCAGCCGCAGACCCCGCCCGCGGCGCCGTACACCGCGGCGTTATGCACGGCCAGGGCCAGGTGCACCGGATCGCGGTCCACCGCGAGCACCTCGCGCCCGGCCGCCAGCACGATCAGGTCACCGCCGATGCCGCAGCCCAGATCCGCCAGGCGGCCCAGGCCCGCCGCGGAGAAGCGGCCGGCCCGGTGCCGGGCGGCCGTTTCCGACGAGGCCTGCTGCAGCCCGGGCCGGGTGAACAGCATGCACGCCGCGCGGCTGAACTTCGGCGCGGCCGCCCGGCGCAGCTCATCCTGGGCGGCGGCCGCGGCGACCAGTGCGGCCGGGTACTCGCGGCGCAGCCGGGAGGCCATGGCCAGCGGGGCCTCCCCGGCACGCCGGGCGGCGGCCACCTGGTCCAGCAGTTCCCGCCCCGGCGCCGACAGCAGGCCGGTCATCACGGCGGTGCCGTCAGCGGGCGCGGCCGCGGCGGGGCCGTCCGCGGGGCAGCCGCGGGCCGGGCCGCCGGGCGCCCCGGTCACGGCCGGGGCACGATCACGAACTGCCGCAGGTACAGGTCGCGGAACGTCACGGGTCCGCGCGGGCCGGGCACCTTGTCGATATTGATGCCGGTCTCGGGCACGGCCAGCAGCTTGAATCCGTCCAGCAGGCGGGGCGTCGCGTTCCAGAAGGCCCCGGTGCCGGCGTAGCTGCCGAGGAACGTGTCGGCGGCCTGGCGGTCTTCCGCGACGATCGCCGCCGCGAGCCCGGATGTCTCGGCGTTGGCGATCGCCGCGGCTTCGGCGGCACCGGCTGCCCGGGCGACGGTGACCGTCGCTTCGTGCCCGGTGTCCAGGGCCCATTCGTGCCCGAGCGGATGCCGGTGCGGCGGCAGCGACGCCGCGACGCCGAGCCGGTCCAGCAGCGCGGTGACCTCGGGCAGGACCGCGTCCCAGAGCCGTTCGTGCACGAGCAGCAGGTTGAGGCGGTTGCAGACGCCGAGCCGGTCCAGGCTCGCCTCGATGAGGCGGGCGGCCCGGTCCCGGTCGGCGGAGGCGTCGAGGTAGATCACGGCGCCGCCGTCGGCGTGCGCGAGCGTCCGCACCCCGCGCCGGGCGGCGGCGGAGGCGAGCGCTCGGGTGCTCGCGCCGCTGCCACGCAGGATGACCAGCGGGATCAGCCTGGGCTCGCCGACCAGGGCGTACGCGGCGGCCTGCCCGGGCACCCGGATGAGCTGGATCGCCGCCGGATCCAGGCCCGCGTCGGCCAGGGCCGGCCCGACGACCTCGTCGGCCAGCGCGATGGCGGACCGCAGGGCCGCCGACCCGGTGCGCAGCACTCCGGCGTTGCGTGACTTGATGAGCTGGGAGGCGATGTCGGCGACCACGTTCGGCCGGGCCTCGAAGTTCGCCCCGATCACGCCGACCGGCCGGCGCCGTTCCGCCGCGATCAGGTCCCCCGGCAGCTCGCGGACCACCCGGCTGGCGGGCTCCGCCGGCACATCGGCCAGGGCGAGCATCTGCCCGGCCATCGCCTTCAGGCGGCTGTCGTCCAGCCGCAGCCGGTCCATCAGCGCGCCGGTCAGCCCGGCCTCGGCGGCGGCGCGCAGGTCGCCGGAGTTCGCCGCGGCGATCGGGCCGGCCGAGCTTTCCAGCCGGCCGGCCATCGCCCGCAGCGCCCCGCTGATCGCGTCCTCCGGCGCGCTGGCCAGGCGCCCGGCCGCGCTGTCCGCCGCCCGCGCGGCCGCCTGGACGGCCGCCACCGCGTCCGGGTCGGCCGGGAACTGCACGGCATCGTCCCGGATGGCATCCTCGCCTGTCATCGTCATTCCCTTCGCCTCCTGCTCCCATCATCCCAGCCCGCATCGCCTGCGGCGGCCGGCTTTCCGCTCATGGGCTCCGTTGCCCGGGTGGCCGGGGCTGGGCCGGTGAGCGCGGGTTCGCTGCGCAGCGGGGGCGCGTCGAGGGCGCAATGGTGGATGTGGCGCTGGGCCGGCCGCCCCGGTTTGCCCGGCCGCGGGCGCGGCCGCGGCGGATTGCGGATGGTCACCGCGGCGAGCAGGCCACCCGCGGCGCACGCGACCGCGGCGATGAGCACGGCGTTACGGAACCCGTGCGACAGCTCGGCCGGATGCAGGTAGCTGTCCCCGGTGATCCCTGCGGCCACCGGGAGCACCGCCACCGCGATCAGGCCCGCGGTGCGCGCCACGTCATTATTGACCGCTGAGGCGATGCCGGAGTGCTCGGCCGGGACGGCGGACATGGCCGTGGAGGTCAGCGGGGCCACGTTGATGGCCAGCCCGAGCCCGAACACCAGGACGGCGGGCAGCACGTCGGTCAGGTAGCCGCCGCCCGCGGTGACGCGCGTCAGCAGCAGCAGCCCGGCCGCGATGACCAGCGGGCCGACCGACATCTGCAGCCGGGGGCCGATCCTGGCGGCCAGCGCGCCGGATCGGGCTGACAAGGCCAGCATGATGGCGGTCACCGGCAGCAGCGCGGCCCCGGATTCCAGCGGGCTATAGCCGGCCACCTCCTGCAGGACCGTGGGCAGCAGGAACAGCGTCCCGCCCAGCGCCCCGTATACGACGAACGTGACCGCGTTGGCTGCGGAGAACTGGCGTGAGGCGAACATGCTGAGCGGCAGTATCGGGTCCCGGCGCCGCGCCTCGATCAGCAGGAACGCCGCGAGCAGGACCGCCCCGCCGAGCAGCGACGCCAGCACGGGCACCGACGACCAGCCCTGCCCCGAGGCGGCGATCAGCCCGTAGGTGATCCCGGCCAGCGCCCCGGTGACCGAGACGGCCCCGGGCACGTCCAGCGGGCCCTGCTCGCCGGGGGCCCGTGACTCGGGCACCTGCCGGACGGCGATGGCCACGACGGCCGCGGCGACCGGCAGGTTGATGAAGAACACCAGGCGCCAGGACACGGCGCCGATCAGCCACCCGCCCACGAACGGGCCGACGGCCGTGGCCAGCCCGCCGAGCCCGGACCAGGCGCCGATCGCCTTCGAGCGGTCCTCCTCGATGAAGGATGCCTGCAAGATGGCCAGGCTGCCCGGGGTCAGCAGCGCGGCCCCGGCCCCCTGCAGGGCCCGGGCCAGGATGAGCGTGGTCGCGTCCGGCGCCACCCCGCACAGCAGCGAGGCCACGGCGAACCACACAGTGCCGATGACGAAGATCCGGCGCCGTCCGTAGCGGTCCCCCAGCGTCCCGCCGAGCAGCAGCAGGCCGGCCAGCGAAAGGGTGTAGGCATCGACCACCCATTGCAGGCTCGCCTCGCCGACGCGGAAGTCGCGCCCGATCGCCGGGAGCGCGATCCCGACCACCGTGGCGTCCAGCGCGGCGACGCCCGAACCAAGCACGGTCGCGGCCAGCACCCAGCGCCCGACCCGGCTGGCGTAGCGAAGTCCCGGCGGGCCGGCGGCGGTATCAGCCACCGGCCACGCCAGGGGACAGGCCAGCAGGGTGAGGGGCTGCGCGCACAGCCCCAGTATGCGCCGGGGCCACCCTGGCCTCCCGCACCGCGTGACCGGGCGCCCCGCGGTGTGCCGGGCATGGGCCGTGATCAGCGCCGCCCGCTGGCCATGATTGCTGATGCGTTCGGTAGATGATGCGCCGGCCGGCTCGCCGTCCGCCACCAGCTGCTGGCGAGGCTCAGGGGTTAACCCGGTACGGGGCGGACCATCCTGCTGGCCTCCGCCCAGGTGCGAGCCACCGCCAGTGGCCGCACAGCGCGCCGAGCTCACCACGGCACAGCGCAACCGGCAGCAGCAGCAGGGAGCCCAGCCCGACCCGGACGAAGACGAGCACGGGCACCGCGACCCGCCGTCCGCGACCTTGATCAGCAGGTGCGGGATGCCCCAGATGATGCTCATCAGCGCGAAGAGCACCCAGCCGCGCCGGCTCATCGGCCCGCTCCTTCCGCCCCAGAGCTTACGGCGGACGGCTGGTCAGCGGACCGTCAGCGGCACCATCGCGCGGGCGCCCTCGATCCGGGCGCCCGCGCGATCACCGCCGCGGATATGCCCGGAGCTGAAGCTGCCATGCGGCCAGGCGGTCCGGCGCCGGGTGCGCGTACGGTGCCCCGGCCCGGTTCCCCGCGGACGGCGAGCCGCGCTGGCCTGCCGCGGCATCCGGCAGGCCCGGCACGGACGCCATCGCGCCCGCGGCCGCTTCCTGGGCGGCCGGCCGCGGCACGGCCGGCAGGACGCGGATGGACACGGTGGCCATCAGTATGAACATGCCAGACGCAGCCGAAAAGAACACCACCGGCACCGTGCTGCCCGCCGGATGGAGCCGGACCACGGCGATAAACGTGCGCGCCGTCGCGCGTATCCGGTCCAGGGCCAGGGCAATCGCCAAGGGCACCGCCGGCAGCCGCGGGGCGTGGCCCATCCGGCCGCTGTGCCGTATTCGTCTTAGCACGGCACGGCGCTGTTCCGGCGTTAATCCAGGGAGAAATGAGATGACCGTATTACGGCCTTCGGTCTCCGCTGATGCATGTAATCCGGGCGGCAGGTCCCGGTAAACGATCTTGATCACGAGCTGGCCTCTTACTACGTGTGTCATATAGATGAGCAGGTGAATACACGCCCCCCCCACGAGGCGTTCGCGTTAAGGAATATAACACGGTGGATTGTCCCCTTCAGGGGCGAAGGCCCCGGCCGTAGGTCGTGCCGCCGACAGGTATATCCGCTTTCCTGCCTATATGCCGGTTCGTGGCCAGCTCAGCTGGATATGAAATTAATCACGCTGATCTTCCCGGAGCGCACACATTTACCTGCATCCGCCTTTGCATGCCATTCTGCACGCCACTCCGCACCGGAATATGAACGTGCAGCGGGAGCCGCCGGGAGCCGCGGGGTACCGGGAAGCTGGCTAAGGCATACGCCGGGCGGGGACGAAGTCGCGGGAGGCGGCTACCCTCCGAAGGGTGATCTCCGCCGAGCCGTCCGCCGCGTCCCGCCTGGCCGTCCGGGACGCAGACGGGCAGCGTGGGCTGGCTTTGCGGTGGGCGCTGCCGGCCGCGCTGGCTGGCGGGCTTGCGCTGGCCGCGGCCTTCCCGCCGGCCGGGATCTGGCCGCTCGCCGCGGCCGGGCCGGCCCTGCTCGCGGTGGCCCTGGCCGGCCGGACGCTGCGCGGTTCGTTCCTGGCCGGGCTCGTCTTCGGCGTCGCGTTCTTCTTCCCGATGCTGTCCTGGGTGCTCAACGTCGCGTGGTACGCGTGGGCCGGCCTGGCCGGTGGTTCCGCGGTCATGCTGGCCGTGCTGTCGGTCGGGCAGCGGCTGCTGCTGCGGCTGCCGGGCTGGCCCGTCACGGTCGCGGGCTGGTGGGTGGCCGCGGAGGCGCTGCGGGATCGCTGGCCATGGGGCGGCTTCCCATGGGGCAGGCTGGCGATGAGCCAGGCCGCCGCGCCGACGGCCGGCTGGGCCGCGGTGGGCGGTGCCCCGCTGCTCACTTTCCTGGTGGCGCTCACCGGCGGCACCCTCGCCTGGCTTATCCTCCGGGTCCTCGCCCGGCCACCGGCCGCGGCCGGGCGCCCGGGGAGGCGGCGCTGGCTAACTGCCCCGGCGCTGGCCGTCGTGGCGGCCGCGGGGCTGGCCGCGGCCGGGGGCATCCTGCCCGTCGGCCGGGTGTCCGGCAGCCCGACGGCGGTGGTCGCCGCCGTGCAGGGCGACGTGCCGCACGCGCGCAACCTGCCGCAGCTGCTCAATGACAGCCACGTGACCCAGAACCACGTCCAGGCGACGGAACAGCTGGCCGCGCAGGTGCGGGCCGGGAAGCGGCCGGCGCCCGCCATCGTGGTCTGGCCGGAGAACTCTACCGACCTGGACCCGTTCTACTATCCGGCCATCTACCAGCTGATCTCGGCGGCGGTCAGCGCGATCGGCCGGCCCATCCTGGTCGGCGAGGTGCTCTATAACCCGCAGCGCAACGTGGGCCAGCTCTGGGTGCCCGGCCGTGGCCCCACGGCCAGCTACGCCAAGCGCCAGCTCGTCCCGTTCGGGGAGGTCATCCCCAACCGCGGCCTGCTGTCGCACATCACGTCGCTGCCGTCCCTGCAGCCGGTCAACTTCACCCCCGGCGACAAGACCGTCGTCTTCACCACCGGGAAGATCCGGCTCGGCGACGTCATCTGCTACGAGATCGGGTTCGACGGGCTGGTGCGGTCGAACGTCACGGCCGGCGCGAACCTGCTCGCGATGCAGACCAACGACGCCACCTTCGAGGTGGACGGGCAGACCGGGGAAACGCAGCAGCAGCTGGCCATGGCGCGGATCCGGGCGATCGAATCGGACCGCGCCGTGGTGGTCGCCTCCACGATCGGGGTGAGCGCGATCGTCGCACCCGACGGGCGGCTGATCACCCACAGCGGCACCTGGCAGCGGGCGGTCCTGGAGGCGCGGGTCCCGCTGGTCAGCCACCGGACCCTGGCCGACGAGGCGGGGGCCTGGCCCGAATGGATCCTCACCGCGCTGACCGTGGCCGCGCTCCTCGCGGCGGTGCTGCGACGCCGGGCGCTGCGTACCCGCTGATCGCGGTCGCCGCGCGGGTCCAGGTACCGGAGGGGTTGTCGGTCTGCTGGTGCGGGCGGCCCCATCGCTGCCGCTACCCGGGTCCTGCCCCGGTGCCGCCCTTGGTGACCGTCTGCCGTGCGGTGTTGATGGCCGCCGCGGTCGCAGCGCCATTCCCGTCCAGGGTGACCGTCACGGGGTCGGCCAGGCCGTAGTCCTGGCAGTTGAGGTTGGTGAACGACATCGCCAGCCGGTTGGCCATGAACGTGAACAGGTCGGTGCCCACGGCCGGCACCGGAGAGCCGCCGGTGGCCAGCAGCGCCTGATCGGCCGCCAGGAATCGGCTCTGGATGTTGACCATGTTCTGGCAGTAGGCGGCCGGGCTGTCGGCGGTGTCGGTCCACCACGAGACCGGCTGCTGGCCGACCTCGGCGCGGTACAGGTCGGTCTTGGCCCCGTTGAACTTGTCGTTGACCAGAACCATCTCGTCGTTCTCCGGGACCAGGGCGGCCGGGCCGGCCTGGCCCTTGGCCGCGGACAGCTCATCGAGGGCCTGCGAGCTGCCCATCGCGCCGCTTTGGGACAGGTCCGGCGCCTCGAACGGCTGGCAGCCGAGGGCCGGGTCCACGAAGGCGTCGAGCAGCGCGTTGTCGCTGCCGTTGCCGATCTTCTGCACGCCGGCCAGCGCAGCCGCGTTGGCCGCGTTGTCCTGCGCGGTCCGGCCGTCGCCGGTGAGCAGGTAGGTGGTGGTCACGTTGTCGCTCTGGTCCTGGTCGACCAGGGCGAAGGACCGCGTGGACAGGCAGGCCTGCCCCGTCTTGGGCGACCGGCCGAGGGCCGGGACCTTCAGCCGCCCCGCCCACTCGTCCCAGTACGCGGAGGCGAAGAACTGGGCGCCGTTGCAGAAGGACACCTGGCCGAAAATGGACCCGTTCGGGCCATCGGTGCAGTTCCCCTCGCGCAGCGCATTCGGGGTCGCGCCGACCTGGGTCAGGTTGGTCCCGTTGAACCCGAAGTCAATGGTGACCACGGCGTTACGGGGCAGTTGCGGCACCACCGGGGCGGCGGCGGGCTGGGTGCCCTCGGTGATGACCAGCGGCTCGTAGACCGACACCTTGCCGGTGGCCGGGTTGAGGATGGTGGCCTGCACGAAGGCGCCGAGGTTGGCGAAGTTTGCCATCGTGCACCCGGAGGCCTGCGGCGACGCGCCGTCGGTCCCGGTGAGCTGGTACGGCGTGGCCAGGCCCGCGGCGGTCAGCGGGTTCGCCGGGACGATGATGTCGCAGCTGACGTTGCTGGCCGCGGTCACCGGCGCGGTCGCGGTCGGCGTGGGAGACGGGTCCGGTGAGCTGCCGGAGGCACTCGGCGACGGGGAGGCCGTCGCGTCGCCCGCCGCCTGCTGGATCATCGTGTGCTGCGGCCCCCCCGACAGCGCGAGCATGACGCCGAGCGTCAGGGCCAGTGCCATCGGGATGGCAAGCGGGACCGCCATGCGCGCCGCGCGACCGCGCGGACGCCATGCAGACCGGCGCCCGGTTGACATGCAATCCACCTCCACGTTTCCTGCAACGCTCTCGGTCGATCACCGTAGACCTGCCTGTCAGCCGACATGTAGGAAATCCGAAAGATTTGCCCATTGTCCGCTTCATGCCGATATCTGACCCGAAGTCGGAACTACTTATTACGGATTTCTTACGCCGCAGCGCAGTGATGTAATTGCGGCGAAATAGCTTCGTGATCAGACAGCAAGGCCCTGCTTACCGTCAGTTGCGACCACCTTTTCGGCACGACTCGTTACCCGGCCGGTGACCGTTCGTGACCCATTTCCGGACGCGCCCGGCGGGCCGGAGCAGGCCCGCCGCCGCCTCGCGCCGGCCGCCCCGATCGGGGGGCGGCGCCGGGGCCGCCGATCCGGCCCCGGCGCCCTGCGCGTCCTCTGGACGGCCCTGCCGCGGCCGGGGGCGGTAAACGCCCAGCCGTTAAAAATGAACCGGCGCCGCGAGATACGCATATCGGGGCGCGGGCGCCGCGTTGCGCGGGCTTTTTAATGCGCCGCATTCGCTGTGCACGCGGTCTGGAAATGGCCGCGCGCGTTCTGGGGGAAGGGGCCCGGCGGCGGTCCCGCATGCCCGCCCGCCACCCCGCCTCCCGGCGGCCCGCCGGGCCACCGGGCCGCCAGAAGGGCCCCAAGCGCGCCACGCCGCCGGCCGGCAAAAATGTGCCGCAGCACACACATGCCCAGCCGGCGATCGGGCATCTTGATCTTGCGGCCGCGACAGGGGGAGGTTGCCGTCAAATGCGAATAAGGTGGCTAGGGCACGCCGGGGAGGGATGTACGCTGTGGATCTGCGCGCCCGTACCGGAGCAGCGCATCAGCCCGCCAGGCACCCATTCTCCTCGTCGGCCACATCGGCCCCAGGCTCCCGGGGCGGCTTTGCCGCGCCCGCGACAGCCGGTCTGCAGAACTGTGTCGCAAACGTTACCGTTCGTTGATGTGGCCACCCATTGGCTAGGGAGCAAGGAGAGGGCACCGTGCCGTTTTCGGATTGGTTCCGCCGCGTGACATCCGGACCGGAAGCCGACCGGCCGTGGGCGAGAAAGTCCGTGCTGATCATAGCCATCTCCGCGGCGCTCGTCGTCATCGCCGGGGTCGCCGTCCTGCTGGTCGGCCCGGGCGGGCTGACGCTGCGCGCCACGTCGGTCGCGGACGGGCAGGGCGGATCCACGTCCTCCGCCCCACCTGCCCCCGCCATCCAGGTGACGTCGGTCACCCCAGGCTCTAATGCCAGCGGCGTGAACGGAACCAGCCCCATCCAGGTGGGATTCTCCGCACCGCTCGCGGCGGACTCGCCCATGCCCACGCTCTCGCCATCGGTCGCCGGGTCGTGGAAGGTGACTGGCAGCGTGGCCACCTTTACCCCTGCCGTCGGGATTCCCGGGGACACCACGGTGACCGTCGCCATCCCCGGCGGCTCGACCGGCATGCGCTCGGCGGCCGGCGAGAAGGCAGGCCGGGGCGGCAACCTGGCCGCGGGGTTCACCGGGAAGTTCAGCACCGCCTCATACAGCACCCTGCGGCTGGAGCAGCTCCTGGCGCAGCTCAATTACCTTCCGCTGACCTGGACGCCGAGCGGAAGCACGGTCCAGCCGACGGATGCCGCCGGTCAGGTCGCCGCCGCGTACAGCCCGCCGGCCGGGACCTTCAGCTGGGAGGGCGGCTACCCATCGATGCTGGGCCGCCTGTGGGCGGAGGGCACCGGCAACAGGATCCTCACCGGCGCGGTCCGGGCCTTCCAGTCGGAACAGGGGCTGACCATGGACGGCGTGGCCGGGCCAACGGTCTGGTCCGCGCTGCTCACGGCGGTCGCCGCCGGGCACGCCAACGCGAACGGCTACACCTACGCGGTCGCCAGCCAGTCGGAGCCGGAAACGCTGACGATCTGGCACGATGGCCGGGAGGTGCTGCAGAGCCCGGCGAACACCGGCATCCCGGGGGCGCCGACCGCGAACGGGACGTTCCCGGTCTACGAGCGGCTGGCATCCCAGATCATGCAGGGCACCAACCCGGACGGCAGCCACTACGCCGACCCGGTGTCCTGGGTTTCCTACTTCGACGGCGGCGACGCGGTGCACTACTTCCCGCGCTATTCCTACGGCTTCCCGCAGAGCCTCGGCTGCGTGGAGCTGCCGTACACCCAGGCCAAGACCGCCTACGAGTACCTCAGCTACGGCAGCCTGGTCACCGTCACCGGCTGATCATCACCGGCTGATGGCGACGGGCACCCGGGCCAGGCTCGGCAGCACGGCCTCGTCCAGCTCGGCGGGGGCGCCCAGGGTGGCCGCCAGGGCTGCCGCGAACCGGCTGGCCGGTGCCTGCCGGGCCACCCGGGCGGCCTCGGCCAGAGTGTCCACGTCGACGAGTTCCGGGGTCATGTGGATGCGCAGGCCCGCCTGGATCAGGCGGACAAGCTGGGCCCGCCCGGTGATCGGTTCCGACATGGGGACGCCGAGCGTCAGCTCCGGATCGGGCCGGCGCAGGCCCAGCATCCAGAACCCGCCGTCCTCGGCCGGCCCGAACACCGCGTCCGCCATCGCCCGGGCCAGCGGCTCGGCGGCCGCTTCCAGCAGCCCGGCCGTCACCTGCGGGGTGTCCATGCCGATCAGCACGATGGGGACCGGGAGGGCCAGGTAGGTGTCCCACATCGCGGCGGTGATCCGCTCGTCGAGACCGCCGCCGCGCTGCGGGATGACCTCGAAGCCGTCCGGCAGCCAGGGGCCCGGCTCGCCGGCCAGGGCCAGCACGCGGCGGATGACACGGGTGCGGCGCACCGCCGCCAGCGTGTCGGCCAGCGCGGCCTCGGCCAGCACCGCCGCCTCGGGCGGCGTGAACGGCGGGGTGAGCCTGGTCTTCACCCGGCCGGGCACGGGCTCCTTGGCCAGGACGAGGATCTGGGCGACGAGATCGGTCATGACGCCAGCACCTTGCGCATGTCCCGGACGGTCCGCACGGTGCCGCCCACGGTGCCCGTCACCTTCGACTTACCGGTCCGGGGGCGGTAGGGCACGTCGCATTCCCTGACCCGCCAGCCCGCCTGCGCGGCCCGGACCACGGTCTCCAGCGGGTAGCCGAACCGCCGGTCGGCGATCGGCAGGCTGAGCAGCGCGGCCCGGCGGGCGGCGCGCATCGGCCCGATGTCCCGGACGTGCATCCCGGACCGGCGCCGCAGCAGCGCGGCGACCGCCATGTTGCCGAGGCGCGCGTGGGCCGGCCAGGCGCCCGTACCCTGCGGGCGCCGGCGGCCGAGGGCCAGATCGGCCAGGCCGTCGCGCACCATGCTGGAGACCAGCGGCAGGTCCGCCGGGTCGAGCGACCCGTCGGCGTCCATGACGCACACAATGTCGTTATTGGCGGCGTCAAGCCCGGCGTGGCAGGCCGCGCCGTAGCCGCGCTGCGGCACGTGCACCACGGTCGCCCCGTGGTCCGCGGCGATCACCGGCGAGCCGTCGGTGGAGCCGTTGTCGGCCACGATCGGCCGGTAGCCGGACGGCATCCTCGACAGCAGCCAGGGCAGGGCGCCCGCTTCGTTGAGACAGGGCAGCACGACATCCATCTCCATGCCGGCGACCCTACGTCCGCACCGGGGCGCATACCGGGCAAAACCCCTTACGAAGCGGTGACGCCCCGGCCGCCCGCCGGGCCGGCCGGGTACCCCTTACGGACCGGTGACGGCTGCCCCTCATCTGCCCGCCCCGGCCCCGCGGCGTGCTTGGCTGCTGGCATGCGGGTGCTGGTAACCGGCGCGGCCGGGTTCATCGGATCACACATTCTGGAGGCGGCGCGCGACCTCGGCCACGAGGTGCGGGGCCTGGACTCGCTGACACCCGCGGCGCACGGCGGCATGCCCGGCTACATCCCCGCCGACGTGGACGTGGCGGTCGCCGACGTCCGCGACGCGGACGCGGTCCGCCGGGCCCTGGCCGGCGTCGACGTGGTGTGCCATCAGGCCGCGCTGGTCGGCCTCGGGGCCGACCTGTCCGACCTGCCCGGCTACTGCGACGTGAACGTCACCGGCACGGCGACTCTGCTGAACGCCATGGGCGAGGCCGGCGTGCCGCGGCTGGTGCTGGCGTCCTCGATGGTGGTCTACGGCGAGGGCGCCTACGACTGTGCCCGTCACGGGCCTATGCGGCCCGCCCCGCGCGCCCCGGAAGACCTGGCCGCCGGCCAGTTCGAGCCGCGCTGCCCGCACTGCGGGGAGGCGCTGGTGACCGCGACCGTCACCGAGGACGCGCCGATGGACCCGCGTAACGCCTACGCGGCGAGCAAGCTGGCGCAGGAGCATCTCGCGGCCGCCTGGGCCCGGCTCACCGGCGGCCAGTCCGTCGCGCTGCGCTACCACAACGTGTACGGCCCGCGGATGCCGCGGGACACGCCGTACTCCGGGGTGGCCGCCATTTTCCGGTCCGCGCTGGAGAAGGGCGTGGCCCCGCGGGTCTTCGAGGACGGCCGCCAGCAGCGCGACTTCGTGCACGTTTCCGACGTGGCCGCGGCCAACCTGCTGGCGCTGGGCGCGGCCGGGACCGGGACCACGGGGAGCGCGCGGAGCTTCAACGTGGCCAGCGGCCATCCGCATACGGTCGGCGAGATGGCCGCGGCCCTGGCCGTGCAATTCGGCGGCGGTCTGGTGCCGGAGATCACCGGGGAGTTCCGGCTCGGTGATGTCCGGCACATTGTGGCTTCCCCTGCCGCCGCCGAGCACGGCCTGGGCTTCCGGGCCCAGGTAGGCTTCTCCGCGGGCATCGGTGAGTTCGCGCAAGCCCCGCTGCGCGAGCCCGCCCGGATGCCCACCCTCACCTAGCGCCGCCCCCACGCCGGGACAGCGACGCGTCCCCGGAACCCTCATCCCGCGTCAGGCAAGCCGTACGCTCGTGCAGGCGCCGCGGCGCCCGGGCCGCCGCGGTTCCCGTGATCCGCGCCCATAATGGCGTTATGCGTCCGCTGCAGCTGCGTCAGCCCGCCCGGCCGGCCGCGAACACCAAGGTCCGGGCGGGCCTGTGCGTGCTCATCGTGTCGGCCGCCGTGCTCGCGTTGGTCCCGGCGGGGTTCCCCCGGCAACCTGGGAGCGTTCATGGCGACGGCCGTGGCCGCCTGCGCCGGATACGTGGCCCTGGTCGTCACCCTGACCTGGATGCTCCAGTCCTGGCACCCGAGGCGCTTCCGCAAACGGCTGCCGTCCCGGCCCGGCCCCGTGATCATCCCGAATGGCCCGATGATCCGATGAGGCGCCACCCGTCCCAAGCGGGGCACGCCTAACCCGCCCAGCCCGGCTTGCCCGCCCTCCGCCGTTGCCTGCCTGTGTTCGATTTATGCCGTTCGAGCAGCATAGGCCGGGCACGCTGCGGACGCCCGGCGGCCCATCTGGACTCTATCGGGCACGCGCTAGCCGACCGCGGGGACAGCGCGGTGGTGACGCGGAACCGCCGGGCGGCCGGCCGCCGGGGCCGCCGGCCGTGCCAGCGGCAGCCGGATGAGGAACTGGCACCCGGGGCCGGCGTTCCGCACCGCGATCTGGCCGGAATGCGCCTCGACGATGCCGCGCGCGATGCTCAGCCCCAGGCCGGCGCCCTCCTGCGGGCCAGGGGTGCGGGCGGCCTCGCCGCGGAAGGCGACGTCGAAGACGCGCGGCAGATCCTGCGGCGGGATCCCGCCGCAGGCGTCCGACACGCTGAAGTGCGCCATGCCCTCCCGGACGTCGCCAACCACCTCGACCGTCCCATCGAAGGGGGTGTGCCGGATCGCGTTGATGACCAGGTTGCGCAGCGCGCGCCCGAACTCCGCCGGGTCGGCGTAGATCGGCATGCCGCGGACCGCGGAGCCGGCCAGCCGGACGCCCTTGGCCCGGGCCACCGGCTCGGCGCTCGCGAGCACCTCGGCAACCAGGTCCTCCAGGCCCACCGGGCGGCGGGACAGGCGCAGCGCGCCGGCGTGGATCCGGGACAGCTCGAACAGGTCGTCGATCATGACGGACAGGCGATCCACTTCCCGCCGGATCTGGGTGTGGTAGGTGCTGACCGTCCGCGGGTCGACCACGACCTGGTCTTCCAGTGCCTCGGCCATGGCCCGCAGCCCGGCCAGCGGGGTCCGCAGGTCGTGGCTCACCCAGGCGACCAGCTCCCGCCGGCTCGCCTCCAGCGCGCGCTCGCGCGTCCGGGCCTGCGCGAGGCGCTCGTGCGCCGCCGCCAGCCCGTCGGACAGCCCCGCCAGCTCGGCGGGCAGCGGCATGGCCGGCGGAATGTACAGGCCGGTGTCGCCGACCTTCTGCACCGAGGTGAGCAGCTGCCGGCTGGCCCTGGTGAGCTTACGGCTGATCAGCATGGCCACCGCGAAACCGGCCAGGCCCGCGATGAAGATCAGCTCCAGCATGACCTCGCGGTCCTGGGAGTTGCCCACCATGATGACGGTGATCCCGCCGACCCCGGCGATGGAGGCCACGACCGTGACCGCGGAGATCAGCGCGAGCATCGAGCCGATGGACCGGCGGGCCAGCGAGCGGAGCGCGACGATCCCGAAGACGGTGGTCACGACGGCGACCGCGGCCGCGGATTCGAGCACGTGCAGCATGTCCTGGACCTGGACGCCGGGCATAACGTCGCCGGGCGCCGCGAGGACGGCCGGCCCGGCGTGGGCCATCACGCCGCCTCGGGCTCGTAGCGGTAGCCCACGCCCCAGACCGTGACGATCCGGCGCGGCAGCGTCGGATCGGACTCCAGCTTCTCGCGCAGCCGGCGCACGTGCACGGTGACCGTGGAGGTGTCGCCGAACGTCCAGCTCCACACCTGGTTGAGCAGCTGCTCGCGGGTGAACGCCCTGCGGGGATGCTGCATCAGGAAGACCAGCAGGTCGTACTCCCGTGAGGTCAGGGACAGCAGCGTGCCGGCGACCCGGACCTCGTGCGCGGTCACGTCGACGGACAGGTCGCCGTCCGCGATCACGCTGTCGGGCTGGGAGTCCGGCAGCCCGGCGCCGCGGGCGCGGCGGAGCACGGAACGGACCCGCAGGGCCAGCTCACGGGGGCTGAACGGCTTGGTTACGTAGTCATCGGCACCGGTCTCGAAGCCGACCAGGCGATCCGTCTCGTCACCCAGCGCGGTCAGCATGACCACCGGGATCGGCCACCGCGCGCGGAGCCGCCGGCACACCTCGAGACCATCGATGCCGGGCAGCATCAGATCCAGCACCACCAGGTCCGGGGGCTGCTCGGCCACCCGGCGCAGCGCCTCCTGCCCGTCGCGCACGCACTCGACGTGGTGCCCGTCGCGCACCAGGTACCGTCCGACCACGTCCGCGACGGTCGGGTCATCATCGACGACCACGATCCGGCCGGGCGGATCGGGGTTGTTCACCGCGGCCACCATTGTCGCTACGGCCTCCCGTCCCATTTGTCGTGCCTTCACGTTAAAGGCATTGCACGTACGGCGCCCCCCGACTGGTTCAAATCCGTCACTGCTCCGTAAGCTCCGTGACCAACATCTGAACCGCGCGCCGGCCACGGTAGATGTGGTGAAAACTTCCCGGGTGGCGCGGTGCGCGCCGGCGCCCGGCCGCGATGGCCGGGCCGCCGGGCGGCCCGCCGGTGCCAGGCCCGCGGAAAATGCCCAAGCCAGGGCGCGAACGAGGGCGCTCCGGCCACACCGCGTGTTCTTCTAGGGAGGAGACCGCGTGCTCGGCGAACTTTACGAGGCGGCACTGGCCGGTGCCGCGCAGGCCGAGGTCGAACACGCCGACGGCACCCGGATGCCGCTGGCCGCTGACCAGTGGCTGGACGCAGCGCCGGGCGATACGTCGCTGGTCGACCGCTGCCACGGGCCCACACTCGACGTGGGGTCCGGGCCGGGGCGGCTGACGGTGGCGCTCGCCGAACAGGGCGTGCCGGCGCTGGGCATCGACGTCACGCCGTACGCGGTCAAGATCGCGCAGTCGTCCGGCGCGCTGGCGATCCTGCGGGACGTATTCGGGCGCGTTCCTGCCGCGGGCCGCTGGATGACGGTCCTGCTGGCCGACGGGAACATCGGGATCGGCGGCGACCCGGCCGCGCTGCTGCGCCGGGTGGGCGAGCTGCTCGCACCCGGCGGCCGCGCGTTCGTCGAAGTGCAGCCGCCCGGTGTCCCGCTGCGGTGCGAGAACGTCCGGCTGTGCCAGGAGGGCTCGGTGGGCGCCTGGTTCCCCTGGGCCTACGTGGGAACCGACCAGATCGGCGAGGTCGCCCGGAGCGCCGGGCTGGTCCTGGAGGAGACGTGGACCGCGAGCGGCCGCTGGTTCGCGGCGCTGGCCTGCGAGGCGCCGACCGGCCCGGTGATGGGCACCTTCAGCCTCCCCGCCGCCACGGTGGACGCGGTGGAAGCGCAGGGCACGGCGGACCCGGCGGGTGCGCCCGGCCGGGCCGGGCTGCGGGCCGAAGGGCGGCTGGCCGTCTTAACGATCCATTACCGCACGTGGCAGAGGCGCCCATAGCCGGCGCCCAGGTGGCAGCGTGACGGGGTATGAGTGCCAAGCTCCGGGCCGGCGCGGTCATCATGGCCCTGGTGATGATCTGCGGTCTGGAATTCCTCGTCATCCGGCCGAGTGCCGACCCGTTGCCGCTGCGCCCGCTGCCGCTCATCATGGCCGCGTGGATCCTGTTCGCTGCCGCGGCGTGGCTGCTGCGCGGGGTGTCGCTGCGCTGGTCGGTGGCGCTCATCATCATCGGCGGGATCATCATCCAGGTCGTGGCGATGTCGGTGCCGCCGCAGCAGAGCGACGACCTGTACCGTTACATGTGGGACGGCCGGGTGCAGGCGAACGGCATCGACCCGTATTCCTTCGTGCCGCCGGCCCCGCAGCTCGCGCACCTGCGTAACCCGTTCCTGTGGACCGCCGCCCGGGCCGGCTCCCCGTACCCGCACTGCGTCTGGCCGGGCGCCACGCTCCCCGGTCACCCGGCCACCGCGCTGGTCCCGGGGTGTACCCGGATCAACCGGCCGACGGTGCCGACCATCTACCCCCCGGTCGCGGAGGCCTATTTCTGGGCGCTGCACTACGTCACCCCGGCGTACGCGGGCTCGACCCCGGTGCAGGCGGCGGCGGGCGCCTGCGCGGTCCTCGTGACCCTCGTGCTGCTGGCCGGGCTCCGCCGGCGGGGCCGTGACCTGCGATGGGCGGCGCTGTGGGCGTGGTGCCCGACGGTGGCGCTGGAGGCGGGCAACAGCGCGCACGTGGACGTGGTCGCGGTCCTGCTGGCGGCCGTGGCGCTGCTGGTCCTGGCCCGCCCGCGCGGCGGGACCCGGGGCGCGCTGTTCGGCGGCGCGCTGCTCGGGCTGGCCGTCGCGACCAAGATGACCCCGGTGCTCGCCGGGCCCGCGGTGCTGCGGCGCAAGTGGTGGGCCGTGCTGGCCGCGGCGGGCAGTGCCGTCGCCGCGGCCTACGTGCCGCACGTGCTGGCGGTCGGCAGCAAGGTGGTCGGCTTCCTGCCCGGGTACCTTCAGCAAGAGGGCTACAACAGCGGCCAGCGGTTCGCGATCATCGGGCTGGTGACGACCGGGCGGCTGGCCATCGTGATCGCTGTCGCGATCCTCGGGGTGACCGCCCTGGCCGTGCTGCGCTTCTCCGATCCCGGCCGGCCCTGGCGCGGCGCGGTCGTCATGACCGGCGTGGCCCTGGCGGTGACCACGCCCAACTACCCGTGGTACGCGATCTTGCTGGTCATGCTGGTCGTGCTGGACGGCCGGCCGGAATGGCTCGCGTTCGCCGCGGGCGGGTACCTTGCGGCCGAGCCGCACCTGGGCCGGTGGCGCACCATTCACCACTCCCAGGCGGTCGGTTACGGGCTGGCCGCCCTGTTCGTGGCGCTCGTCTGCATCGTCCGGCTGGTCATCGCACGCTACCCCCGCGCGATGTTCACCGCGGCGCCGGCCGGCGCCGTCGCGCCCGGCGCCGTCGCGCCCGGGGACGGCACCCTGGCGGACGGCGCGCTGGCGGGCGTGGCCACCTCAGCCGGCCGGCTGGAAGTCGCCCGCCCGGCGGGCGCGGCCACCGCGATGGGCGCGGCCAGCCTGGTGGGCGCGGCCGGCCGAGCGGGGGCGGGCGGCCCGCATATCGCGGCCGGTGCCCGCGGGCGCTTCCTTACCGGTCGGTTACCGGTCCGCCAGGGAACGGCCGGATGCGGTTTTCGCACGGCACCGTGGACCCATGAGCCATCACGGTCCTGACCGTCACCGGCGGCCGCGCGGGAAGAGCCCGGACGAGCCGCGCTCCCGCGCTCCCCAGCAGGACCGCGGCATCGGCGCTTCCTGGCCGGCCGGTGATTGCCCGAACGCGCCCGCCTGGCCGGGTGCCACCGCCTATCAGGATCCGGCCCCCTATCCAGATCCCACCGCGCATCAGGACACCGGCCCGTTCCAGGAGGCCGGTGGCTACCCGGGCGGCCATCCCGGCTCCGGATACCAGAACGCCGGTTACCGCGGTACCGCGCACCAGGACGCGCGCCCCCACCAGTCCGCGCCGCCCGGCGTATTCGCCGGGCAGGCGGGCCCCGGCCAGTACCAGGCCGACCGGGGCTACCAGGAGAGCACGCGCTACCAGGCCCCGGCCAGCTACCGCGAGGCTTCCCCGTACCCGGAGACCGGCGGCTACCGGAACACCGGCAGCGATCCGGAGACGGGCAGCTACCAGGAGACGGGCAGCTCCGGGGACCAGGGCCCGGCGGGCGACACGGGGTATCTGCCGGCCGGTGAGCACCCCAGCCTGCCCGGCGTGAAGCTGGCGGATCTCGCTACCCGCGACCCCGCGTACGACGGGCTTGAGGCCCACCTGAGCCAGGCGGGCGGCGCGGACAGCGCGGGCGGGGGTGCCTGGCGGCGGCGCGGCCACGGCTTCCTCGCCGGGGTGATGACCGGGCTGCTGGCGGGCGGCGTGGCGATCGGCGCGGCGGTGCTCGCCGCGGCGTTCGTACGCCCGCAGGCCTCGCCGGTGATCGCGATCGGCGACGCCGTGCTCGGCCGGGCGGCGACCGGAGTGAAGACGTTCGCGCTCCAGTCGTTCGGCGGGAACGGCAAACTCCTCCTCCTGACGGGCATCTACCTGGTCTTCGCGATCCTGGCGATGGCCATCGGGCTGCTCGCCAGGCGGCGGCTGGCCGGCGGCGTGGCGGGCATGGCCATGCTGGGCGCTGTGGGCGCGTTCGCGGCCCTCACCCGGCCAGAGAGCCACGCCACCGATGTGATCCCCTCCCTTATCGGCGGCGTGGCCGGCGCCGCGGTCCTCGTGCTGCTGGTCAAGGCCGCGCAGCCGCAGGTCATCCGGGCGGCCGCGCCGCAGGCACGGGGCGGCTACCGCACGGGCGAGCCGGACGTGGCCGGCACCGACCGCCGCAAGTTCCTGCTCGCGGGCCTGTCGGCGGCCGGGGCGGCGGTCGTGGCCGGGATGGCCGGGCAGGTGCTCAGCCGGCAGCGGTTCAGCATCACCGGCTCACGCAACGCGGTCACGCTCCCGCCGCCGGCGCAGAAGGCCCCGGCACTGCGCCCGGGGGCAGAACTCGACAACATCCCGGGAATATCTCCGTTCTACACCCCGAACGCCTCCTTCTACCGCGTGGACACGGCGCTGACCGTCCCGCAGCTCACCACGGCCAACTGGCAGCTCCGCATCCACGGCATGGTGGACAAGGCGATCACGATCAATTTCGACGACCTGATGAAGCGGCCGCAGATCCAGCGGGACATCACGATCGTCTGCGTGTCGGAGTCGGTGGGCGGCGGCTACATCGGCAACGCCCGCTGGCAGGGGCCGCGGCTCGCCGACCTGCTCAGCGAGGCGGGGGTGCAGCCCGGGGCGAGCCAGATCGTGATGCGCGACGCGGCGGGCATGGCCATCGGCGTATCCGCTCAGGCGGCGCTGGACGGCCGGGACGCGATGCTGGCCATGTTCATGAACGGCGTGCCGCTGCCGGCCGAGCACGGCTTCCCGGTGCGGGTCGTCGTCCCCGGCCTGTACGGCTACGTCTCGGCGTGCAAGTGGGTGGTCGACATGGAGCTAACGACCTACGCCGCCTACGACGCCTACTGGGTCAAGCGAGGCTGGTCGGAGCAGGCGGCGGTCAAGACCGAATCCCGCATCGACACCCCCAGGCCCGGCAAGGCCCTCGCCGCCGGCGCCGCGGTCATCGCGGGTGTCGCCTGGGCGCAGCGCAAGGGGATCGCCCGGGTCGAGGTCGGCGTGGACGGCGTCTGGCAGCAGGCCACGCTGGCCACCCAGGACACGATCGATACCTGGCGGCAGTGGTACTACACGTGGCAGGCCACGCCGGGCACGCACAAGCTCCAGGTACGGGCGACGGACCAGACCGGTTACACCCAGACGGCCGTGGTCCACGGCGCCGAGCCGAACGGCGCCACCGGCTACCACACCATCCAGGTGACCGTGGCCTGACCGCTCACGCGCCCGGGCCGGACGGTCAGGAGGAGCTGGCCAGCGCGGTGATCAGGTCATCGATCGCGCGCACCGACTCGCCGGTGGCCTCGGCGAGCCGGATCGCGAGCAGCTGGCGCGGGTAGTTCCACTCATACAGGGCCTCCGCGGCGGCGATGCCCTCGCAGCACTGCAGCCGGACCAGTGCGGTGCCCATCACGGCCGCCAGGGCCTTGGCCGCCTCCCGGATCTTGTGCTCCGGTATCCCGGCCGCCGTCGCGTACAGCAGGCGGTGCGCGTGTGGCGCCTGGCTGGTCGACCAGACCGTCAGCCTGCCCGAGACCGGGTCGAAGTCAGCGACCATACCGCACGTCTCCAGCGGCGCCGGATGCACCCGCGGGTACAGCAGATCCTGGCTGACGGTGACGTCCGCCCGGCGGAAGACCTGCTCGGTGCGGCCCGCGTCGCCGGCCTCCCGGTCGAAGATGCGGTTACCCGCCTGGCCCTGCAGGTCGTCACGGATCAGCGGCGTGTCCGCGTCCAGTGCCCGCCGGGCGTCCATCACCGCGGGCAGCGGCTCGCACCCGATGTCGATCAGCCCACATGGTGACGGTCGCCTCCCCGCACGACACCCTCAAGGGCAGCCCGGCCGGCTGGCCATGGCTGGTCGACCCGTCGGGCATCGATCCGACCAGCGACGTCAGCCGGCTGATGACCCAGCTCGGGGTGGCGGAAAAGCGGATCCGGGTCTTCCCGAACGCCACCGCCGCGTGGGCGGCGGCGGCTAGCGGCGCGGGCGTCGCCCCGGGTGTCGCGCACCTGCTCGCCGCGCAGGTCCGCCGGGGCGAGCTGCGCATCGTCGAGACCGCGGCGACGCCGATGGAGGCGACCTGGTACGCGACGGCGCTGCGGCGCGAGCGGCGGCCGAGCATCGCCGGCTCGCTGCGGCACTCTCTCAGCACGCCGGAGGCCATGAAGCTGATGCGGTCGCCCGGCAGCGGCGTGCCGCCGTCGAAGTTCCGCCCGCCGGTCTACGTCACCATCTGGAGCTGACCCCGCCCGGCCCCACCCCGTACACGCCCCGGCCCAACCGCCACCGCAGACCCCCAGGATCCGCCCGCCCACCATCCCCACCGTCGCCGCCCAGCCGCGTCACCGGCGGGGGTTTGGCAGAGTTTCCCACGACATCCCGGAGCCGGAGGCCCTCGCCGGGGGTACTGCGTCGAAGTCGCAGACGGCCCGGCAGGCGCGGTCGCGGTGCGGGACAGCAAAGACCAGCACGGCCCGGTCGTCGTCGTCGGCGCCCGGGAATGGCGGCGATTCACCGTCTGGCTGAAAACCGGCCGGCCCGGACTGCTCTGAGCCGGGACGGACGCTGCGTATACGCCTGGGGACGTTTCCCCGGCGACGTACAACGGTAATGGAAGTGCAGGGAAGTCTTTGCGTTCCCGGTCCTTGCGTCCCGCATTAGGGCGGACTGATCAGGGCACCGGGCGCAGGTACTGGCTGAGGCGGTTGCCGCTCGTTGTGAAGACGCCGCCGCATGCGTCACGGACCGAGCAGGAGCGGCAGATGTCGAGGTAGTCGCGCGGCCAGTGCGGGCGACGCGCCCAGCGCTACCATGGTTACCGCAGCGGCCAGCGGTAAGATCGGTGGTTTTGGCGCAGCAGGACGATATCAGCGATGGTCGGAGCCGGTGGGCGGGGCGGCCTGGATAGGGATTTTGTTGTCTCCCTATACGCCGGAAACTCTGCTCAACCCGCCCCAAACCGGGCACCCGGCCGGGGGCGCCGTGGACGACATGCCACTTAGCGGCCGCCTATGTCCTCCGACCACACCTGCGGGAAGCGCTCCTGGAATTCGCGCATCGCGGCCTTGCACCGTTCGTCGTCCAGCAGCACGACCTGCACGCCACGGCCGGCCAGGAACTCCAGGTCGCCGGGGAACGTGTCGGCCTCCCCGACCACCACCCGCGGGATCTGGAACAGCAGGATCGCGCCCGTGCACATCGGGCACGGCGACAGCGTGGTGTACATGGTGGTGCCCGCGTAGCTGGCCCGCCGCCCGGCGCTGCGGAGCGCGGCGATCTCACCGTGCGCGACCGGGTCTCCCCGCTGCACCCGCTCGTTGTGCCCGGCCGCGATCACCTCGCCGCCTTGGGCCAGCACGGCGCCCACCGGGACCCCGCCCGCCGCCAGGCTGTCCCGGGCCTGGCCGAAGGCCAGCTCCATCATCGCGGCGTCGGGGGGCCCGGACTGCGCGAAGCTCATGGCCGTTAACGCTATCCCGCGGGCCGGTAGGGTCGGCACGGAGGGAGCCGCTGTGGATATCGCCGCCATGCTGCTGTGGATGGTCACCGTGGGCGCGGGTGTTTCCCTGCTGATCGCGGGACGCCCGGCCCGCGATGCCGCGAGCCGGGCCGCGGGCCGTGCGGCACCAGCCACCGCACCCGCCCCGGAACCGGCCACCGCACCCGCGCCGGCCCGCGCGGTGCCCGGCACGGCGGGCGTGCCGCAGGCCGCGGCGGCGGCCTACGCGGCGGGCGCCGCGGTGCCGCCGATCACCCACACGCGGATCGCCACCCGGCCCGGCGAGCACCCGCTGCTGGAGTTTATGCACCCCGCGCTCGGGCTCATCGGCCTGGGCTGCTCGATCGCCTTCGTGCTCACTCATTTCGGCACGTTCGCGTGGGCGGCGCTCGCGGTGATCGTCGTGACCATCACCGCGGGCCTGTTCTGGTACACGGTCAACGCCCGGGCGGCCCGCGCCGCCGGGACCGCCCCGCCGGCCGAGGCCCGCCAGCCCGCCGAGTCCGGCCGGGCGCCCGGCGCCGCCGTCAGCGGCCCGCCGGCGCGCCACTACCCGCCGCAGCGGCTGCTGGCCCACGGCTCGGCGGCCGCCGTCACGTTCGCATTGACCCTGGTCACGGCGCTGCTCGCGCACCGGGCCTGATTCGCGCCAAGCTGGCGCGGCCGACGCCGCCGCGAGCTGCGGGCCGGGCGGGCGGCCGAGTTAAGCGAGTACTTATTTGCCTATTGCGGGTGTTTCCGGCTGCGCACATGATGAGCGAAATCAGTTACGGCGGGTTAATTGCGCCGTCCTTAACCCGGGAGCGCGGTATGCGGATCGAATCCAGCGGGCACAGCCGCGCTAATCCCCGCCTGTTCGAGCTGGTCGAGCACGCGCCGAAGACGGGCAGGAGCCCGACCGTGTGGGCCTGGCCCGAACTGATCGATTACCTGAAGATCGCAGGCCAGCCGGTACCGGGGCCGTGGCCGCCGCACCAGGAGCCGCGGCCGGCCCCGGAGGAAGACTCCCTCCCCGTCGCCGTGGCCGAGCGGCCGGACGACGAACTACCGGCCCGGCCGGGCACACCGGCCTGACCCGCGTTCCCGTCTAGCGAAGGGCAGGAGCACCGCATGTATCCGTCCCGGTTCCGTTACGAGGCCGCGCGTTCCGTCGATCAGGCGAGGCGCCTGCACGGTCCTCGTGGACGGGCGCGCGGTGAAGTCGTGCACGATGTTCGCCGTGCAGGCCGACGGGCGGGAGGTCTGCACCGTTGAGGGGCTGGCCACCGCGAGCGAGCTGCACCCGCTGCAGGAGGGCTTCAAGGAGGAGCACGGGCTGCAGTGCGGGTTCTGCCGCGGCTGCTGCGGCTCGGCACCGCCCGGGACTTCGGCGGCGTACTGCCGGAAGGCATCAGCTTCGTGCCGATCTCCTGCCAGAGCGAGGGCGCGCTGGAAATCCACATCGAGCCGGTGCAGCCCGCGCCGCATCTGGTGGTGGTGCCGCGCAGCGAACTGGACCGGGTCCGGGTCCCGGCCGGCCTGGACCTGGGCCCGACCACGCACCAGGAGATCGCGGTCGCGATCCTCGCCAAGATGGTGAAGCTGCGCGCCGCCGGGAAGCTCAGGCCGCCTGCCTGCCCGGGACCGAGCTCTCCGGCGACCTCGGCGGCGACAGGTATCAGGGCCGGGTCAGCATCCGGATGGGCCCGGTGCGGCTGCGGTTCGCCGGCACGGCCGGCATCACCGAGCGCGACGAGGACGCCAAGCGCATCGTGGTGGACGCGGCCGGGTCCGATGAGCGCGGCCGCGGCCAGGCCGCCATGACCGTCACGGCGCGGCTGAGCCGGTCCCGGGCCGGCACCAGGGTCGCCGTGTCACAGGACCTCCAGGTCTCCGGCGCGGCGGCGCAGTACGGCCGCAGCATGATCTCCGACGTCACGTCCGTCCTGATGCGCGACTTCGCCGCGAACCTGCAGGACGGGATCGCCCGGCTGGACCGCGGCGAGTCGCTGGATACCGGGGCCCGCGCCGCGGCCGAGGCGAGCGGCCTGATGGTCGGGCTGCGGGCCGCGATGCTGGCGCTGCGCCGGGTCTTCCGGCGGTTCTTCGTCCCCTATCGGGCGCCCAACCCGAACGTAGCGAGCTGTCTTTGAAGAACAGTATTTGCCTGCGGGCCCTAATACACCATTTCCGCGGACGTTAACCGTGAACGACGCCCCGGCAAAGTCGCATATTGCCGTGAATAACAACTGCGACCGTCAAATGGGACAATAACTGCTAACATCGCGCACCACCCTTGATGCAGCCACCCTCGGACCGGATACCACGCAATTAGCCGCTAGACTAAATACAGCATTAAGCCGGCGGTCGAGAAGGGGGAAGAAAATGAGATTCAAACAAAAAGCGGCTGCTGTATCGGCGGCCGGGACGGTCTTGATGGCGTTCGCGGCCCTGCAGCTGGCACCAGCGGCAGCCGCCTTTCCCTCTCCGGTCCCACGGCCCGCCACCGCCACCGCCGCCGTCCCGGCCAGCTCCAAGACACCGATGGACACCGGGCTGCGATACTGGCCGGGCCAACTGCTTCAGATCAAGGCCACCGGGACGGCCAGCTACGGCTCGGAGGGCCAGCCGGGCTGTACCGGGACGCCGGTCACCACGCCGGACGGTGACCGCAGCGTTAACGGCGTCCCGTGCTCGCAGAAGTTCGACCCGAACGCCACTTTGCCGACTGCCCCGATCGGCTCGCTGATCACCTCTATAGGCGTTCCCGGTCGCTCGCACTCGAGCGGCTGGTTCTATGCAGGCTCCCATCTTCGCATGCGTACGTCCAAGTGTAGGGGCGAAATCTACCTCTTGTACAACGATGCCCCCGGGGCCTACGGAAACAATGCCGGAAAGTACAACGCGCGGCTGACGCTGTGAAACGGCAGCCTCTTATCCGGTCCTATGAGGCTTATGCAAAGCCCGGCTTCTCTCGCGCATCTTCGCAGGTCAGGGACTTGAGGAAGGGGAGTTTTGCATAACGCTCTATGGCTCGTCCGGCTTAACGATCCCTGGTCGCGAGCTTGTGGACGTTTGTGTCCTCCCTGAAGGAGCGGGGCCATGTCAATGGGGTTGTGACGGCTCTCCCTTGCTCTCAGGTTTGGCCCGGCGACGAGGCCGCCACCCTTGGCGCCGGGATATGGGCGCTGCGCAAGGACCAGCAGAACCTGACAGCCGGCCAGCGGGGCACCTTGGCCCAGATTCCAGCAGTCACCAGCATCAGGAGAGGGACCCGTCATGCTTCTGCTCATCAACCATCTAGCCGCGCGGGGCGGGCCCGGGCGCCGGGCCGTCCGGGCCGCGGGCGGTGAGCGGGCGCGTGGTCGGCGCCGAGTACTCGCCGATCCAGTGGTCCTTCCAGGCCTGGTCGTACTGGCGGCTGTTGCAGCGCGGGCGGGGCTCTCCGCGCGGATCGTCCCCACCCCGGGGATGGTGACCTGGAAGCCGGAGAGTTCTTCGAGCAGGAAGGCCTCGAATTCGTCGTCGGCACGGTCGACCTCGTCGATCAGCAGCACCGCCCGGTCCCCGGCCCGTACCGCCGCCAGCAGCGGCCGTTCCAGCAGGAACTTCGGGCCGAACAGCTTCTCGACCGCCTCGTCACCCGCGAGCTGGTGCCCCGACAGGGCCCGGATGTGCAGCATCTGGCGGGCGTAGTCCCACTCGTACAGCGCCTGGCTGGTATCGATGCCCTCGTAGCACTGGAGCCGGATCAGCCTCCGGCCGAAGACCGACGCGAGCACCTTGGCCGCCTCGGTCTTGCCCACGCCGACCTCGCCTTCCAGCAGGACGGGGCGCCGCAGTGACAGGGCGACGAACAGCGTGGTGGCCAGGCCCCGGTCGGCCAGGTAACCGCCGTCGCGCAAAACGGCGGTGAGCCCACCGACGCTGCCCGGCAAGCCGGCCGGGGCGACCGGGGCGGGCGGGGCGGGCGAACCGGGCGAACCGGCGTCGGCCGTCACCAGTCAGCGCGCGGTGTCGGCCGGGCCGAGGACCAGGTCCCTGAGGCTGCCGCCGGCGAGCTTGCCCTCGCGTTCGAGCCTGCCGCGCCAGGCGGCCCGGAGATCCTCATCGGTACCGCCAAAGCCCACGTTGCGCATGTTTTTGCAGGACTTGCCGTGGCCGTGGTGACCGAGGGCCTCGTCCAGGTCGGCACCGCCCTGGCCCTGCGCGCTCCACACTTCCCGCAGGACTTCCAGGGCTTCGGCTGGCTCAGCCATCCGCAGGTCCCTCCGATCAGCCGATATCGGTGTTTTCCGGCTGTAGTTCGCACCCGCCGTCATGGCGACCGCGGATTAAGGCTTCTCTTAAGTTCCCCCAGGCCGGCGCCGGCACGCTGCCCGTCCCCGGCGATGTCCCGGTCACGATCGCGTGGCGGACGGCACGCGGCCGGCGCCCGGCCCCGGGCCGCGCTAACCGCTGCGGGACAGCCGCCACACGACGCCGGTTCCCGGGCCGGCCTCAGACCTCATGTCCAGCGGCCGCTCACCCAGCCTGGTGTAGCCGAGCTTGCGCGGAACGCCGGCGCTTGCCTCGTTCAGCTCGTCGTGCACGATCTCGACGTGGTCGACGCCGGGCAGCAGGAGCGCCGCGTCCGTCAGCGCCGCGGCGGCCGCCGTGGCCAGGCCGCGGCGGAGGTAATCCGGGTGCACCCAGTACCCGATCTCCAGGCCGCCGGGGCCGGTCCGCGCCATCAGCCCGCAGCCGCCCGCGAGCCGGCCGCCGACGGTGATCGCGTAGCCGAAGGCGGTGCCGGACTGCCAGTCGTCGTCGCAGCCGGCCAGAAACTCGGCGGCGCTGTCCCGGGTGTACGGGTCCGCCCACGGCGTCCACGGACGCAGATGAGCCTGCGCCTGGATGACCGCCCGGTAAACGGCTTCCAGCTGGCCCGGCTGCCATCGGCGGAGGATCACCGGCGGGTACTCCAGCGTCTCGCCGGGGCGGTGAACGGCGTCGCGCATCATTCCATGCTCGCCGCCTGCCGCCCGGTCAGACAACACGGCTCGCCGGGGCGGCGATATCGTCAGCGCGTGACGTCGGCGATATCGGCTGATCAGCTCCGTGCCCTGCGGCTGCGCCGGCAGCTGCTCACCGGGCCGCGGGCCGGCTCGGTCGTGGCGGCCGCCGCCCACCTGGGCGGCGTGCAGGCCCAGGCCGCTCCCCCGGCCCGTCTCGCGATCCGCGCACGGGCCGGCGGCGTGACGGCCGCCGACGTCGACCGGGCATGCGGTACCAGCCGGGATGTCACCCGCACCTGGGCGATGCGCGGCACCCTGCACATGCTGGCCACCCGCGATGTCCGGTGGATGACCAGCCTGCTCGGGCCGGTGTCCGCGGCCCGGGGTCGGCGCCGCCGCGCGCAGCTCGGGCTGGACGACACGCTGTGCGAGCGGGCCCTGGCCGCGCTGCCGGTCATCCTGGCCGGTTCGCCGCCGCTGACCCGGGCCGAGCTGGTCAGCAGGCTGGCCACCGAGGGGATCCGGATCAGCCTGGGTACCCAGCAGCCGCCGCACCTGCTTGGCTACGCGGCCAGCTGCGGGCTCATCTGCCGCGGGCCGGACCGGCCCGGGCGGGCGCGCCGCCCCGGGCCGCCGGATCGGGACGGCGGGGGAGACGCGGGCAGCGAGGGGGATGCGGAGGGCGCGGGCGCCGGCCGGGACGGCGAGCCGACCTACGTCCTGCTCGATGAATGGGCGCCGGACGCGCCCGCGCTGGGCACCGATGAGGCCCTGGCCGAGCTGGCCCGGCGCTACCTGGGAGGTTATGGCCCGGCAGGCCGCGGGGACTTCGCCGCCTGGTCGGGGCTGCCCGCGGCGGACGCCGCGCGAGCGCTGGACCTCCTCGCCGGCGACCTGGTGGCGGTCAGCGCGGACGGTGCCCGGCTGTTCGCGCTCGCCGGGGACAGCCTGGAGGCGCCCGGCGATCTCCCGCCGCGGCTGCTCAGCCATTTCGACCCGCTCCTGCTCGGCTACCGCGA
>Ga0335078_10000985_pt1 | contig 43312 bp, 34 predicted proteins | sample Lox_Sample_32_FD_206711 | JGI IMG/M metagenome (GOLD analysis project Ga0335078, IMG submission 206711) | Soil microbial communities from Loxahatchee National Wildlife Refuge, Florida, United States - Lox_Sample_3.2 | ecosystem: Environmental > Terrestrial > Soil > Wetlands | place: USA...
CACGCACCGCAATTCGACGTGTCGCATCCGATCGGAGTCCCCGTTTTGCCCACCACTTCCCTGAGGTAGTGGACCAGTAGCATCCGGGGCTCGACGTGATCCGCATACTTCACGCCATCGACGGTGACGGTGATCTCTGCCATGCGATCTCCTCCCCTGACGAGCAGGACGTATTCATGGTGCAAACCTAGGACTACCAGGCCCCGCCGCACCAGTACCAAGCAGGGGCCGGATTTCCGGGGCGCGAAACAAACGCCTGCTTAGCGCATTCGGGCCAGGAAGCCGCCGCAAAAGAGTATCGCCTAGCAAATGATAATTGCGCCGGTAAATTGTGGATTGCGCGCCCGCCCGTAAAGCGCCCTCCCAGGAGGAAGTGCCGGCTTGAGCCGAGGCTCGACCGCAGCCCGTTAGGTACGTATTCCCGCTCATAGCCGGCCTGGGCGCGTCCGCCAGCCCGTGAACCTTGCCCCCGGCCAGGCCGTTCCAAGGGCAAGGAGACGGGTCCCGTGCGGCGGCCCGGCATGCCCTGCCGCGGTTTGGTGCCAGATCGTGCAGGTGCCTGCCTGGCTATCGCAGACATGTTCGGTTGTACTGCAATGCGGAGGGAGGGAGCGGCGTTTCCTTCCCGGCCTGAAGGCCGGGAACTGGTCGCCGCGATCCTGATGAGGCGGGTCGTGCTGGTCGGCGTCGGGGTCCTCGTCACGCTGGCCGGAGTGGTCTTCACCCTGCAGGGCATCGGCATTCTCGGCGGGAGCGTCATGTCCGGGGTCACGTTCTGGGCCGTGGCCGGCCCGGTGATCGCGGTGGCCGGCCTGGCCATCGCGGCCTTCGGCCTGCGCGACCGGCCGGCCTCCTAGCGACCGCCATAATTCGCTTGCCGCTCCGCCGCGGCCCGCGATTACCCTGGAGATATGACTGGCATGGCGACGCGGCGATTTTCCCGCCTCCCGGCCCGCGACGGGCCACCGGGAGGCGCGCTGCCGCGTTAAGACGGCGACTTCGCCGCGGTGAGCCTGGGGCCGGGAGGGATCCCCCGCCGGCTCGCCTCGACAAGGAGTCACCGTGTCCAGTTCAGTTCCTTCAGTTCGCTACCTAAGTCCTGCGCAGCTGCAGGCAGCTCTCGGCCTCCGCGATCTCACCGACCCCGCCGGGGGACCGCACGCCATCCAGGTCCTCGTCGGCCGGGCGGCCGGGGCGCTGTCACGCGCCTGGTCCTGCGAGGTCCGGCGGTGCCGGGGCCCGAAGGTCGTGCCGGTCGCCGACAACTACGACCGGCTGGGCTACGCGCCCGGCGCGATCACCAGGGAAGCCCGTTACACCCGCTACGTGAGCTCCGGGCAGATGCTCCGCAGCCATTCCAGCGCGATGATCCCGCCCGCGCTCCGTCAGCTGGCCCGGGACCAGCCAGCCCGGGGCCAGCCAGCCCGGGGCCAGCCAGGCCGGGACCAGCCAGGCCAGGGCCAGGGCGACGACGTGCTGCTGGTCTGCCCGGGGATGGTGTACCGCCGGGACGCCATCGACTGGCAGCACAGCGGCACTCCCCATCAGCTCGACCTGTGGCGGATCACCCGCCAGGCCATGACCGGCGCGGACCTGGACGAGATGATCTCGTGCCTGCTCCAGGCGCTGGTCCCGGGCCTGCCGTACCGCCAGGAGGCGAGAACCCACCCGTACACCGAGCACGGCCGCCAGGTCGACGTGCGGCTGGACGGCCGCTGGGTGGAGGTCTGGGAATGCGGGCTGGCTCATCCCGGCGTGCTCGCCGCCGCCGGGCTCGCCGGACGGAGCGGCCTGGCGCTGGGCATGGGCCTGGACCGGTTGCTGATGCTGGTCAAGGGCATCCCGGACATCCGCCTGCTTCGTTCGGCCGATCCCCGGGTCGCGGACCAGATGCGCGACCTGGCCAGGTACCAGCCGGTCTCGTCGATGCCCCCGGTCACGCGCGACCTGTCGGTCGCGGTGGCCGGGGACGAGGACGAGGAGACCCTCGGCGACCGGGTCCGCGAGGCCCTCGGCGCCGACGCGTCGTGCGTCGAGGAGGTCCGCGTGCTGTCCGCCACCGCCTGGGACCGGCTGCCCGCGGCGGCCGCCCGCCGCCTCGGGGCCAGGCCGGGCCAGAAGAACCTGCTGGTGCGCGTGGTGCTCAGGGACCTGGAGGAGACGCTGACCAGCCAGGCCGCCAACGCCCTGCGCGACCGGATTTACCTGGCGATCCACCAGGGCGGTAACTTCGTCATGTCCGCATGATCCCCTGGCGTCCGGCCCCGGGACGCTGCTGAGCGCAACGTGAGGTGCCATGACCGCCGTCCTCGATCACCTGGCTATCGGCACGCCGGTCCTGACCGACGGCTGGGAGCTGTTCGGCGGCGTCCTCGGCGGAACGTGGGTTTACGGCATGGACTCCCCCGGCTACTGGTGGGGCCAGCTGGAGTTCGCCGCCGGGCCGAAAGTCGAGCTGCTGACTCCCGCCGGCGGCCCCGACGCGGCGTTCCTGGAGCGCTTCCTGGCCGCCCGCGGCGCCGGGCCGCACCACTTCAACTTCATCGTCACCGACATCGAGGACACTTTGACCCGGATCCGGGCGCACGGCATCGAGCCCGTCGGAGTCAACCTGGACAACCCGCACTGGAAGGAAGCCTTCCTGCACCCCCGCAGCGCCCACGGCATCGTCATCCAGGTCGCCCAGCAGGCCGGTTCCCCGTCCGCGGACACGCCGCCGGCCGAGCTCCCCGAGCCCGGCCCGCCGGCTCTCTTCGACCTGATCGAGCACCACGTCAGCGACCTGGCCGGCGCGACGCGGCTGTTCCGGGACGTGCTGGACGGGCGGGCCGAGGCGGCGGACGCCGGCGCCGTGGAGCTGACCTGGCCCGGCGGCAAGCGGATCAGGCTGGTCCGCGAGGACGGCCTGCCGCTCGGCGGGTCGCTGCATCACGTCCGCTTCAGCCGGGCCGAGGGCGCGTTCGGCGCCCAGGACCGCGAGCGCGCGGGCCTGCTGGCCAAGCGCCTCGGCCTGACGGTGGACCTGGCCTAAGGGGCCAGGCGGTGCAGGTCCCGGGGGAACAGCGTGACCTCCCGGATGTTCTCGGCCCGGGTCAGCCGGCTGGTCCAGCGCTCGAGCCCGATCGCGAACCCGCCGTGCGGCGGCATGCCGTGCGCGAAGGCTTCCAGGTAGTCCGCGTAGGCCGCCGGGTCCTCGCCCCGCGCGCGGATGGCCGCCAGGTAGTCGGCGTGGCGGTGCAGGCGCTGGCCGCCCGTCACCAGCTCCTGGCCGCGGAAGAGCAGGTCGAAGCTGTTGGACCAGCGCCCGTCGCCGGGTTGCGGATGGGTGTAGAAGGGGCGCTTGCTCATCGGGTAGCCCTCCACTGCGATGAACTCGCTGCCGTGGGCATGCGCCGCCCACCGGCCGATGGCCCGCTCGTGGGCAGGCGCGAGGTCGGGCTCGTCCGGCGGCGCGCCCGCGATCCGCAGCGCGTCGCTGAAGTGGATCACCGGGATCTCCGCCGGGACCTCGGGGACCTCGATACCCAGCAGGCCGAGTGCCGCCGTGGCCTGCGACGTCAGGGCCGCCGCCATCCCGGCCAGCGCGTGCCGCAGCACCGCCAGCACGTCACGGTGGCCGGAGATGAAGCCGAGCTCGGCGTCGAGTGAGACATACTCGGCCAGGTGCCGTGCGGTGTCGTGCGGCTCGGCCCGGAACACCGGGCCGGTCTCGTAGACCCGCTCGAAGACCCCCACCATCGTCTGCTTGTAGAACTGCGGGGACTGGGCCAGGTAGGCCCGGCGCCCGAAGTAGTCCACACCGAACACGCTGGCACCGGATTCGGTGGCCGACGACACGAACTTCGGCGTCTGGATCTCGGTGAAGCCCAGCCCGTCCAGCGCGGACCGGAAGCCGCGCAGCGACGCGGCGGCCAGTTCCCAGCGCGCCCGCCGGGCCGGATGCCGCCAGGACACGGCGGCGTGGTCCAGGATCGCGGGCAGCCCGGCGTCGAGCGCGGGCCGCCACAGGTCGAGCGGCGGGGCCTGCGCGGGCTCGCCGAGCAGCGTGATCCGCGGCTCGGTCACCTCGGTGCCGCCCGGCGCGGCCGGGTTGCGGGTGGCCACCCCGGTGACCGCGACGACGGTCTCCTCACCGCAGCGCCGCACGGCCTGCAGCGCCTCCGGGTCACGCACCACCACCTGGGCCAGGCCCGAACGGTCCCGCACGATGAGGAACGTCACCGCGCCGAGCACCCGGCGGCGGTGCACCCAGCCCTCCAGGCGGACCGGGCGGCGGGGAGCGGCCAGCGGCAGCTGAGCGGCGAGGGTGCGGGACAGGCCCGCCAGCGCGGATGTCATGATGATCACCTCCAGTTCGGCACATAGCCCTGGAGGTGCGGGCGGGGGCCAGGTCGCGGTGCCACCGCACCTTCGCCGGCGTGCGCCGGCCTCGGCGGCCGTTACGCGGCCAGCGGCCCGTACTGGGAAGGTGTCTTCGCCGCAGGCCCGCCGTCCGCCTTCACAGCCGCCGGCGGCTCTCTGAGCGGCGGGCTCCCGCGGTTACTTGGTCTTCCATCATCGCCCGGACCTGACCAGGATATGCGATTGGCGCCGCGGTTCCCGGAGAATAAGACGCGGTGGATCTTCGAGGCGGAGGAGACGCGTGAGCGACGACGGGCATGTGTGGTGGGAGGACGCGGTCGTCTACGAGGTGTACCCTCGCAGCTTCGCCGACGCGGACGGCGACGGCATAGGCGACCTGCCGGGACTGCGGTCCCGGCTCGGGTACCTGGCCGACCTCGGCGTGGACGCCATCTGGCTGACTCCCTTCTACCCGTCGCCGCTGGCCGACGGCGGTTACGACGTGAGCGACTACCGCGCGGTGGATCCGCGGCTCGGGACCATGGCGGACTTCGACCACCTGGTCCAGGACGCGGCCGCGCACCGGATCCGGGTCATCGTCGACCTGGTACCGAACCACTGCTCCAGCGCCCATCCGCTGTTCCGCGCCGCGCTGGCCGCGCCGCCCGGCAGCCCGGAGCGGGACCGCTTCATCTTCCGCGACGGGCGGGGCCCCGGCGGCGAGCAGCCGCCGAACAACTGGTCCTCGCAGTTCGGCGGCTCCGCGTGGACCCGGACCCCGCACGGGCAGTGGTACCTGCACCTGTTCGACACCAGCCAGCCGGACTGGAACTGGCGCAACCCGGACGTGCCCGCCATGTTCAAGGACGTGATCAGGTTCTGGCTGGACCGCGGCGTGGCCGGCCTGCGGGTGGACGTGGCCCACGGCATATTCAAGGATCCCGACCTGCCCGACGTCATCGGCCGGCACCCGCTGAACAGCCCTTCCCCGTACCGGCACCGGCCCGAACTGCACGCGCTCTACCGGTCCTGGCGGGACATCCTCGACTCCTACCCGGCCGATGGCCTCCCCGGCTCGCGCACGGCCATCGGCGAGGTCTGGTATGACGCGCCGGGCACCCTGCGGCCCTACCTGGCCACGGACGGCCTGCCGCAGGTCTTCAATTTCCAGCTGATCCTGGCCGGGTGGCAGCGGGCCTCGTTCCGCGGCGCGATCGACGCGGCGCTCGCCGTGACCAGCGGCTCTCGCGCCCCCTGGGTGCTGGGCAACCACGACGTGCCCCGCCCGGCGAGCCGCTACCGGCTGGACGAGGGGTTCACGCCGGAGATGATCGAACGGCTCATCGTCATCGGCGACCGGAACGCCGAGGCCGGCGCCCGGCGCGCCCGCGCCGCCGCGCTGGTGCTGCTGGCCCTGCCCGGGTCGGCCTATATCTACCAGGGCGAGGAACTGGGCCTGCCCGAGGTCACCGGCATCCCGCCCGGGGCGCGCCAGGACCCGGTGTTCCGCCGCACCGGCGGCAAGTCCCCCGGCCGCGACGGCTGCCGCGTGCCCCTCCCCTGGGCCCGCACCGGGGCAAGCTTCGGCTTTTCCCTAACGGAGGACGGTGCTTGCCCGTCCGCACCCTGGCTGCCCCAGCCGCCGGAGTGGGGCAAGCACAGCGTCGAGTCGCAGCTCGCTGACGAGCACTCGTTCCTGAATCTGTACCGGGCGGCCCTGCGGCTGCGCCGCGACCACCCCGCCCTGGGCCGCGGCACGCTGCGCTGGCTCGAACCCGGGGACCCCGGCCTGCTGTGCTTCGCCCGGGAGCCAGGCTTCGTCCTCGCCGCCAACCTCGGCCGGGCCCCGGTGCCGCTGCCCGCCCACCGCGAGATCCTGCTCGCCAGCGAACCCGTCACCGGCGGCAGCCTGCCGCCGGACACCGCCGCGTGGCTGTCCCCCTGAGCATCCAGGTTGCGTCCAGCAAAGGGCACTACCCTGGGGGCATGCCCAAGGTAAGGGTGCCGCGCAAGAACGTGACGCCGGACGAGGTCGTCACCGTGCTCGGCCGCAGGCTCGGCCCCCGTTACCAGGTCCAGAGCAACGGCGGCCGCCGGGTCACCGTGCGGAAGAACCAGCTCATGTACGCGAACATCTCGATCACCGACCAGCCGGGCGCGTCCGTCTTCGGCGTCCACGGCGGCGGCCTCATTTTCCTCCGCATCGTCAACACCTTCGGCACCGCCCGCCGCGTGGCCGACGCCCTGCGCCGCTCCCCCGAGTTCCGCAGCCTCTGACGCCTCACCGCCGGTGCCCCGGTCACCGCGGATCCGGCGGCGACCACAGGATCCTGCACTGACCCCGCTCCGTGATCCCGCGCCTCCCGCCCGCTCCGGGATCCGCGCCTCCCGCCCCGCGTTTGGTACGGAAGCGTCCCGTGATACGGACGTGCCCCATGATACGCCCGCCGCTGAAAGATCTTTGGAGGGTTTGGGCTCAGTGGAGACTTTGGTGCACTATAGACCCCTAAAGTCTCCACTGAGCCCGAATACTCCGCGTTGAATTTCAGAATATCGAATAAATATACAGATAAGTGACAGGTGGGATTAACGAGATCAGTGAGGCGATCGTAAGATCGAAGCAACGGCGCGGGACCTGGCCGGGCGCGGGACCTGGCCGGGCGCGGGACCTGGCCGGGCGCGGCATTGCCGTCCGGGACGGCGCGAGGCTGGCTGGGCGCGGGCCTGCGAGACCCTCTCACAGGCCGAGGGCGGCGCGGAGCTGGGCTGATGAGGGGGCGGGGCGCGGGCGGCCATCTTCGCCGGGGTACAGGCGGCAGGAAACGGACGGCAAGTCGCCTGGCCGGGCGAACGGATCGGCGCCGTCGGCAAGCAGGGTAGGCGATCCGGTCATGCCCGCCCGTTCGGCATCAATCTGGCTGGTGACCACCCGCCGCACGAGCCGACCGCCGGGGCGGGCGGCCAGCAGGGCCACCAGCCGGGCTTCCAGCAGGTCCGCACCGGGACAGCCCGGCACGTGCAGGATCTCCAGGGTCACGGCGGCTCCGTTGGTAGCATGCCGGTAGTACCGCACAGGTAGCGGCCTCCACTAAGTTCAGCATGCCCGGGAGGCCTGTCATGCCATCTGTCCAGGTGCGGCCGTTCCGCCGCGGCGACCGCGACCAGCTCACCCAGCTCGTCAACGCCCACGCCGCGGCCGTGATCCCCGGCATGAGCGCGTCGGTGAGCGCCGTCCTGGGCTCGCTCGAGCGCCAGCCCGGGGAGTTCATCGAAGATCCCTGGGTGAGCGAGCGGGTCACCCTGGTGGCCGAGCAGCGCCACCGGGTGGTGGCCGCCGCGCACCTGCTCAGGTACTTCCCCGATGACCGGGCCGGGCAGGCAGCCCGCGACGTCGGGGAGATCCGCTGGCTGCTCTACTGGCCCGAGGCCCCGGCCGGCAACCCCTGCTGGCCCGACGCGGCCGGGGCGGCGGAGGCGCTGATGGCCGCGTGCGCCAGCCAGCTCGGCACCTGGGGCGTCACGCGCCGGCACGCCAGCGGGGACCTGCCCGTGCCCGGCGTGTACGGAGTGCCCGCGCAGTGGCCGCACATCGCCGCGCTCTACCGGCGGGCCGGGTTCACCCACACCGGCCACTCCGAGATCGTCTACCTGGCCCGGATCCAGGACCTGCCCAACCCGGATTCTGGGTCCGGGCCGCCGCTGCCCGGGCTGACGGTGCGCCGTTCGGTCGGGATCAACGGCTGCCGCCTGTCGGCCGTGCTCGGCGGGCAGATGATCGGCTACATCGAGACGGAGATCCTGGACGAAGGCGAGCGGCTGTCCCGGCACGGCGGATGGGCCGACGTCGGCAACCTGCACGTCGCGGCGCCTCACCGCCGCCGCGGGGTCGGGTCCTGGCTGCTCGGGCAGGCCGCCGGCTGGCTTCGCCTGGCCCAGGTCAGCCGGCTGCTCAGCTACGCCTGGCTGGAGGGCACCGACCCCGGCGGGCAGAGCTACGACGACTACCGGGCCTTCCTGCCCGCCGTCGGCTTCCGCGAGCTGACCCGCACCGCGCGCGGCTGGACCCAGGAATGCGGCTGGACCCAGGAATAGCGCGGCTTTCCCCGGGTAGAGGCGGTGCCGTCCGCGACATCGTGACTTACTCGGGAAGTGATAGGCATGGCCGGGATGCTGCAGATGCGGCGTAGCAGAGGAGCGTTCAGCGGATTCCTGCTGATGCTGCTCGGGCTGTGGGGCGCCCTCATCCCCTTCATCGGACCGTATTTCCACTACGCCTACACGCCGGACAAGGCCTGGACGTATGACACGGGCCGGCTATGGCTGGAGATCCTGCCTGGCGCGGCGGTATTCCTCGGCGGCTTCCTCCTCATGATCGCCAGGGGCAGGCACGTCGCGCTGTTCGGCGCGCTGCTGGCCGCGGCGGCCGGCGCCTGGTTCACCCTGGGGACGGTGCTGAGCCCGCTGTGGAACAACCACGTCGCCATGGGCGGCTCGCCCGCCAGCTCGACCGTGTACATGCGGATCATGGAGCAGCTCGGCTTCTTCACCGCGCTCGGCGTGGTGATCGTCTTCGTCGCGGGCGCGGCGCTCGGCCGCGTCGCCTCCGTGACGTCCGGGATCAGGACCGTCGAGCCGGTCCCCGGGACCACCGTCCCAGCCGGGACCGCCACCGCGGAGACCGTCCCGGTCGAGACGGTCAGGAGCGAGGAGACCCGGCCGATGCGCACCCGGCTGCTGCCCAGGAGGACCGAGACCACGAGGTCCGAGGACACTACGCAGGCCGTCGGGTAAGCTCCGCTCAGCCCGCCCTGCTCAGCCCGCATGGCACTATCATCGGCACGACACATTCGTGCCAGCCGATGATGACGGTGCCTGACGAAGGGACATTCGCGGTGCGGGCAGAGCCAGCGGCGGCAGCAGAAGCCACGGCAGCCACCGAGCCCATCCCGGATGGGCCGCGGTGGCTGCTGCCTGCCGGAGCCCTGCTGCTGGCGGGCGTGCTGGCCGTCTACCTAGCCGACCTGGTCTCGCACCTGTCCTACATGACCGCCATGCGGGACCTGGTGGTGTACCGGAACGGCGGGCTGATCGTCCGCCACGTCTCCCCCGCCTACGACGGGCACCGGGCCTCGCCGCTGTACGACTGGACCGGCCGCAGCGGCGTCCAGTTCACCTATCCGCCGTTCGCCGCGGTGATCTTCGCGGTCGCCTCCGTGCTGTCCTGGGCGGCCATGCGCTGGGCCATGACCCTGGCCAGCCTGGCCGCCCTGGGGCTGTCGCTGTGGCTGGTGTTCGGCGCGCTGGGCTACCGGGACCGGCCGGCCGTCAGGCTGGGCGCGACGCTGGGCATCTCCGCGCTGGCGCTGGCCACCGAACCGGTCCAGCAGACCCTCGCCCTCGGCCAGGTCAACCTGCTGCTCATGCTGCTCGTCGTGGCGGACCTGCTCACTGGCGGCGCCCTGACGCCGGGGGGCCCCACCCGGTGGTGGCACGGGTTCGGCATCGGGATCGCGGCGGGAGTGAAGCTGACCCCGCTGATCTTCATCCCGTACCTGCTGCTCATCCGCAGGTACCGGCATGCGGCCGCGGCCACGGCGGTGTTCGCGGCCACGGCGGCGCTCGGCTATGCCGTCCTGCCGCGGGATTCCGGCACCTACTGGGCCGACGGGCTGTTCGGCAAGGCCAACCGGATCGTGTTCCTCGGGACCCGGGGCAACCAGTCACTGCGCGGCGTGCTGACCCGGCTGGCCGGCAGCGTTTCCGCGGGAACCGTGCCGTGGGCCGTGGCGGCGGTCCTGGTCGTGATCGCCGGGCTAGTCGCTGCCGCCCTGCTGTACCGGGCGGGCCAGCCGGTGCCCGCGATGCTGGCCTGCGCGCTGACCGGCCTGCTGGTCTCGCCGCTGAGCTGGGACCACCACTGGGTGTGGGTGGCACCGGGGATCGCGCTGCTGGCTCACCTGGGGGCGAGGGCCCGCGGCCTGGCCCGGGCGGCGTGGTGGGCGGCCGGGGCCGGGCTCTTCGGAGTGTTCGGGGCCTGGCCGCAGCTGTGGGATCTTTCGCAGTCCGGGCTGACCCCGGCGGGCCTGGTCTGGTACGGGCCGGGTACCTACTTCGCCACCGGCGACAAGCCGTGGTACCACGAGTTCCACTGGCACGGCCTGCAACTGCTGGCCGGGAACAGCTTCGTGCTGGCCGGGCTGGCGGCCCTGGCCGCCCTCGCGGTGGCCGCCGTCTGGCTGGCCCGCGGGAGCCCGTCCGGTGAGTGACGACGGGTCGCTGGCCCAGCGGCGCGGGCGCCTCGTCGCGGAGGTCCTGCAGACCAGCGGGGTCCGCGACGAGCGCATCGCCGCGGCGCTGCTTGACGTGCCCCGGCACCTGTTCCTGCCGCACCTGCCGCCGGAGGAGGCCTACCTCGACGACGCCATCGTGACCAAGCGGGACGCCGAGGGCCAGCCGATCAGCTCCTCGTCCCAGCCCGCCATCATGGCGATCATGCTGGACCAGCTGACCCTGGCCCCGGGCCAGCGGGTGCTGGAGATCGGCGCGGGCACCGGCTACAACGCCGCGCTGATGAAGCACATCGTCGGGCCGTCGGGTGCCGTGGTCAGCGTCGACATCGAGGCCGACGTCGCCGAGGCGGCCCGTGAGCACCTGGCCAGCGCCGGGTACCCGGACGTGACCGTGGTGACCGCGGACGGCGCGGACGGCTACCCGCCCGGCGCGCCGTACGACCGGGTGATCGCCACCGTCGGGGTCAGCGACCTCGCTCCGGCCTGGCTGCACCAGGCCGGTCCCGGCGCCCGGATCGTGGTCCCGCTCGACGTGCGCGGGTCGCAGCTGGCGGTGGCGTTCGGGCGCGCCGGGTCCGGAGGGCACTGGGTCAGCCGGTCCATCGCGCCGTGCGGGTTCATGCGCATGCGCGGCTCGCTGGCCGGCCCGGAACGGACCGTGGTGCTCCAGCCCGGGCTGTCCATCATGCTGCCGGACGGGTTCACGCTGGCCGACGGGCGGGAGGTCGACGGCGCGGCGCTGGCCGCCTTCCTCGACGAGTCGCCGGCCGAGTTCGCCACCGGCGTCCGCACCAGCTCCATGCAGGTCTTCTGGGGGCTCGGCCTGTGGCTGGCGACCGGCGACCGCCGGTCGTGCGGGATCGCCGAGGAGCGCCGCGGACAAGATGGCCCGGGCCCGCTGGCCCGGGCGCCGCTGCGCGGCGGCGAGATGCTGGCCACGGCGGGGATCGTGGATTCCGGCGGCATCGCGCTGCTCACCGCAGACCAGCCCGAGCCCGGCCAGCCCGAGCCCGGCCAGCCTGAGCCCGGCCAGCCTGAGCCCGGCCAGCTGGTGCTCGAGGTGGCCGGGTTCGGACCGCATGGTCCGGAGCTGGGCACCGCTCTCGCCGCCCACGTGCAGGCCTGGGACCGGGCGGGGCAGCCCGGCGCGGCGCGGCTGCATGTGGACGCCTACCCGCGATCGTCGCCGGACGAGCCCGCCCCGGACGGCGACGCGCTGCTGGTCGAACGGCCCGCCACGCGCTTCCTCGTGTACCACACGGGGCTCGAAGCCGGCAGCCAGCGGTCGCCTGGGTAGCCTTAGAGCGTGACGAGCGGCAAGGACGACCACCTCGAAACCGAGCAGAAGTACGACGCTGAAGCCGATTTCGTGCTGCCCGATCTGGGCCGGGGAGAGCCGAAGCGGATCTACCTGAGCGCCACGTACTTCGACACCGATAACTTCGACCTCATCCAGCACAAGATCACCCTGCGGCGGCGGGTGGGCGGCGACGACGAGGGCTGGCATCTCAAGCTGCCGGTGCGCAAGGACACCAGGCAGGAGTTGCACGCGCCGCTCGATGAGGGCGAGACGGGCAGCGTGCCGGCCCGGTTCGCCGCTCAGGTCGAGGACATCACGGCAGGCCAGCGCCTGCGTCCGGTGGCCATTTTGGATACCGAACGGACCGTGGTGACAGTGGTCGCGCCAGCCGGAGACGCCGCGGTGGAGGTGGCGGACGACCGGGTGACTGCCATCCGGTTCGGCGAGACGGACAGCGGGACGATGACCTGGCGCGAGATCGAGGTGGAGGCCAAGTCCCCCGGCGACGGCGCCACGGCCCTGCTGGACAGCGTCGGCAAGGCGCTGCGTGAGGCCGGCGCGCGACCATCAGCGTCGGGTTCCAAGCTCGCCCGCGTCCTCGGTGCCAGCTAATCCGGGCCAGCTAATCCGGGCCAGCTAATCCGGGCCAGCTAATCCGGGCCAGCTAATCCGGGCCAGCTAATCCGGGCCAGCTAATCCGGGCCAGCTAATCCGGGCCAGCCGCCCTCGCCTTCAGAGCTAATTCATAGCTGATTCTGACCTGGGCCCTACACTATTCGCATGGGATGAGAACCTGAGAAGGCAACCTCGCCCTGGGCATACTAGGTACAGATCCGATTGAGAATGGCAAGCTTGACGAACATGGAGAACCACGGCCCCGCACAGGCCGCCAGCGGGCGCAACGCCGGCATCCAGCGTGCGGACGGCACGCCGGTGCGCGTACTCGTCGTCGATGACGAGCCCAGCCTGGCCGAGCTGCTGGCCAGCGTGCTGCGCTACGAGGGCTGGAACGTCCTCACCGCGGGCAGCGGCGCCGACGCGGTGCGGACCGCGCGCGAGTTCCGGCCCGACGCGGTGGTGCTCGACATCATGCTCCCCGACTTCAACGGCCTCGAGGTCATGCGCCGGCTCCGGGCCGAGATCCCGCAGGTGTGCGTGCTGTTCCTGACCGCGCGGGACGCGGTGGAGGACCGGGTGGCGGGCATCACGGCCGGCGGCGACGATTACGTCACCAAGCCGTTCAGCCTGGAAGAGGTGCTGGCCAGGCTGCGCGGCCTGCTCCGGCGGGCCAACCTGACCCGGGCGCAGACCGAGGGATCGCTGGTCGTCGGGGACTTGACCATGGATGAGGACGCTCGCGAGGTCCGCCGGGACGGCGAGCTCATCGACCTGACCGCGACCGAGTTCGAGTTGCTCAGGTTCCTCATGCGCAACCCCAGGCGGGTGCTGTCCAAGGCGCAGATCCTGGACCGGGTGTGGAATTACGACTTCGGCGGCCAGGCGCACGTCGTCGAGTTGTACATCAGCTACCTGCGCAAGAAGATCGACGCCGGGCGGGTGCCGCTCATCCACACGGTCCGCGGCGTCGGGTACGTCCTGAAGCCCGCTGGCTAATGTCTGGCGTGCGCCGGCCTGGCGGCCGCAGCCCGTGGGCGGGGTGGCTGGCGGGGCGTACGCTCAGCGCACGGCTGATCACTGGCGTCCTGCTGCTGCTGGTCGGCGCGTGCGCCGTCATCGGCGTGGTCACCTATCTGGCCATCCGCGGCTCGATGGTCTCCGCGCTCGACGGGCAGCTGCGCAGCTCCAGCGGCACCTATGCCACCTGCATCGAGAACCAGCACCAGGCCGTCACCGGTCAGGGCAGCTCCTCGCCTCAGCCGGGTGGCGATCCGGACGACTACCGGCCGCCACCCAACGATATCTCCTGCAGCCAAGGGCAACCGCAGGGGATGCTGGGCGTGCGGATGAAGAACGGCGAAATCACCGAGTGCAGTGTCGTCAACGGCATGAGCAACAAGCAGTGCCCGCCCCTGTCGGCGGCCGACAAGAAAGCGCTCATGGCGCTGCCCGTGTACCAGCCGCCGCCGAACCAGCCACCGCCCTGGTCGGGCACCCCCTACAGCGTGAACCTGACGTCTCTCGACGCGGACTACCGGGTAACCGCGGTAGCCGGACACGACGGTGACATCCTGATCACCGGGCTTCCGCTGAACAGCGTGGAAACCACGCTGCGCCAGGTGGCGCTGGCCGGGCTGATCGTCTTCCCGTGCGTGCTGCTGCTGGCCGGCGTGCTCGGTACGGCCCTGGTCCGGCTGTCGCTGCGGCCGCTGCGCCGGGTCGCGGCCACCGCGGCCCGGGTGGCCGAGTTGCCGCTCGACTCCGGCGAGGTCTCGTTGCCTGAAGGGGTGCCGGACAATGACCCGCGGACCGAGGTGGGCCGGGTCGGGGCCGCGTTCAACCGGATGCTGTATCACGTCGAAAGGGCGCTGGGCCGCCGCGCCGCCAGCGAGGCCCGGCTGCGCCGGTTCGCCGCGGACGCCTCCCATGAGCTGCGCACGCCGCTGTCGGCCATCCGCGGCTACTCCGAGCTGGCCCTGCGGCACCGCGGCCCGGTGCCCGAGGACGTCACTTTCGCGCTGCGCAGGATCCAGTCGGAATCGGAGCGGATGGGTGTCCTGGTCGATGACCTGCTGCTGCTGGCCCGGCTGGATGCGGGACGGCCGCTGGAGCGTGAGCCGGTGGACCTGTCCCGGCTGGCCATCGAGACGACCAGCGACGCCCGGGTCGCCCGCGCCGACCACCGCTGGCGGCTGGACCTGCCGGACGAGCCGGTGCTGGTGGAAGGGGATCAGCACCGCCTGCACCAGGTGATGGCCAACCTGCTGAGCAACGCCGGCAAGCACACCCCGGCGGGTTCGACGGTCAGTGTCGCGCTCGCCGCTGACGCCACCCTGCCGGACACCTCGGTTACCGGGGGCACCGCGGCGGTGCAGCGCGGTGTCGTGCCCGCCGGGCCGCGGGTGGAGCTGAGCATCACCGACGACGGCCCCGGCATCCCGCCCGAACTGCTGCCCGAGCTGTTCGAGCGGTTCACCCGCGGCGAGGCCGGGCGCGCCCGCGATGCCAGCGCCGCCGGGAAGAGCACCGGGCTCGGCCTGGCCATCGTGGACGCGGTCGTCGCGGCGCACGGCGGCTGCATCATCGTGACCAGCCGGCCGGGCATGACGCGGTTCGCCATCCTCCTTCCGCTGCTCCGCGAGCCCGCCGGGCATCCGCAGGCCTCGCCGGTCTGATCTCCCGGGAACCGCCTGGTTTCCGTGGAACCGCCGGGCCGGCGGGCGCGTCCAAAGGGCTGTTACCGGGGATGAGGGGGAGACATGGATCAGGCAAAGACGTGCACGCTGGCCAGAGTGATGGTGACCGGGCTGCTGCTGGGCGGGGTGCTGCTGGCCGGGTGCGCCGCGACCGGAACGCAGCCGCCCGCGGCGGGTCACCTGGCCGGCAGGCTGGTCATGGAGGGCGGCCCGATGGGGCCGGGCGGTCAGCAGCCGGGTGAGCGCCCCATCCCCGGCACGGTGACCCTCACCGCGGCCGGGCAACGGCCGGTCGTGGTCAAGGTGGGACCATCGGGGAGCTTTTCCGTGGCGCTGGCGCCCGGCCGGTATCAGGTATCCGGCCGTTCGCCGGACATCATCGAGGTCGACGGCACCAGGCAGCGGGAACTGCCGTGCTCGCAGCCGGCGTCCGCGACCGTCACCGCCGGCCAGACCGCCACCCTCACGCTCACCTGCATTGTTCCCTGAAGGTGCCGTCAGGGCGGGACGGTGAGGAACCGGCTATAGCCCGGGCGTCCGGTGTGCTAGTTCTAGAGAATGGACAGCAGCGAGCGGCGGCTGGTGGCGACGATGCCGCTGCACGCGATCACCACGACCTACGGCGAGGAGGGCCTGCGGGCCCGGTTCGCGGCCGAGATCGAGACGTGGCCCGGGCAGGACCAGCGCCGCCTGAACCAGGCCCTGGACCTGGCCGGCCGCCTGCACGCCGCCGACCGCAGGGACCGGGAGCCGTATGTCAACCACCTGCTCCGGGTAGCGATCCGGATCATGTCCCACTACGGCGTGCACGACACGGACGTGGTCTGCGCCGCCCTGCTGCACGACGCGGTGGAGGATCACGCTGCCGAACTAGCCCCCGGCGACGCCTCACTGGCCCCGGACGGCGGCCAGGGGGCCGCGCTGGCGGCGCTGGCGGCGGAGTTCGGGCCGCGGGTGGCCGCGCTGGTTGCCGCGGTGACCAACCCGGAGTACGCGCCGGACCGCGATGCGGACGAGCAGTACCGGGAGCATGTGGCGGACAGCCTGAGGCGCGACCCGTGGGCCAGGGTCATCAAGGCCTCCGACTTCACCGACAACGGCGTGGGCCTGATCCACACCAGCGGCCCGCGGCTGCGCAAGCTGGCCGGGAAGTACGCGCCGCTGGTCCCGGTCCTGCGGGAGCTGATCGCCCTGCCCGACACCCCGCTTGACGCCCCGGCCAGGCAGCACATCCTGGCCCAGCTGGACCGGGCCGCGGACCGGTTCGCCGCCGTCCTGCCCTCCGGCGACTGACCTCCGGCCGCGTCGGTGGCAGCGTCAGTGCCTGGGGCGGGCCGGGCCTTCGCCATATGGTTAGCTGATTGTGGTGGTATCGCCGGAGAGGGGCACCTGGATGACGAGAGCAGGCTGGTGCGGGCCGGTTCGCACGGGGGGCCCGCGGTGGTGACCGCGTCGACGTCGGGAGTCGTTCCCGCGAACGGCATGCAGATCGCGTTCGATGCGTTCGGCGATCCCGGGGACCGCCCGCTGCTCCTGGTCATGGGGCTTGGGACGCCGATGCTCGCGTGGCGCCCGGAGATGTGCGCCCTGCTGGCCGACCGCGGGTTCCACGTCATCCGCTTCGACAATCGTGACGCCGGGCGTTCCACGCACCTGCGGGACGCGCCACAGCCGGACGTGATGGCCGCCCTCACGCGAGGCGACGTCTCGTCCGCCTCGTACCGCCTCGACGATATGGCCGAAGACGCGTTCGGCCTGCTCGACGCGCTGGACCTGGGCGCCGCTCACGTGCTGGGGATATCCATGGGCGGGATGATCGCGCAGACGATGGCGGCGCACCGTCCCGGGCGGGTGCTCAGCCTCACCTCGGTCGCCTCGACGCCCTCGCCGTCGCTGACCAACCCGACCCCGGCCGCGGCGGCCACGCTGATGCGACCGCCCGCCGGCAGCCGGGAGGACCAGATCGCGCAGATGCTCGAGGTGTCCCGCGTCATCGGCTCGCCCGGTTTCCCGCCCGACAACGAGTGGCGCGCCGAGCTCGCGGCCATGATCTGGGACCAGGGCCTGGATCCGGCCGGGGTCATGCGCCAGATGATGGCGATCTACGCCTCGGGCGACCGCACCGAAGCCGTCCGCGGCATCCGGGTCCCCACCCTGGTGATCCACGGCGACAGCGATCCGCTCATCGACGTGGCGGCGGGCCGCCGCACCGCGCAGCTCATCGCTGGAGCCGAACTGCTGATCATTCCCGGCATGGGTCATGACCTGCCACGCCAGGTGTGGCCGACCATCGCTGATGCCCTGGCCCAGGTCGCCGGGCGGGCGGGAAAAACGCGCTGACCCGCTAGGGCTGGCCCGCGTCCTGCTGGGCGAGGGCGAGGTATTTCCGCGTGGCCGCGGTGTCCGGATGGTCAGCGCCCAGGATCCGCTCCCGGGCCGCCAGGGTCTGCTCGAACAGCGGGATCGCCTCGGCGACCCGGCCGACGTCCCGGTAGGCGGCCGCGAGGTGGTGCCTCGAGTTCAGGGTGCTCGGGTGGTCGGCGCCCAGCAGCCGCTCCCGGGCGGCCAGGGTCTGCTCGTGCAGCGGGATCGCCTCGGCGACCCGGCCGGCATCCTGGTAGGTGACCGCGAGGTTGTTCCGCGAGCCCAGGGTCCGGGGATGATCGGCGCCCAGCAGCCGCTCGCAGGCGGCCAGGGTCTGCTCGTGCAGCGGGATCGCCTCGGCGACCCGGCCGACGTCCCGGTAAGCGTTGGCGAGGTTGTTCCGCGAGCTCAGGGTCCGGGGATGATCGGCGCCCAGCAGCCGCTCGCAGACGGCCAGGGTCTGCTCGACCAGCGGGATCGCCTCATCGACCCGGCCCGCCTCCCGGTAAGCCGCCGCCAGGTTGTTCCGCGAGTTCAGGGTGCTCGGGTGGTCGGCGCCCAGCTGCCGTTCCCGGATGGCCAGGGTCTGCTCGACCAGCGGGATCGCCTCATCGACCCGGCCCGCCTCCCGGTAAGCCGCCGCCAGGTTGTTCCGCGACATCACGGTGTCGGGATGGTCGGCGCCCAGGACCCGTTCCCGGCCCGCCAGGGTCTGCTTGAACAGCGGGATCGCCTCGTCGGCCCGCCCCTCGTCCCGGTAGGCGGCCGCGAGGTTGCCCAGCGAGTTCAGGGTGCTGGGGTGGTTGCGGCCAAGCAGGCGTTCCCGGGCGGCCAGGGTCATCTCGAACAGCAGTCTCGCCTGGGCGGCCCGGCCGACGTCCTGGTAGGCGGCCGCGAGGTTGTTCTGCGTGGTGAGGGTGTCGGGATGGTTCGGGCCCAGCAGCCGCTGCCGGCCGACCAGGGTCTGCTCGAACAAGGTGACCGCGTCGGCGGCGCGGCCCGCCGACTGGTAGGCGGCGGCCAGGCTGTTCCGCGAGTTGAGGGTGTCGGGATGGTTCGGGCCGGCCAGCCGTTCCTGGTCCGCGGTCAGCGGCTCGCCGACCGCGATGGCCTGCGGCGCGCTATCGCCGAGCTCGATCAGGTGATACAGCGCGAAGAACCGGAGCCGCAGCAAGATCCGGGTCAGTTCGGCATCGGCCGCGGCCACTGGCCGGGCGTTATGAGCCAGCGCCGTTATCTGCTGAGGAATATCCCTGATGGCCACGCGGTCAGTGGACTCCGCGAGCGCCTGCGCGCGGTCTTGCAGCGCAGGAGCCACACGCCGGCACACCTGAGCCAGCCGCTCCCGGCGGCCAAGGTGCTCCCGGACCATCCGCAGCACGAGACGGTGCGCGGTGCAGGCCTGGCCGTCCAGGCTGACGGTCAGCAGCGACCGGTCGGTCAGCTCTGCCAGCGCCCGGTCCACCTGGGCCGCAGCCATCCGGTACCCGCCCAGGGCACCGGCCTGCCCGGCGTCGCGCAGCAGATCCCGGCGGACCCCCGCCCCGCACAGCACCGCCATGAGCTCCAGTACGGCCAGGGCCGCCTGATCGTCTGCCCGGAGCGCGTCCAGGGACAACAGCACCGATTCGGCCACGCCGCGCGGGTATCGCTGTTCCAGCGTCGCGTGCTCCTCGAGCGGCAGCGCCCGCAGCCGGTCCAGGTATGTCCCGTACCCCCCGTGCTGGCGGGTGATCACCGCCGCGGCCTGAGCCAGCGCCAGCGGCAGGTACCCAAGTTCGGCAGCCACCGCGCCGACCGCGCTGTCATCCGCCAGGCCGGTCCGCTCGGCCAGGAACGCCCGCGCCTCCTCCGCGGAGAACACGCCGACCGGGACGTCCGTCCCCAGGCCTGGCTCCTGACGGCTGGTGATCAGCACGCGGGCCGCGCCGCCGGCCGGGATAAACGGCCGCAGCGCCTCAGGATCTGCCACGTCATCGAACACGAGCAGGCAGCGGTCCCCGTCCGTCTCCAGCCGGTGCCGGACCACCAGGCCCGGCTCACTGTGGTCCTGGCTCGCTCCCCCCTCCGGCAGCCCCGCGGCGCTTGCCACCGCCGCCAGGCCGGCCATCAGGGTCCCGGTGTCCCCGGCGCTGACCCAGGCCACCAGCCGCCAGCCCTCGGCCAGCCTGGCCCGCGCATACGCCGCCGCCAGCTGCGTCTGGCCCACACCATGCATTCCGTTGGCCGCATGCAGCGCCAGCACACCGGGACGGTCCAGTTGCGCCAGCAGGTCTGCCCGCGGCTGGAAACCGGGTGGCTCCCGCGGGATGTCACCCACCAGCCGGTCACCCGCGGGGGCGCTGGCCGCATGATGGCTTACGGCTGGCTGGCCAGGCGGAGCCGCAGTCCTCTGGTCGCGCGGAGCGGCGACCCTGTGGTCAGGCACAACGGCGATCCTCTGGTCAGGCACAGCAGCGGCCGTCCGGTCGGGCGGAGCAGCGGCGTCCCACCAGGCATGCGCCGCCGGCTGGAACCTCGCCGCACGGTCGGCCTGGTCGCTAGGCACGGCCCGCCACCCCCGCTCACCCAGGACCGGCTTGGACGACCGCTCGATCTCGGCTCAAGGCCAGCTGCCTGGCCATCACCATCACCCCAACCGTCACATCTACCCCCAGGCCCAGGACAGGCAACCGCCATGACGCAACAGTTACAGTCATCAACATACCCATCCCGTCAGGACTGAACAGACCGCCGCTCTGCTCCCCGCCGGTACGGGTACGTGCAGCAAAGTGCCGGAACTTCATTACTGCGCTCCATGAGGCGAGTAAAACGAAGAAGTGCCCGAACTTCCTGAAGTTGAAACGGCTCGCAACCTGATCGCGGTTCACGCGCTGCACCGCCGGATCGCGGACGTCGACGACAGCGACACGTTCGTATGCCGGCCGCACTCCCCCGGTGAGCTGCGCGCCGCGCTGACCGGGCGGACGCTCACCGCTGCGCGCCGACGGGGCAAGGCGATGTGGTGCGAGACCTCCGCGGGCGGGCCCGACCTCGGCATCCACCTGGGCATGGGCGGCCGGATCGTGATCACGTCCAAAGACGGCCAGGTGACCGGGGCGGGCGAGCCCCTGCGCCGCGACGCCCAGCCGCGCAGGGCCGAATGGGACCGGTTCACGCTCACCTTCGCCGACGGCGGCCGCCTCGCGCTGTTCGACAAGCGGCGGCTCGGGCGGGTCCGGCTGAACCCCGGCATCGACGCGCTCGGGCCGGACGCCGCCGAGGTCACCCCGGCGGAGTTCCGCGACCTGATCACCAGGGGATCGGTCGCGGTCAAGGCCCGCCTGCTGGACCAGTCCAGGATCGCCGGCGTCGGGAACCTGCTGGCCGACGAGATCCTCTGGCAGGCCAGGATGTCCCCGGCGGCGCGGACGAACAGCCTGCGGCGCCCGGACGCGGACCGTCTCTACCGTGCGCTGGAGTCCGCCATACGCTCGGCCATCGGCTACGGCGGCGTGCACACTGGTGACGTCATCGCGGCCCGGCGTCCCGGCGGCACGTGCCCGCGCTGCGGCGCGGAGATGCGGCACGGAACCGTCGGCGGCCGCTCCACCTGGTGGTGCTCGCGCGAGCAGGCCACACTGGTCATCGAGTAGTGATACGAGGCAGGGGCGGCGGATGAACATCGACACCCAGGTATCCATGACCACGGCATCGGCCGATACCCGGCCCGCGGCCGCCGAGGCCGAACGGGCCGGGTACGCGGGCATCTGGACCAGCGAGGTCAAGCACGACCCGTTCATCGCCGTGGCGCTCGCCGCGACCGTGACCGAGCGCATCGAGCTCGGCACGGCGATCGCGGTCGCGTTCGCGCGCAGCCCGATGACGACGGCCTTCCAGGCCAACGACCTGCAGATGCTGTCGCAGGGCCGGCTTCTGCTGGGCCTGGGCTCGCAGATCAGGGCGCACATCACCCGCCGGTTCAGCATGCCCTGGTCACATCCGGCGCTGCGGATGCGCGAGTACATCCTCGCGATGCGGGCGATCTGGGACTGCTGGCACAGCGGCGCCAAGCTGGATTTCCGCGGCGACTTCTACTCCCACACGCTGATGACGCCGTTCTTCAACCCCGGGCCGAACCCGTACGGCGCGCCGCGGGTGCTGCTGGCCGGCGTCGGGGCGGCGATGACCAGGGTGGCCGGCGAGGTCGCCGACGGCTTCCTGTGCCACGGCTTCACCACCGAGCGGTACCTGCGCGAGGTCACGCTCCCCGCCCTGGGCCGCATCAGGGCGGGTTTCGAGATCTCGGGTTCGCCCCTGGTGGTCACCGGGCGCACCGAGGAGGAAATGGCCCGGGCCCGGCGCGGGGTGCGCGAGCAGATCGCCTTCTACGGATCGACCCCCGCGTACCGCCCGGTGCTGGAACTGCACGGCTGGGGCGAGCTGTCGGAGGAACTGCACGCGCTGTCCCGGCAGGGCAAGTGGCAGCAGATGGGGACCCTGATCGACGACCAGGTGCTCGACGCGTTCGCGGTCACCGCCGAGCCCGGCCGGGTCGCGGCCGGGCTGCTGCGCCGCTACGGCGACGTCATGACCCGGATGACGCTGTACACCCCGTACGGCATCGACCCCGCGGTGACCAGGCAGATCGCCGCGGACCTGCGGGCCGCGGGGCCGTCCGCATGAGCGGGCCGGTGGTGCGGTCCGAGCCGCGGCCCGGCGTCACCCAGCTGACCCTGTCCCGGCCGGACAAGCTCAACGCGATGAACCAGCCGCTGGTGGACGAGCTGCACCGGCAGCTGCGCGACCTGGCCGCCGACGCGGCCTGCCGCGTGGTCGTCCTGACCGGGGCCGGGCGCGGCTTCTGCGCCGGGCTGGACCTGGACGGCTTCGGCACGCTCCCGGGCACCGAGGGCTACGGCCCGACCCACCGGACCTGGACCGTGCAGCGCGCCATCGCCGGCCTGGTGCAGCAGATCCGCAGGCTGCCGCAGCCGGTGATCGCCGCCGTCAACGGCCCGGCGGCGGGCGGCGGGCTGGCCCTGGTCTGCGCGAGCGACATCCGCGTCGCCTCGTCCACGGCGGTCTTCTCCACCTCGTTCATCCGGATCGGCGTCACCGGCTGCGACATCGGCACGTCCTGGCTGCTGCCCCGGCTGGTCGGCGCGGCCCGGGCGCACGAGCTGATGCTCACCAGCCGGCGCTTCGACGCGGCCGAGGCGCTGCGCATCGGCCTGGTCACCAGCGTCACCGAGCCGGACGGGCTGCCGGGCCGCGTCGAGGAGACCGTCGACGCGCTGCTCGGCGCGCCGCCGCTGTCGCTCTCGCTGACCAAGCAGGGCATGTGGCTGGCGCTGGAGATCCCGTCCTTCGACGCTGCGGTCGAACTGGAGAACCGCCAGCAGGTCCTGACGGCCGCGACCGCCGACGCGGCCGAGGCGATGGCCGCCTACCGTGAGCGCCGGAACCCCGACTACCGGAACCGCTGAGGTCCGTGACCGCGGCACGCAGTGTCCCAAGCAAAAGTTCGCGTTAGGCAAGAACCCCCCACCCACCTCCCCTTCCCCCTTCTCTGCTGCCCGTGCTACCTGCACCGTGTTGCCTTGATGCTCGCGTCATCCAGGTACCCGCTGCGGTTCGCGCCGTAGCTGGTCACCGGCCGCTCGCACGGGCCTCCGGCCCGTGTTCGCTAGGCCGGTCCTGGATGACGCTCCCGGGCCGCTCGCGCAGGCCCGAAAGGCCTGCACTCGCAGCCGGCTTGCATAACGCTCGCAGTACGCCCGTTCGGCATGAATAATGTCTTTGATCCGAACGGATGGCGTGCTTGCCGGTGCCGGAGGTGCTGAGCGTGCTGGACGAGGACGCGGTCGCCGACGCGGCGCGGCGGCTGCTGGCGGCCGAGCGCTCCCGTGAGCCGATCCGCCAGCTGTCCCTGCAGTACCCCGACATGACGGTCGAGGACGCCTACCGGGTGCAGCGGGCGCTGGTCGCGGCCAAGATCGCGGCGGGCCGGACGGTGCGGGCGCGCAAGATCGGCCTCACCTCGCGGGCCATGCAGCAGGCGGTGTCGATCACCGAACCCGACTACGGCGTCATCTTCGACGACATGTTCTTCGGCGACGGCGGGGTGGTCCCGTTCGGCCGGTTCATCCGGCCGCGGGTCGAGGTCGAGCTGGCCTTCGTCCTGGACCAGCCGCTGAAGGGCCCGGGAGTGACCGCGCTGGACGTGCTGGACGCCACGCGGTGGGTCACCCCGGCGCTGGAGATCCTCGACGCGCGGGTGCAGATGAGCGACCCGGAGACCGGCCACCTGCGCACCATCGTCGACACGATCTCGGACAACGCGGCCGGCGCGGGCATCGTGACCGGCGGGCGCGCGGTCCGCCCGGACGCCTGCGACCTGCGCCGGGTCGCGGCCGTGCTGTACGTGAACGAGACGATCGAGGAGACCGGCGTGGCGGCCGGGGTGCTCGGCCATCCCGCCAACGGCGTCGCCTGGCTGGCCAGCAAGCTCGCGCAGCACGGCGAGTTCCTGCCCGCCGGGCAGGTGATCCTGTCCGGGTCGTTCACCCGGCCGGTCTTCGCGGGCGAGGGCGACGTGATCCACGCGGATTTCGGTGACCTGGGCGCGGTGACCTGCCGGTTCCGCTGACGCCGCCTTGCTCGCAGGGCGCTGCTCATAGGGCGCTCATAACATCGCTTCAGCCGCGGCGGAGCGTGGTCGCCGATCCTCAGGGCCATGACAGTTCTGCAGGTGGACATTGTGGTGCCTGTTCGCAATGAGGAACGTGATCTCGCGCCGAGCGTCCGGCGGCTGGCCGGCTATCTGCGCGACAGCTTCCCGTTCACCGCCCGGATCACCGTCGCGGACAACGGGAGCACCGACGGTACCTGGGCGATCGCCAGCCGGCTGGCCCGCGAGCTACCCGAAGTAAGGGCCGTCCGCATGGAGCAGCCGGGGCGCGGCCGGGCCCTGCGGGCCATCTGGTCCCAGAGCGACGCCGAGGTCCTCGCCTACATGGATGTCGATCTGTCGACAGACCTGAACGCCTTGCTGCCGCTGGTGGCTCCGCTGCTGTCCGGGCACAGCGACCTGGCCATCGGGACCCGGCTCGCCCGCGGATCGCGGGTCATCCGCGGGCCCAAGCGGGAGCTCATCTCGCGCGGCTACAACCTGCTGCTGCGGACCCTGATGGGGGCACGCTTCTCGGACGCGCAGTGCGGCTTCAAGGCGATCAGGCGCGACCAGGCGCGGGCACTGCTGCCGCTGACCAAGGACACCGGCTGGTTCTTCGACACCGAGCTGCTGCTGCTGGCCGAGCGGGCCGGGCTGCGCATCCACGAGATCCCGGTGGACTGGATCGACGATCTCGACTCGCGCGTCGACATCATCGCCACCGCCCTGGCCGACCTGCGCGGGATGGCCCGGCTCGGCGCGGGTTTCGCCCGCGGGACCATCGCGGTCCCGCAGTTGCGCGGCCCCGCGCTGGCCCGCGGCGGCAGGCACGCCCGGAACCTGCCGCTGCAGGTCGCCCGGTTCACCGTCATCGGGGTGGCCAGCACCATCGCCTACGTGCTGCTGTTCCTGCTGCTCCGCACGGTCCTGTCGGCCCAGGCGGCCAACGTGGCCAGCCTGCTGGTGACCGCGGTGGCCAACACCGCGGCGAACCGCCGGCTGACGTTCGGCATCAGCGGCCGGTCGGACGCGGCCCGGCATCAGGTCAAGGGCCTGATCGCGTTCGGCCTCGGGCTGGCCCTGACCTCGGGCGCGCTGGCCGCCCTGGGCCACGCCGGCCGGATCGCCGAGGTCTCGGTGCTGGTCGCCGCGAACCTGGTGGCCACGGTCATCAGGTTCCTGCTGTACCGGCACTGGGTGTTCGGCGGGCCGGGGCGCGCGCCGGATCCCGGTGGCAGCCAGGCGATCGGCACGGTCCATAGAAGTGAAATGGCTACTCAAGGAGAGCGAAACAGTTGAGCGCGACGATCTCTATCCCGCGGCACGCGGCAGCCGGCCGCCCCGGGCGGGCCCGGCGGCTGCTGCGCGGGCCGGAAAATGATCCCCGGTGGGCTCGCCCGGCGCTGTTCGGGCTGCTCGCGCTGACCGCCGTCCTGTACCTGTGGGATCTGACCAGGAACGGCTGGGCGAACGACTTCTACGCGGCCGCGGTGCAGGCCGGCACCAAGAGCTGGAAGGCGTTCTTCTTCGGCTCGTTCGACTCGTCCAGCTTCATCACCGTGGACAAGACGCCCGCCTCGCTGTGGGTCATGGAGATTTCCGGGCGGATCTTCGGCTTCAGCCAGTGGTCCATGCTGGCGCCGCAAGCGCTGGAGGGCGTGGGCTCGGTGCTGCTGCTCTACGCCGCGGTCAAGCGCTGGTTCGGGCCCGCGGCGGGCCTGGTCGCCGGGCTGGTGCTCGCGCTCACCCCGGCGTCCGCGCTGATGTTCCGGTTCAACAACCCCGACGCGCTGCTCGTGCTGCTGATGACCGCGGCCGCCTACACGCTGGTGCGCGCGATCGAGAACGGCCGGACCAGGTGGCTGGTGTTCACCGGGGTGCTGCTCGGGTTCGCGTTCCTGGCCAAGATGCTGCAGGCGTTCCTGGTGGTGCCGGGTTTCGCGGCCGCCTACCTGTGGGCCGGGCCGCCCCGGCTGGGCCGGCGGATCTGGCAGACGGTGCTGATGGGCGCCGGCATCATCGCGGGCGCGGGCTGGTGGGTCCTGATCGCGGAGCTCACCCCGGCCGCGGACCGGCCGTACTTCGGCGGCTCCAACGACAACAGCATCCTGCAGCTGGCCATCGGGTACAACGGCCTGGGCCGGCTGACCGGCAACGAGACCGGCTCGGTCGGGCCGGGCCGGGGCGGAGGCGGGGGCGGGCAGGGCGCCTCGTTCGGCGGCTCGACCGGGATCCTGCGGCTGTTCCACTCCGAGTTCGGCGGCCAGATCAGCTGGCTGCTGCCGGCGGCGCTGATCTCGCTGGCCGCCATGGTGTGGGTGTCACGCCGCGCCGCGCGGACCGACCGGACCCGGGCCGCGGCGCTGCTGTGGGGCGGCTGGGTGCTGGTGACCGGCCTGGTGTTCAGCTATATGAACGGCATCATCCACCCCTACTACATGGTCGCCCTCGCGCCCGGCATCGCCGCCCTGACCGGCATCGGCGCGATGAGCCTGTGGCAGGCGCGGCTCGGGCCGGCCGGGCGGGGGGTGGCCGCCTTCGGCATCGTGGCCACCGCGGTGTGGGCGTACGTGCTGCTCGACCGGACGCCGGACTGGCTGCCGTGGCTGCGCTGGGTGATAGTGGTCGCGGGCGTGGCCGCCGCGGGCCTGGTGCTGGCCGGGCCCTGGCTGGCGGGCCTGGGGCGGTCGCGGCGGGCCCGGCTGGCCCTGGCGGCGGTGCCGCTCGGGCTGGCCATGGTGGCCGGGCTGGCCGGGCCGGCGGCGTACGCGCTGGACACGGTCAACTCCAGTCACACCGGCGCGATCCCGAGCGCGGGACCGGGCGGGTTCGGCGGCGGGCCCGGCGGGGGCGGCGGTCCTGGCGGGGGCGGGTTCCCCGGCGCGGGCCAGTTCGGGCGCGGCACGGCCGGAACCGGGGCGGCGGGCGGGAGCACCGGCGGGACGCAGGGCGGGACCGGATTCCCGGGCGGGACGGGTTCGGCGGGGACCCGGCCTGGCGGAACCGGCTCGACGGGAACGGCGCCCAGCGGCGGTGGTCCAGCCGGGGCGGCAGGCGCGGCACCGGGCGGGACGTCGGGCCGTACCGGCGCCGGCGGGGCACCCGGAGACGGCGGCTTCGGCGGGGGCGGCGGCCTGGGCGGCAATACCACGGTGAGCAGCGCCCTGGTCAAGCTGCTCGAGCAGGACGCGTCCCGCTACAAGTGGGTGGCCGCGGGCTCCGTGGGCGCGGCGCCGCTCGAGCTGGCCACCGGCGACGCGGTGATGGCCATCGGCGGGTTCAACGGGACCGACCCGTGGCCCACGCTGGCGGTGTTCAAGAAACTGGTGGCCAAGCACGAGGTCCACTACTACGTGGGCCAGGGCAGCCAGAGCTTCGGCGGCGGGCAGGGATCCTCGGCCATCGCGGCCTGGGTCGCGGCCCACTTCACGAAGGAGACCGTCGGCGGCCAGACCGTCTATGACCTGACCAAGCCGCTGTCGTCATAGGGCGATCCTGTGCCCGGCCGGCCTGCTCCTGGCCGGCCGGGCCTTCGGCCGTTAGGTGCCGTCATCCTGGGTAGTGGGGGCCTCGTGCCTTCCTCAGCGCAGTCCGGTCCCGCCGTGGGCATCCTGGCCCGGGGTTACGCCCTCGCCGTGGTCAGCCTGCGGTACCTCATCGTCAGCGTATGGGCCGCCGCGGTGGTACTGGCCATCTTGTTCCTTCCGCCGCTTAGCGCCGCCTCCTCCGGCGGGCTGTCAGACCTGATCCCGCCGGGCTCGGCCGCCGCCCACGCGGAAAGCGACGCGGCCCGGCTGTTCGGCTTCCCCATCGACGCGGCGGTGGCCGTCGTGCAGCGTGACCCGCACGGGCTACCTGCGGCCATCAGGGACCGGGCGATCCGCCAGGCCATCGCCGTAGACCGGCAACTGTCCGGTCGGCCCGGCCAGCCGGCCCAGCTGGCCGCGGCCGCAGCGGCGCTGGCGAAGGCGGGCGTGCCTGACGCCGCGCAGGTTCTCACCGGCCCGGTCAGCCCGGGGCCGCCAGGCGGGATCGCCGGGCTAGCCGGAGCGTTTCCGCTGCCCAACACGTCCGGCCTGCTGCCGGGGACCAAAGAGCGGTCCACGACGGTCATCACGTTCCTGTATTTCCGGCCTGGCACCTCGTTCGGGGCGCGGACACCTACGTGCACTATTTCCTCAGCCACCCGGGCGACAACGTGGCCGGGGTGACCGGTCCGGTCCCGGCCGAATACGACCAGAGCCAGGTCATCGGGACGTACATCCTGTGGGTTGAGCTGTTCACGGTGCTCGCCATCGCGATGATCGTCGGCCGGTTCGTGGTGGTGGAGCAGACCGACCCGCTCGACGCGACCGCCATCGGCCGCGTCCGCCAGCTGCAGGACGACCTGCCGGCCCTCGGCCGGGCCGCCGGGCTGGCGGGCGTGCGGTTCGAAGTAGCCGGCGAGACCGCGCTGACCGGCGATTCCATCGCCTCGGTCCTGGCCGACCTGGGGCGCATCGCGCTGGCGATCATGCTGGTGACGCTGGTGCTGCTGGCGCTGTTCCTGCGGTCGCTGCTCGCGCCCGTCTACCTGCTGGCTGCCAGCGTGCTGGCGGTGTTCGCCGCCCTGGGGCTGACCATCCTGATCGGGCAGGAGGTCCTCGGCTACGGCAGCCTGGTCTACTTCGTGCCGTTCGCGGCGGGCGTGCTGCTGGTCTCGCTCGGCTCGGACTACAACGTCTTCGTGGTGGGGCGGATCTGGGAGGAGGCGCGGCACCGGCCGGTGGCCGACGCGGTTGCCGTCGCCGCGCCGCAGGCCTCGCGCGCGATCACCACGGCGGGGGTGGCCCTGGCGGCGAGTTTCGCCATGCTGGCGGTGATACCGCTCGAGCAGTTCAGGCAGATCGCCATCGCCATGGCCCTCGGCGTCGTCATCGACGCGATCGCCGTCCGGTCCCTGCTGGTGCCGGCCCTGGTGGCGCTGTTCGGCCGCCTGGGCATGTGGCCGGGCAGGCGGCTGATCGATGAGATACCCCCGGAGCCTTGCTCCGGGAACAAGGTCACCGGCACGGCAGCAGGCCGTAGGCCTGTTTGGCGCTGAGCACGCGCATGACGGCGGAGTTCACCACGGCGCGGAAGGCAGGATCAGCGGCGACGCGCGCGAGGATGGCGCGATCCATGGCCGCCGCCGGGGCGAGGGCCTGGGAGGTGATCATGTCACCGCCGGCGGCCAGGAATGCGATCCCCCGGGCGGCCGGGGGAATGCCCGCGACCGCGGCGGCCACGCCCAGGTCGTCGGAGATGATCACGCCCTGGAAGCGCATCTGCTGGCGCAGCATCACGCGCATCACGCGGGGGGAAAATGCCGCGAGATGATCCGGGTCAATGCGGGTGTAGGTAGCCAGCGCGACCATGACGAAGGGAACGCCGGCCTCGATGGCCGCCTGGAAAGACCGCAGATAGGGGTCGTCCGGCGTCGTCACGGTGTCCGTGATCCCGGCGGTGAAATCGGTGTTGCCGTGGACCCGGCCCAGCCCGGGGAAGTGCTTGGCGGCCGTCGCGACCCCCGCCTGCCGCATCCCCCGGATGAACGCCACGCCGTGGGCCGCCACCGTGGCCGGGTTGTCACCGAACGCGCGCCCCAGCGCGCCGATCGGCTGGTTCTGGGCGGCGGTTCCCGGCGGCACGACATCCATGACCGGAGCCAGGTTGAGGTTGACCCCGGCCGCCCGGAGCTCACGGCCCCAGCCCGCAGCCTGGCGCTGCAGGGTTGAGGCGGGCAGCTCCCCCTGGACCGCGGCGGGCGGGATCGCCGCGAAACCCGGCCCCTGCAGCGCCTGGACCTCGCCGCCCTCCTGGTTCGCGGCGACGAAGAAGCGGACCCGGCCGGTCGCACGCGATGAGGCCAGCGCCTGAATGGCGCTGGTGGCCTGCCGGATCCCGGCCACGCCGGCCTTGTCGCTCCCGAAGAGCAGGGAACCGAAATGATACGTCGCGACCGCCTCCGCGGTTTCCCCGGCCGGGTCTGCCGCGATGCCGACCAGGAACAACTGGCCGACCCGCTGGGATTCGGTCAGGCGGGAGAAGACCCGGGCCGGGCAGGACGGCGGTGAAGACGACGGGCGCACGCCGCCGGGCGCGGCCGAGGCCAGCGGCCCCCAGGACGGGGCCGGGGAGCTGCATCCCGAGCCGATCAGGCCCAGCGAGGCGAGGCAGGCCAGGACCAGCCGGCGCCGCACCGTGGAGCAGGTCCGCACGCGCGCCCCTAACGGGCCGGTCCGCTCGATGGCGGCCAGCCAGGCCCGCGCGGACGGGATGCCGAGCCCGGCCCGGTTGAGCTCGAACTCCGCCGCCTCGATGCTGGCGACCCGCCACCCGTCCCGGAAGGCGGCGCGCAGCTCGTCCTGGCGCACCCGGCGGGGCCCGGCGTCCCCGGGCTGCAGCTCGCTGAAGCACATCAGATAGCAGAAGCCGCCCGGTCGCAGCACCGACGCCAGGCTGGCCACGTAGCGGGCCCGGTCCTCGTCGCCGAAGACGTGGAACACCCCGCTGTCGATGATCGTGTCGAATGTCAGGCCCAGATCCGCCAGCCGCAGCGCGTCACCGACCTCGAACCGGGCCGGCAGGCCCCGTTCGGCCGCCTTGTCCCGGGCCCGCCGGATGGCGAGCCCGGAGACGTCGACGCCCATGGCGTCCGCGCCGTGGCCGGCGGCCAGCAAGGTCTGCTCCCCCGTGCCGCAGCCGGAGTCGAGCACCCGCCCGGACAGCAGGCCCTGTTCCGCGAGGCGCACGAAGGCCGGCTGCGGCCGGCCGATGTCCCACGGTGCGGGCACGCCCGTGTATGCCTCATCCCAGCTCGACACCGTCATGGTGTCCAAACGTACCGGACCCGGGTGACCGGGCCGTCTGCGCTGGCAACGCGAGATCGCCGCGGCGCTGGCCCTGCTGGCTGTGCCGCGGCCGCGGGCCCGCGGCGGCGGCGAGGTCAGGTAGTGCAGGCCAGGTGGATGACCACCGGCCGGCTGCGGGCGCCGTCCGCGCCATAGATCCAGGCCTTGACGTCGCTCATGTACTCAAAGCCGGTGCCGCATCCCTGGTCGAGCGGGAAGGCGACGCTCCCCGGCTCGACGATGCCGCTGGCGGGGCTGGAGAACGAGTACTTCTGCCGGGGCCAGTCCGACCCGTTGACTCCCACGAAGCCGAAGCCCCCAGCGTCGTGGCCCGGATCGGAGTAGTAGATCACGAAGAACACCATCGCGCCTTGCTGGTAGGTATAGGTCCTGGTGATACGCGGGGGCAGGGAGGCGGATGGGTGAGACGGGGCAGCGGGGCGGGTCGAGGCCGGCTTGGCCGGCGGGGGGGCCATCTGGGCCGCCATCGGGGTCAGGGATGACGTGCCCGGCTGCGGCCCGGTCGCGACGGTCAGGCCATAGCCGGCCGCGGCGGCGGCCGCGAGGATCCCCCCGATCGCCGACGCCGTGACCAGGGGCCGCCTCTTGCGCCGCCGGTCCCTGGGGAGCGGCGCGGGCGGCGATTCCGTCGCGGCCTGGACGGCGCTCACCTCGGCCAGCAGTTCGGCAGCGGTAGGCCGCTGGCCAGGATCCTTGGCCAGGCACCACTCGATCAGCGGTTGTACCTCGGCCGGCGCGTCGTCGAGGCCAGGCGAGCCACGGACCACGCGTCCGAGCACCTCGGCGGGCGGCCCGGTGCCGAACGGCTTCCTCCCGGTGGCGGCGAAGGCGAGCACGGCCCCCAGGCTGAACACGTCACTGAGCGGCCCGGTCTTCTTGCCCGAAGCTTGCTCGGGGGACATGAAGCTGGGCGTGCCGACCACCAGGCCAGCCTGCGTCAGCGGGGCCGTCTCCGCGGCCTGGGAGATCCCGAAGTCGATTACGCGTGGCCCGTCCAGGGCCAGCAGCACGTTCGACGGCTTGAGGTCGCCGTGCACCACGCCGGCGGCGTGGATCGCGCTCAGGCCCTTGGCCAGGCCCGCGGCCAGCGCCAGCAGCGACGTGACCGACAGCGGCCCGCGGTCCTTCACCGCCTCGGCCAGCGACGGGCCGGCCACGTACGCGGTGGCCAGCCAGGGCACCGGGGCATCCACGTCCGCGTCCACCACCAGGGCCGTGAACAGCCCGCTCACCCGGCGGGCCGCGGCGACCTCAACCCGGAACCTGGTGCGGAACTCAGGATCGGCGGCCAGCTTGGCGTGGATGACTTTCACGGCCACCGGGCGGCCGGCCGCCGACATGCCCAGGAATACCCGCCCCATGCCGCCCGAGCCAAGGCGTCCCAGCAGCCGGTAGGAGCCGATCAGCCGTGGATCGGCAGGCTCCAATATCCCTACCACGCTAAATTCCACCCCAACGTCCGCAAATGACGCCCTGATGTCATATCAGACAAGGCAATAGTAATGGCCGGACGCGCGGATGCATATGGCGGAGACGCCGGCAGCTAACTAGAGCGTCCGGGCGGCAGAGCCGGGTCGCAGGTGAGCTGGATCATCACAGGCTGGCTTCTTGCCCCCGCCTCGTCGTAGATCCAGGCCTCGACTTCCGCCGCATGCTCCCCGGCGGTGCCGCATTCCAGATCGAGCGGATAGGCGATGCTATCCGGCCCGACGACGCCGGGACCCGGGCTGGCGAAGGGATAGGTTTCCGCTACCCAGCTGGAGCCATTGACGCCAGTGAAACCGAAGCCCTCGGCATCATTGCCCGGGTCGGCGTATTGGATATCAAAGTAGACCCATGTGCCCTGCTGGTAGGTGTCCACGCCGGTGACCTGCGGCACCGGCGAGGGCGGAGGCAGGCTCGGCGTGGTGGACGGGGTCGGCGTGGGAGACGGGGACGCCGTCGGGGACGGGTCGGGCGGCGGCGACGCGGACGGCGACGCGGACGGCGACGCCGACGGTGACGTGGACGGTGACGCGGACGGCGTCGCCGTCGGGGACCGCGAGGGGGCGGGTGAGGTGACCGTGATCGCCGCGGGGATGATGGCCGGCTTCGGTCCCGGGCCCCGGGAAGGAGACCGGGAGGCCGGCGGGCTCGTGCCGGGAACCGCGGGCGCCAGCGTGGGCATGGCCCCGGGCACCAGGAACGCGGCGGCTGAGTGCCTGGGCGTACCGCCGAGGGCGAAGCTGACCGCGACGGAGGCTGCGGCCACGCCCGCCGCGACCCCGGCCGCCGTCAGCGGCCGCCACCAGGCCCGGCGGGCCGGGCGGGGCGGGCTGACCGGCTGGGACAGGCTGGACGGCTGGCGCGGGCCGGGGACCAGCGCGGGCAACGGGCCGGGGGGCGGCCCGCCGGGAAGGGCGAACGCCGCCAGGGGCCAGCCGGCGGCGGGCTGCATGGCGTTCGCCGCGGCCAGCACCTCGCCGGCGGTGGGTCGCCGGCCGGGATCCTTGGCCAGGCACTGCTCGACCAGCGGGCGCAGGTCCGCGGGCAGCTGGTCCAGGCCCGGCGTGCCGTAGACCAGCCGGTAGGCCAGTTCCGGACTGGACCCGTGGCCGAACGGCCCCCCGCCGGTGGCGGCGAACGTCAGGACCGCGCCCAGGCTGAAGATGTCGCTCGGCGGCCCGATCTCCTCGCCCAGGGCCTGCTCGGGAGACATGAACCCGGGCGAGCCGACCACCAGCCCGGCGCCGGTCACCGACACGGCCCCGGCCGCGCGGGAGATACCGAAGTCGATCACCCGCGGTCCGTCCTGGCACAGCAGCACGTTCGAGGGCTTCAGGTCGCAGTGCACCACGCCCGCGGCGTGAATGGCGCTCAGGCCCTCGGCCAGTCCCGCCGCCAGGGCCAGCGCGGGCCGGACCGGCATCGGGCCGTGGCGGGCCACCGCCTGCGACAGCGAAGGCCCGGCCACGAAGGCCGTGGCGAGCCACGGCACCGGGCCCTCGACATCCGCGTCCACCACCAGGGCCGTGAACAGGCCGCTCACCCGGCGGGCCGCGGCCACCTCGCGGCCGAACCGCACCCGGAACTCCTGGTCGGCGGCCAGCTCCGGGCGGATCACCTTCACCGCGACCGGCCGGCCGCCCGCGGACAGGCCCAGGAACACCTGCCCCATGCCGCCACCGCCGAGCTGGCCGACCAGCCGGTACGGGCCGATCAGCTGTGGATCCCCCGGCTTCAAGCCCCCGACCACGTCATACCGCCACCTAACGTCACAAAGGCCCCATTGACGTCATACGGACAAAATTATCCTAAGACGGCGGCACGAATGCGGACCAGCGGGGTAGGTTGCTATTCGGACACGCCAACCGATTGTTCTCCGGTTCGTCATCCGCTTGTTCCCGCTCTTCCTCACGGACACGCCGCCTGGATTTCCCGCAGTTTTCACTCTTTCTACCTGCAGTAACGCCAGCCTCAGAGGTCTCAGTATTCACTGCCAGAAATGGCACATAATGAGAATTCGGCCGCTTCTGCGCCCCGCTGGCTTATTTCCGCCGGCGCCATGCCACATCGGTACGGTTATAACCGGCACGCTGCGACATCGTAACGGGCCCGCGTCACGAGGGGAGAGCGGGGCCCGCCTCGGCCCCGGCCGCCTCGGCCCCGGCCGCCACGGTCCCGGCCGCCTGCGGCACCGGGCCGTCCTTCCGGTACAGCGGCCCGGGGCGGAACAGGACGCCGGCCACGATCGCGCCGCCGGCCAGGATGCCGGCCGTCCACCAGAAGGCGGTGTCATAGCCGTGCGCCAGCCCCAGCCCGATCAGGGCCGGGCGGCCAAGGCCCGAGGCGATGTGCGCGGTGATGTAGGACGCGACGGCGCTGGCGAAGATGGTGTTCAGCAGCGAGGTGCCGATCGAGGCGCCGAGTTGCTGGCCGACCGTGACGGTGGCCGAGGCCACGCCGGCGTCCTGCGGCGCCACGCCGAACGTTCCGGTGTTGATCGACGGCGCGATCACCAGGCCGAGGCCGGCCCCGGTCATGATGAGCGGGCCGAGTACCCCGTCCACGTAGGCGGTGTGCACTCCCAGCTGAGCGAACCAGACCATGGCGCCCGCCCCGATCAGCATCCCGGCCGTGACCAGGGGCTTGGGCCCGATCCTGGGCATCAGCACGATGGTGGACAGGTTCGCCGCGACGGCGATGCCGCCGGCGATGGGCAGGAACGCGAAGCCGGTGACGACCGGCGAGTACCCCAGCGTCTGCTGCAGGTAGTAGGTCAGGAAAAGGAAGGTCCCGAACATCCCGGCCGAGGCGATGAGCATGGACGCGTAGGCGCCGCCCCGGTTCCGGTCGAGCACGACGCGCGGCGGGAGCAGCGGGTGGGCCGCCCGGCTCTGCCAGAACGCGAACGCGACCAGCAGCGCCACGCCCGCGACCAGGAAGCCCCACGTGGACGGCGTGTGCCAGTTGTGCGTGGCCGCGTTCGAGAACCCGTAGACCAGGCAGAACACGGCGCTGGAGACCAGCACGACGCCGGGGATGTCCAGCTTGGGCTTGACCCTGGACGGGTGCTGCTCCAGCAGCAGCGATCCGCCGATGAACGCCACTCCCGCGAAGAACAGGTTGACGTACAGCGTCCAGCGCCAGGACAGGTACTCGGTCAGCGCGCCCCCGAGCAGCAGGCCCACCGCGCCGCCGGCCGCGGCGATCGCGCCGTAGACGCCGAACGCCTTGCCGCGGTCCTTCGGCTCGGTGAACGTGGTCGTCAGCAAGGACAGTGCCGACGGCACCAGGAGAGCGGCGAACGCGCCCTGGCAGGCACGCGCGATCACCAGCATGGCGAAGCTGACCGAGGCGCCGCCGATGGCCGAGACCCCGGCGAAGCCGAGCAGGCCGGTCAGGAACGTGATCTTCCGGCCGAGCAGGTCGGCCAGCCGCCCGCCGAGCAGGAGCAGGCTGCCGAACGCCAGGGTGTAGGCGGTGACCACCCACTGCCGGTCCACCGTGGTGAAGTTCAGCGCGTGCTGCGCGGACGGCAGCGCGATGTTCATGATCGTGGCGTCGAGGACGACCATGAGCTGCGCCAGGCCGATCACGCCCAGGATGAGCCAGCGCCGCTGGTCCCCCGCCGAGGGGTTGACATCTGACATGAGCTTCACCAATCTGGAGGTGCTTTCTCCGTTTAACCCACGGTAGCATGAAACGGAGAAGTTGTCTCCACTTTTTCGCGGAGGTTTCCAGTGCCCGAGGACACGGTGCGGCCGCTGCGGCGAGATGCCGAGCGGAACCGGCAGCGCATCCTGAAGGCGGCCGCGGAGGTCTTCAACGAGCGCGGGCTCGATGTCAGCCTCGATGAGATCGCCCGGTACGCGGGGGTGGGGGTCGGCACCGTCTACCGGCGCTTCCGGACCAAGGAGGACCTGGTCGAGGCGCTGTTCATGGACCGCCTCGACCAGATCGCGGCCATCGCCGACGAGGCCTTCGATGCGCCTGATCCCTGGTCCGGCCTGGTGTCCTTCATGGAGCGGATGGCCGAGATCATGGCGGGCAACCTCGGCCTGCGGCAGATGCTGATGTTCGCCACCTACGGCCAGGATCTGGTCGCGGTCGCGCGGCAGCGCAACGCGCCGCTGGTGCACCGGCTGGTCGAGCAGGCACAGGCAGCCGGGCAGCTCCGGGCCGACCTGCGGCAGACCGACATCCCGTTCATCGTGTTCATACTGACCGAGGCGGCCCACCTCGCGCAGGCCGCCAACCCCGATATCTGGCGCCGGTACCTGACCTTGATCCTCGACGGCATGCGGCCGGATCGGCAGGGTGTCACCCCGCTCCCGGTGGCCGCGATGCGGCCCGAGGAGATGGAGACGAGCATGCGGCAGGCCGCCCCGCGGCACCGCTGACGCTTTCCGCGGCGCCGTCCCTATCTGGCCGTTTCAATCGAGATTTGCATTTGCAAGTGCATGTACAAGGCGTTAACGAATCTTTTTCCTGCAATCGTTAGCAGTGCCGCTGCGTCATCGCGGGGATTTCTCCGGGCCACAATCTGAGACGCCGCGTCGTCGCAGCTAGGCAGCCACATCGGGCTCCCGGGCCGCGGCCCGGGAGCTATCGGAAAAGAAAACGCAACATAGTCCACTGCGATGCGTGACATAGCGGCGAAAACGCCTTAGCATGGTGTCCCCTGCGCTTTAACACGCAGGTCTGCCGACGGGAAATACCGCCCATCCCGCCGGTCCGCCTTCCCCGCTTACGAGGCATTATCCCGCAGGAGACACCGAGCATGAACCCCGGCGACAGCGTGCAGGACGCCAGCCGATCAGGGCTGGATGAAGCCAGCGGCCCGGGTGCCGCCGGCCAGGGCAGCGGTACGCCCGCGCGATCGCCGAGAACCCAGAAACCGCTTCAGGACATCCAGGATCTCATCGACAAGCTCGCGGCCGTGACCCAGCAACTGCGCCATCCCAGTAGTCCCGGCAGCCGCGTGGCGGGCCCATCGAACTAGACCCGCAGGCCGCTCAGTAGCCGCGCGCTGTCGGACGCGCTCAGCGCGGCGGCGCGCAGCAGCGTGAACGCACGGATGTATCGGGCGACGTCCTCCGGCCTGTCCAGGTAGACGCCGCCCGATAGCGCCTCCAGGCGGACGACGCCCAGGCTGGGTGCGTCAGGGAACCTCAGGATGGCCAGCGAGGCGCTGCCCGCGGCGGCGTGCGCGCCGGCCGAGAACGGCAGCACCTGGACGGTGAGGCCGGGAAGGTCGTCGATCAGCCGGACGAGATGGCTGATCTGCCCGGCCATGACCCCGGGGCCGCCGACGGCCTGGCGGAGCGCGCCTTCGCCGAGGATCACCCACAGGCGCCGTCCGGGCAGGACGGCCCGGCGCCGCATCGCCTTGGCCGTGACGGCGTCTTCCCGCTGCTCGCCGGTCGCGTACCCGGGCTCGGCGGCGGCGATGGCGCGGGCGTAGTCGTCGGTTTGCAGCAGGTCGGGGACGACCTGCGCCTCGTAGGTCATGATCTCCGAGGCGGCCGACTCCATGATGACGTAGTCCAGGTCAGGCAGGATGTCCGCATACGGGTGCCACCAGCCGTGCGATCCGCCGCGGCTGGCGATGGCCACCAGCGCGGCCTGCTCGCTCTCCGGCACGCCGTACTCGGCCAGCAGCTCGCGCAGTTCCCTGGGCCTGATGCCGCGCTGGCCGGTCTCGATCCGGCTGATCTTCGACCGGTCGCATTCGAGCACGCGGGCCGCGTCCTCCAGCGCGTAGCCCGCGTTCTCCCGGTACCGGCGCAGCGCGCTTCCGACCAGGCGGCGCCGCACGGGGGGTTGTCCGGTCACGGTTCCTGCCTTTCCGCGGGCTTCGCGCCGCGTAGCGAACTTTTGAGGTACATCGAGAGAAACGTAGCACTTGATGTAGTCCAAAAAGAGGTAACGACACGCCGGAACGGGTCAAGGCCGGTTAAGGACGCAGCCGGTCCAGAGCGGCGAGGATGCGGTTCTCCGACACCGGGGCCTGGGTCCCCAGGGTCTGGGCGAACAGGCTGACGCGGAGTTCCTCGAGCATCCAGCACACGTCGGCCACGTCGGCGTCGTTCCGGCGCGAGGCAGGCAGGTCGGCGACCGCCTGCTGATAGGCCTGCTCCGCCCGCCGGGCGATGGCCATGCTGGCCGCGTCGCGGGCCGGGTTCTCCGGCAGCTTGTCCAGCCGGCGCTCCATTCCCCGCAGGTAGCGGGTCAGGTGCGGCAGCCGGCGGTAGCCGGTGGCGGTGACGAACCCCGGGTAGATGAGCCCGGACAGCTGCGTGCGCATGTCGGACACCGCGGGGCGCACCGCGTCGGCCCGGGCATCCGCCAGGCGGGCGCCGACCGAGTGGGCCAGGCGCAGGGCCGATTCCACCTGCGTCACCACGTCGGCGGTCGCCTCGCGCAGCCGGGGCCGGACCGCGGCGGACAGCCGCTCGAAGCCCTCGCGGTCCCAGGCCGGGCCGCCCGCCTCGGCCATCAGGAAATCGGCGGCGCAGTGGACGCAGTCGGCAAACATGGCCGCGACGCCGCCGTGCGGGTTGTGGCTGAGGGCCAGCTTGGCCTGGGTGGACAGGCCGCCCGCGATGGACTTGACCGGCGACGGCGCGCCGAGCAGGATCAGCCGCCGCGTGCCGGCCCACATGGCCGTGCGCGCCGCGGCCTCGGTCTCGAACAGGCGCACGTCGACCGCGTCGCCCGCGTCGGCCAGGGCGGGGTAGGCGACCACGGTGTCCTCGCGGAACACCCGGGGCAGCGCGCCGAAGTCCCACGACGTCAGGCCGGACCGGGTGAGTCCGGCCGCCGCCTGGGACAGCACCGCCCGCAGCCGCGGCCGCAGCTCGCGTTGCAGCTCGGCGACGTCCTTGCCCTCGGCCAGGACCCGGCCGGAGTCGGTCACCCGGACGGTGATCCGCAGGTGCCGCGGCAGCTTGCCCAGGTCCCAGGCGTCGCGCGGCACGGTCACCCCGCGCAGCGACCGCAGCTGCCCGGCCACGGCGTCGCGCAGGTCCCCGGACGGCTCCCCGAGGCGGGCGACGACCTCCCGGGCCACGTCCGGCGCGGGCACCAGGTCACGCCGCAGCGCCTTGGGCAGCGACCGGATCATCTCGGTGACGAGCTCGGTGCGCAGGCCGGGCACCTGCCAGGAGAATTCGGCCGGGTTCACCTGGTTGAGCCTGCTCAGCGGGATGTCCACGGTCACGCCGTCGGTCTCGCTGCCCGGCTCGAAGGAATATGACAAGGGCAGCGCCTCGAGCGCCGGGGACTGCGAGGTCCATATATCCGGGTAGGTATCCTCGCTGACCTCGGCGGCGGCGGCGCTGAGCAGGTCGCCGGCCTTGAACGTAAGCAAGCCGGGGTCGGCCCGGCGGGCCTGCTTCCACCAGGTGTCGAAGTGCTGGGCCGAGACCACGTCCGCCGGGATCCGCGTGTCGTAGAACGCGTAAAGCTCGTCCTCGCCGGCCACCAGGCCGCGTCGGCGGGCCCGGTGCTCGACCTCCTCGGCCTCGGCCAGCAGCCGCCGGTTCTCGGCGAAGAACCGGTGGCTGGTCTGCCAGTCGCCCTCCACCAGCGCGTGCCGGATGAACAGCTCCCGCGCCGCGGCCGGGTCGATACGCCCGTAGGCGACCTTGCGGTCGGTCACCAGCGGGATCCCGTACAGCGTCACCTTCTCCAGCGCGACGGCCCCGCCCCGTTTCTTCTCCCAGTGCGGCTCGCTGTAGCTGTGCCTGACCAGGTGAGCGGCCAGCGGCTCGACCCACTCGGGCTCGATGCGCGCCACGGTCCGCGCCCACAGCCGGGAAGTCTCCACCAGCTCGGCGGCCACGATCCAGTCCGGCGCCTTCCTCGACAGGCTGGACCCCGGGAAGATGGCGAACCTGGCGTTGCGCGCGCCGAGGTACTCGGCCCTCGGCCGCCGCCCCGGGGGGCCAGACGGAGCCGACGCGGCGGGGCGCGCAGGCTCGGCCCCGAGGATCTTCATCCCGATCTGCGAGAGCAAGCCAGCCAGCAGGGAGGCGTGCAACCTGGTCCGTTCGGCCGAAGTAGAACTGACCGCCACCCCGAGGTCGCCGGCCAGCCTTTGCAACTGCCCTTGCAGGTCCTGCCACTCGCGGACGCGCAGGTAGTTCAGGAAGTCGGCGCGGCACATCCGGCGGAACGCCGAGGAGGACAGCTCACCCTGCCGCTCGGCCAGGTACTCCCACAGGTTCAGGTAGGTCACGAAGTCCGAGTCCGGGTCGGCGAACCGGCGGTGCTTGTCGTCGGCCGCCTGCTGGGCCTCGGCGGGCCGCTCGCGCGGATCCTGAATGGACAGCGCCGACGCGATGATCAGCATCTCGCGGACGCAGCCGTTCCGGTCGGCTTCGAGGATCATCCGGCCGATGCGCGGGTCCACGGGCAGCCGGGCCAGCTTGCGGCCCAGGCCGGTGATGCGGCCGTCTTTGAACGCGTTCAGCTCGGCCAGCAGGGTCAGCCCGTCGGCGATGTTGCGCGCGTCGGGCGGGTCGATGAACGGGAACTTCGGGATGTCGCCGAGGCCGATGGCGGCCATCTGCAAGATGACCGAGGCCAGGTTGGTGCGCAGGATCTCGGGATCGGTGAACTCAGGGCGGGAGCAGAAATCCTCTTCGGAGTAGAGCCTTATGCAGATGCCGTCGGAGGTGCGCCCGCTGCGGCCCTTGCGCTGGTTGGCCGAGGCCTGCGAGATCGGCTCGATGGGCAGCCGCTGCACCTTGGTCCGGTGGCTGTACCTGGAGATGCGCGCGGTGCCCGGGTCGACGACGTACTTGATGCCGGGGACGGTGAGCGAGGTCTCGGCCACGTTGGTGGCCAGCACCACCCGGCGGGTGTAGCTGGACGCGGCGCGCCGCTCGAAGACCCGGTGCTGTTCGGCGGCGGACAGCCGGGAATACAGCGGCAGCACCTCGAGCCGGTCCCGCCCGGCCAGCAGGTCCGCGGTGTCCCTGATCTCGCGCTCCCCGGACAGGAACACCAGGATGTCACCGGGTCCGGAGGCGGAGAGCTCGTCGATCGCGCCGCTGATCGCCTGCCCCTGGTCAGCGTCCTCGTCCCGGCCGGACTCGATCGGCCGGTAGCGGACTTCCACCGGGTAGGTCCGGCCGGACACCTCGACGACGGGCGCGCCGCCGAACGCCGCCGCGAACCGCTCCGGGTCGATGGTCGCCGAGGTGATGATCACCTTCAGGTCCGGGCGCCTGGGCAGCAGCTGCCGCAGGTACCCCAGGATGAAGTCGATGTTCAGGCTGCGCTCGTGCGCCTCGTCGATGATCAGCGTGTCGTAGCGGCGCAGCTGCCGGTCACGGGCGATCTCGTTCAGCAAGATGCCATCGGTCATCAGCTTGACCAGCGTGTCGCCGGCTGACACGTCGGTGAACCGGACCTGGTAGCCGACCGCCTCGCCCAGCGGGCTGCCCAGCTCCTCGGCGATCCGCTCGGCCACCGTCCGCGCCGCCAGCCGCCGCGGCTGGGTGTGGCCGATCTGCCCGGCGACGCCGCGGCCGAGCTCGAGGCAGATCTTGGGTATCTGGGTGGTCTTGCCCGAGCCGGTCTCCCCCGCGATGACCACCACCTGGTGGTCGCGGATGGCCCGCGCGATCTCGTCCTTGCGCTGGCTGACGGGCAGCTCAGCCGGGTACGAGATCGGCGGCAGGGCGGCACGGCGGGCGGCCCGCGCCTGCGCGCGTTCGGACTGCGCCGCCGATCGCCCGCCGCGGGATCCGGGGCGCCGGGCCCGCGCCCCGGCGAGCCCGGCGGACGAAGGCCTCATAGAACTCGACTCCATACCGGCGGGAAGAATAAACCAGATTGCCCCGGGGGGCATAACGGATTTCCGGTCCGGAGCCTTCCCGCCGGGGCCGCAGACGCCCAAGCGGATCCCCGGCGCCCGGCGCCCGGCGTCTCGCGGATCCGGCGCTAACGGCGTGACGCCGTAGGCCTGGGACCGGGAATCATCACGGGATCTTCCCGCGGCAGGGGTTCCCGTGCGCCCGGCTGGCAGAATTTCAATTCGACGGGTATGCCGGTCCACTTCGCCGCGCAGTCATGGGCCCGGCAGTAAACCGTGTATGCCAGCAGTGCGCGGCGGTAGCGAAGGAGCGTGCTCCTCATGAATTTATCACGGTCGTCGCTGTGCTGCGCGGCGACCAGGAAGAATGCCGCGAAAGCGCCCAGGCTGAACGAGAGCGAGAGTAGCTGTTTCGTGATGGTGATACCAGGATATGACTGGTAAATATAGACCGACCCGGCCAGGTTCCTGGTCTCATTCGCGTTGATCAGGATGAGCCCGACGATTATCAGGATGGCGGCAACAAAGAGCGCCGCGGCGATCAGCGAGAAAGCGACGAGCGTCAGGTAGGCCAGGTACGCGTAGACTCCGCGAAATCCGCCGGGCCGCTCCATCGGAACTGGCTTGGCTCCCCTGCGGGTGAACTCGTGAAGCACGGACTGGTTCCAGTGTTTCATGCCCTGCAGCAAGGATTCCGCTTCGTCCTCGTCAGCGCTCACGTCCGCCCACCAGTCCTCGCGGACCAGGAAGATCAGGCTGGCCGCCAGGAACGCGCATACCAGCATGAAGAACCGGACCGTGAACCCGGTTCCGAGGATCCGCCAGGCGTCGCTGGTCACGAATACCA
>Ga0335078_10000986_pt1 | contig 43308 bp, 33 predicted proteins | sample Lox_Sample_32_FD_206711 | JGI IMG/M metagenome (GOLD analysis project Ga0335078, IMG submission 206711) | Soil microbial communities from Loxahatchee National Wildlife Refuge, Florida, United States - Lox_Sample_3.2 | ecosystem: Environmental > Terrestrial > Soil > Wetlands | place: USA...
ATCCCCTTGATCGTCTCCAGAAATCCTCCAGCGGGCAGGTTTTCACTCTCCCAAACAACCTGCCCTTGGAGAAAGCCCAACATCGCACTTACGCCGAAGGTGAGGACAGCAACATCGAATGCCGAGGCATGACCGATCTCATGTCCTACGAACAGCGTCCTATCGCCAAAGACCATCAGAACCGGCTTCGCGCGGTTGAAGACGTCCTCCGGCCCGGAATAGAAGATCGTGCAGGCTGGTGTTCCGATCCATTCCGGACTGCCCAGAATGGCGCCGTCAAGATACGATATTCCGCATCGGCGGGCCCAGGAGTCCATTTCCCTAGCTTCTTTGGGCGTGCCGCTGCTCAGTTGCACGACGATCTTGCCGCGGAGGACGGTTTCAATGTCAGATTGTCGCAACAACTGTCTCGTTGAACTGTAATCGCTGACGCTAACAACAACGATATCCGCTTCTCGAACCGATTCCTCCAAGCTCCGGGCTACGCTGAGACCGAGCCTTGACAAGACCTCCGTTTTCGCGCCAGTCCGGTTCCACACCGTCGTGGCAAATCCCTTATGGAACAGCACCGTCGCAAGTGCGGATCCCATGCGTCCGGCGCCGATAACCGTCACGTTGTAGTTCATGCCGCGGGCCGACCTTTCATCCACAATCTATTCCGGCGTTCACGCCCCGCTCCCAGCGACGATTGGATTTCGTAAAGCCGGAGCTTTGTCCTAGGAGTGAGGCCATCCGTGCCGCCGCAATTATAGATTGTGCAGCGCGTTGCAGCGGATGCCCCGATTTTGGGGCGCGTGCCGTTTCGCTTCCGATACAGCACCAACGTCAACCGGGAGAAGCCACTGTGTAGAGCCCCCGGACACATTACGGCTCGCTAATTGTGCGTCCAACTGGGTTTCGGGTTTCCTGCGCCCCTTTGGAGGTCAGGGTGCGAGCGGGATGGGCGGGTCTAGCACGCGCAGCAGGAGCAGACTTTGGTCATCCTGCTGCACACCATGTTGTCGCACCTCGCGGATGATGAGATCCCAAATCTCCGGCAAGGCTCTGGTAGCGTGTCGCGCCAGCAACTCCTGCAGGCGGGTCAGGCCAAATTCTTCATCTCTGGCATTGGCCACTTCCGTTATGCCGTCGGTAACCATCAAGAAGAGATCGCGCGGTGAATAGATGACGCTCTTACTAGCATAGGAACCGCCGGGGATTAATCCCAGCGGAAGCTGCTCCATGGAGAGTCGGGCCGTGTCCTTGCTGCCGTACCGATAATGGAGAATCGGCGGATGGGCGGCCAACGCGTATTCGGCTTCACCGGAGCCATCGACGCGGAGCAGGGCCAGGGTGGCATACATCCCAGGTTCCTTGAGATCTGGCAGCACGCGGTCCACACTTTCGAACGCTGCTACCGGCGTTTGGCGGAGTTGCACGGCGAGTCGCATGGCAGTCTTCAACATCCCCATGAGCTGGCCGGCGGGCAGGCCATGACCGGAAATATCGGCGACGTAGGCCACCAACCCACCGTCGCTCTCGATGACGTCGATCAGGTCGCCGCCCATTTCTGTGCTAGGGATCGATTGGCCGTACACCTCGAAACTCGCGTTCTGGTACGAGATAGTCGGAACGAGGGTCGCCTGAATGCCGTGGGCCAAAGAAAGCTCGGTCTGCATGCGAATGCTGGCTAGGCCTTCAGTACCAGCGAAGAACAGCAGGAATCGGGTCCCGAACCCGATACCAACCAGGATCCCGATCGCATCGAATAGCACGCGCCGATGCACAGCGACGGGGACCGGAAGAGGCGGCGAAATGTGCGAGGCCCAGTAGCCCAGCCAAGCGGTCAAGACGACCAGCAGAAACAGAAGAGGGATAAGACGAAATCTCTTGATTCCGGCGGCCCTAAGCGCCGTCGCTCCCGTGCCCACTAAGACGGGCCAAAAGAAACCTCCGCCGACGCGCGAAGCATTGAGCTGCAATAGATCGAGCGCGAAACCGCCGGCGGCGCCGATGAAAAAGTACCCTGAAAGGAGGGTCTTCATCCGCGCCAGCGGCAGCCTGTGCCAGTAGGGACTGAAGGCGGTGGGGAAGGCCGAACGCACACCAGCCAACCACGTCGGGAGCTTCTTTTTCATCGGTACTTCCCCTGGCGTCCTGGATTGCAGGGAGACCGAGCGCTAAGCCAGGGCTTCGACCATTCGCCGGTGAAAGCGGTAGCGCGCCATAGATCCGAGCAAAAGGACGGCGACGAGAATGGACAGATTCATTTATTGAACTGTTACCAGAAACGCGTGAAGATCACAAGCGGGTGCCGAACTTGAATGGCTGTTCTTTGATCTTGATTGGCAGCGCATACATTGTGGCCCACGCAGGCCAGAAATCGCAAATTCGCTGTATTCTTCCCTGTTAGCAGGGAATTCTCCGCACGCCGGCAAACTCCAGGAATGCTACGAAAGGGATTGAGAGCCCTAAGATTGTGCGCTGCTAATGAAGTACTTTTTCTTACCCAGAACCCGCAGTGAAAGTTGCCGTCACTTGCGCCGAGCCAGATCCATCTGCTTCGTTCGCGCGGACGCAGAAAATCACGCTCGACAGAAAGCGCCGCCGGGTAATTAAACTATTGGGCGACACCAAAAGTGAAGGCTTTGTGTTCCTTCGCTTGCGGGGAGCCCCTGAGCAAGATCACGTACTCGCCAGGAGCGAGGGGAGATCTCGGAACCAATTTGTAGGACGACTTCCCAAACTGGGTTACATCAACGGGGACGCTGGGGAGTCTGGCGATGTTCCTGTTGTTTGTGTTGATCGTTTCGATTGGAAATTGCCGATTATTCTTATCGTCGGTAGAGGCATACAGGGCGACATCCTCTGGACTGTCGAATGTAAAAACGAATCCAGCCTTGTCGGGAGTAATACGGAAGGGCGAACGTGCGCCTGAGATTTCGAGGTTGATTGCCGCTACGTGTTTGCTCCCCCACGCGGCTTTGAACCCGCTGCTGTGCACCATCTTCCAAGATTCATCAGGGAGCGTCTGGAGTGACAGGTCCGACGAGTCGAGAAGGTACACCGCACCCTTCGGCTCGGGATCTGGGGGCGTGCTCACACCAGATTGGGCCAAACAACTACCCAGTGAGAAAACTAGCAGAAATATCAATTTGCGCGTAGACGATTACTCTCCTTACTGGGATTCCTGGTCGATGCCAAACGTGAAGACCTTCGAACCCGACAACAATACCGCGTATTCGCCGGGACGGAGCGTCGGCTCAGGTATTAGTCTGTAGGAGGACTCGCCGAATTTCTTTATTTCGACCGGAATGCCTGGGCTAACCTCGCGCGCCTTGCCAACCTTATGAACTAGGGAAAACCAGCGCTGCCCCTTGTCCTTATCCTTTTTGCTGAAGTCCCGATTCAACGCGTAAAGCTTGGCGTGCTCAGGGTTTCCAATCTTGAATACGAATTCAGGTTTGTCGCTTTTAATACGGAGGTAAGATCGTTCCCCGGACACCTCAATCGTACCGGCCTCGTCGCGTCTTCGCGCCGTCCACGGTTCGTCAGGGAGGGCCTTTAAGGTCTGGGTGGACGAATCGAGGAAGTAGACGACCCCGATGGTCGGGGCGTCGAGCGGGGCGGCGCTAGCGGGTTTGGAATCGGGTACGCTGACCACGTCTCCTCTGGCGCCAACGGGGACGGAGGGCGTATCCACCTTCGGTTGGGCGGTGTAGGTTCCATCCGTGAAAACCTCAAAGACAATGCCCTCGTAAAGAACCGCGTCATGGCCTTGAATGAGCAGGGACAGAGCGGCCTCCGGCAAAAATAACGCCCCCAAGCCTGCTGCGACAAGGCCGACGGCAACCGGCCGGCTTCCACCTTCTCGCTTCGAATGACTGTACCGAAGCGGTATCTTGCCACCGTCCGGAGTGATGATAGCGTCAATAGAAAAATCGAACTTGCCCGTCCGCCCTGCGTACCTCTTGGGGACCACCGACACCACCGTGCCGTTGACGACAGATCCTCTCTTGATTGCCACGACCTCGCCAATCATCACGTCGTCTGCGACGCTGAGCTGCACCAGATCGCCCTGCTTAGCCGTCTCGGAAGACAACTGCTGGTCAAGACGAACTCTGACCTTCGTGCCATCCGGGACCTCAGTCTGCGCGGAACAATAGTCTGGAACGCAAAAACTTAGCCCGGCGCAGACCACTAGCGCGAGGAACTTCTTAATCACGAATTTCCCTCGTGAACTGGGATATCCTTCTTGACCCCAGCGGACGGCCCATTCTCCCCCCAACCCCTGTTAGCGTCAATGTGAAACATCTTTCAGTGTCAACCTGAATTTGCTCGCCAAGTCGCTGACCGAAATGCTTTGTTTCGATCGCACCATGTCCAGCGTGCGGGCGCGCTGTCTCTTATCCTGCCATTTTTGTTTCCAATACAGACCGGCATTATTCACGAAGCCGATAGAGACAGTGGCTGCTCGACGCCTGTCTCTTCCTGAATCGCTTCCGGCTGCGCAAAAGGAGTAAGAGGCCCGAGCGGGCAGTTCGGCGACAACCATTCCAGCTTGTGCTGCATGATCTTTTGCGCATACTTCGCCAGGTAGTGGACGATGGTCTCGATGCGGATCTTGATGCCTCCGGCCGGCTTTGTGGAATCCAGGTCGCCAAACTTGAAGAACAGGGTTCCGGTTGCTTCCACGATTTTCTGCGTGGGCGTATAAGTGGGCTGGTCCATCCCACACTCGTAGCTAGAAAGGCGCACTACGCAGGTAATCCACGGACAGCGCGCCGCCACCTTCGCTCCCCACATGATTTCGTTGGTGTTGCTGCTGTAGGACGAAGTCCACACATCAGAAATGTCGAACGGGCTTTTGATTCTTCCCATCTGAAGATCGGCTTCGAACAGCCAGTTCATCAGGTCTTCATCGCCGGGAAGGTACTGCAACCACAGAATCGGATACCCGTGGGCCTGCAGGTCTCCCTCAATCTCATGCCCGATCCCCGTATCCATGTGGTAGGGGCGCGCCAGAACCAAAATGCACGGTTTCTGGTTCATGGCGCACCAGGTCAGAATGTCCCGGCTGTGCTGTCTGGCTTTAGCCGTGAAGTTGTCGAGGGCCTCAAATCCTACTTTGACCGCGCGTTCCGTCTCTTTTAGGTCGAGGTTGAATACATCTTTAAGCGAAGTGTGGAGTTGCTCGGTGACCATGTGCCGGTCGCCGAGGCTGACGAACGGGGAAGCGTAGGTAATGCCAGCCTCGCCAAACACGTCGCGTTCTTTCAGAAATCCCGCCTTGATGTTCTCGGGGCCAGCCATCACGCGAGTGCACGTCACCGTGTCGACCACATGCCCGTGCAGAACCGAAGGCAAGGAGTGAATCATGGGGCTCAGGAGAATGTCGATCTTCTTCTTTTGTCCAAACACCAATTCGCCGTAGTGGCCGCTGATGCACTTTACGGGGTAGCAGCAATCGACGGTACCGCGGCCTTTGCCGAACTCGCGTCCCTGCTCCTCGGAAGTATCGGAGCTGAACACGATGTTTTCCGAAGCAATCCCGATGGACTTCAGGAAGCCCACCCAGAACTGGTGAGTGGTCCAGATGTTCAGCACTTTCGGAATACCGACACGCACCTGCGAGCGATCTTCAGGTCGTGACGCGACGGAACGCTTCTTTGCGGACCAAATCGGCAACGTTGGGAAACGCATTTTTCGTTTTCTCCATCCCGACCTTGATGACTTTCATTTCGTTCAAATCTTCCACCAGTCCCTTGGGGCAGGAGTTGTTGACGATCACCCGCTCCCAACCCTGTTCCAGAGGAACCTTGCTCCACGAACGGCCTTTTCCGCCTTCCAGTTCAACGTCGATGAAACTGCGCTGGCAAGTTACAGGGCACCAGTGGCACACGGTGTCGACAGAGGTCGCCGTTTTGTAAGTCAACCTCTCGATCGCTTCGAAGCCGCGAAACTTGCTTTCTCCGCCACCCTGCCACCAATCGAGAGCGACCAGAGCCGCGCCGATCGCCCCCGCTTCGCCGGAATACGGATGAACCACCACCTCCGCGCCCGGAACTTTCTTCGTGATGAAGTCCACCTGCGTCTTCACCACCGCAAGGTTTTTGTGAGTCCCGCCTTGTAGGATGTATTTCTTGCCCACCTGCTGTAGGTTGTTGAGGCCACCGGCGTAGATCCAAACGTTCTGCGGAAGAATCGCGCACAGCCCCGCAAGAATTTCTTCCGCCTGCCAGCCCTTGCGCTGTTGGTTGACGATGTCACTTTGCAGGAAGACTCCGCATCCCATGGAAAGCTGGGGCATAGCCTGAGCGCGGAAAGCGCCTTCAGCCATTTCGCTCATAGGAATATTGAAGCGTTCCGCGACTCCCTGAAGAAATGCGCCGTTGCCCGACGAGCATTGCGAGTTGAGGCGAAAGTCCGTCACCGCGCCGTTGTTCAGGATCATGATCTTGACGTCGACGCCGCCCACGTCGCAGATGCAGTCCGCGTCCGGGAAATAGTGCAAGCCGGCGCTGGCATGCGCGATCGTCTCCACCACCGGACAGTCGGCACCCAGGATGTCTTTCAGTAGATCCTTACCGTAGCCCGTGATGGCCAGGCCAAGAATCTCCCCGTCGCCTGCCGCTTTGCGGATTTGGCGGAACAGACTCTTGGCGTCATCGATGGGATTGCCACGGCTCAGTGCGTAGCAGGAGAACAGCAAATCTTTGTCCGGCGACATGCAGACGGCCTTCGCAGTCGTCGAGCCAAAATCGCAGCCCACTAGTACTGGACCGAGTTTGCTGGCCTTGCCGAGGATCGGGAGTTGGACTCGCTGAAAGCGCTGCAGTTTTCCTTTGCCGTTCGAGTGTGCATTTCCGTTGCCATGCCTGTTGCCATTGCTCTTTTCTGTTTCCGTGCAGCCATTCGCGTTCCCGCCCGGTTTGGAATAGCGCTCCAGAAATGATTGCACTTCGGCAGGATCGCTCCACAATCCGCCGCGCCCGATTTTCTTCTTCTCCTCGTACTGTCCTTCTTCAATCCACCAGCGCAGTTTCTTGGTTCCCAGGTAGATGCCGACTGCCGGCGAATCTCGGCGTCCCACTTCGATGCAGCCCTGCGCAGCGTAGTAGAGAGCGTCGTCGGGCACGCGGATCAGCGACTCCGGCCCGCGGTTGTCCGGCATGGCAACCTTGCGCTCCTTCCAGACTTTGCCCAGGTGGTAGCGCCAGGCCTCCTGCAATCCTTTGAAAAACAGGTTAGGCCCGCCCAGCAGAAGAATCTCAGGCAAAGGCGTGTTGCCACGAGTCAAGGTCGCCAAGTTTTGATATACCACCGCTTCGAACAAAGAAGCGATGATCTCTTCCACGGAAACCCCTGCCTTCAGCAGCGTGTTGGCATCAGCCTCGGCGAAGATGCCGCACTTGCTGCTGATCTTGTGCAGAGTGTAGCCCTCGTAGCCCATCTTCGAAAGTTGTTCCGTCGGGATGTCGAGCTTTCTGGCGGTCTTTTCGATGAAGGTTCCCGTCCCGCCCGAACATGCGCTCTGCATCAGCACTTGCTTGCTCTTGGTGGGGCCCTCGCCGTTGAAGAAGATTGTTTTCATGTCTTCGCCGCCGATTTCGCTGACGAAGCGCACATGCGGATGAAGTTTTTCGACGGCAGCGGCCACGGCCACGACTTCCTGAACGACCTTCCCCCCAACCAAAGGAGCGATAAGCCCGGCACCAGATCCTGTGAAGAAGACGCGGTCCTGCTCCGCGGCAAAACCGTGTTCTTTCTCCAGTCGGGTGAGGAAGTCTAGAACTTTCTCCCCCTGCTTGGTGTTGTGACGCTCGTAGGCCTGACCCAGCAGTTCCCCCGCCGCTGTGGCAATCGAATACTTGCAGGTCGTGCTTCCGATGTCGAGACCACAGATTTTTCCAGACCCCGACGAAGCCGCAGAGGAGGGCACCGGCTTCATGAGCGAAGGCTTGTGCTCGAGCGGCTGAATCTGAATGAGACCGTTACCTGCCATAGATCAACCTCGTCCCAGGTCGGAGTGTCAGTTCGTTTGCGCGCTTCTCGTCTCGGCCTCAGGCCCGCGCCAGTCCCTTGTCGTAACCCAGATGCATTACATAGTTGGCCGCTGTGCCGGCGTAGCCACGATGCGGCACATAATAGGTAGCCTTCCGCACTTCCGGATGCCGCTCCTCGTATTTCCGAATGCACTCGACGCTCAGCCCGGTTTTATCCATTACGCTCTCAAACTCCTCCTTCGCCCGCTTCTTGGCTTCTGTGAGGATCATCTGGCAGCGCGAAAGCGCGTGCACTTCCGCATCGCCCTTGACTTCGATGGGAGCGTAGAGCAGATCGGGATATTTCCCGACGACGTTGGCCATCGAGCCGATGGACATCGTGTTTGGCATGCAAGAATACGGCGACAGCTCACAGATCATGTGCGCCGTTTTGTGATGGTAGGAATGCAGCACCTTGCCGATCAGCATATGGCCTTCGCCGCCGCGCAGCTCGAAGTGGTAGAAGGGTTCGGCCAGCCGCTTGAGCTCTTCCTGGTCCGGCAGCTCGTGAGGCAAATTCGCCAGCGGTTTACGGAATCGGTTGTAGGTGCCGCGATAGATACGCTCCAGCACGTGCAGAGCCAGGCTCTCGACCTTCGGGTGCTTGCTGGTGCTGTTCCGGTGTTCCAGTTTGCGGATGGTAGGGTGCATCAGGTAGTGCAGCCAGACTGCGACTGGCGGCGGAACAACTTCCGAGTCTTCCTGCTCCAGCCAGCGCTTGATGTTGTAGTTGCCTTCGCCTTCGTGCGTCTGCAACCAAAACTCTCCGGTAATTTTCACCTTCGCCTTTACCCGCAAATGATCCACTTCAATCTCGTCCCATTTCTTGCGGACGTCGCGCAGGGCGCGGGTGAAATACTTAGTCATCAAGTGCCAGGCCAGCGTCTTATATCTCTTGCCTCGATCCGGGCGGTGCAGAAACACATCGTACAATTGCTCGACGCACTCACGCAGCACCAGTTCTGTCTGGCCGGAATTGACTTCGTAAGGACGTGTTAGGTACTCGAGATCGGTCACCAGGTCTCCGCAGAGGATCGACCAGATCAGACCTAGGCTCATGGGCATATTGATGTCGAGACCGCCGCCGTTGCCCGACCCCTGGTCGAGTTCGTCCTGCGCGAGCAAGAAAAGCCGGAAGTCGCGCAGCCCCAACCCGTCCAGAGCCATGGCATAGGATTCGTGGTACTGACCGAAGCGGCACGGTCCGCAGGCGCCGGCCGTCAGGTAGACGAACTTGCGATTGACTTCGTCCTTGCCGTGCTCCTTTACTTCCTTCTTCAGGAAGTTGACCAGGCTTCCGGTGGTGAAGATCGTCGGGCAGCATGCTCCCACATCGATCAACTCTTTGCCAGCGTCGAGGTCCTCGCGGGCGATGTTCGGCAGGGGCTCGGCGTTGTATTTCAGGTTATGAAGCGCGCCTTGCATCAGCCGCTCATGCTTCCAGGTGAGTCCGCCGTAGAGAATCGTGGTTGTGTCCCGTTCCTGGCGTGTGAAAGGCCGGGGCTTGTATGCAGTGTAATGACTGATGATGGGCAACCGTGCCGCTTGGGCCATGAAGTTTCTCCTCGAACTGCCGAAGTTTTTCCCAGGGGAATGGGGATGGCCGAACTGCGAAGCTCATCCCGACCCGCACAAGCCCAGGCTACGGTAAGGTCACAGTTTCTCCGGCGAGTAGATTGGTGCATTGCGCGGTAGGAACGCCTAAGAGATTTCCACTACCGGTAATCGTCGAGCCTGGATCGCAGAACAGATCCACGCTGTTCCCACTGACGAGGGTGAGAGTACTGCCGGCGCTCACATCGATGCTGGACAGATTTGCCGCCACCAGGCCGCCGTGGCTGCCCTTCGTCACCGTGGCACCGATCAGAGTTGCGTGTGAGTTATTGAGGGCCATCACTCCCTGGCCATTACTACCCGTGATCACCAGGTTTCCATTGGAAGCATTCATCGATGCACCGTCGGACATCAACACTCCACCCGTGGTGCCGCCGTAAGACTGACCTGGCTGGTTGATGACCAGCTTTGCCGACCCCACGTTGAGCGACCCGCCCGTGTCGATCGTGACCCCGTTGTAGTTTGTTCCTGCCGAGTTCTTGATGGTTACGTCTGTCGGCCCACCCAAGGCGTAGTAGGTGTCGAAGCTCTGCACGTCAACAATGGCACCACCGTGGCCATTGATGCCGACCTGCATATTACTGATGGTGGTGTCGTACACCGTGACGTGGGAAGCTCCCACATCCATGCCGACGTGCCACGACGCTCCCGTCGAATCCTCAAACAGACTGCGCTCAACGTGTACATCCGACAAGTCATATACGCTGAGCGCAGAGTAGCCTGGGTCCTGCGCCGTAACATACGCAATCGAGACCTGGCTGTTCTCAAAGACAAAAATTCCACTCGTGCCGCCCCGTATATTCAAGTGCCGCAACCGGATATCGCTGCTGCCTTGACCGACCCCGACTGCCGGAGCGGTTACGGTATCCGCCTGGAGGCTAAATCCATCCACGGTAACGCTCCGTGAAGACTCAATGTACAGGAGAGCGTTGAACACACTGCCCGCGCCCGACGACGGCTGAGCCAGCGTCGCTCCAGCCAAGCCCTTCAGCGTGAGGGTTTCGAAGCCGATGACCTGAACATATTCGGTGCAAGTTCCGTTCACTGAGACAGTGGATGATGTCTGCTTGTCCAACTTGGCTAGTGTGCCATTTAACGACTGACCGCTGGCGCAGTCCACCGTAATCGATTGTGTCGGTGTCTGCGCCACGGCGACGGAAGCTACCGAGACCAACGGAATCATAGAGGCTGCCAGCAAAAGTGCCAATGCAAAGCGAGCATTCTTCAGTTTCATTTCACTCCTCCAAAAGTGTTGCTTGCTTGTCGCCCTGCCCTTCCCGAGAGCATCCCCAAGGGGACGTGGGAAGTCCGCCCTCGGTGGAAGGGTCCGCCACGGTCAAAGATTTGGACTGCAATCCAGCCCACGGAGGGCAGTCAGTGCACCCACAAAAAAGCGCCCAGACGATCAGGATCAACACGTTGCCTTCCGCTAGGGTCAGAAATCCTCATAGAAGAACGCTCAATTTGCTGTGATCCCCACCCCGACGGAGTCCCTGGGTCAGTATCCGGAACCCGAAATCAACGGCTTGAGAGATAGAGATCAAAACGCTTTTCGGATTAGTACTTAGATCCGCAGATCCGGCTTCCGCCGCCCCCAGCACTCGCCCCGAACCTGGCTGCAATGGGCGCTGCACAGTGACTACAACCCCACGAAGAACCGCGCAAGCGACAATGTGCGACATCCTGCGTCATAAGAACAAACAAAGAGGAGTTATCGCGTTTCATGAGAAAAACCAGCGGCAGTCTGGAGGCTTGGCAAGCGACAGGCCTGGTTTCCACAGTTCGTGCGACGGACACCGGCCCGCAATCAGAATCGCTTGACTGCAGGTTTCGGTGCCTCCTCGGCTATTTACCCCTGCCGGCCAGCTGTGCTGCCCTTACGAGAATTGGACTGCTGAGATCCTCTTGCAAATCAGGCGCAATTTCGCCGTTCCCGTCGGTCAGAATGGTGGGTGAGAAGTAGTGCAGATATCGTCGATCGATTTGAAATGCGGGTTGATAGACCTTGTCCAGTCGTTCCATGCCACCGACATGAGTTCTCTTGTGCCGACGTCCGATCCAACCTGGCGCGGTAAGGAATTCGTGGGCAAGCAGGAGGCCGGAATTCATAAGGCAAAGTCGCATCTGCGTTGCGGTTAATGCCTGACGATAGCGCCGATAAAAATTGATTGTGTGTCGCAATATCCGCTTGCGATAGCCGTTCATGGTTTGAGTCGCCGCAATAAAGGGTTGAACCCTGTCCATGCTCTCCAGCGGCTTTACCGAGATTATGGTTGCGTTGAGATCGCGCACCCTGATGTTGGGAAGCAGACGGCGCTTTTCCACACACTCCTGAAAGAAGGGCGTTCCGGGAAAAGGGATCGGCAACGACAGGAAAGAGGGTAGAGTGATTTCGGGTGTCCGCATCACAAATGCAAATTCGCGTTCGAGATCGTCCACAGTTCGAGATGTCACGTCCAGAATCAATCCGTACAGGAAAAGGATTCCCGCATTTAGACACTTGGAGATCATCTCAACCTGCGGCAGGCGGCTGTTCTGGCCCTTGTGCATGGAGAGCAGCCAGTCATTGTCGAATGATTCAACTCCAGTGAAGAGAGCTACGCAACCGGCTTCCCGGGCACTCTTGAGGTTCGCATCGTCATAAAAGAAATCATTCGTGACCAAGGCGCCCCAACCGCCAAAGCGCCTGTCCTTGTACATCTGCTTTAGCAGACGCATGCGTTCATGAAAGTAGTTCTTGTCATTGCCGTAGAAATTGTTGTCGATAAACAAAAAGAAATCCTTATAGCCGACCGCCAGGATTTGTTGGCGCGTGTAGTCGAGATCGTATTTCTGATAGCCTCTGCCCTCAGCGGTCATGGAACAGAAGGCACACCGGAAATTGCAGTTGCGGCTGGATTCGATGTGGCCCACGCTGCGGACCCAATAAGCGAGATCGAAGCGGGGAGTCATCTCTTCGGCCACAGCGTCCTCACCAAACACTTCGCGCGCGACTTCACCGAGTTCCTCAACATCTCCCAGACAGCAGTAATCAAAAAAACGCCTCGCGTGCCGCGGAAACGAACGTATTCCGGGGCCGCCTGCCACCACGATGACCTGTGTATTAAGACTTCGGGAATAGGCTGTCACGTGCAACATGCGGTCAAATCCCGTGGTAAGCCCGGTGAGCACGAGCATGTCCGGCCATGACAAGAGTTGGGGATCTTCCAGAGAGCCGCAGCTGAATTCGTCGTAAAGGCGCACATCGCAGGAATTGCGATGGAAAACACCAGCCAAATATGCGGGGCCCATGGCCATGGGAATTTGTCTCGTCCGGGGAATATTTTCACGAAAATCGTCAAAATAGCAATTCACAACCAAGATCCGCGGTTTGCGGCTTCGGATGTATGCAGTTCGAACGGACACGCTGCCCCTTTCACCGCCGGGATAAACGGAGCCTACACTTTACGCTGCGATGATTTATTATGACAATTCGAACCGAGAGTCTTCTTTGATTGACCTGAGACCTTATTTGAAAGGCGCCCGTGCAGAGAAGTTTACCCCGCAATCTCCCGGTTCGTCGAGTTACCCAGCAGACTTAGGGGGCACCCGCGCACCGAAGCGCGGCTGGAGAGGATTGATGCGCTTGACCAAACTTGCAAACTGCGGGTCGGAGCGCAAGGCATCAAATGCCGGCTCGAAATGGAGATACAAAGGCCAGCCGGAACGCTCCTCATAAGCTCTCTCCAGCCACTCGAGGGTCTCGTCTTTTGAAGATAATGAACTCATGGCGAACGCGACGAAGTAAGCCAAGACGTGACGATGTTGTTGCAAACCAGTGAGCCTAGCGAGCACTTCTCGTCCCTCAGACTTTCGGCCCGCAGCTCCAAGAGTGTAGGCCAATGCCGATAGCGCTCCGGGATGGACGCCGGAGAGGTCCGCCGCTCTCTGTAGGTGATCTACGCTCCGGCCGAAATCGTGCGTTTGTGTATACGCTATTCCCAGGTAATATCGCGCCAGGGGAAATCCAGGGTCGAATTCGACAGTTTTCTCCAGCTGCCTGATTGACTTTTCATATTCGCGAGCAAAATAAAACATCCAACCCATGTGGCAGCCGATCACTGAGGACAAGGGATCGATCCGCCGGGCGTACTCCAGGGCGGCAAAAGCTTCGGAAAACCGGCCAACCTGCACGAGGTTGAATCCGTACCAGTCATAGGCATACCAGTTCGGATTCAGGTCGATAGCTCGCTTGTGTTCTGCTTCCGCGGCCAGCCAATCCCAATCGTACTGGAGCGTCGCATAGCCGAGAGATGTATGCGCCTCAGACAACGTGTCATCCAATTGCACGGCGGTTCTTGCAGCGGCCTTTGCTTTTTCAAAGGCCGTCTTGGACGGGATTGCCCCGTAAAATCCGATCACGCTATAAGCATCGGCAAGACCGGCATAGGCGGGAGCATAGGCCGGATCCTTTTGGATGGCCCGATTGAAATAATCAATCGCTTTCGAATAACCCGGTTCGACTCTTTGATTCAAATAATGGCGGCCCCGAAGGTACAGTTCGTAGGCTTCCGTGTCGCCGGTGACTGAACGTGCCCCGAGTGCTTGCCGTTCGGGGACAAGTTCAAATGTCAGTGACCCGGCGATTCGTTCCGCGACATCCTTTTGAATTGCCAGCACATCTTTCAGTTCACGGTCATAGCTTTCTGCCCAGAGGTGCGTCTGATCGCTAACCTGAACGAGTTGCGCCGTTATCCTCACACGATTGCCTGCCCGCCGGATGCTGCCCTCCAGGGCAAACTGCACACCCAGCTCTTCCCCAATGGTTTTCATGTTTTTCGATGTCTTCTTAAACTGCATCGCCGACGTTCTGGCGATCACGCCCAAACGCTCCGGATTCAGCCGGCTCAAGTGCGCGATCATTTCTTCGGTTAAGCCGTCAGCGAAGTACTCCTGATCCGCTTCCAGATTCAGGTTCGAGAACGGTAACACTATCAGCATCCTCTTACTGCGATCAGGCGGCTGCAGTTCCCGCTGCACCGGTGCGATGAACCGGTAACCACGTCTGGAGAGGGTTTCGATGAAACGCGGATTGTCGGCAGAATCGCCCAATGCTTCACGCAGTTTGTTGATCGCGCGATTGACGCCGTGATCGAAATCAACGAAGGTATCAGCACCCCAAATCTTGTGCTGGATCTCCTCACGCGTAACTACCTCATTCGGTTTTTCCAGCAAGAGGGCCAACAACTGAAATGGCTGTTCCTGTAATCGCAGCTTGTGCCCCTTCTTGCGCAGTTCTCTGGTGCTGAGGCTCACCTCAAAAACACCAAATCGAATTTGTGAGGCAGATGTGGCCAGATGCGCACCCATATTCTTTGATTAGCGAGGAGACTCCCAACCGAAACCAGGCGGCATTCAGGGCTTTGGGTGATTTAGGACGGCGGATGCCGCGGTGTTTAGACGTTCCCCTTTTTGCTTTGCCTGGAGCGGGTTTCCACAGCCTCCCCGAAAATCGTCGCCCAGTTTAGCACCCTCAATGCCACGAAAGAAAGCGGAGTGCTCCCCTGTTCCAGAGCATGTAAAAGGATAAAGCTTTCTATTTCATAATCTTAGCAGAGTACTGTTTGCCAGCGTGAAAGGAGCGCCAGAGCATTGCTTCAGCCGCAGTCAATACCGATAATCGCTGCACACCGCATTGTCAGGAAGCGGAGCTACAGGTTACGGTTACCGCTACTGGCTTTTTGCAGCGGTGCGTTCGCTGGCGCCCAACTGCCCGGCGAGGAAACGACTCGAACCGCGTGAATTCGCATTGACTCTTCAGGCCGGAGGACCATGGTGGGCCAAGGTTCTGTTACTCCTTCCAACGAGCATTGGACTCCAACCGATAAGCAGAGTATTCTCTCGGCCATCCCACGGAGTCAGTTCTTGAGGCCAATGACTATGAATGGGGAGGGGACACAGCCGCGATCGGCGGCACCGGACCCGTCGAACAACCGCCTCGACTCCTGGAAAGAGATTGCGGCGTATCTGAAGAAAGAAGTTCGGACAGTCCAGCGTTGGGAGAAGAACTCGGATCTGCCCATACGCCGCCTGGCGCATGGCAAGCAGGGCTCGGTCTTCGCTTATCGATCGGAATTGGACGCCTGGTGGCACGAGAGCCAGAGCAAGCTCGACGACGAGGAAGACAAGTCGGATGCCGGCACCGATTCCTCCGCTTCAGGTCTTGTTGAGTCCGCCCCTGCCGTGGGCCTTCCCGACAAGACCCCTGACAAAACCGAAGACAAGGTTCAGCCCGAACATCTTCACCGGGGTGCGCTCCTGGCTCTGCTGCTCTGTGTGATTGCGGCCATACCTCTGAGCCTTTACTGGCCCCAGATTCACAACAGGATCTGGCCGGCTGTACCCAGGATGATTCTGGCGGTTCGGCCTTTCAAGAACCTGAGTGGTGATGCCGCCCAGGACTTTGTTGCCGACGGACTCACCGAAGAAATGATCTCTCGGCTCGGTCAGCTCCATCCCGATGAAATGGGCGTCATCCGCCTCAGCCCGGCTTATGCCTCGAGTGATCTTGTTCGCATCGGCAAAGATGTTCACGCCAATTACGTTCTCGAAGGCGGCGTCCGCGTTTCCGGACAGCGGGTAGCGATTACGGCGCAACTGTCTCAAGTCAGCGACCATACGCTAGTTTGGGGTGAGTCTTACGAGCGCGACTTGCAGGACGTGCTCCGCATTCAAGGTGAGGTCGCTGGCGCCATTGCGAGTGGTGTACTGAATAAGTTACCCCGTGCTCACCCGTCGATTCGTCAGGTCAATCGCGAAGCTTACCTGGCTTACCTGGAAGGACGCTACTTCTGGAACAAGCGAACGAAAGATGGTTTCTCCAGGGCAATCACGCTGTTTCGACGATCTATCGAGATCGATCCAACTTACGCCCCATCCTTTGCCGGCCTTGCCGACTGCTACGAGTTGCTGGGGTCGGCGCCATACTCAACTCTCACGCCCCAGCAAGCCTTCCCGCAGGCTGAAGCGGCCGCAAGGAAGGCCCTCGAACTCGACAGCACACTCGCCGCCGCGCACGTGCCACTCGGCTATTCCCAACTGGTTTATGAGCGGAATTTTCCCGAGGCGCGGAAGGAGTTCGAAACCGCAATACAATTGGGTCCCGGATATGCCACCGCCCACCAGTTTTACGGCTACTATCTCACCGCCATGGGCAAGTCGGACGAGGCAATCGCGGAGAGAAAAAAAGCCATCGAGTTAGATCCTATCAGTCCACTACTGAACTCGGCCCTGGGTGAAGCGTATTACCACGCGCGCCGGTTTGATGTCACCATCGAGCAGAACAAAAGGGCGCTCGAACTCGATCCCAGCTATGCGATCGCATTGGTCAATATCGGTCGCGCCTACGAGCAGATGGGAATGCACCAGCAGGCACGCTCCGCCTTCCAGGAAATTCTCACGGCTGCCCCTGAGGACCCCGCAATTCTCGCTCTTATGGGCCACGAATATGCAGTCTCAGGCGACAAGGTTAACGCCAACAGGATTCTTGCCACGCTGACAGACGTGTCGACCAGGAGATATGTGCCTGCGATCTACTTCGCTGTCGTCTACATCGGCATGAATCGGAACGATGATGCTTTCAAGTGGCTCGACAAAGCCTATGACGAGCGTTGCGAATATCTGGTTTACCTGGGCACCGAACCCATGGCCGACCCGCTGCGCGGCGATCCAAGATTCTCCCGCCTTTTAGCCCGCATCGGGCTAACCACCAATACCACTCGTCTGGCAGTTCGAAATCCTTAGTTGAGCCGCATTCGCGTTTTTCTTCCGACTCTGCGCCCTGTCACGACCAGTCGAATGAACTGACCAGCGAGCCCATCGCTCCCAGCAGGCCACTCATCTCCAAATGTGCAACGAAACACAACTCTCAACCGGGATTGGTCCTTATCCTCCCCACTGAAACATGCGACAAAGTGCGACAACCCATTGAAACATCCGGTATTTCGTTCCTTGTCGCTTGCGGGTGTTTACGACCCAGATTAGCATCGCAGCGCTAAAGAGAGAGGAGTCGACCATGCGACTATTAAGCGCGTGCTGCGCTTTGGTGTTGGGGACGTTGCCGACAGGATGCGGCTCTTCCAGCGCACCTCCCACGCTTAAGCCGACTCCTGAGCTCGCATTGGTGACGAACTATGGCACCCATACTGGTCAACCGTATACCGTGTCGGCCTTCGCGCTGAACCCAGGCGACGGCGTCCTTACCCAGATTTCTGGCTCACCTTTTTCTGTTGGGAGTGCTCCGAATTCTCTCGCGGTCGATCCGGCGGTACAGGAGCTCTTACTGAAGTCGCCGGCTCGCCATTTAGCGCGGGAACTTCGCCGGATGGGATCACTGTAGATACCACAGGAGCGTTTGTCTATGTCACGGACGGTGCGTTGGACGACATTCTGGCTTATTCGATCAACGCCGAGGAATCGTTGACTCCGGTGTCGGGCTCTCCGTTTGGACGAACCGGAGGCGCCCCATCATGCGTCGTCGTCGTCAATTTGAACACCAACTAGAAGAGCACCCGGAAGAGTTCGAAACAGATTTCGGCTTCTGCGGGAGTGATGAAATTGAATTCCCATATGCGTACTCCACTTTCGAAGATCCAAAAGCGGTCCAGGGTGCACGCACTCGTGTTGTTGCTGATCTTCGCGGCTGTGGGGAGTGGATGTTCCATTAAGAAAATTGCGGTCAACAAGCTCGGCGATTCGTTGGCGAGTGGGGGAGCGACCTTTGCATCTGACGATGATCCGGACCTGGTAGGAGAAGCGTTGCCTTTCAGCTTGAAACTCATGGAAAGCCTGTTGGCCGAGAACCCCCAGCATCGGGGTTTGCTGCTCGCGGCGTCCAGCGGCTTCACGCAGTATGCATTCGTCTATGTCCAAGCGCCTGCCGAGGAAATCGAAAGTCAAGATTTGGCAAAGTACGACTACTTGCGCACGCGTGCCCGGCATCTCTACCTGCGCGCGCGAAAGTATGGGTTGCGCGGCCTGGAGGTCAATCATCCAGGCTTTGAGAGTGAACTCCGTCAAGACGCCAAGGCTGTAGTGCGCAAGACCACAGTGAAGGACGTGCCCCTGCTTTATTGGACGGCGGCTTCGTGGGGTGCGGCGATTGGAGTCTCGAAAGACGATCCGGAACTGGTCGCCGATCAAACCATCGTTGAAGCTTTGATTGACCGTGCGTACGAACTCCAACCCGATTATGACCATGGGGCCATCGACGAATTTCTGATCAGCTATGAATCCGTCCGCCGCGTCAATGGAGATTTTGCTCCGAGGTCGCGGAAACACTTCGAACGCGCCGTCGGGCTCACGTCGGGACAAAGTGCAGCACCGTATGTAGCTATGGCCGAAACGGTTTCGGAGAGCAAACAAGACTCCGAAGAATTCGAATCTTTGCTCAAGAAGGCCTTGGCCATAAATCCGGATGCCCGGCCCGAGTGGAAGCTCGTCAATCTGGTTGTGCAGCGCCGCGCGCGGTGGCTGCTTTCTCACGAGGACGAATTATTCGCAAAATAAGAGCGAGGAGCTATGAAGAGCTATGTAACAACTTCGATCAACAACGGAAGCAGAAGGCAACGTGTGGCGATCCTCGCAGTGCTGCTCACGACGCTGTTTGCCCCGACAACCTGGGCGCAGACCCGGATTCGCCTTGGTACTCTAGTTCCTTCCGGATCCTCCTACTATCACAGCTTGGAATCCATGGGCGCCAAGTGGAAGCAAGCGTCGAACGGCGCCATCACCCTCACCCTGTACGGCGGCGGCACGATGGGAAGTGAGGATGAAATCGTCCGCCGGATGCGGATTGGCCAACTCCAGGCCGCGGTACTGACAGCCGCGGGACTGTCGGAAATTGATCCATCGGTGGGTGCGTTGCAGAAGATGCCATTGATGTACCGCTCGCTCGATGAAGCCGCTTACGTGCGGGAGAAGTTGGCGCCAGATCTGGAGCGTCGTCTGGCCGAGAAGGGATTCGTTGTGCTGTTTTGGGGGGATGGCGGATGGGTAAGGCTATTTACCAAGAATCCTGGGATGCTACCAGAAGATTTCAAGACGATGAAGATTTTTGTAACCGCCAATGACGTTGCGCTGTCGGAACTCTACAAGACCGCGGGATTCCATCCGGTGCTGCTGGAATGGTCGGATGTGCTGACTAGCTTGCAAACGGGCATCGTCGATGCCGTGCCGACGATACCGTTTCACGCTCTTACGAACCAGTTCTACCTCTCGACTCACAACATGCTGGCTCTGGACTGGCTGCCGCTGGTAGGCGCGTTGATCGTTACCAAGAAGAGCTGGGAAGCGCTTCAACCGGCGCAGAGGGATGCCATGCTGAAATCGGCGGCGGAATGCGGTCGCGAGCTTCAGGAGCAGGGCCGCAAAGAAAACCAGGAGTCCGTTGAAGCCATGCAGAAGCGTGGTCTTCAGGTTCGCGGTGTCGACAAGGAGGCAGAAGAGGAGTGGCGGCGATTCTCTGAGGGTCTGTACCCGAACATTCGCGGCAATATCGTACCCGCCGAGATGTTTGACAAGGTTGTGCAGATACTTCACGAATATCGCGCTGTGCCAGGAGTATCCGGAAAGTGACCAGCGAATTGACGCTTCCACTGACGATCTCCAGTCAGACAACCACCCCGGATTCAGGTCCGGTTTCGAGGAAGAACTGGCTGCGTACCATGGAGAATGCCGTGGTCTCCGTGGCCCTGTTAGCCATGGTCTTGATTCCGCTCGCAGAAAGCTTCCTGCGCCGTGTTTTCCAACTGGGGATCCCGGCTTCGACAGCCTTGGTCCAGCACATGGTGCTCGTGGTCGGGATGCTCGGCGGAGCCATCGCGGCGCGCGAAGGAAGACTGCTTTCGCTCTCAACACTAGGGGAAACATCGTTTCACGGACGCTGGAAGACCGCCTCTAGGATTTTCACGAGCAGTGTATCCGCTGCCGTAACCGGGTTCCTATGCCTGGCGAGCTATCAATTCGTGGCGTCGGAGCGCGCGGGTGGACAAGTTCTGGCTTACCGGGTTTCGATGTGGGTGGTCGAGTCGGTTCTCCCCTCGGGATTCGCGATGATCGGGATCCGAATTCTTCTCCGTACTTCGGAGAAATGGGGGCCGCGGGTCGCGGCCACCCTTTGTGCTCTTATGCTAGCGGGAATCGTGACGGCGTGGCCGGGAGGCTTCCACCATTCGGTCGTGATTGCGATGCTCATCCTGCTGGTTGCGTCGGTGCTGGGCGTGCCGGCGTTCGTCAGTCTGGGTGGCGTCGCATTGGTCTTGTTTTGGGGCGCAGATCAGCCGATCGCGGCAATTCCCGTTGCGCATTATTCGCTGGTGACAAGTCCGTCTCTGCCTACGCTACCGCTGTTCACGCTGGCGGGCTATTTTCTGGCCGAGGGGGGCGCGCCAAAACGGCTGGTACGAGCCTTCTATGCGCTATTCGGACAATTCCGCGGCGGGCCGGCGATTGTTACGGTACTGGTTTGTGCCCTCTTTACATCCTTCACGGGAGCATCCGGCGTCACCATCCTTGCGCTTGGCGGGCTGCTGATGCCGGTGTTACTCGGCGCACGCTTCTCCGAGAGAGATTCTCTCGGATTGCTGACTGGCTCAGGTTCCCTCGGGTTGTTGCTGCCCCCGTGCCTGCCTTTGATCGTTTATGCGATTGTGGCGAATGTGCCGATTACACAGATGTTTCTGGGCGGAATTATTCCGGCCGTAGTCATGATGACGGCAACGGCCATGTGGGGCGTACAGCGAGGCTCGGCCAGCGGCGGCGCAGTTCGGCAATTCGAATGGCAAGAGGCGCGAACCGCAATGTGGGACGCCAGGTGGGAATTGGCCACACCCGTGGTCGCCTCCATTGCACTCTTCAGCGGAATCGCTACACCGGTTGAGGCAGCAGCCGTCACGGCTTTCTACGCGTTTCTCACCGCCGCCGTGTTCCATCGCGATCTGAGCATTTTCCGTGACGCGCCACGGGTGATGGTGGAGTGCGGACTGCTGATCGGAGGCGTGCTTCTCATTCTCGGCGTATCGCTTGGGTTCACCAATTACCTGGTTGATGCAGAGGTCCCGATGCACGCCGTCGCCTGGACGACACAACACATTCATTCTCCCATCCTGTTTCTGCTGCTCTTAAACCTCTTCCTTCTAGTGGTGGGGTGTTTGATGGAGATCTATCCGGCGATCGTGGTAGAGGTCCCCCTACTGGTTCCCCTCGGACTCGCATACCACATTGATCCGGTGCGGTTGGGAATCATTTTCCTGGCAAACATGGAACTCGGGTATTTGACTCCGCCGATTGGCTTGAATCTCTTGATGTCTTCCTATCGATTCAAGAAGTCAGTACCCGAGGTGCTGCGCTCCGTCTGGCCGGTGGTCATGGTGATGATTCTGGGAGTTTTATTGATCACGTACATTCCGGCATTGACGACGGCACTACCGCGATTGTTTGGGTATTGAACGAACCGGCCGCAAGGCGAACATTGGTTCAGTGAAAGGGAAACACAGTGAACAATAAGGCACATGCGGTTCAGTCAATTCTGCCGGTGACAGAAAACTGGGCCAAGGCGTGTAAGATTCCTCTGCACTTCCCTCTGCGCATTCGGTGCAGGATAAGCGAAACCAAGTCCCCTTGCAGCAGGCATGTGTGGAAATCACCCGCGGCCATGATGCGGTTGTGCGTTCCTTGAAGGAGGCTCTATGGCAATTCAATCTCTGCACGCGGTTCGCGCGTTTGGCCTGGTTGGCTTATTGAGTTTCGTTAGCTGCGGCGGATCGTCAACTCCGTCAGGTCCCACAATCTCATCCGTATCGATAGCGCCGACCGCCGTAAGCCTCCAGGTTTCGCAGCCACAACAGTTCACCGCGAAAGTTACCGGGACCGGCAACTTCGATTCATCTGTGCAGTGGTTCGTGAATGATGTGGCTGGCGGGAACAGCAGCGTTGGTACCGTTGTTGCAGGGTTATACACGGCACCGGCTCAGGTTCCCAATCCGTCGACGGTGACGATTAAAGCGGTGGCCACGGCCGACTCCACGAAGTCAGCACCAGCACAGGCAACGATCCGCGCGATTCTCGCGCCCACAGTGGTGTGGAATGAAACGAATCTGAGCCTTCCGGGCGGAGATGACGGCGAAGTGTTTGACAGCGAAATACCGCCGGGCATCGGAGTGGCCGATGACGGCGCGGGCGGAGCATACGTTGTGTGGGAGCACAGGTTCCCGGTTGAAATCCTAGCGCAGCATCTGGACGCCAGCGGTTCCCCGACGTGGGCGGCTGGCGGGATTCTGGTAACGAATCCATGGACGGGATATCAAGCGATGCCGCGAGTGGTAAGTGATGGCGCTGGCGGAGTGATCGTAGTGTGGCTCGACGGACGCGCAGGTTCTTGTGACGAGTCCTTTATGGCTGAATGTGACATCTATGGTCAAAGGCTGAGCTCCGCCGGAGCATTGCTGTGGGGGTCGGCCGGTATACCTGTGTCGACGGCGGCAAATAACCAGGGCGTTAACGGCCTCGCGATGGTCAGCGATGCTGCAGGTGGGGCAATTGTTGCTTTTTCGGATAGCCGAGCGGGTGAAGGCCTGACCGTCTATGCCCAGCGGATAGACACCAGCGGGAATCCCGTTTGGCCTGCAGACGGAGTCCTCTTCGGCCAGCAACCGAACGCGAACGATGTGCCTGATATCCAGCAAGTCAAACTGATCTCGGATGGGTCAGGTGGGGCGATCGGAGCTTGGTATTTTACCTCGTACATTGCCCCCGCAACGATTTCCTTAAGGGCCCAGCGGATCTCCTCCACTGGACAATTGGTATGGGGCAGCGTCCCGGTTGCTGTTCCTGGCGTTAGCGCCTCTGATCCTAACGGTACTGGCACCCAAACCTTCGATATGGCTACCGACGGTTCTGGAGGAGCAGTAATCGCCGCCTCATGGCAGCCTTCCAGTGCGCTGGTGCCATCCATTCTCGCTCAGCGGCTCAGTTCCAGTGGAACCGTTGCTTGGTCTCAGTCCGGGATGGCCGTTTCAAACTCAATAAATGTCGGCCTTAATCCTGCTGTGCTCGCGGACGGTTCGGCTGGAGTCTTTGCGGCTTGGCAGGACTGCCCCAATGAGGGCTCCAACTGTGACATAGCCATGCAGCACCTCAATGCCAGCGGCCAGACAACATGGGGCGCGAATCAAGTTTATATTTCCCAGGAGCCCAATCAACAGCTTGCTCCAACTCTCCAGCCGAACGGGATCGGTGGCGCACTTGTGATGTGGACGGACTGCCGCAACTATTCCGACGCGAATTCCTGCTACGCCAACTCCGACGTGTACGCGCAGGATGTAGATGCATCGGGAAACAGCCTTTGGCAGCTGAACGGTTATCCGTTGCTGGTCGACCCCGGTAATCAAGGGGAACAATATTATGTCTATACCCCGGCGCCAGCGACAGTTTCCGTGCGTCTTCAGTCCGGCGACATTTTTCTGGCGTGGCCGGACGGAAGAGATAACGTCTGCTTTACGATAAACGCCGCATCAGCCTGCGAAGTTTTTGTAGAGAGATTTAGTCTCTAGGCCCTCCCCGACGAGTGAGCGCTCAGTAGGGATCGCCCTAATGAAGCACTTATTCTTGCCCAGAACCCACAGTGAAAGTTGTCGTCACTTGTGCTGATCAGATCCACCTGCCACGCTCCCTACGAGGACGCAGAGAATCAGGTTCGACAAATCGCAGACAACCTCTCGACATGCGTGATGAGCATCTCGAAGTCCGAGTTGGGTGGCGGCGGGAATGGTTCCGACTTCGAGCTCTCTGTAGAGATGTGCCCAGACGGGGGAGCAGCCCTGAAGGAGGTAGAAAGAGGATGCGGCTAAAATATCGTCGCACGTTGGGAACGACGCACCAATGTATAATTTGCCTCGTCCCGCTGACTTGCATAATCCGTGGCTACTTTGCACTTCTTGCAATCAGGAGGTTTCACCATGGGCCACTCCGCTCGAATGCTGTTGGTTGGAAGAGTCACCTACTATCTCGGCTGGATCGCACTGCTGTGTGGGGGCGTGATGCACCTGATGCGCGTATACGTCGCACGGGGCCTCTCACAGCGCAATCTGTTGGAATTCAGTGTCGCCTGCTTTGTGGTTTGCATCGCCTCGGAACTACGGGCTCGCGGTTCGGCTGGGGCCTAGTTGTTCAACAGGACAAACGGTGAAGGGGCTGTTGAGAGATTCTGACGACCGTCGGCGCACTCGCTGTGCCGCTCGGCGTAGACGTTGCGATCCGGCCGGTTGGGCGGCGACGGGAAAAGCTCTCTTTGCACTTGCACGATATGCGTCCTCGCTTGAGTCGACTCCAGGAATGCTACGAAAGGGATTGAGAGCCCTAAGGTCGTGCGCTGCTAATAATAAGGAGTGGTACGGATCGGAATACAAGGTGCGTCCTTGATCGAAGGGGAACTCTCGTGCATCTGACCGAGCAAATCCTCGCGCACAGAGCGGGCCGTCAACCGCGGAGCTCAGGGATCTGACGAAGACGTTTCTCGATCGCGTAGTGGTGCACGAAGAAAATATCCAAATTCTGCCGCCATCCCAGGAATCGCTTCGACAATATCCGGCGCAAGGAATGCAGAGCCAAGACTCTTTCTACTTAACGCTCCACGAGAGCAGCTGGCAGCGCAGACTCAAAACGTATCCCGACCCGCTGTTCTTGATAAACAGGACGAACCGAGGACTAAAGCTCAAGAGGCACAGCGTTGGCTATTTCTGGGCCCGGCTTGACCACAGTTCAATCGAAAACGTCTGTGAGCGGCCCTCAAAACAAAAGCCGCACCTGCAGAGCTGTGTGATACCACGCACTGCGCCACGAGTGGGCGAATAGGAAAATGACGATAGCGCTTCTTAACGGGCGACCGATCCTGTAAGGATGGCCTGTTCATAGCGTGTCCACATTGCGAACCTTCCTCCGGCGCTTTTCTGCTCATAGAGAGCCATCGTTATGGGGCAGGCGCGACTCAGGAAGGCAAAGGAGGTGCTTATGAGCGTTGCCGTCATCACTGCTTTCGACACACAATCCAATGACTCCACAGCTGCGATTAGGCGTTATCAAGATGGCTATCGAGCAGCAGATGAGGTAGTGACTTTTGGCCAATCCGTCAAGCTTGGCGGCATCTTCGCAGGGGGTGTGATCTTCGTCGCAGGCCTCGTCGAATTCATATTGAATCCCGCAGAGCATCATGGTTTCCCTGTAATCTTTGCTTCGCTGATTGCTGGCGCCGTTTTACTGATACTGATTTCGCAGATCTCAGCCATGGGTCTCCGGGGCGAAGGGCGCTTGCTGAAAGCGGCCCTGGATTCGGACGTCAATTCCTCGCCTTTCCTCTCTAACACGCAGCGGGCGCGGGCGATGTCACTCAGGGAACGGCCGCCAGTCCCGAAGATCTTGCCGGTGTGGACCGAGTAGTATCGGCTGATGCTGAGTTACACGAGAGCAGCGGTTCGCATTCTAATGGATCGGGATGGTAATCGTGCCCTCATCGCATGTGGGCCTGACAACTACGTCGCTGTACCGGACCTGATGACGTCAGAGGTCAGGAGCCACATCTACGTTGGGGGCGGGCCGGACGGTTTAGCTTGGGCGATCCGACCGTGACTTAGTCTGGCCAACTTCCGGGCGGTCGGCGAACTCTTCCTCAATCGGGATTGAGGACGCTTCGCCCTCCGGACCGCCTGGGTCGGCAGCACCAACTCTTCACGGTGCAGAAGTTGTCGCCCGGGACAGTGACCAACCATTTGTGCGCCCTGCGGTTTTTCTACATCCAGACACTGAAGAAGCCGTGGAGCATTGCCGACACTCCTTATCCGAAGAAACGCCGCCGTTTGCCCACCATTCTCATTCCGGAGGACGTATCTTAGGTCAGCAGCAGCGAAGAAAACGCTCGTCAACGAGAAACGTTTGGGGTGACGACCATCGCTGTTCGGTTCGCGCCCGCAACCATGGCCGTCGCTCTGTGTGCGATCTGTTCCATTCCGTGTTGATGAGCCTCGGCGGCGAGCCGGGTCAATTCTGAGTGCCCGAGGTCGGGATTTGCCTTCAGTTCTAACTCGCCCAGCACGAGCCTGGATTCGCATTGCTGACCATAATACCCAACCCTTTTGGCGGTGTCAGAGGCGGCCCGTAACTGCTGGCGTACGGGCGCGAGAGTCGCATGCCCGCGCTCGTTCTCGCGCACGGCTGCCAGCTTCACGCGTGCAGTCTGGATCGCGATCGGCAGTTTCAGCCCCGGGTCGGGACTGGTGCGGCTAAGTTCGGTAGCGTGTTGAATCGCCTTGCGGGCGTCTTCCAATTTGTCCTCCATCAGCAGTGCTCGGCTCAGCTCCGTATAGGCAGCGGCGCTGTCAGGATCGCTCTTCTCCTTTTCGAACTCCGCGATTGCCGCCCGTAGCAGCGGCTCGGCCTGGTCAGGATGGCCCTCGTCGAGAGCAAGATCAGAAAGCTCGACTTGAGTCTCGGCAACTGAGTCCGCCTCACCAGCTTTATTGGCCAAATCGAGCGCCGACTGATACTGCTGACGGGCAGCTTCTGCATTTCCTTCGGCTTTCAGTACATCGCCGAGGACGTTCATGGCAGCGCTCAGGTATTGATAATCGCCTTGAACTGCCCGAAAAGTATCGACCGCCTGTTGGGCCAGCTTTTGAGCTTCTTCCACTCGACCCTCGGTTAGCTCCAGGTCCGCAAGTCGATACGATGGATAGGCGGGCGGCCGATCCAATCCAGCCGAGATGTCGATCGTCTCGCGATAAAGCCTTTCTGCTGCCGGCAGCTGTCCCCGAAGGTAGAGAATATCGGCGATGTTTGCGATCGTTGTCGCCGTATGAGCCTTATCTCCCGCCTGTTCGAAATGAAATTTGGCCTGTCGATAGAGCTCTTCGCCGCGATCCAAATTTCCCAGGTTTGTAAAATTGATGGCCATGTTGTTTAGGATTGCGCCGGTCTTTTCGTGTTCCCCCAGTTCCTGAAGAATCCTCAAGGCCTTCTGATAGGCGGAGATGGCTTGACCTGGGTGACCCAACGTCCCTTGAACATCCGCCAGCAATCGCACGGCGTCAGCGGCTGCCAACCGGTTTCCCGCTGCCCAGAACAGGTTGTAGGCATCTTCGCAAGCGGGAACCGCTTCCTCAGGATGGTCGCTGTAATTGAAATTCGCGCATTCGATCTGTTCTGCTTGCGCATAAAGCAACTTCTTTCCCTGCGCCTGAGCCTTGCCCATGGCACTTCGAGCCAATCCCAGCTCCACAGGAACATTCTCAGGAACCGCTCTCTCCTCTGCCAGGTCGATGCGAGGATCGTCGGAGGCCGGCGGCGGCAAGCGCCGCAACTGGGCAATCGTTTGTAGTGCCTGGCTCCCGTGACCACCTGCGGTCTGTTCTGCGGCCAACTGCAACCCGTATTCGACATTGTCGGGGAATAGCTCGAACAACGCGTGGTAGGTCGAGATCGCTTTTTCATGGTCGGGTAGACTTTCATAGTAGTTCCCCTCAACCAGCATCCGCTCTGAACGCGGCAAATCAATCGAAAGGTCCAATGCCTTTTTCGCTTCTTCCTTTCTCTTTTGCTCGTAGCCAAGGCGACCCCAGGATCGCGAAAGCATCAGGTGTGCCAGCGAAAACTTCGGATCCGCTTTCACGCCCTGCTCCAGTAAATCCTTAGCGGCCAGCGCATCGAAGTCGCGCAACTTGGACACGCCAAGCGCGTAAAAGCGCGCACCGTCGCGATCCAGAGGCAACGAAGCCAACACCCCCGCCTGCTCAGTGTTTTTGATGTCGGGAACGCCCAGCTGCTGGCGCAGCCGTCCGCCGATTTCTGACGCGACCCGGAACAGATCATCGACGTTGCCTGACTGCGCAAGCTGCGTTAGAACTTCTCCCGTGCGGGCATCCTGCAAGCTCACATCGAATCGCAACTGGCTGTTGCCGGCGGTGCCAATCGCAGTGTAGGAGCCCAGCACGAGCACGTCGCTGTTAAGCGCCGTGCCGATGCGGGTCGTCGTCTCGCGTCCCAATGTGCTGGTTTGCGACCAGGGCGACGAAATGCGGAGATTGGCCACTTCCTCACCGGAAACTACCCTGAGCTTTTCGCCCGTTGCCAATTCTGTACTCAACATCTCAGAGATGGCAGTGGCCAGCCAATCATCATCCGGTCGCCCCGAAGCGTTGTGAAATCCAAGGATGGCGATCGATTTGCGAACGGGGATCGACTGCGAGGGTTGGCTGATCGACGTCGCCGCGGGATGCGAACGGTGGCGGAGCCAGTACCACCCGAAGCCGACTGCCAGAAATACAGCAAGGGTCGCAGCATAGATCCGCTCGCGTCGTTGCCGACTGAGAGTTCTCAGTGAAGAAACGCTTGCTTCAGGCACCCCGGATTCTGACAGAACTGGCGGCTCGAGAATGGTCTTTTCTATCGCTGCCGCGGGCCCATCCTCAAGGGCGACCGGAGCCAAGAAGCGATACCCCCTTTTCGGAAGGGTCTCGATGAAAATGGGATTCTCGGCGGAATCTCCCAGGGCCGTGCGCAGCCGCTTCAGCGCGGCTTTAAGGCTGCCGTCAAACTCCACGTAGGTGTCGACCGGCCAGAGTTTTTGGCGCAATTCTTCGCGCGATACAACCTCGCCGGCGTGCTCCAGCAGAATCGTCAGCAGACGGAAGGGCTGATCCTGCATGCGGACGCGCACACCTTGGCGCAAAAGCTCCCCACTGGCCGAGTCGGCCTCGAATAGTCCGAAGCGGTAGCGCTTGGATGGCGCCGATGCACGCATGCCGATGCCCCTTGCCGGGTCAAAATCTGGGGAAGACCATCGAACTTGGGGCAAAAGTGTAGCACGAAAGCTCCCCACACAAGTCACCGATTCTCGCAATCGCTTGAACCGCAGGGGCTTATTTCGTCACCAAGTCATCACCTCCTGGTCCTTTGACGAATCGAGAATGTTCACGCACTCTGCCGCTCGCGTGGCACCGGACACGGAACTTTCAAATTCCCCCCGGCTTGCTTACCGCCAGATCTCTCGGCACGAAAGCCCTGCTCAGGAGGACCGTTATGCCGTTTCGCACCGGAAACGCCAACTCGAAGCGCCATTTCTTCAAGCAGATTCGACGTGCAGTGATTTCGATGTTCTTTCTCTTCTGCTGCATTTTCAACCAGGCGCTGCTCAGCCAGGCGCAGCAGGTCATTGCCACCAACACCAACGCCGTCGTGCCGCCACTGGTCAACTTCAGCGGGACGCTGACGGAACCGAATGGCAGACCTCTGACGGGCACGGTCGCGGTCACGTTCTCTCTTTACTCCGAGCAGACCGGAGGTGCCGCTCTGTGGATGGAAACGCAAAGCGTGCAACCCGACTTGCAAGGTCACTACACCGTCATGCTGGGATCCACCAGCAGCAACGGTTTGCCCGCCGACATTTTCGTGGCGGGCCAGGCTCACTGGCTGGGCGTGCAGGTACAAGGACAAGAGGAGCAGCCGCGCGTGTTGCTGGTGAGCGCGCCCTATGCACTGAAGGCCGGAGATGCGCAGACCGTGGGGGGACTGCCGGCTTCGGCCTTCGCGCTGGCGGCGCCGGGGAGTCATTCGAATACGGAGGCAGTTGTATCGGCTACCGGTTCCCCTGCAACCGCGAACGCATCAGTTCCGCCTCCAGCTTCGTCGGATGTGACGACCACCGGTGGAACGGCGAACACCATTCCGCTGTTCACCACGTCCACAAACATTCAGAACTCGATTCTGTCGCAGACCGGAACGACGACGGTGAACATCGCGGGCAAGCTGAATCTGCCAGCAACCGGCGTGGCCTCGTCAACCGCGGGCTCGAACTCGCGGGCGCAGGTGTTCGTGGCCTCGGCATACAACAGCAGCACAAGTGCAGCGGTGAACCAAACGTTTCAGTGGCAGGCGCAGCCGGTTGGGAATGACACAGCCACTCCCAGCGGATCGCTGAACCTGCTCTACGGTTCCGGCACCAGCACGCCGGCGCAAACCGGTTTGCACATCGCCAGTAGTGGGCAGATCACCTTCGCCGCGGGGCAGAAATTTCCGGGGACGGGCACGGGCACCATCACCGGAGTAACGGCGGGTGCGGATCTCACCGGCGGCGGCACATCGGGCAAGGTCACGCTGAACCTGGACACGACGAAAGTTCCGCTCTTGGCGGCTAACAACACGTTTACCAGCGAGCAGATCATTAACGCTGGCGGCATCACTCCCGGCTTGTCGGTGACTAGCGGAGGAGGAATTTATAGCGTTGGCAACGGCGTAGGCGTAACGGGTAGCACCACCGTCGGTGGCTTGTTAGCAGCGGGGGTCAAAGGCATGGATAACAGCACGTCCGGTAACGCAGCCGGCGTGTACGGGTTCAGCTCGGCTGGCTACGGCGTCTACGGCGGGAGCGAGAGCGGCTACGGCGTGGTTGGAGGCGGCGGCATCACCGGGGTCTGGGGCTCATCCAGCGGAGGATCCGGTGTGTCGGGCACAACCACCAGCGGCCAGGGCGTTTCAGGAACTGTTTCTGGCACCGGCGTGGCCATGTACGGATTGATGCAGGGCACCGCGGGGGAAGGCGTCTGGGGCGAAACCAACGGCACCTCATTCTTCAACGGTGTTGGCTCTGACGGCGTACACGGCGTCGCCCACAGCAACGCCGGCTCCGGCGTGGCGGGCGTCAATGATGCCACGAATGGCACCGGCGTCTATGGCAGCGACACCCAAGGGTACGGCTTCGTCACCGACAGCCACGTCTCGCAGGGACGCAGCAAGGGCGGTTGGGCGAAAGCTATGGTGTACCTGGATGGTCCTACGACCGTCACGCGATGCTTCAACAGCCAGATCGCCGGCTCGTCGGCCTCCACCGTGCCCTGCGGAATCACCGTCACCACGGGGTCATCTGGCGGGCCCACCATCGTGGACTTCGGTTTTGAGATCGACGACCGCTTCGTGATGGCGTCTTTCACCAGCTTCGGGCCAGTCTCTTATTGCCTTTCGTCAGATGGCTGCTCGGTCACATCCTCGCAAGTCTACTTGCAGGATACGAGCTGCGTGAGCGGCGGCGATTGCTTCTGGACCCCTGTCTACATCATCGTGTTCTGACCTTTGAGCACGGGCACGCTTCGGACTTCGGTTCAGAGCTTGTCGGGGCAGATCGCTTATGAATCGAGGAATCATCGCAAATTGAGCCGAACCACCAAGATCGCAGCCGAGGAGAACCTATTAGGAGAATTTATGCAGATTCGCGCTGAAGGTTTCGTGAAGTTCGTCAACCTCGTTGTGGCGCTCGCGCTGACGGTGCTCTTCGCCGGAGCGGAGACTTCAGTAGCGCAGCAACAGAAAGTTTCGCTCCCTAAACCAGCGGCGGTCGCGCAATCTGACAAAACAACCGCGGCCGATAACAGCGCCACCGCCAACGAACCTATCATCGGGAATGGCACCGCGAAGACGATTCCCGTCTTCACGGGACCGCACGCGATTCACAATTCGTTGATCACGCAAACCGGAAATGGCATCCAAGTCGCCGGCACGGTTAATGCCGTGGCATTCACGGGCAACGGCTCAGCGCTCACGAACGTGCCCGCCGTGCAGCTGGGAGGATTGCCGCCGTCGGCGTTCGCGCAGACCGGCGCTGCCAACACCTTCACTGCCGACCAGGCCATTAACGGCAATCTGAACCTGACCGGCTATATCAACGGTGCGTTCAGCCTGCAAGGCAACGTCACTGATGCCAATGGTCAACAGGGAGCCAACGTGCTCGGCGGATTCCTCGGCACCGCCGCGTCCGGGGGCAACAGCATCGCTCCGGGAGTGATCGGCGCCACAATCGGCGGCGGCGGGGGCTTATATGATCCCAGCCTGGCTCCGCAGCCTCGTGCGCTCAATCGGCAACAGCCTGCTATTAGACTGACAGTTCCTAAGCGCTCGCGCGATGTGTTTTCGCAGTCCGATCTCCAGAGCACTCAATCCGAAGCCGCCCCCCGGAACCAGGAGGAGAGCACTGTGCCGCCCCTGGGCCTAACCCTTGGGCTCAACCAGATTGAGCTAGGGGGCGACTGGGCCACGATCGCCGGAGGACTCGACAACACCGCGGCGGGTTATGCGGCAACCGTGGGAGGCGGATACGTCAACAGTGCGTCCGCCCTTGAAGCGACAGTGGGGGGCGGCGCCGCAAACGGAGCAACCGATCAATATACGACAGTGGGGGGCGGCAACCAGAACAACGCTACCGCTAGCTGGGGTACCGTAAGCGGTGGCACGGAGAACACTGCCAGTGACGTCGGTTCCACCGTTGGCGGGGGCTTCCTGAACACTGCAAGCGGCAACGACGATGGATTCGGCGCCGCAACCGTCGCCGGCGGGGCGTCAAACCAGGCTACTGCTGACCGAGCAACCGTCGGGGGAGGCGCCTCCAACAACGCCAGTGCCGAGTTTTCGACCGTCAGCGGCGGCGCCTCTAACACAGCCAGCGGCGGCTACTCAACAATTCCCGGGGGGGTGAAAAACGTCGCAGCCGGGCTCACTAGTTTCGCCGCGGGGTGCCACGCGACCGCGAATTACCCTGGCAGCTTTGTTTGGAGTAGTGGCACAGACGGAAGCTGTGATTTCATACAAGATACGAACTCCGGACAATTCGTCGCCATGGCCTACGGCGGCTTCTATTTCTATACCTCAGGCTTTGGGCCCACGGGCTCGGGAGCTACTTTGCCGAGCGGCTCCGGTTCCTGGTCCTCGCTCAGCGACCGCAACGTCAAAGCTAATTTCCTGGCCATCGATCCCGGCTCACTTCTCAAGAAGCTGGCGGCGATGCCGATCTCGACTTGGAATTACAAAACGCAAGCCGAGTCGATTCGCCACCTCGGCCCCACCGCGCAGGACTTCCACGAAGCCTTCGGTCTCGGAGAAGACGACAAGCACATCTCCACGGTCGACGCGCAAGGAGTGGCTCTGGCGGGCATCCAGGCGCTCTATCAAACTGTCGTGCAGCTGAAGCAGAGCCTTGCCGACAAAGACCACGAAATTGATGACCTTCGCACCCGCTTGGCCAACCTGGAGCAATCGAGCGTCGGAAAATAAAGACGAAGGCGAGGTTGAGAGGTTGAGTCCATGCGACGAATCTCTCTGGTGGCGAAGATCACCTTGTGCGCTTCTTTCCTGGCGGCGCACAAGGTGACACCTTTGAACGTCAAGACCGGCCTTTGGGAGGTTACCACCACGACGGCGGCCACCGAAAAAACCATGCTCCCGGCCGCGCTTCTGGAAAAACTAACCCCCGAAGAGCGCGCCCGGGTTACAGAGAGAATGAAGGCGCGAAAAGCTGACCTGCAGAAGACGATCATCACGAAACAGTGTCTGACCGAAAAGCAACTCGAAAGCGGAACGCCGTTCCGCCCGACCGGTAAATCGTGCACCTGGACCGTGCTGACGTCGACCAGCGCCAAAGTCGAGGCGCTGGGACACTGTCTCGATCAGGGATTGAAAACGGAAGAAACGCTCCGAATCTCAGCGCTGAGTCCCGAAGAGACCAAGGGTTCGCTGCAACTCTCCGCCAACGGTGAGAACACCATCCGTGCCACCACATCAACCTTCAAAGCTAAGTGGACCGGGCCGCGTTGCGGGACTCCTTGATAGAAATACACCGTACTTCTTGCTTGTCTATGACTCGGGGGAAATCCCGAGCACACGCTATGATCCGTCACGAACTACGTCACGTCTGCGGAATGACCACCCGATGCACGCTGCGAAACGCCAGGTGCGCAAGTGTTTCCAATCGCAATACCGAGGAGCGCGAGTCGCATGGTTTTGGCGACGATGCCAGCCTGCACGCGATACTCCGAGGTCGTCTTTATTCGTGCACAGTGCAATGGGAAAGTGTCAACAAGCGTCCTTTCATCGTTGGTGCTCAATCGCTGAGGAAAGATGGTCTTAGAAACCCATTACCTGTTGATCGCCTGTCGTGCGGAATGTGCTTTTTGTGCGATAAGTTCGAAGCCATTGGAACGTGCCGTTCTTTCTGTTTCCTCGAGCTGTCTGCGGCCCGGCGCCGGATTCTTTTCGCGCAGCTGAATTTCGCCCATCGCGAGGGCGGCTTCTAACTCGATTCGAACGAAGCCCAACTGATTGGCTTCTGTCATCGCACTTCGAGCAAGTTTCTCAGCCTCCGGTAAGTCCTTGGCTGCTGCCCGCGTGTAGGCATTTTGGATGGCAAGCGGAAGGCGGACCGTAACATCACTACTCTTTTTCGAGAGCGTAAGGGCTCTGGCCATTGCCTCTTGAGCATCTCTCAGCTTCCCCTGCTGCAGAAGGGATCTCGATAACAGAGCTTCCGACGGAATTTCGCCGTCCACCTCATGCTCTGCCCGAAACTCCTGGATGGCCGCCCGCGCGAGGGTTTCTGCTTCAGACGTTTGGCCGGAGTCGCAATCCAGTTCCGCTAAAGCCATTTGTGTCTCGGCCACTGTGCCTTTTTCTCCTAATTGGCGCCGCAATGACATCGCCTCTTCATAGACTTTCCTGGCTCCGTCACTGTCACCCATCTGCCGGCGCAGATTTCCGACCGAGACAAGAGAAGATGCATAATAGCTCTTGTCGTCAATTTCGCGTTGAATGCTGACGGCCTGCTGGTACATCTGCATGGCACGTTGCAGGTCACCTTGGTCTGCCAAGACATCTCCCATGAGCTTCATGTCGATGGCTTCCGAACTCCTGTTTCCAATCTCGCGGGCTAACACAAGCGCGTCTTTATATTCCGCAAGGGCGGTTCCCAGTTGTCCCTCGACATAAAAGATGTCGCCGATGTTGCCTGTGACTACGGACATTCCTGGCTTGTCGTCAATCTCCCGGAAAGCGTCGAGGGCCTCCGTGTAGTTCTTCTTGCCAGTCGTCAAGTCACCTTGCTGCATATAAATCACACCGATGTTTCCGAGCTCTCGAGCGGTGGCTCTTTTGTCGCCGGTTTGTTGCGCCAGTTTCAGTGCTTGTTCGTACCAACTTTTTGCCGTTTCCAAATCGCCCTGATTGATGGGCACTTCCGCCATCTCATGCAGCGCTCCAGACTCGCCGGCTAAGTCTCCGGCTTCGTGAAATATTCGACGCCCCTCTTCACAGTCAGCGGTTGCCTGTTGCGGTTGCCCAAGGCCAGCCAGGGCACGGCATTGAAAAACTCTTGCCCGAGCTACCAGCAGCCTCGCACCGAGCGGAATCGCTTTCTTGATCGCCAAATCGGCAGTTGCCACCACGCCCTTTCTATCCGACAGTGAGTAATCAGCCCACACTTCAGCCATGTCGACACGGGGATTCTCTTTCGCTTGCGCTGACGATCCGCGCAGCCTGGCGATTGTGTTCAGGGCTTCACGCCCGCGGCCTCCCGCAATCTGAGCATTTGCGAGAGCGAGTCCATATTCGGTGTTATCGAGAGACGAGTTGGCCAGCGTTCGATAAACCTCAATCGCCTTATCCCAGTCCTTGTTTACCTCGTAGTAGCCGGCTTCTACCAGGGAATGATCTTCAACAGAGAGCTTGCCGGAGAGTTCCAGAGCCTTCTTCGCTTCCTGGAGCGCGTTGTAGTTGTAGCCGAGGGCCATCCATGCTTTCGCTAGTTCGGAGTGCGCAAGAGGATAAGCAGGGTCGGAACTGACCGCACGGGCGAGCAGGTCGCGAGCGGCAAGCGCATCAAAACTTCGCAGCTTGGCCAAGCCTTCGGAGTAGAGCCGCATGGCTTCCGGGTTGGAAGGTATGGACGCCCGTATTCCCACTGCTTCAACCTGAGAGACGTCCGCCACCCCCAAGTCGTCGCGCAGCTTCCTTCCGACGCGCGAGACGAGATCCAGCAACTGTGGCTCGGTACTGGTTTCGGAAACCGCGGTGATAGTATCTCCCTTTGCCGTGTCCTGCAGACGGAGATCCAATCGGATTTGGCCTCCAGCGTCCTTTCCCAAATCAAAATAGGAGCCCACTAAGACAAAGTCACTGCCCAGATTGTTCCGGACAGGTCCAAGAGCCTCGGGAGCCAGGCTCTCCGCGTCGGGGAGGCCAAGATCAATCTTCATACGTGCCACAGTTTCTCCAGACACTGTACGCAACTTTTGACCCGCCGCAAGCTCCGTTGCCAACATCTCGGACAAGGCAGTTGACACCCATGCCGTGTCAGGACGGCCGGAAAGATTCTTGAAGCCGAGAATCGCCACGGAACGTCGCGCTCGAACCTGAGCGTTCTTGGTTTCTGATCCGGCGGCATTTTGCCGGGACACCCGATACACTTCCCAGGTCGCCAAGCCTGCCGCAATGCCAAGAACCACCAAAGCGGCACCGAATGATTCCTTATGCCGGTGCAGAAATCTCCCACCACGATAAGCGATGGTGGATCTGCGGGCCCGGATCGGCAGTCCCAACAGATAGCGCTCGATGTCGTGCGAGAACTCTTCGACAGAGCCATACCGGCGTTCGGTCTCCTTGCGCAACGCCTTCATTATTATTGTGTCGAGATCGCCGCGCAGCCGGCGCTGCAGTTCAGCTGGCTGCAGGCCGCGCTGCTTGCTCACCGACTCCGGAGTGATTGCATCCCGTGTAACGCCATCGGCAGACTCGTTTTGTTCCTTTCTCCGAATGGCAGTACTCGGCTTTTCCGGGTCCGTTTCGCAAACCAGCCGCTCCATCTCCGACAAGGACCGGCCCGCAAAGCGATAAGGGCGGTGGCCGGTCAGCAACTGAAAGAGCAATACTCCCAACGAATAAACATCCGTTGCGGTCGTGACCGCACGGCCGCGAATCTGCTCGGGACTCGCATATTCTGGGGTCATTGGCCGGCAGTCGGTTCGAGTGACCAGAGGAGTTTGGACGCACTCGGGATTCAGCAGTTTGGCAATGCCAAAGTCCAGCAGTCGGGGCACTCCTCCTTTTGCGATCAGAATATTAGCCGGCTTGAGATCGCGATGAATCACCATTTGTTCATGCGCGTATTGCACCGCGGAACAGACTTCGCGAAACAGCCGCAGGCGGTCGTCGATGGAGAGTTTCTGAAGATCGCAATACTGGTCAATAGGTAGGCCTTCGACATATTCCATGACCAGGTACGGAGACCCATTTTCGCTGCTGCCGCCATCGAGGAGTTTTACGATGTTGGAATGGTCGAGTGCTGCAAGTGTCTGTCGTTCATTGCGGAAACGCTGCAGAACTTGTTCGGTGTCGATTCCTGCCTTGACCATTTTTATCGCAACTTGCTTCCGATAGTTCTGGTCGTCGCGCTCGCCCAAATAAACTACGGCCATGCCACCCTGGCCGATCTCACGGATGATTCGGTAAGCCCCAATTCTTCTTCCCGCCATCGCACTCGACTGCGCGGAGAGCAGATCCGCGGCCGGACAATCTTCAAGAAAGGTGGGGGAGCCGTCGAAGCTCGACAGCAGCGATTCTATTTCGCTGCGCAGAGAGTCATCGCCGGCGCAGGCTTGGCGCAAAAAATTACTTCTCTCCGTCGGATCACGCTCCAGAGCCAATGCGAACAGCTCTTTTACTTGGTCCCACTTTTCAGGCATTTTTCTGGCCGCCTGTGTGCAGTTCACGCGCAAGCCATGCCTTGGCCGCGTTCCAGTCGCGCTTCACAGTCGCCGGGGACACTCCCAGTACTCCGGCAGCTTCCTCAATACTTAGACCGCCGAAAAAACGCACTTCTACCAGTCGCGCTTGCTGCGGATCAAACTCTGCCAGTCGTGTGAGAGCTTCATCCAATGCAACTACATCCGCCGCTTTCCCCTTCGAAATCCCCTTCGCTTCTTCCAGGAGGACCTTCTCAAACCCTTTGCCTCGTTTTTGCGCGTCATGACCACGGCTGTAGTCCACCAGGATGCGCCGCATCAACTGCGCTGCGACGCCCATGAACTGCTCGCGGTTTTTCCAACGAACGTTTCTCTGGTCGGCCAGACGGAGATAGGCCTCATGCACCAGGGCTGTGGTCTGCAAGGTGTGATCGCTGCGCTCGCGCCGTAAATAACTAGAGGCCAAACGTCGCAGTTCCGAGTAGAGAAGCACTACCAACTCCGCCGCTGCCTTGTCATTGCCGACATCGAGTTTACCCAGGAGGGTAGTTACATCGATTGGCGTATCCATAAGGACCTTGAGCGTGATGCAGAACTATGCGGGCGTTAGAGGCGACGCAACCACTCGAGCCTAGAAATAGATTAAAGATGAAAGCGGAGGAGCATCCGACTTGAACTCGTCGAGCGTTCCCGAATGCTCAAGGATCGACGATCTTTAGGCCGAGAGTATATCTCAAGTCGAATGCAAAACGAACGGCGGTTTGCGGCTCTATTTTCAACTACTTGGAGCCTGGCAGCGTCGGAAGCGGAACCGCTACCGATCCCCACCGAAAAAAAGTGGACCTTTTCCCGCGGCTCCTTCGCGTTACTAGATAGAGGCTGAGGTTGGAAGCTGGAGACGAAAAGCGGCAGGTAGAAATCGAGGTTCTCCGCTCCTGGTAAGCCAGGTCCAAAACAGCCGAACTTCAACCTTTAAATAAGGAGAATTACATGAAACGGAAACTCGCGATCGCGGCTCTGGTTCTGTGCTCTGCATTGGGTTTGCTGGCTGAGGACGGTGTCGTAAGCTCCACCAACAACCCCCTGCAAGTCGCCCTCCTGCACTGGTATCCCGCCAACCAGGCGCAGACGGTATTCCAGGCTGGCGGGTACCCGATTGCTGCGGCTTTTGATGGACAAAGCATCTGGGTGGCAAATGCCGGCAGCGACAGCAATAACATCATGAAATTTCGGTCCAGCGATGGCGCGCTGCTTGGCACTTATGCCGCGGGCACAGAGCCCTCCGGCGTGGCCTTTGACGGGTCCAATATCTGGGTGACGAACCAGGGCAGCCTCTTTGTATATAAATTTCAGGCCAGTACTGGCACGCTGCTCGGCACCTTTGAAGTAGGATTCCCCACTCTTGGCATAGTCTTTGACGGCACCTCCATCTGGGTGGCGGACTACAACAGCTCGGGGTTCGTGACCAAGATAGACGCAAAGACTGGCACGGTAAAACTCAACACTCCCGTGGGTTCTTACCCCGTTGGCCTAGCTTTTGATGGGAAAAACATTTGGGTAGCGAACGCGGACAGCAACAACGTCATGAAGATCAACGAAGCAGGCACGGTCATCGGTACCTACACCGTGGGAACCACGCCCGAATATCTGGCCTTTGATGGGAAGGACATGTGGGTGGCAAATGCCGGCAGCAATAACGTGACGAAGTTGAGCTTGAGCGGGGAGGTTCTAGGCACCTTTGCCGTGCAAAGCCAGCCCCTCGGCATCGCCTTTGACGGCGCCAACATGTGGGTGGCGAATCACAGCAGCAACACCGTAACCAAGTTGCAAGTAAGCAATGGCGCGGTTATCGGCAATTTCGCGGTGGGACAGGACCCCTGGGGCGTGGCTTTTGACGGGGCCCACATCTGGGTGGCGAATCAGTATTACGGCGCCGCGGTCGGATTCCTCTCGAAACTCTAGTTCGTCTCGTCAGTCTTGGCAAAAGGCGTCAGAAGTTGAGTCTGGCGCCTTCTGCGTTTTTCCAGTGATCTACGTGGTATGTCTAACCCATCGGAGTGTTGGTTGGAAGAGTCACCTACTATCTCGGCTGGATCGTGATGCACCTGATGCGCGTATACGTCGCACGGGGCCTCTCACAGCGCAATCTGTTGGAATTCAGTGTCGCCTGCTTTGCGGTTTGCATCGCCTCGGAACTACGGGCTCGCGGTTCGGCTGGGACCTAGTTGTTCAACACAATGAAGGGTCAAGCAGTTGCTTAGAACAGTTTGAGCATTGGCCACCTCGTGAGGCGCAGTCGCCCGGACCTGCGGCCGCCACGACGAGCAGCCAGCCTCGCCATCTGTGAGCAACTCGCTACTTGAGAATCTTGAACTGCCCCTGATACGTCGCGAATGCATTCCCGTAAATTGTCACGTTATAGGTTCCCGCGGCGTAGCCCGCCGCGTGAAGATCAAACTCATAGTTGGGCATGCCAATAAAGGCGACTCTAAATTTAAAAGCATCGGTTTTCGAAAATACTACTTGCTGGGTCGGATTGCCCTTGCCATCGGCAATCATCTCCACCGAGATGCTCGCAGTCGCGTCGGTCACCGGCTTTCCGGTTGCCACCGAGGTCAATCGAATGGCGATCGGGATTGTCAGCCCGTGAGAATAATTCTTTGGAAACACCGGATAGAGAATCTTGAACTGAGCCAAGCCTTGAGGGTTGGTGGCGCCCAGACTCACCGCGACGAATTCCGAGAAGCCCGAGGTTTTCCCTTTCACCCTGGGATCAGAATATCCGGCAAAGATGTTGGTCCAGTCATTTTCTCCGATGGGAGTCGTCAGATAGCCGGGGTTGACAATGGCTTGCGACGTGCCAAAGCTTGTCTGCACTGCGATGCTTGGCTGGGCTTCACTCGGACAGGTGATGGGGCTGCTATTCTCGGAACACGTCACCTGGTCGTCCTCGCAGTTACCGCCCGTGCCCGCGTAGACGATACAGGCGGCACTGGCAAACTGAGTGCCGGCTACGCGCTGTTGGAATTCGGCCGGTGTCATCTCGACTGCGGTAACGGTCATCTTCACGTTCGAGAAACCCGTGCCCGGCGGGTACTGCACCACAAAGCTGTTCGTTCCGAAGTTAAACACATTGGGTTGGGTCGGGCTCAACGGCTGAGTTATTTGTTGCGAAGTGGGAGGAGCCGAGGCGATCGCGACATCAATTGGGGCCGAACCGACCGCTATCGCGCCCGTGATTGTGTTGCTCGCTGTGGCGATCACGGAAACATTGTTGGCATTCAGATTGGTGACATAGGCTGAAGATCCATCCGCACTTAGAGCGACATGAACCGGATTGTTGAAACCGGCCACGGTAGCCACGACGCCGCTGGATGCGGTGTCGATCACCGACACGGTGTTGGAAGCGCTGTTCACGACATAAGCCAAGCTGCTGTCTGGAGTGAAGGCGGCGCCGAAAGGACTGGTCCCAACCGGGACGGTCGCCGTCACCGTGTTCGTGGCGACGGAAATCACAGAGACGGAGTTGCTTCCCGCATTCTCGACATACGCCAGGCTGCTGTTGGGAGCCACCGCTACCCAGCGAGGCCCGGAACCTACGGCAATGGTTTGAACGACCGTCGGAGTGCTACCCACTGCGATCACGGAGACGGAGTTAGATGCTGAGTTGGTCACGTAGGCGAATGTCCCGTTCGACGTGAGCGCCATCGCCACGCCGACTGGACTCTGCTGCACCGGCACAGTGGCCACGACGGTTTGAGAAGCCGTACTGATCACGGAAACGCTGTTCGAGGATCCGTTCACCACGTAGGCCTGAGTCCCGTCCGGAGTGAAAGCCACTCCGAAGGGGGACGACTCAACTTGAATCGTGGCAGAGACGGTGCTACTCGCCGTGTTGATTACCGACACGCTGTTTCCGTGGTTGTTGCTGACGTATACCTGCGTTTCGTCAGGTGAGACCGCAACTCCCCAAGGTCCAGATCCGACCTGTAGCGTATTCACTAGCAACGAAGTGGGAATATCAATCACGGAGACGGTGTTGCTGTTGATGTTGGCCACATAGGCGGACGGTCCGGTGGCCGTGACGTATCCCTGGACATTAGTCCCCGTGCCGTAATCGCCAACCAACTGACCGCCATTGTTGATGTCGAATACATCTTCCCCAGTAGCGCCGGGAACGGCGATGACGGTGAATATCCCGTTGTTGTCTTCATATCCAACCAATTCGGATTCAGAGGTCGCCAAGTAGGTACCGACGATCTGATTGCCGTCGTTTATCCCCCATGCTTGGGTGAGAAAGACCGGGGAATCGTCCGGATAGTCTATCGAAGTGAATGTTCCGTTCTGAAGAAGAAGAAAGCCGTGTCCATTTCCGATGGAATCGTCGTAATTGCCGACCACGGCCCCCAGATTATTAATCCCAAGAGCATAGGGATAATAAACAGAAGTTGGAAAGCTTAGGTCGGTATAAACACCGGCACTCAAGAGGAAGGGTATTTGATTTCCATCGGCATCGTCGTAATTGCCGACGACCTGGCCAATGTTGTTAATTCCCTGGACGAACGTGTCGACGGATCCCGGCGGATCAATCGTCGTATACACTCCGTTGCTGAGCAGAAACCCGTGATTTCTGGTCCCATCGTAGTAGTAGCCTACGACATCCCCGTTGTCGTTGATCGCCCAGATTTCAGTATCCGTCTCGCCCGGGAAATCAATGTTTGTGAACGTTCCGTTCTGGAAAATGAACCCATGGGTAACACCTTCTATAGCGGGAGCGGTGTTGTTTGAGCTAAACACTGCGGGCCCGCGCACCTCTGGCTTGTGGGAGATACCGTTCCGCGCGCTCCGCGCACCCGGTGTATTCACGTAGTAAAACCCTGCCATCTCCCCGTGGTTATTGATCCCGGTGACTCTTGTGTCGGCGGCGCTGGGATAATTGAGTGTGACGAAGTTTTGGGCCAGCGCCGGTTGCGGCGCCAAGATTCCCACCGCCATTACGATCAGGAGGCTACTAAACGCGACGCGTTGTGTAAGTCTGGCGACCATTTTATCCGCCTATGAAACTAATCCTTGACGTTGAAAAGCTCTTAGAC
>Ga0335078_10000987_pt1 | contig 43295 bp, 43 predicted proteins | sample Lox_Sample_32_FD_206711 | JGI IMG/M metagenome (GOLD analysis project Ga0335078, IMG submission 206711) | Soil microbial communities from Loxahatchee National Wildlife Refuge, Florida, United States - Lox_Sample_3.2 | ecosystem: Environmental > Terrestrial > Soil > Wetlands | place: USA...
GGTGCTTGGCCCCTAATTCGGGGCGGCGGTTGCACCGCCCTCTAGCCCGCTCGACCCCCTTGGCGGGCAAGACCCCTGGGTCAGCCCCGCCTGCCCCCTTTCCTCCAAGCAGCAGGCGGGGCTACCTTAGGGCTTCATCGGCAAGCGCCGATAGTCAGCCAGCCCTTGTTTTCCGCGGTTTTCCGGGCCATTTAGTGGCTTGCGGGCAGTCACCGGTTTTCACCGGTATTCAGGCCGATTGTTAGGCGGGGCGTTAGCCCGGCTCGGGGAAGGGCAGGATCACATGGACACCGAAGCGGCAGCGGGTTCCAACGTGAAGCCACGGAGACAGCGCGGCGCTGAGCTAGACAAGGCAGTAAGGGCAGAGCGGGGGCTCGGCCTGACCGACGCCAAGATCACTGGGGCGCGCGCTCTGGGCGTCCGCTACTTCATCGGCGACCGAAAGGTGCCGGGCCTGTTCCTGCGCGTCGGGCCGACCGGTTCGAAGTCGTTCACGGTCATCGCCCGGAACCCCTACGGCAAGCAGATATGGGCGGAGCTACCCCACCACTCGCCTATGCATGTCCACAAGCTTGGCGACGTGCGGAAGCCGGGCTCGGTGCGGTATGTCGCGGCCGGCGCCCTCGCGGCGATTGCCAGGGGCGAGGCCCCGTTCCCGCCACCGGCTCCAGAACCAGAGACATGGCGCGCGATTGTCGAGGGAACCCCCGCGCACGGCTGGAGGCAGGAGAAGGGGGAGACTGTAGCCCTCGGCACCGATGGCTACATTCATCGCGTCGTGCGAGCCGAAGGCCACCGCACGTCTTACGAGATAGAGCGCATCCTGACGAAGTACGTTCTGCCGGAGTGGGGCGACAAGCTGTTCACGTCCATCAAGCTCCGCGACGTGACTGCGCTCCGCGACAAAGTGCAGGATGGCGTGAAAAAACGTGCCGCGGAGAAGCCCGGCATTAGCGGCCAGTTCGACGGCATCCGGCAAGCGAACCACGTCGTCTCGATCATCGGTCGCGTATGCCGATGGTATCAAGACGAGCGCGACCCCGATTACGTGCTCCCGTTGCCGGGGCGCAAACAACGCCGGTTCGCGAAAAAGTCGGAACGCGAGCGTACTCTGGACGATGCCGAAATTCGGACGCTATGGCCGCTCTGGGAGAAGGCAGGAACATACGGGGCCATCTGCCGCGTGCTGCTCCTGACTGCGCAACGGTTCGATGTCGTCGCGTCCATGAAATGGGCGGACGTGTCGGACGATGGCGTTTGGACGATCCCCGGAGGGGAGCGCCGCAAGGGCGATATCGGGCATGTGAAGTTACCGGCGACAGTGCTGGCGATTATCAAGACGCAGCCCAAGATCGACGGGAACCCCTACGTCTTCGCAGCGGGCCGTGGCGCAAGTCATTTCGCATCCGCCCCGCGCGCGAAGCGGGCACTCGACGCTGAGGCGAAGCTTTCAGAGCCGTACGTGAACCATGATCTTCGCCGCACCGCGCGCACGATCCTCGGCAAGTGCGAGGATACGAAGGAGTATGGCGAGCTATACGGTCTGACCGAAAGCGAGATAGTGCCGTTCCATATTGCCGAGTTTGTTCTAGGCCACGCGTTGTGGGGCGTGCAGAAGGTCTACAATCGGAACGCCTATCCGGCGCAGAAGGCGGCTGCCCTGGCTACGCTCGAAAAGATCGTACTCGGTATTCTGACTGTCGCCGACCAAGCCGGAAGGCGCGGCGGTTGATCTGGAAACTAGTCGCGCAGCGTAAACCAACGTTCGGGAGAGAGCGATGGGTTGGCACGCAGATACGATGTACATGAAGATTTCCATCGGCACTAGTTTTCACATCGTGGAAAGCCCAACGATATGGCAAGGGTCGCCCCAGGAGCTTAAGAGCGGGGACACGTTTCCCATACATCATCCGGACGGAACCATTACGAGCGCGCGGGTAGTACAAGCCAGCGCAGATGAGGTCGCAATTGAATTGTCTGGCGGGACTAAGTGGCGCATGACGCGCCACGCACCGAATGACCCACCAGTTTCTATCTCTTCTCCAGGGCTACGTTCCCAAGAGTGGGTAATACGTTCACAGTTGCCGTAAGCTCGTTTCGGCCGCTATCCTTTCTGCGCCATGGACACGAGCTATCTCCTGAAGGACGGCAAGCGCTATCCCGCGGTTACGCTGCACGACGGGACGCGCACGCTCCACGTCTTTCCCTATGCCGCGCATCAATCGGCCGCGAAGCCGACTGCGCCGAAGCGCCGGCAACCCATCGTCAGCGAATGGACGCTCGCCGCGATCGTGGCAGCCGCGCTTCTGTCGCTCGCGGGAATGATCGGGCACGGCTAGACCCCGGTGGAGCCGCTTCCCAAAATTGATGAAACCGGTCTGAAGATACTATTCCTGTTGCTGCCAGGGATTATCACGCTTCTGATCGTCAAATCGATTGGGCCAAAGCGGCCAAGGACCGATCTCGAAACAGGGTTGCAGATTTTCATCTACGGCATCGTCTCGTATGCCCTCGCTGGTCTCGTAGAAGGTCTCTACACGTGGTTCTTCGCACGCCCTCCAATAGCAACGTTCCTGGGCGTTCTAGCTAGCAATACAATTGGGCTCGCAACGTTAAGTCTTCCTACGGGTCTGAGCGCGGGACAAATTGTTTCCGCCTCGGCCGTAGCCATCGCTCTCGGCGTTGTTCTCTCATATCTCGCAACCCACAGTGTTGCACACAATATTCTGCGCGTATGGCACATGACGAGCCGCACGAGCGAGAATGACATTTGGGGGTTCGCGCTCAATTCACCGAACATCGATAGCTGGGTGACGGTCAGACATGAAAATGGTAAAGTGTATCAAGGTTGGGTCCGGGCGTACTCCGACCCAGGGGACGAGCCCCGTGAACTTCTCCTTGCTGATGTCAAAATATTCGCGCCCGCCAAGGATAATCCGGACGAGCTTGTAGTCGTCGATACGCTGCCGGTGGTCTATCTCGGACTCGACAGGAACAACGTCATCGTAGAAATGCTGGACACAAAATAACGGCCCAGAAATACCAAGGAGCTTTGACAATGGCTCGTGATCCCAGTGGACGTGTCATTATCGATGAAGGCAGTCTCAAGAAGACTGTCAATCCGCCGCCGAAGAGCGAGCGCCCGCCTCCGCCAAATTCTCAGGTAGCTCCAAGAAAGCCGCCACCGTCGCAACCGCCGCAAAATAATAACCGACGCTAGCTCATTGAATGAGGGCCGGACACATGACGGACAAAGTTACGCCTGCATCCAATCGCAAGCTCGTCGCTGATGGCCTGGGCAAGAGTGTAAAGCCACCGCCGAAGAGCGAGCGCCCTCCGCCGCCGAATGCGCAGGTCGCTCCACAGACCCCTTCGCCGCCCTCAGACAAAAAATAGCTGCCGGGAAATTTGTAAATGGCGGGACCGAAATCCCGACGCGACGGACAACCACCGCCTGATACGAGTCTTGCAAGGAATGATTCGGCAGGCAGAAGTGCTAACCCGCCTCCAACAAGCAAGCGACCGCCACCACCAAAGTCGCAAACGGCACCTCCGGCGCATCCCATGCCGCCAAAACAAAAGTAACACGCGCCTCTAGACGAGATTTTTCGAACGCCCTCTGAGCGGTGATTTTAATGCCTATACCCCGCATTGCCGCATGGTTCATTCCTCACTTTTTCGCGTTGCCAGCATGGATCAGCCCGCGCCGATCACAGGAAAAGAAAACTAGCCGCGTGGTACTTTCCGCCGCCTGACATGAACAGAGTACACACGCGGCCGGCCACACGACGTGCGCGGTCATTCGCTCGTCGTATCGCGGAAAAGACTGCCCCGCATGGTTACTCGGGACGCCACGAAGCGAGCATCCATGCGGGGCAGACTATGCGACCGCCGTTGTCATACGGTCGCAATCGCTGTTCAGTCGAACTTGATCCACGTAATGACTTTGCTCTTGCCGTCGCCGCGTTGCTCGGCGATGAAGGTGCATCGGTCATCGCGCATTGGCTCGTGATCTCCGGCTCGCTCGGCCACTTCATGCGGCAAGTAGTAGGAGGCGTCATCGTCTCCGGCGACGAAGCCGTAACCACGATGGAACTTGTACCAGATGACTTTGCCTTTGATCCGCGTTAGTGCCGGCTTCGATTTGACGGTTGAAGGCTTCGCCTTCTCGCCGCCCATCATCGTGGTCGTCGGGCCAGTGCGCATAAGCGCTTCTTTGATGGTCATCGTGGAGCCCGCCTATGTTCGGCACCATGCACGAGCGTCAAATAAACCGCGCAGATTTCTTCAGCCGAAAGCGAATTGAGGAATGCAGCCATTGCGGAAAGGTGCGCATTGCCGACTGCCTTCTCAATGCGTCCGATCCGCCGCCGAATAATTCCGAGATTGTGCGGTGTGTCGAGTGCACCCCAAGTGCGAGCTAGGAAGTCCTCCGCAGCGCCGGCTTGTCGCCATGCCGCTACTTGCTCCGAGCTCGCGGCTTCGACATGGATCGGCGCATCAAAACTTAGTTCGGCAATGACCGCATGGCGTAGCGCAAGCGGTAAAGCTTCAAAGCGTGCAACAAACAACTGTGCATCCTTTACTCCGTCTCGTCCGTCGAGTTCACCCGCCTCGACGAGAGAACCAATTACATCGCCGAAATTACCTTGAGCCACGCCCATTCGCGATTGAAGCTCTCCCGGCACTCCGTTAGACGACAGCACCTTGGCAAGCGCCGGATCGTATTTTTGCAGCTGCGCTGGCGTGGTGAACTGCATGTTGATCGCTGCCAGTACAGCATCGTTGCCGGGGTTGCGCTCGGCCGGCTTCTCCTTCGTCGGCGTCGTCTTCGCTGGCGGATTGACACGTTGTACTCGGTTGCCAGCGCCGTCCCGTTGTAGCTCCGTCTTGCCTGAACGTTCGGCGTCGATAATGTCGCGGTACTCCTGTTGGAGTGCCAGGGCATTCGAGCCGCGATAGTACGCTGACGAGCGATCCTTCATCATCGCGGTAATCGCGGCTTTGCGCGCGGCGAGTGCGTTGCCCTTTGGTAGAGACTTCGAACCCTGTAGCTGCGCGTCGATTAAGTCGCGCCGCCGCTTCTGCATCCCTTCGTCGCAGCGATAGCGAACCGGGTCCGTCTGAGCGACGTGCGATATCTTGGCCAGTTCGCGTGAGACTGCATCGCCGCCAGTGATGGGGAGATTGTCGGCCATGGCGTCAGACCTTCTTCGCGTATTGAGCCCGAACGACTTGAGCGGCGATACCTTCTGAGCCGAGGCCGGATGCGATGACTAAGCCGTCGCTAATCCGCTCCACGTCGTAAGAGCCTGCATTGTATCGAACGGCATATTTGCCATCCGAGAACAAGCCCGCAGTCTTGCTTTCGAGCTTCACGATGCGACCGATGCTAAGCGCTACGGTCTTCGACGTTGCGGCCGCAACCCAAGCCTCGGCAAGCCAGGAGCCATCGGCGGCGATGATAACCAAGCGATCCATGGTATGAAGCGCCGTGCGAACGTCGGACTGCACCTTCTCAAACATGTCCGTCCGTTCGTTCAGCATCGCGGCCGTCACGCCAGTTGGCAAATGCACGACGATTTCGCGGAAGCACATGCCCTCGCTCTGGATTTTGACCGATGCAGGAGAGACCTTCACGACAGACGGGCTGATATCTTCAGCCTTCACTTTGACTGCGAGATTGATAGCCATGATGATTAGAGTTCCTTGATTTGAGACGGCGACAGCTTCATTGCGCTGCGCCGGATCGTTGATGGAGACGGGGCCTCGCCCGTCAGTGCAGAGACTTCAAACGCTAGGGTGTGGTCTTCGCGGTCGCGCCATGGCTGGAGGTTGTTCGGGTCACTAATTGAGCTTGCAAACTCTAAGCCGCCGAAACGGCCGCGCCCGAGTTTCCAGAACGCTTCGCTCAGATAACGCGCGAGCCGATCATCGGTCGCGGCTTCGCTCAATGACATGGGGACCTTGCTCGGATCGATCCGACTTGCTGCAGAACAGATGGAGCGTGAGAGTTTCCGTATCTTGGACAAGCTGGCGATCATGGCGTTTGCATGATCTTCCGCTTGCTGCACATGGATTAGAAGTTCCGCGTAGTCCCGCTTGATACCGTCACGCAACGTTGCCACGCGCTTCGCATCCGCCGCTTGATGTGAGGCGATATCGCGCCGGATGCTTTCGCCTTCGGCGTCGTCGAGCACAGCTAGATCGCGCTCGGCCTCGCGTAATTCATCGTCGCCGCGGAACAGCTTTGCATCCAAGTGCGCGGCGGCTCTAGCGCGACGAAGCTCCACGATGCGAGACGATAGCGCCTCGCGGGTTTGTCCCTTCTCCATGGTTCAGTTCTTTCCGAGTGCGTCGAGGCTATCGGCATACGCTTCCGCAGCCGTGACCGCAGCGGCCACACCAGCGGAACCACCCGCTGCGCCGAACGTCGCGTAGACGGTTCCGGTCACGTTGCCCATGACGCGGATCGATGCGCCGAAGCGGACTGAGCATCGATTGTTGGAGGACGAATTGTAGATCGGTGTGTCGTTCAACGGCACGACGCCATTTGCCTTGGCGTAGTCGGTAACGCTCGCGTACGTAGTCATTGCAATGATCCTTCTTACGAAATGCTGACGTTCTTGCCCAAGGTGGCCGATCCTGTACCGGCCGGACGTTGGGCGACCTGAAGGCTAGATACGGTGAGGATTTCGACAGCGCTATTTGTGCCGCCAACATTCCAAACCCAAACCACATCGCCCACTTTCAGGCCGCGCTGTATTGCGTCTGTGACGTAACCGGCGCCGATGATCGTCGCTACGCTGTCGCCAGCGCTATTGTAATAGTGGTAAACACTTTGCCGGCTCTGCACGAGATCGCCAGCGCTGACGTTAGCTAAGTCCTGCGAATTGTAAGCCATGAGAAGGTGTGTCCTAGTGTTCAATGAGAGTGTGAGCCGCGGGCCTGCTAGTCGTGATGACGCGAGGCTTCGTCGGCGTAGATGCAAAGCGCGCGAGGTAGTCGCTATCGATCTCGCGGGCGCGCTCCGCGGGACCAATTCGTTTCGAGTGAGATAGCTTCTCGGCCGCGGCTTCAGCGGCTTCACGTGAGAGATTGCTTTGAACAATCCGCCAGCCGGACTGGCGGAAGTGCGCGACGATTGTATAAGCGACCTCGCCTTTGAAGCGTGCGCCAGCCCGAACGTTACGCCCCGATGATTTTACGAAGACCCATCTGCCGCAGTTCCATTCGAGCACGCCGCCGAAGACGAACTGCGCGACAAGCTCGCGGCCGTTGCTGAAGACCGGCTCTTTGAACGGAACGTCTTCGGCAAACTCTGTGTTGGCAGGCCGTGCCTTCGGATAGAGATAGCCTTCATTGCGGTGATGGGCGCGGCGCTGTTTCATATGAACCCCCGCGCTTCATCGTGGGCTCTGTCGGCGGCTTCGCGTATCTCGTCGAGTGTGCGGCCACGAGCTAGGACGCGTTCGGTTGCGACATGCACGAGTAGCCAGGGGCTCGTCCCGCCGCGTCCCTCAGGAAAACGCCTTACTTGCATCTTCCCATCGCAATATGTTTCGTCTGCGAATTCACTTCCGGCCGCGAACGAGACTGCGACACGCATCGGGTTGAAACGGTCTACAGGATCACTATCGCGGATGGCCGCGGCAGGCTCCGTGGGACCGTCCGCCCAATTTTTCTCAGAAATTTCCAAACTGCGGGGTGAGGGGCGAACGCCCATCGCGCTGGCGCCATCCCCCGTAGCCGGTAGGCAAGGGCGATCAACGGCGCGCTCGGCGTCATTGCTGCTGACGGTCGCGGAGGGCTCCGAGACTTCAGCGTCTATGACCGTGGCGTCGATTGGGATAAGCCCTGATCTCAGGCTAAAGGCCAGGGCTTGCGCAAGCTGGAGCCGATTGATCTCTCCGACTTCATGCTGATGCGTCATGTGGCCTGCAACGGTCTCGTCTACTCGTGCATCGATTTGCTTCTGTGCGCGTGCTACCGGCGATCCGAAGCGATAGGCGAGTAGGAGCTTGCACACATCTACGATGGTGTCGTAGTCCGCCTTGGGATCGTTCAGGATGCCTTTGAGCCGGCGCTTCACGGCGGGCATGGCGCTTTCCGTCCAAGCCTCGCCTAGCAGGCTGCGCTTGTTCTTCACGCCTTCCTTGCGGCCGGAGCCGTGGGGCTTCACACGCTTCGCTGGAGCGGGCGCAGCGGCATTGGGCGTAGGAACTATGGGCTCGAAAACGTCTGCATATTCAGTCACTCGAAAGCCCTTGCGTTAGCCCGAGCTTGGACGGCCAGTCGGCCGACAAATCACATCAAAACGTGTGTAGAATCTAACATAGTGTGGGGCAAAACGAATTCAAGCTATCTTCGTCTGCTTTTTGAGGCGTTTTCGACGCTGAACACTCCTTCATAGGAAGGAAGCGGGCCCCACAGTGCGCCAGTGTGTGGCGTCTACTTTTTTCGTCTTCGTCCAGGTGCTCGGTATGACTGCACCTAGCGCCGGTCCCGGAATATCACGTGACCTATTGGAGTCCGTCGCCAAGGGGGGTGTAGGGGTGTTGTTGTTGTTGTCGTTCTCGTAATCCTTAACAACAACAACACTACACACCTTGAGAGGAACACCTTGAGCCCGACGGCCCTCAGCGCTTCAAAACTCTAGACTTCTGGCCGATGGGCGTCAGACAGCAAATACGTCGTTCGCGCAGACCGGTATCGAGTACAGTAATTCCTTGCCGACCTTCCTCTTCACGACCACGCCGTCAACGGCAAGCTGCGCTAAGCACCCGCCGACGTAATTGATGGACAGACCGACATGCTCGGCGACCTTCTCGCGTGTGTCGTGCCCGGCGAACACAGCGGCGACGATGGCGCTATCTCGCGCGGCGCTGTCGTCTCGTGAGGCAGCATTGTCGGCGCCGCCGTCTCGCGCGTGCCAGACCCAGAAGTCGTCTAGCGTGATATCGATCTCTGCTTCGTCTACGTCGCGACCGGTGATCGAAAGCTTCGCGACGTGCTTCTGGCGAGTGCGTGTTATACGCTGGAGCGTGTCGGCAGTTCCGGTCAAGCCTAACGTGCCACTGGCGCTGTCGATCCAGTCGCCTCCCGGCACTTCCTGTTTGCGGTCGTGATGGATCACGACAATGGCGATATGCCGTTCGTTGGCTAGCTCGCGTAGTGGCGCGAGCGCTTCCACGTCGGCCGAGTACGGGTCTTCGTTTCGATGACGGTGCCGACGTATATATTCGAGGGTGTCGATCAAAATATATCGGACGGCGGGATGGGTATCGAGGAATTCTCGCAGATCGTCGAGCCCGCCTTCGTCTAGGCGCTTCCATGTGAGCCGGTAATGCAAGCGTGTTTGTGCTTCGAGCGGGAACTTGTCGAAGCCGCGGGCGCGAAGCCGATTGCGCATACGGCGGTCGTTATCTTCCAGCGCAAGAAGCAGCACGTCGCACTGTTCCACAGGGAACTTATCGAGCGCTGGCTTCCCGGTCAGACACGCGACTGCATAATCAAGACCTAGGAGGCTCTTTCCAATCTTCGGCCGGGTAAAGAGCAGCGTCAGTCCTTCAGGCAGAACGGTGTCGATAATCCATCGCATCGGCGTCTCGGGTTGTTGGAACAGGAATGCCCCGGTCCCGAATTCAGCGAAGCTCACCGCATTCGAGCCCGGATCGTTTTGACCATGCTTGAACACGTTGCGTATCTTCTTGCGTAACCACCACTCGTCAAAGGGCCGTGGTAGATTGCGGCTGTTCCAGCCGTCAGGCTCCAGCATGATCGCGAGAATTTGATCCTCACTCGCGCCCGTGTCTTTGCAGCGAGCCACGAGCTTGTAAGTCTTATCGTCCGAACCGTCGCCTTCTCTCAACGGCGGTTGATGCTCGTCGAGAATGCGGCGCGCATCTTCCTCGGCCAGAGTGGCATCGATGTGTGACGGCGCAGTCTTCAGTACAGGAGCCTCGGATTTCTTTGGCGCCAGTGCGACTAGCCACTCCGGCGCCGGAGCCGGTGCGATTATGTCGCCTTCGACTTCCCAAGCCGCATCGTCCCGAACGCTACCGGCCGCGACGATCAAGCCGCCAGTAGTTCGAACATCGATGCCCGGCGCGATCCCGCCGTGCTCGCGCCCGCCGACGCTGTTGGCTATGTGCTTCGCCCGTTCCGAGTCGAGCCGGAAGACTATGTGCCGGCCGCCAGAGGGCGAGCGTTGCGTGTACGTCGCCGGTAGCACGCCGCCATGCTGCACGACGATCTTCTCCCACGCCGCGATGCCGTCCTTATCGCCCTTCACGTCCAGATCAATGACAAGTAATGCTTGATCGGTGCCGTCGTCGAAGCGCCCGGCATTGATGCCGAGGTTATAGCCTTCGTCGATCCAGCGATTGATCTTCGCAGTCTCGCGAGTGGCCAAGGCTTGCCAGCCTTCGACCGCTGGCGGTTTGCCATTGCTGATGCAGGGGAACAAGTGGAAGCCGACAGCGGCCAAGCTCTCGGCGATCTCCTTACGCTCGGCCGGATCGGGCAGCGTGCTGAATGGGTTCACGACTGCGGCGCCGGTCATGCCACGCACTCCGGCCCGTGTGCAGCCGCGGCGTTCCATCTGGCGATGAAGCCCCGGCTGTCATCATCGGGATTGCGGTGCGCGACGAATGCCTCGCGGCCCCGAGTGATCGCCGCTTCAAGAGCGTCTTCAGGGACGGCAACGCGGAAGATTTTGAGTGCCGCGCGGAACGCTTCGACGAAAGCCGCGAAGTCCCGGAGCCAGGGCTTGCGGGCAAGGTGTTCGAACCAGTCAAGCTCGTCGAGACGGTGCGGTTCGATAAAGCTTGTGTACATCCACGGATGCTCGCCGCGAGGGCGCAGCATCGTGCGATCAACGATCCACGTCGAATTCTCGAACAAGATTTTTGGTGACATAGAAAACTCCGCAGCGCGGCCGAGTACGGTCGCGACTTGAAGTTAGATTTGCGGAGAACCATCTATGATAAGCTGGTTTCATAGGTGGTTCTCCGATATTCGCTCGACTTCTGCTGGATTTGCTTGGCCCTGGGATTAAATTCTCAGGGCCATTTTCTTTACACGTCTCTATATGTGGGAACGGAGCGGCAGAAATTCTACGCGCTTGCCCTGGCCCTCACTTCAGTCGCCATACTCACCCGCAAGGCGTTCCAGTTCCTCACGCTCGTTCGCCTCGACTTCGCGCAGCTTCTTGAGTTGCCGCTTGGTGATGTGACGCTCGATACATTCCTGGACTAGTCGCCGTAACCTGTCTGCCGGGATGGCGTCGAGTTCAACGCTGTCGCCTTCGAAGTCGGCCGAGTGTTTGCTGTTTTTCGTCGGCCGTGTCGGGAGATTCCATTCCTCGATCTGTTCGGGTGTCACGGCCACGCGTTCGAAGTGCACAAGTTCTGGATTCTCGACGTACTGCCGCAAGCCATCTTCAATCTGCCGCGGAATCAGAGTACCAGACGGGTCGTGATCCCCGAATTGATACACGTAAGTCGGGACGCCACTGGCGTTGATGCGCTCGGCCGCGGCGTGCAGGAACGACTTTGACGAGAAGCCGCGCGAGACGAACAACGGAACGCCGTACTCTGCTGTCACTGGCTCGATCACGCCGGCCAGGGCGTCCTTTTCGAGCCAAATCTGGACATTTACATCGGCATCGGCCCAAGGGTCGCGGCGATACCATCCCACACAATCGCGGAGATAATCCGCAAGGCTCGTGTGCATCAGGGGCTCGTGTACCCGCCTCGTGTTATCTACGATCCAGTCGAACGGGATGTCCTCGTCGTCGCGCATCTGGCCGAGCAAGCGCACCACGACGGCATATTCATTATCGGTTTTCTCGATCACCCCGCGTACCACCAGCGCATAGAAGACTTGGCGCACGGTCATTGGGTTGTCCGCGCGAAGGATACCGAGCACGGCGCCACGCAGCGCCTCCTTATCCTCGCCGACGCGGATCGAGTATGTCGGCGCGCGCTTAATCTCTCGTCTTCTGTGCATGTGCTGAACAAGCTGGCGCACCCGGCATTTCTGGTTCTCGTCGTCCGTCTCGATTACGCCGAGGTCAAGGAGACGCGCGACGTAATCGCTTACCGTCAAGTCCCCTTCTTCTTCGGAAATTTTGATGATCGCAGCCCGCAGTTCTACCGGGGCTATCGCCGGCCGCGCCCGCGTCTCAGCGATTGGCAGGCACGGAATTAGGCCTTGCCCATACATCACCTGGAGCAAGTTTCGGATTCGCTCGATTTCGCGCGCCGGCGTCCGCTCTGACGGGTCGATCACGCCGGCCGCGACGGCGTGATCGTAATACCCGCGTGCGCTAAGCTGGCCGTTCGTCTCCTTTGCGGCCAGTGCGATGTCGGCCTTCAGTTCCGGGGAGGCGCGCCCGCCGGGGTTCCGGGGCGTAACCTTCGGGCTGGCGCACGCTTCAAAGGCGAGGTCGCTCATAGCCCCGCCTCACGGCGCGCGTGCCTCAAGCCGAGACGCGAGATAGGCTTGCCACTCGGCCTCGACGATCCGCACGCCCGCCCGCGCCGCGTCGGCCGCGTGCGGATTGAGCTTCACGAGGCGGACGGCGCCCGCATCGATCAGCCGGCGAACAGTCGATATCGAGCAGCCGGCTTGCGCCGCCGCGGTCTTCAAGGTGATTAGAACGATGTTCGGTGTCACTAGAACCTCCTGACTTGGAGGTTCCCCCGCCTGCCCTGGACGATCTGCGCTGCTACTGGCGGAGTGCAGTAGCGGGGCTCCAGGTGCAACACCCTGGCCCTAGGCCAATGGGTAGGCCGGGCGACGTGCCGCGGCCGTGATGCCCTAAATGGTAAGGCCCGGCCGCGTTTCAACCCCCCGGCGAATATCGCGGACACTCAGACGACTGCGCCGAACGCCCGGAGAGACTATTAGCCCAGGTGCTAGCCAGGGTAGCGGCCCGGCGCCTACACGACCTTAAAAACGGCTTATTAGGCGGAAAAATGGGCGTTTTGCGGCGCTAGGACACTCCCCTCCAAGCAGCAGGCGGGGCTACCTGGCCTTCTCGGCATCCACCAAAGATGGGCGGCCTTACGCGCGAGCTACCCGCGGCGCCACTTGGGCGTGCGCCCGAGATAGGTCCTCGCAAAACGCAGCAGTTCGAGATCGCACGCATGGCGGGCGATCTCCTCAAGATCGAGGAAGTAGGCGCGCAGCGCGCGCGGATCGAGGCGAGCAGCGAGCCAATCGGCGAACTGCTCCGGCGTTCTGATCCAGCGCGGCACCGGTTCCGAGGCGGCGCCGAGGGGCTGCGCTGCTTGGAGGATGCGCCAGCGCCGCCGCCCCATCACGCCGGCCGTGGCACCCGTCGCGTCGAGGCGCTCCCAGCCGGGACGGGCGAAGCTCTGCGCCGGAGCCGAAGTCCTTGTCATCGGGCCGTTTCCCACGGAATTATTACCCGATGATAGAAAAGCTGCGCTTTTCCTGCAATCGCTAAATATTGTTAAAAGCAGGACAAATATAGTTAATTCCGCATTTTAACATTACTTCGGCTACTGGGCGGGCACCTGCTGCCATGGCACCGCGCATTGCGGCACGTAGGGGTAGTAGCCCTGCGGGTTGCTGCAGTAGTACCAGACGGATTGCGCCGGCGCCGGTGCCGCGCTCACGACCGGCGGAACGTAGGGATCCGGATAAGGATAGACTGGCGCCGAATAGAAATAGAAATCGGGTCCCACCACCCACCACCAGCCGCTGCGCCCCTCATGTATGCCGTGGAACCACGTGCCCCCGCGCCAACGTCCGAAATCGTGGTCGCCGAAATGGTGAATGTCGCCGTCCCAGTGATGGTCATCGTGATGCGGCTGCGCCAGCGCGGGGCCCGCGCCGAGCGCGACGAAGATCGATGCGGCTGAAACAACGCGCGCGAAAGTGCGCATGGCGGAAGCTCCTTTCGTCCTTTTGAACGCCCCTCGCGGGGCCGCTCACTCGGTAAATGCTACGGCATCGTTTTCGTCGCCATCCCCCAGCGAATAAGGCGATTTGAGGGCTTTCACGGGTGCGCGGGAAGCGACGGGTTTGCGCAAAATGCGATCTGATATTCATAGGTGGTCAGCGAGTTGCGGGTATAGAAATCGGCCGAGGGGTGACGCGGAGATTCTTCCAATGCACATTATCGCAGTCGCATCGCAAAAGGGCGGGTCAGGTAAGACCACGCTCGCCGGCCATCTCGCCGTGGCCGCCGACAAGGCACAGGCGGGGCCGGTCGCGCTTGTCGACACCGATCCTCAAGGCAGCCTCTCGGAATGGTGGAACGCGCGCGAGGCCGAAACGCCACTTTTCGCACGTACCGGCACGGCGCGGCTCGCGGCCGACATCGAGCGCATGCGCGGGCTCGGCATCAAGCTCTTGCTCATCGACACGCCGCCTGCGATCGAGGCGACCATTGTCGAGGTCATCCGCCTCGTCGATCTCGTGCTCATCCCGGCACGTCCCTCGCCGCACGATCTGCGCGCGGCCGGCGCCACGGTCGAGATCGTGCAGCGTCTCGGCAAGCCGCTCGTCTTCGTGCTGAACGGTGCCACGCCCCGCGCGCGCATCACGGCCGAGGCGGCGATGGCCTTGTCGCAGCACGGCACGCTCGCGCCCGTCGTCATCCATCACCGTACCAATTTCGCCGCCAGCATGATCGATGGCCGCACCGTGATGGAAGTCACCGGCGACGAACGCTCCGCCGGCGAGATCATGCAGCTGTGGGAATATATCGGTCGGCGTCTCTCGAACGATTATCGCACCATGCTGCCCACCGACATGGCGCGGCCGCTGCTCCCCTCGCAAGGTGCTGCATGAATCCGTCCGACGTCGCTTCGCTGAGCGACGCGCTGCTCGTCGTGAAGGGCTCGGCCGGCCCGAGCACGCCCAAGCGCAAGACCCGCCGCGGGCCGCTCGAGGATAGCCGCGTGCGCGTCGCGCTTCGCATCGACGAGCCGCGCCACCATCGCCTGCGGCTTGCCGCTGCCCACATGCACAAGAGCGCGCAGTCGGTGCTCCTGGCCGCGCTCGACCATTATCTTGATCGCATCGTTCCAAACGCGCTCGACGAGCCGTGTGCGTGCCTCGATCAACGAGGCAAGCCGCGTTCGAATGTGACGCCGCTGCGCACGCCATGAATGCCACCGCGCGTCCATTGGCCTCGCTCTCGGGCCTCTCGCTGCGCCCTGCGAAGGATGCGCCGAAGAGCCTGAAAGGGGGCGACATCACCGGCCGCATCGCGTCGCCCGTGGTGGCGCCGGAGGAGCCGCTGCCGGTGCGTGCACCTGAGCCTCAATCGGTTTCCGTGCCGCGCGCCGCCGCCAACGAGCCGCCGCCGCGCGCAGAAGAGATCGTTGTCTATTGGGAGCGGCTTCGCCGCGGGCGTCCCGTGCCGCCCATCGCCGAGCTCGATCGCGCGCTCGTCGGCAATGCCTGGCCCGGCAGCCTTATCGTTCTGTTCGAGCGCGATGCGGCGATGCCGCGCATCTCGCGGCTCGGCACCACTGACGGCGCGATCGAGTTCACGCCGATGGTGACCGACTGGATCATGTCGAGCGCGCGCCAGGCGGCGAAGCGCGCGACGAAGCACGACGAGGTGCAAAGCTTTCCGCTCGAAGGCGCGAGCGCCCGCTATCGCCTGTACCTGCTGCCGCTCGCCACCGGAAACGCGACGACCGAGGGCGTGCTCTGCCACCTCTGCCTCGCGTAGAGGCCTACCCGACCCTCTCGTCCTGGACAGGACGAGCGTCCACAAGCGCACTCGTACGGGGCCGCGTGCTCTGCGGCGCGAGCGCCCTTAGCGCCACATAGACGCTGCCGAACAGCACTACCGGAACGAGCAGGCCCGCGACCGTCAAGGACGGCCGCAGCAGCGGCAATATCCAGATCGCGGCCAAGAGCACGAACTCCGCGAAGCCGATCTCGCCAGCGGCGTTCGTGAAGATGAGGATCGCGGCCGCCGACAGCAGCATCATGTCGTAAGCTTCGAGATGGGGTGCCGCGGCGATCATGGCCGCGAGCAGCACGGCGAGCTTCGCCTCGGTGCGGCCTTCGCGCGCATAGGCCCAATAGGTCGCGCCCGCGCCGATCAGGATCGCGCCCGCCTGCAGCGCTTTCGCGACAAGATCCGGCGCGCCGAAGCGCGCAGCCACGACATAGATGCCGTAGCCGCCGAGATAAGTCTCGCGGAACCATTCGGCATAAGAAGGGTCGCGCGCTTCGACGCCGGCTTTGATCCAGAGGAGCCAAGTCTCGGGCCCAAAGGCGAGCGCGCTCAAGAGCACGAGCGCGGCGGCCGAGACGGCACAAGCGGCAAGCGCGCGCCACGCCCGCGCGGCGGCAAGCGCCACCGGCACGAGCAGAAAGAGCTGCGGCTTGTAGCTCAGGAGACCGAGCACCGCGCCTGCCCAGGCCGGCCGCCGCTCGAGCAGGCGAAAGCCACTCACCGTTAGCGCCAAGGAGAGCGCGCCGTTCTGTCCGGTGAGCGCGTTGGTGCAGGCTGGGATGAAGGCGAGCAGCATGAGCCCGCGCCACCAGTCGTATCCGCCGCGCTCGCGCCGCGCCAGCGCTGCCACGGCGGCAAGTGCACTCGCCATATCGAAGCCGACATACGAGACGGCAAAGGGCAACAGGCTCAGCGGCGCGAGCAGCAGCAGGAAGGGCGGCGGATAAAGAAACGGGTGAAGCGTGACAGGCCCGGTGAACCAGGGACCGAGAAGCGCCGCTTCGAAGGCCGTCAGGTGCGTGCCGTCATAGACGAGGTCGGACATGCCGGCGCGGATTGCCGTGCCGGCGGAATAGAACACGATCCAGTCCTGGTAGAGCACGGGGCCAAGCCGATTGATAACGACGCTCGCCGTGCCGAGCCAGCCGAGGATTCCGCCAACGCCGCCGAGGATGATGGCGAGCGGGCCCCAGTTGCGCTTCATGCGCGATCCTGCGTGGCGCTGATCTGTGCTGCGGCCGGCGCGCGGCTGCGCCAGAGGATGACAGCGAGCGTAAGGAGCTCGATGACCGGCGTCGCAAATCCCGCGGGTGTCGTGCGCGGCGGATTGAAGAGCGGCAGGAGAAAGAGCGCGAGCGCGAGCGCGGCGTCGCCGGATCTCAGGCCGTGCTCGAGTGCGTCGCCGAGGAGCAGCACGGCGGCCGCCGCCAGCAGCATCATGTCGTAGCCTTGGAGATGCGGCGCCGCGAGGCACGCCGCCGCGAGCAGCACCGCGAGCTGCAGCTCGCGCCGCAGGGCGCCGCGCCATGCGACGAACACGGCGGCCGCGGCAACAAGCGCCGCCGCGGCTTGTGCCGCCTTGGCTACAGCGTCCGAGGCGCCGAGCAGGACGGCCGACGCAAGCACGTCGTCGCCAAAGAGCACGCTCCATTGCCGCCATTCCGCGCGGAACGAGGCATCAGGCGCGAGGATGTCGCGCGCGAAAGCCTGCCACGGCGCAAATCCGAACGCGGCGATGCTTGCGGCGGCAAGCACCAGCGCGGCGACGCAGGTGGCGGCAAGCGCACGCCAGTTCCGCGCGGCGACGAGCGCCACCGGCACCATGAGGAAGAACTGTGGCTTGTAGGTGAGGGCGCCCAGGAGCGCGCCCGCAAGCATGGGCCGGCTCGCCGCGAGCGACGCGCCGCCGAGAATGAGCGCTGCCGTGAGGCCGGCGTTCTGCCCGGTCACCGCGGTGATCGACGCCGCCGGCGCGAGGAGCAGCGCCGCTGACGCGAGCGCGAGCCTTCGTCCGCGATAGATCGTGCCGAGCGCGGCCACGAGCGCGAGAAAGCTAAGCGCGAGGAAGAGGGCGCAGGCGGCTGCGAACGGCAGCAGCCCGAACGGCAACAGCAGCAGCAGGAAATGAGGCGGGTAGACCCACGGATGGAACGGCAACTCGCCGCGCAAGAAGGGCGCGAAGCGCAGGTTCAGATACTGCGTGAACCGGTCGCCGTCGAAGAGAAGCGGCAGATGGCCTTCGAGCACGGCGCGCGCGGCGCCGTAATAGACCATGAAGTCGGTACCCGGGACGTTGTAGCGCGGGCCGATGACGCCATCATGCCGGAAGGCGAAGGCGAATACCGCCCAGCCATAAAGGCCGAAGGCGAGTGCGACCGACGCAAGCGGCACCAGAAAACGGGATTGCGCCACCGCCCCTCCCGATGAGCGACGGTGGCGATCCTACCATGGGCGCAGAAGGCGCCCCGCGTAAAAGCGTGCTTCGCCTTGCCTCAGTAGGTCGGTGGGCATCTGGCGTCGCGCGGGCCCTCATAGTCTGAGCCGCCCGGCAGGTTCTGATGGAACACGTCGGCGCATTGTTGCGGTGTTGGCGCGACCGAGCTGCCGCTGACAGCGACCGGCGGGCCATCGCAGGTATAGGTCGCGACATTGCCGGTCGGCGTCGTCTGCGAGCCGCGATAGACGGGCCCGGTGCCGTAGCGCTGGCAATAAGCGGCTGCGCTCGCGTTCGCTTGAGTGACGTCGGTACCGACGACTCGATACGACACCGAGGGCGGCGTCGGCGGCGTGGCGCTCACCTGGTTTTGCTCGGCCGTGGGGGTGCACGCGGCGAGAGCGCCGAGCCCGGCCAGGACAAGAAGGGCGGATCGCATGAGGTTACTCCCCGGGGAATCGCTTGCCTCGGCAACACGGAATGCCGCTTTTTTGTTCCGTTCGCGGCGCCTCCCGATCGTGGAAATATCGGGGCAGGAGGGGAGGGGAATCGCGCCTAAGTTGGCGCCGAGGCTGCCGGGCGGAGCATCGCCGTCATAAGCAGCGCGATCGTCGCGAACAGCACGAGCGCGGCCGCGGCAAGCGAGACGTGAATCCCAAGGAACGAGCCGCCGACACCGACGGTCGCGCCGCTGAAAGCCCTGAGGCCGATGGCGCTCATGCCGTAGAGGCCGATGACGCGGCCGCGCACCGCGGACGGCGCATGAATCTGCACCAGCGCCTGCGCCATCGAATTGAACGACAGCTCGAGGAAGCCTGCGGCGAACAATAGGACGAGCGCCAGCGGATAGAACGGCACGACCGCGAACGTGCCGATCACGACGCTCCACAGCAGCGCCAGGACGAACAATGTGCGCGTGTTCGGCTGCAAGCGGCCGGTGCCTTCGAGCACGATGCCGGCGAGGAATGCGCCCGAGGCGTCGGCGCCAAGCAGCATGCTGTAGAGGATGCCGGGATCGCCGTGGCCGAAGTCGCGCGCGAATTCCGGCATCTGCGCCTGATAGGCGTTGCCGACGAGAAGCGAATAGGCGCCGGTCAGGAGTGTCACCGCGGCGATGACGCGGATGCGCGCGACCGTCGCGATCGTTGCGGTGAGATCGGCGAGGCCGCGAATGCGCGCCGCGACGCGCAGCTCCTTGCGGTAGCGCGGGCCATAGGGCGCGGCGACGAGCCACAGCGTCAGCGGCAGATAGATGAGGATGTTGACGAAGATGCCGGGGCCGGGGCCGAACACAAGGAGGAACGCGGCGCCGACCGCGGGCCCGCCCAGGAGCCCCAGATAGCGCGAGGTGGCGGCAAGGCGCACCGCGCTCGGCAGCTGGTCGACCTCGACGATGTCGTGGATCAGCACCTGGCTCGCCGGTCCCCAGAACAGGCTCGCGAGGCCATGCACGATGAGGATGGCGACGGCATGCCACATCCTGAGCCAGCCGGTGAGAAACAGGATGCCCCACGTCGCCGAGCAGCTCATGAATAGCACCATGCCGAGCTGGATGATGCGCCGCGGGTCGTAGCGGTCGGCCAATGCGCCCGACCACACGCCCAGCAGGAGATAAGGAACCCAGTGCGAGATGACCGCGAAGCCCGCCAACGCCGGCGAGTGGAATTTCTGGAACATCACCCAGTAGCTGATGACGTGCTCGACACTGTCGGCGAGCATGGCGAGCGCGGTGCCGACGAAGTAGGCGCGATAGCCTTTGTGGCGCAGCGCGCCAAAGGAATGGCTACGGCCTCGACGGGCTGCCGCGGCGGCAGGTGCCTCATTCAAGACGAGAACTTCCCCACGTATGACGGGCCAGCATAGGCCGCGGCGTATCCGGCGTGTGATGCAGGGATGGCATTGCAGCCCTGCCGCCCGCCGCCGCCGCGATGGCGTCCGGCGCGGCGCTTTCCTATAAGCGCGCGATGGCTGATGTGCCGGTTGGCTCATGCCCGCTCTGCCAGGCGCGCGACGTGCGATTCGCTCTTGCCAAGAACGGCTATGACATTTTTCGTTGCGGGGCCTGCAATTTTCTCTTCGTGGCACCCTATCCCCGCGCCGACGAAGTGCGTCACTACTATAATGCCAACTACCGCGCCGCCTCGGCCGCGTGGTATCCGAAAGCGGGCTCGCGCGCGCGCCGCGCCTTCGTCAAAAGCTTTCGCTTCCTGCGCCACGCGCGCGGCCGCCGCGTGCTCGACATCGGCTGCGGCGGCGGCTTCATGGTGCGGGCGCTCGCCCGCCTCGGCGCCGAGGCGAGCGGGCTCGACATCAATGCTGGCGGCATCGCTTATGCGCGCGCCCATTTTCCGATGTGCAATTTCTATTGCGAAAGTCTCGCCGAGTTCGGCCGGCGCGGGCTTGTCTTCGATCTCGTGCTGACGACGGACCTCCTCGAGCATCTGCCGGGCGTCGACGAGTTCATGACCGCGCTTGTCGCCATCACGAAGCCCGGCAGTCTCGTCTATATCGCAACGCCCGACAGCGGCCATCCGGCCGTGCCGCCCGATCTTGCCGCCTGGGTCGACGTGGCGCCGCCCGAGCATCTGCAATGGTTCGACCGGCGCAATATCGAACTCCTGTTCCAGCGCCACGGCTTCGCGCTCGCACGCGCCGACAAGAAACGTACACCCGCGCATTCGCTCTTCTTCGTCCGGCGCGGAGCGGTCATTGGTTAACTGGTAACGGCTGTTGGTTGAGTGGTGATATTGTAACGGCCCGCCGCCGCGGTAACCTATGGGCGCCTCCACGGAGCAAACGGCCAAGCTCATGCTCTACAGCTCGTCTGGTCTCAGGATTCGCCTTGCCGGCGCAGGCGTCTTCACGTTGCTTGGTGCGCTTGGCGCTCTTTTCCTGCAGACGCTCGGCGTCAACGCGGAATTCCAGGGCTTCGTGCCGTGCGTCGTGCTGTCCTGTCTCATGTTCGGTTTCCTTGCCGGCGCAGTTACTGCGGCCGGAAGCACCGTCGTCCTGTGGTACTATTTCGTGCCGCCGCCCGGGTTTGCGCTGCCGACCTTTCCCGACGTGGCGCACCTCGTCGTTTTTCTTGCCGTCGCGATCTTCGTTTGCAGCGTCGTCGCGGGGCAGCGGCGCATGAATGCGGAGCTCGAGAAGGAGAATTTCGAGCTCGGCTATCGCAATTTCCTGCTGCGCGAGCTGCGCGCCCGGCTGCGCGCGCCGCGCGCCTGAGGCCTCCTACACTCCGCCTCCCCGCGGTGGCATGATGGGCGCCGCGACCCCCAGGAGCGCGCCTCATGTCCCATCCGATCAGCCGCTTTTCCGTTCCGCGCCTTGAGGATCTGCCTGCCGACATTCGCGCGCGCATCGAGGCGGTGCAGGAGAAATCAGGTTTCGTGCCCAATGTCTTCCTCGCGCTCGCGCACCGTCCCGACGAGTTCCGCGCCTTCTTCGCCTACCACGACGCGCTGATGGACAAACCCGGCGGGCTCGGCAAGGACGAGCGCGAGATGATCGTGGTGGCGACCTCGAGCGCGAATTCCTGCCAGTATTGCATCGTCGCGCACGGCGCGATCCTGCGCATCCGCGCCAAGAACCCGCTCATCGCCGACCAGATCGCGGCGAACTATAGGAAGGCCGATCTGACGCCGCGCCAGCGCGCCATGCTCGACTTCGCGCTCAAGGTGGCGCTTGCCGCGCACGAGGTGGGCGAGCGCGATTACGAAGGGCTTGCCGCGCACGGCTTTACATCGGAGGACTGCTGGGACATCGCAGCAATCGCGTCGTTCTTCGCGCTCTCGAACCGTCTCGCCAACGCGATGGCGCTGCGCCCCAACGACGAGTTCTACGCCATGGGCCGGGAGCCGCGGCGGAACTAGCCACCCCCTATTTGAACTTGGCCGGCACCGAAAACGGTTTGGTGGCGTCCACCACAAACATGATGAGGGCGGTCAGATCGGTTGTGCCGGCGTTGAAGACCTCCATCGTCATACCGGCTGCATGGCCGTTCATGACGTGGCCGGCCTCGACGTAGCTGGTGCCCTGCGGCGTCCGCTGGCCCAATTTCCCGGTGAGGACATAGAAGGCCTCGGACCCAAAATGCGAATGGACGGGCGTCTCGGCCCCCGGCGGCCCGCTGCCGTAGTTGACGCGGAGGAGGTACTCGGGTGCTGATATGGGCGGTACAGGTCCGATTTCGGCGACCTTCGTTCCGCCGGGCGTCGCCGCGCCTTTCGGCCCGAGCGTGAACAGCCATGCTTTGCCCGCGACTTCCGCCGTCAGCGACGGCGATCCGTCGTAGCTCACAGTATTCGGGTTCCAATGGTAACCGCCGGCGGCGGCCTTCGCCTGATCCAGAGTGGGGAAATTCTCGACCCGCCAGTAAAGTGGGCCGTTCGGAAGTTGCGTGACCTTCATTTCGGCAATCGGCTTGACGACATATTGGACGTCGGCCGCCCAAGCCGATGGCGATCGCAGCAGCCCCGCAAGACAGATAACGAAGATCGCAACCCGGGCAGCATTTCGGAGCAGAGTCATGTCCGCCTCCTGGCGCCGTTCAGCTGTCCTCTATGTCAGAGTTGGGCGCGCACGTCTTTCAGGATCCCTCAATTTTTGCTTAGGGTTCTCTCCATTTTCCCTGTGCGGTACCTGTGCTAGGTTCGCCGTGGGGCTCGCGTGACGAGCGGAATGAGCTGTTGCGCTATCTGTTTGAGAATTGTGCACTCGACACGGATCGCCGTGAGTTAAGGCGGGGAACGAACCTTGTCGCTGTCGAGCCCCAGGTCTTCGACATTCTTGTTTACCTGATCCAGCACCGCGACCGCGTGGTCAGTAAGGACGATCTGCTGGCGTCGGTCTGGCATAAGCGTGCCATTTCCGAATCGGCATTGTTCAATCGTATCAATGCGGCTCGGAGCGCATTGGGCGATACCGGCGAACGGCAAAATCTGATCAGGACGCTGCCGCGCAAGGGTCTGCGCTTTGTCGGCCTCGTCCGCGAGGAGGTGTGTGCTCTCGCCGAGGCTGGTCCGCACAAGCCTCCGTCGGGGATGACCTACAAGCCATCGATCGCGGTATTGCCTTTCCTCAACCTTAGCGGCGATCCGGAACAGGAATACTTCATCGATGGGATCGTCGAGGACATCATCACGGCTTTGTCGCGCAACCGTGCTTTTTTCGTCATCGCCCGCAACTCGTCGTTCACGTACAAGGGAAAGCCGGTCGACACCAGTCAGGTCGCTCGCGAGCTGGGCGTGCGTTATGTCTTGGAAGGCAGCGTGCGCAGGTCGGGCAACCGCGTGCGCGTCACCGGACAGCTCATCGAAGCCGAGTCGGGTCGCCATCTGTGGGCGGATCGGTTTGACGGCGACTTGGTCGACATCTTCGATCTTCAAGATCAGCTCGTTACGAGCGTCGTCGGTGCGATCGCGCCGCAACTTGAGAAAGCGGAGATCGACCGTGCCAAGCTGGACCTGACCGGCGATCTGGCCGCATACGATTTCTACCTGCGAGGTCTCGCCAGCTGGAATCGATGGACCGGAAAAGACAATGCCAAAGCGCTGCAGTCGTTCAACGCGGCAATAGCAAAAGACCGCGACTTTTCGACCCCCTACGGGCTGGCCGCCTCGTGCCACCATTTTGCGAAGGCGAATGGCTGGGCCGCGAGCTTTGATGAAGAGGAAATCTCTCGCCTGGTAGAGCGCGCCGCCGATATCGGAACGGATGATGCGGTCGCGCTGTGCTGGGCAGGACACGTGCACGCATATTTCTTTCGCGAGCTTGACCGTGCCTTGCTGCTCATCGATCGGGCCCTTGAGCTCGACGCGAACCTCGCGGTCGCCTGGCAGCGCAGCGGCTGGGTGCGCGGCTACGCCGGCGATTCCGATGGAGCGATTGAAAGCCTCGACAAGGCGATGCGCCTCAATCCGCTCGACCCTCGCGTTTTCCTTACACAAAGTGCAATGGCTTTCGCGCATTTCATTGCCGGGCGCGATGAGGAAGCCGCGCGGTGGGCCGCAGTGGCGCTGCGGGTCAAGCCAAACTGGCTGCCGGCTCTGCGCATGGCGATTGCAGCCAACGCCATGCGCGGCCAGGCGGAACCGGCGAAGCGGGCGCTGAACGCATATCTGCGAATCGATCCGAAAGTCACCGTCCGCAAGCTATGCGGGTATTATCCGTTCCGCCGCGAGGCCGATCGAGAGAGACTGGTCGCCGCCATGCGCAAGGCAGACGTCCCCCAATGATGGTACGCGGGTGCGGGGGCGTCCGCGGAACAAGCCGGCCTGTGGCGCCGTTGTCGGGGAATGGTGTCACGACAAGGACTTCAGCCCATGCTTCGAGCGTCGATCGCGATTGCCCTCGTACTCGCATTGGCCGCATGCCACGTCGGCTTCGGCGTCGGCTGATCGCGCCCTCGCGCGGCCTTAGGGTCCCTCTTTCGGCAGGATCGCCGCCCATTTGGCGCGGATGCGGTCGTCGAGCGCTCGGCTCGAGCGGGCGATCTGCGGGAAAGTGTCGCGGCGCGCCCACGGCTTGCACGCGTCGATGACGACGCGCGCGTTGCGGCGGTCGGTGTCGGGGTCGTAGCACATCGGGTCGAGGTGCGAGCTCCAGCCGCCGCGCAGGAGCTCCATGCCTTCGCGCGGGTCAAAGCGCGTGCACATGGCCCAGATCACGTCGTTGATGTTGGTCGGATCGATGTCCTCGTCGACCACGACGACCCAGCGATTGGTATAAGCGCCGCCGTGGCATTGCGAGGCGATGAGCCCCGCCTGCTTCGAATGCCCGCCATACATCTGCTGGATCGCGATCGTGAGCCACATGCGGCTGCCGCCCGCCTCGTGCGCCCACACGCCCTTGATGCCGGGCACGCCCGCGGCCTCGAGCTGACTCCACACGGCGCCGCAGCGATAGGTGCCGAGATAGAACGTGTTGTCGTTGGGCGGCACGGCCGGGATCGCACCGAGGAGCACGGGATCATTCCGGTGCATGAGCGTCTCGATGCGGATCGCCGGCTGCGGGCGCCTGCCGCCGGCGTAGTAGCCGGTCCACTCGCCGAGCGGGCCTTCCTCGACCTTGTCGCCGGGATGGATCAGGCCCTCGAACGCGATCTCGGCATTGGCCGGGACCGGCAGCCCCGTCTTCGGCATGGCGATCGTTTCGACCGGCTCGCCGAGGAGACCGCCGATCGCGTCGTACTCGTCCCTGCCATAGGGGATCTCGAGCCCGCCGATCATCAGGAGCGCCGGGTGCATGCCGACGACGACCGCGACGGGGCAGGGCGCGCCGCGCGCGTGATATTTCTCCATGATGATGAGGCCGTGCTTGCCGGGCGACATCATGATCGAGGCGAGCCGGGCTTCGTGCGATTGGATGCGGTATGTGCCGCAATTGACCCAGCCCGTGTCCGGGTCGCGCATCACCACCATGCAGCCGGTACCGATATAGGGCCCGCCATCGTGCTCATGCCATTTCGGCGTCGGGATTTTTGTGATGTCGACCTCGGCGCCCGCGCGCACGGTTTCGAGCAGCGGCCCGCCATTGACGGCGACGGGCTTGAAAGATGGTGCCTCGCGCATGTAGTGGCGCCACCACTGCACCAGCTCCATCTCCGAGCCTTGCGGCGGCAAGCCGAGCGCGATGTTGATGCGCGGCACTGACGTCAGAATGTTCGCAAGGACGCGAAATCCCTTGGGGAAGCCCGGCACCTCGTCGAACATGACGGCAGGATTGCCCATGCGGCGCTGAAAGAGATCGACGATGCCGCCGATCTCCTCCTTGGGCTCGGCGCCGGTGATGGTCGTAAGCTCGCCCGCCGCCGCGACGCGCTCGAGCCAGGTCCTCAGATCCTTGTTCGCCAAAGACGCGTCTCCTGCTGCTCAGCCCGCTCTCAGCCGGCGCGCGGCGAGCTTCACCGCGGCGATGATCTCGGGATAGGCCGAGCAGCGGCAGAGATTGCCGGAAAGATAGTGCCGTATGTCGTCATCGCTCGGGTCGGGATTACGCTCGATGAGTTGCTTCGCCATCAGCACGAAGCCCGGCGTACAGAAGCCGCATTGAAAGGCGCCGGCCTCGATGAAGGCGTCCTGCACCGGATCGAGCTTATCCCCGGTCGCGAGCCCCTCGACCGTCTCGATCTTGGCGCCATCGGCAAACGCCGCGAGGTAAAGACAGCTCGAGACCGCGCGCCCATCGACGAGGACCGTGCAACACCCGCACAGGCCCTGGCCGCAGCTTTCGCGCGCGCCGAAGAGGCTGAACGTATCGCGCAGCACCTCGACGAGGCTGTGGTGCGGCTCGACCTCGGCGGAAACAGACGCGCCGTTGAGGGTAAAGCGGATGGTGCGGCGCATCTCGCTCATGTCATGCCTCCGGCAGCGCTTCGCCCGCGGCGGCCGCGAGCCCGCGGAAGACCGTCTCGGCCGTGAGCGGCAACTCGGTCATGTTGATCCCGACCGCGTCCTCGATCGCGTTGCCGACCGCGGGCGAGACCGTGAGCGTGCTGCATTCGCCCGCGCCCTTGGCGCCAAATGGCCCGTCGTGCTGTGCCGCCTCGACTGTCTCGTTGAGGAAATCGAGCGGCAGGTCGAGCATGTTCGGAATCTTGTAGTCGGCGAGCGAGCCGTTGGTGAGCTGGCCGTCGCGGAACAGCATCGTCTCGGAGAGCGTGAAGCCCAGCTGCATGATGGCGGCGCCCGAAAGCTGCGTGCGCACGATCCCCGGATTGAGCGGCCGCCCCACATCGGCGACGTTGATGAGGCGCGTCACGCGGAACTGCCCGGTCTCGGTGTCGACCTCGACCTCGGCGCCGCTGCCGGCGACGCCCCAGAACGGCGTCACCATTGGCGACTGACCAGCCGAGTCAGGCGACACGTAGTTCGGAATGAAGCTGCCGATGCCGACGATGTTGCCGGCCTGCATCCCGTATTTGCGGCGGAACAGTTCCGCGATTGGCAGGTTGCTGCCGGGCGGCACGCCAAGCTCGGCGGCGAGCGCCGCTATCTTGCTCTTCGCGTCTTCGGCGGCGAGCCGCACGGCGTTTCCCATGTGGTAGGTCGAGCGCATGCCGAGCGTGCCCATGTCGTAAGGCGTCACGTCCGTATCGGAATGGACGACGCGGACCTCCTCCGCGGCGATGTTGAGAACCTCGCCGGCGATCTGCGCCATCACCGTGTCCGAGCCTTGGCCCATATCGACGGTGCCGATATAAAGGCCGCAGCTTCCGTCGCCGTAGAGGTTGCAGATCGCGACCGACGTCGTGGGCGAGGTGATGCCCTTGAAGCCGAGGGCGATGCCCCGCCCGCGCCGCATGCGGCCGGTGCCGCGCTCGAACGGCTGCCGCCATGCCATGCGCTCGGCGAGTCGGTCGAGCACCGGCTCGAGCGCGGCGTCGCGCACGATCGTGCCGCTCGCCTGCGGGCGCCCGTTGCGCAGGAGGTTGCGGCGGCGGAACTCGATCGGGTCGAGCCGGAGAGCGCGCGCGATCAGGTCGGTATGGCGCTCGTGCGCCCAGCAGGTCTGCGGCACGCCGAAGCCGCGAAGCGCGCCGGCCGGCGGACGGTTGGTATAGGCGGCGTAGCTGTCGATCGCGACATGCTCGATGTCATAAGGGCCGGCCGAAGTGAAGCCCGCCTTCTGCGTCACGCGCGGCCCGATATCCGCATAGGCGCCGCCGTTCCACCAGATCTCGCAACGCCGCGCGGTGACGCGGCCCTCTTTCGTGACGGCGCTCTTCAAGACCACGGTGGCGGGGTGCCGCGTCACCATGAAGAACTGCTCCTCCATGGTGAGCGCGATCTTGACCGGCCGCCGTACGATGAGCGCGAGCGCGGTCACCAGCGCTTCGAGCTTGATGTAGAGCTTGCCGCCGAAGCCGCCGCCCAGATACGGAACCTTAACGCGCACCCGGTTCTCCGGCCAGCCGAGGATGCGCGCGATCTCGATGCGAACGAACGAGGGGTTCTGCGTCGCGCTGTAAAGCGTGATGCGGCGGTCGCCCGGCTCGGCCGCCGTCACGAACGGCTCCAAGGGCGTGTGCATCACCTGCTGCGTGCGGAACGTGTGCTCGAAGACGCGGTCGGCCGTGGCGAACGCCTTGTCCGGATCGCCGCGGCGCAGGTGATAGTCGAGCGCGATGTTGGTGCCTTGGCGGCCGTGAAGATGCTTCAGGTCGGGGAAGGTCGCCGCGGGCTTCAGCTCGTCATGCACGATGGCCCGCGAGTTCTGCGCCTCGCGCTCGTCGAAGACGGCCGGCAGCTCCTCGTATTCTGCGACGATGAGCCCTGCCGCGTGCTCGGCCACGTGCGCATCCTCGGCAAGTACGACAGCGACCGGCTCCCCGGCGAAACGCACCTTGCCATCGGCGAGGATCGGCTGATCGTGGAAGGCGGGGCCGTAATAGGGATTGGGGATGATGCTCCGCACATCATCGATCGTGACGACGCGGTGGACTCCTTCGACCGCGGCCGCCGCCCTCACGTCGAGGCGCTTGATCCGTCCGTGCGGGATGGTGCTGCGGAAGATCTTGCCGTGCAGCATGCCCGGCAGCCGCAGATTGTGCGTGTATTCGGCGCGCCCCGTGACCTTGGCGCGCGCCTCGAGCCGCGGCACCGCGCGTCCGACCTGGCCTCCGGGCATCGGCATGTCGTCCATCACGCCGGCTCCGCCGCAGCGGCGGCCTTGACCGCGCGCGCGAGATAGACGCGGAGAAGCTGCCGCTTGTAGGGCGCGGAGCCGTGCTGGTCGCCCTCGATCTCGGCCTCGGCGACCGCCGCCTCGCCCGCGCGCTTCAGCGCCGCATCGTCGATGCGCGCGCCCTTGAGGACGGCTTCGGCGTTGGCAAGCCGCGTCGGCGTTGCCGTCGCGCCGCAGATGACGAGGCGCGGGTCGGCGATCGCGCCGTCCGTCAGGGCGAACGAGACGGCGACACCGACCGAGGGCCAATCGTGCGCCGAGCGCGCGAGACATTTGAGGTAAGCTGCGCGCCGCGCACCCTGCGGCGGCACGATCAGCTCGGCAATGAGCTCGTCATGGCGGAGGGTCGTCTCGTAATAGCCCGCAAACAGCTCCTCGACCGGGATCGTGCGCTCTCCCTTCGCGCCGGCGATGGCGATGCGCGCGCCGAGCGCCACCCACACCGGCGGCAGGTCGAGATGCGGATCGGCGTGGGCAAGGTTGCCGCCGACCGTCGCGACGTTGCGGACGCGCACGTTTGCGACCTCGCGCATCATGCGAGTCATCACGGGCGCGTGGCGGCGGAGCTCGGGCGACCCTTCGAGGTCGGCGAACGTCGTCATCGCGCCGATGTGGAGCGAGCCATCACCGGCGGCCGTGATGGCGCGGTAGCGCGGCTCGATCTTGCGCAGGCTCACGAGGCGGATCGGCTTGAAGAACCCGGCCTTCATCATGAGCATGAGCGCCGTGCCGCCGGCGATCGGACGGATTGCGGGATCGTCGCGGTCGAGGAGCGCGATCGATTCACGCAAGCTTCGCGGTTCGGCAAGCTCAAAGGGAATCATTGTCGAAGGCCCGAGTTTCGTGCGGCGGCGAGTATATCGGTGCCGCGGTGCGAGGCAAAGGCGGCTGCTCCAGCGGGGCGGGGGCGAAGTAGGCAATGGCAAGCCGCGCGCCGAAACCCCATACTCGCGCGGGAACGAAGACGATGGCAGCCCTTATAGGATCGCGCGTCCTGCGCAGCGAAGATCCGCGCCTTTTGCGCGGCGGCGGGCGCTATCTCGACGACATTGAGCTTCCTGGTGCGCTGCACTGCGCCTTCGTGCGGAGCGCCAGCGCGCACGCGCTGATCCGCGGCATCGACGTCGGCGCCGCACGCGCGCTTCCTGGCGTCCATGCCGTGCTGACGCTCAACGATCTGCGCGCCGTGCTGACGGACGCGCGCCTGCCGCGCGGCGCCCGCGCGACGCGCCAGCCCGAAGGCAGCACGCCCTTTATCCTCGCGGGCGAGGAGGTCGCTTTCGTCGGCGAGCCCATCGCCATCGTCGTCGCCGAGAGCCGCTACATCGCGGAGGATGCAGCGGCGCTCGTCGCAGTCGAGTACGAGGAGCTGCCCGCGCTTGCCGATGCCCGGCAAGCCGTCGCATCCGGGGCGCCCAAGGTGCGCACAGAGATGCCGAACGTGCTCGCGAGCTTTCGCGTCGGCTATGGCGACGTCGAGGCGGCCTTCAAGGGCGCCGCGCGCCAATTCCGCCAGGAGCTGTTGCAGCATCGCGGCTCCGGCCATCCGCTCGAAGGGCGCGGCGTCGCCGTCGAGTATCGCGCGGGCGAGGATGCGCTCATCGTATGGGCTTCGACCCAGATGCCGAACGATCTCTACCACGCGCTCGCGACTTTGCTCGATCTCGACGAGACGCGCCTGCGCGTCCGCACGCCCGATGTCGGCGGCGGCTTCGGCCCGAAATACTGCGTCTATCCCGAAGATGTCGCGGTCGTAGCGGCGGCGAAGCTTCTCGGCCGCTCGCTGCGCTGGTCCGAAGACCGGCGCGAGCATTTTCTCGGCGCGATCCAGGAGCGGGACCAGTTCTGGACGCTCGAGATCGCGGTCGATGCCGAGGCGCGAATTCTAGGCATCCGCGGCTCGATGCTGCACGACCAAGGCGCCTATGCGCTGAAGGACGTGAACCTGTCCTACAATTCCGCGACTTCCGTCACCGGGCCTTATGTCGTGCCGGCCTATGCGATCGAGGTCGTGATCGCGACCACGAACAAGGCGCCCGCCTCTTCGGTCCGCGGCGCCGGTCATCCGCAATCGTGCTTCGCGATGGAGCGGATGATGGATCTCGTCGCGCGCGAGATGGGGTTGGACCGCGCCGAGGTGCGCCGCCGCAATCTCATCCCGGCCGAGCGCATGCCCTATGAGCTGCCGCTGAAGGCGCGCTCGGGTGCGCCCATCCGCTACGACAGCGGCGATTACGGCGCGTGCCAGGCGGAGGTGCTTGCCGCTGCCGGCTGGGACGATTTTCCGCGCCGTCAGAAAGAGGCGCTGGCCGAGGGTCGCTATATCGGCGCGGGCCTCGCCCACACGGTGAAGGGCACGGGGCGCGGGCCGTTCGAGACGGGCGCCGTTCGCATCGCGCCATCGGGCCGCGTCACGATCGCGACCGGTGCCGCCATGATGGGGCAGGGGCTCGCGACCTCCTTGCAGCAGATCTGCGCCGGCGAGCTCGGCATCGATGCGGCGGACGTGACCGTGATTTCCGGCGACACGGGCGTAGCGCCCATGGGGCTCGGCGGCTTCGCGAGCCGTCAGCTCGTCACCGCGGGCTCGACCGTACTGCTCGCATCGCGCGCGGTCGCGGCCAAAGCGAAGAAGCTCGCAAGCCATCTCCTCGAAGCAGCGGAAGAGGATTTGGAGCTCGCCGACGGCAGCGTTCGCGTCGTCGGCGTGCGCCAGCGCGCGATCGCGCTTGGCGATCTCGCCGGCATCCTGAAGGGCGCGCCCGGCTATTCCTTTCCGCCCGGCCTCACGCCGGGCCTCGACGACAACACCAATTTCATGAGCGACGGGCTCGCTTATGCCAATGGCTGCCATGTCGCCGAGGTCGAGGTCGATGCCGAGACCGGCGGCGTCCGCATCCTGCGCTATTTCGCGATCCAGGATTCCGGCCGCCTCATCAATCCGATGATCGTTGACGGCCAGGCGCATGGCGGCATCGCGCACGGCATCGGCAACGCGCTCTTCGAGTGGATGGGCTATGACGAGAGCGCGCAGCCCGTAACCATGAGCTTCGCCGACTATCTTCTGCCGAGTGCCACTGAGCTGCCGATGTTCCGCACGCTCTACAAGGAATCGCTGTCGCCGATGAATCCCTTGGGCGCCAAGGGCGCGGGCGAGGTCGGCACGACGCCGGCGGCGGCGGCGATCCTGTCGGCGGTCGAGGACGCGCTCCAACCCTTCGGCGTGCGCATCTCCGGATTGCCGCTCCGGCCGTCCGATCTCGTGGCGCTCATCGCCAAGGGCAAGGCGTCATTGCGAGAAGCGTGAGCGACGAAGCAATCTCCGGGGGATTGCTTCGGCTCGCGCTCGCAATGACAATGTTAGGAAAGCAGGGAGCACGGGGATTTGGCACAGCAGGATCTGAGGACATGGCTTGCCGCGCTCGAAAGGGCCGGCGAATTGCAATCCGTAAGCGGCGCCGAGCGCGAGAACGAGATCGGCGGCATCGTCGATCTCTATCAGCGCAAGTCCGGCCGCAAGGCGGTGCTGTTCGACGACATCCCGGGCTATCCCAAGGGCTATCGCGTCGTCGCCAACATTCTCACTTCGGCGCGGCGGATCGCGCTGACGCTGGGCCTGCCGGCGGACACGAGCGAGATCGAGCTGGTGCGATTCTGGCGCGATTATATGAAGTCGGCGAAGACGATCCCGCCGATCGCCGTCAACACCGGCACGCTGCTCGAGAACTCATATTTCGATGACGATATCGACCTGCTGAAGATTCCGGCACCGCGTTGGCACGAGCATGACGGCGGCCACTATATCGGCACCGGCTGCATGGTCGTGATGAAGGACCCGGACTCGGGCTGGATCAATTACGGCGCCTATCGCGTCCAAGTGCATGGGCGCAATCTCGCCTCGGTGATGACGTCGAAGGGCAAGCACGGCAACCTCATCATGCGCCGCTATCACGAGCGCGGCGAGCCGTGCCCGGTCGCCGTCGTCGTTGGCATGCATCCTGCGCTTTTCATGGTGGCGGGGCTCGAGATTCCTTACGGCAAGAACGAATACGACGCCGCGGGCGGCTTGATCGGCGAGCCCGTCCGCGTCATCGCCGGCCCCCGCACCGGCCTGCCGATCCCGGCCGAGGCCGAAATCGCGTTCGAGGGCACGGTCGCGCCCGGCGACCTCGTCGACGAAGGGCCGCTCGGCGAATGGACCGGCTATTACGCCGGCGGCAAGAAGCGCGAGCCCGCGATCCGCGTCTCGTCCTTCATGCACCGGAAGGATCCGATCCTCCTCGGCGCGGTTCCGGCCGTGCCGCCCAACGACGACACCTTTTATCGCGGGACGTATCGCGCCGGCGCCGTGTGGCACCAGCTCGAGGCCGCGGGCGTGCCGGAGGTGAAGGGCGTGTGGTCGCACGAGGCGGGCGGCAGCCGCATGTGGCTCACCGTCGCGATCAAGCAGATGTATGGCGGACATTCGAAGCAGGCCGGCCTCATCGCCTCGCAATGTCATGCCGGCGCCTATGCCAACCGTTGGGTCGTCGTCGTTGACGACGACATCAATCCCGCCGACATGAACGAGGTGATTTGGGCCATGTGCACGCGCTTCGAGCCGCGCGAGGGGATGGAGGTGCTGCGCGGCTGCTGGAGCACGGCGCTCGACCCGATGGCTTACGATCCCGCTGATCCCCGCAACGCGCGCGTCGTCATCGACGCGTGCAAGCCGTTCCGGCGCAAGGACGACTTTCCGCTCGTTGCGCGCTCGTCGAAGGTGCTCGACGATCGCATCCGCGCCAAATGGGGCTCGGTCCTGCCGAAGGATTAGGCGACATCGGCTCGAGTGGATCGGCTTTTCGTTTCGTCATGCCCGGCCTCGTGCCGGGCATCCACGTGTTTGCCACGACGTGAAAGAACCCGTGGATGGCCGGGACAAGCCCGGCCATGACGCCTCAACCAGCACGGTCCGCGGTGATACCGTTTCGGCCTAGGCGAAGCGCGGCAGGAGCGGCGCCGCGTTGGCGTCGATCGCGGCAAGCTCCTGGGCGCTGAAGATGCCGGCGGCCTTGAGGCCCGTGACGCATTCCTCCGAGCCACGCCACGGATAGTCCGTGCCGTAGCAGATGCGCGCGAGCGGGATGATCTGCTTCAGCGCGCCCAAGGGCGAGCCGTGCAGGATCTGCGCGGTGTCGTAATAGAATTTCGACGCCTCGGCGAGGAAGCCTTGCGGCATTAGGGGTGCAAAACGCGGCATCTTCTCCATGCGGATGAAGCGCTCGACCAGGAACGGCATGGTGCCGCCGCCATGCGACCAGATCACGCGGATGTGCGGGCAGCGCGCGGCCGTGCCGCTGAAGAGATAGTTGGTGAGCGCGCGCGTCGTGTCGGTGCCGAACTCGATGACGCTGTCGCGGATGTCGAGCTCGGCCAACGTATTGGCGCAGCAATTCGGCGCGTGCGGATGGGTGTAGATGACGGCGCGGCGCCGCTCGAGCTCGTCGAATATGGGCGCGAACACCTTGTCGCCGAGCCAGTTGTCGCCGTAGCTCGTCATCATGTGGACGCCGTCGGCCTTCAGCGTGTCGAAGGCGCGCGCGATCTCCGCAAGCGTCGCGTCGATGTCGGGGAGCGGCAGCGCCGCGAACATGCCGAAGCGTCCCTTATAGTCGGCCGCAAGCCTTGCCATGTAGTCGTTGTTCTCGCGGCAATATGCTGTCAGCGCTTCGCTTTTGAGGCTGCCGGGGATGGTCGGTGAGTTGACGGCAAGACTGACGCCGCCCTTGTCCATGTCGGCGATCGCGTCGTTCTCGTTCATGATCGAGGCGAGGTGCGGCGTCAAAACGCCCATGTCGCGCATCGAGGGCACGAATTTCGGCGCGACCAGGTGATGATGGACGTCGATGCGCTGTGCCATGGCGATCCCCTCAAATGCGAGCGGAGGCCATCATGGCACTGCTCGTGGATGCGGGATACCCGGAAGCGCGAGGGCTCGCTCAGTGTTGCGGCGGGGTCGAGCTGCCGACCGCCTCGACGTCGACGCCTTCCTGGCTCAGCCGCACCGGGAGCCTCCCGTCGTTCGTGACGACGGTGACCGGCCCCCATGATTTTGGCGGCTGCTCGATTACGAGATGCACCGGCTTCGCCTCGGTTGGGAAATAGCCCCAAGCGGGCCACCCCGGGCCGGCCGAGGAAGCCGCAGGCTGCGGGGCCGAGATGCCCGTGGTGCAGGCAGCCACAAAGAGGGCGACGCCGAGCGTCGTGATGAGCCTTTGGTTCCGCATGTGCGGCCAACGCCGCAGGCAGGCCCGGGTTCACGGCCGCGTAGACCCGAACCGATAGGTTGCGGCGGCCGCCGAAACGAACTCCGACAGGCGACCCGCGGTCGTGCCGGGAACCTAAATTCTTTCGGAACGGTTTTGCCCGGAAAGGAGAGTTGAACCGGAGGACCATGCCCATGACCGTCAGACCGGCCGGAGCAATACTCGCTTCTGCTCTTTGGGCGCTCAGTCTTTGCGCCTGCACGAGCAGCGGGCGCTTGAACGAATCCAGCGGAACGTCGGTGCAGCTCTCGCACGACAATTACGAGGTGCTCAAGGCCGGCGCCACGGGCAGCAGCAGCGGGTTCTGGTTCCTGTTCATTCCCATCGCCAGCCCCAACTATGCCGCCGCCAAAGCCGATCTCTACCGGTCCGTAAATGAGCCCTTGAACGGCAAGCCGATCGCGCTCGCCAACGAGACCGACGACCATTCATTCTTCACGCTGCTTCTCTTTTCCATCCCGACAATCAAGGTGACTGCCGACGTGGTTGAATTCACCGATCAACCCGCCTTGGTTCCGGGGCCGGCGACCAGTGAGGGTGGATCCGCGAATACGGAGATACCCCGTCGATGACCGTGCGATTAGAGGCTCGCGCCGGGTCATCGTTACCACTCGGTTCACGATCGCTTAATCCTGCTCAACCATAGTGTCGGTCGCGCCTGACACTCCTCGGGATGGTAAACTGTGCCCGGTAGAGACTCCTATCTGCGACCGATGCTGGAGGCCGGATCCTCCCGTGTTTTCAACTGCATCGAACGACATCGCAAGCTCCGCGCCGAGGGCGTGGTCGATGTGTCGTTCTTCAAGCACGAGCCGCTGCATAATCTCGTCATCATCAAGGAGGCCCACCCCGATAGCCGGGGCCTTGGGCGCGGCCGCGACCTGCAGACGAAATTGTACCTGCCTTACAATCAGGAAGACGTCTATGAAGGCGGCCGCTCGGTTTTCCTGCACGATCCGAAGCTGCTCACGGTCCTGAACGAACTCGTAGGGCTGCAGGGGCGGAAGCTCACCAAGGAGGAGATCCGCGGCGACCTGAAGATGCTTCAAGTGTTCGAAAGCCTGCCGTCGCTCGACGCTTTTCTCCTGCGCGACGCCTTGGAGCTCGAAGGCTTCAATCCCAATCCGCTCTACCTCGAGGTGTCGGACGCCGAGCGCGAGGCGATCTACATCTATATCCGCCAGAAGTTCGAGCCACTGGTCCGTGCGGCGCTTGGATCCGGCTCGTTTCAGTCGAGCAAGGTCGCCTACCTCGTCGACAAGATGTGGGAAGCGAGGGATCTTGATGCGCTCGACCCGCTCATCGAGGCGTGCCGCTTCCCCAAGGACGAGGCGCTTGCGATTTTCACCGGCTGGAAGGGCATCAATTTCTACACCTATGAATACGACCGCATCAAAGAGCGGATCGACGGCATGGCGGAGTGGCTCAGCCGGATCAAGCTTCCGCGCCTGGTCAGCCTGACGATGGACACCGATCACGTCGCCTTTCTAAAGGAGAACGCGATCGACCGGCTCAAGCGTCATGTGGCGGCGGTCGACGATATCGTTCGCGAGTACGAGAAACTTTACGAGCGCTTTGCCGTCAATCGCGAGGCGGTGACCGACTTCATCGATTTCCTGCATCGGTCGCGCGAGGTCTATTGGCGGCTCGGCGAAGCGTTGAGCGCGCTCAACCATGCGACCCATTGCTGGGATTTGAGCACCGGCAACTTCATCGGGCGGCGCCTGCCGTTCGAACAGCTCGAACACGTGCTCGATTGTCTGTTGCGCATCCTCGCCGACGAGCGGCGCGGCAATCACGCCGGTTCCGCGAAGGTCGCCGCCGTCTAAGCGTCAGGCAGCGAACCCGGTTGGGGCGAGCGTCGGCCGCCCGAACAGATAACCCTGTCCGAAGTCCACTCCGAGCTCGCGGAGCGTTCGCGCCTGCTCCTCGTGTTCGATCTTCTCGGCGATGGCGGCCACCTCGAGCTCTTTGCACATCGAGGCCATCGCGACCAGGATCGCCCGATCCTTGCGGCTCATCGCCATGCGATCGACATAGGCGCCGTCGATCTTGACGAAATCGACGGGAAGGGCCTGAAGATAAGGGAAGGATGACGAGCCGGCACCGAAATCGTCGAGACAGATGCCGTGCCCGGCCTCGCGCAGCTCCGTCAGAATCCGGCCTGCCCGCGCCAGGTCCTTGATCGCTGCGGATTCCGTGACCTCGAAGAGCAGGCGCTCGCGCAGCGCCGGATGCTGGCCGCAGAGGCCAATGAGCGACTGGACGAACATATCGCTTCCGAGCGACCGGGCAGAGATGTTGATGGCGAACGAGGCCTTGTTGCGCAACGACGCAAGGATCGAAATTCCACGCTGGCAAATGAAGAGATCGATGTCCTCGATCAGTCCGATCTGCTCGGCGAAATTGATGAGTTCGTAAGGCGAGGCACCGGCCTCGAAGCGCGCCAGCATCTCGTAATGGTGAATGGCGCGACCCTCGAGCGCGACGATCGGCTGGAAGGCGACGTCGATCTTCTTCGCGAGGACGACGCTCTTGATCTGCGAGATGCGCGAGACGGCGTCAGCGACCTGCGCGCGAAATCCATCGACGAGCGTCGGAAGCGAGAATTCGCCCGAGTCCGACACGAACCGGCCGAGCGTGTAAGCAAGCGCTCTGGCGACATCGGCGGAGGTCAGCGTGCCGGTGTCGAGCTGCACGTCCTGTTCGTGAACCTTGACCGTCTTGCCTTGCGGATCGAGCGGGCGCACGAGGCGCTCTATCTCGGGCTTGAGCGCGGTATCGCCCGGAAGCGTCGCACGAACGACACCGAACTTGTCGCCGGCAAGACGGCCGGCCGCCGTGCCATCGACGGCGTTGAGCCGCAGGAGCGCACCGATCTCGCGCAAGAGCGCGTCGACCGCGTCGTCGCCCGAACGCGTGCGCAAATCCGTCAGTCCCTGCAACCGCACCAGGGCGAGCGAGAGATTGTCCGGCCGGTCTTCCGATCGGAGCAGGGCCTTGGCGGCCTGCGCGAAAGACTGCTGGTCGAGCAGCCCCGTTTCGGTATCGTGCTTTTCGTCGAAACGGGCCGCCGCCGGAAACGTGCCGACCCGATTGATGACGAGATAGAGAGATTCGTCTTTGCCCGGAAGCTGCCGCCCGGTCAGCACGACGCGAACGGCATCGCCCGGCGCGCGCTCGATCGTGAGCGTGATCGGCTCGAGCCGTCCCCGGCGTTTGGCTTGCTGCAGGGCTTGATCGAGGAGCCGCAACTCCGGCGCCGCGAACAGGCTGCCGATGGCGCGCCCGACGATCGCCGGCGGATCGCCGCCGGTGATGGATTTGACGGCGCCGGCCGCATACATGATGCGGCGATCGGGCGCGACCTCGAGCAGCAGCTCGCCGCCGGCAAAGGCGAAGCCGACGAACCGGTCCCGGTCGGCGCGCAAGTGACGCAGATCTTCGACCGAGGGATCAAGAGGGGACGCGTGGCCCGCTGCGCCATCCACGAGAGATGCTCCGAACAGGAGCCCGAAAGCTTAAGGAAAATTTGTTAACAACTTGGTCCGTTACGGCCTCTCACGTGCTGCGCCGCTTCAGCTCGGCCAGCACCTCCTCGAGAACCTTGATCGCTTCGGAGCTCACCTGCTTCGTCAGGTCAACGAGAACCCGCAAGCCATCGCGCTCCTGCAGCACCACTCTGCCGTCATCGACAAGCTCCTGGTAGGTGCCGAGGACCTTGTACACGTTGATAGGCCGCACAAAGCCTTTCACGGTCATCGGCGGGTATTCTTCGGTGAGGACTATTCCCTGCACCAGCGCATTCGTCTCGTAGGAGAGCAGGATACCGCCGGGCTCGGCCGCTGACTGAAGCCGCGCCGCGAGGTTCACCTGGTTGCCGTAGATCGTGTAGTCCATGCGATCGCGGCTGCCGAAATTGCCAACGGTCGCGAAGCCGGTGCTGATGCCGATCCTCATCCGGAACGGCCGCTCGAGCCCGCGCGCCCGCCATTCCTGTTCGAGTTCGCGCATGCGGCGTTGCATGGCGATCGCCATCATCACGCACGCCTTGGCGTCCTCCTGCATGCCCTTGGTTTCCGGGTCGCCGAAGAATAGCAGCATTGCGTCGCCAATGAATTTATCGATGGTGGCGCCGTGCGCGAGCGCAATCTTCGACATCTCGGTCAGGTACTGGTTCAAGACATCCGTCAGCTCCTCCGCTTCCAGCTGGTCGGTGGTCTCCGTGAAGCCTGCGATGTCGGAAAAGAATACGGTGAGCTTCTTGCGCTTGGCGGATATCTCGACCGTCTGCGCCCCGCTGAAGATCGACTCGTAAACCTGCGGCGACAGGTACTTCGACAGCTTCGAGGAAAGCGCCTCGAGCATCCGGTTCTTCTCGGTGACGCTTGCGTTTGCCTCTTCCAGGCGCCGCTTGGCCTCGATGAGCGCCTGCTCGGCGAGCTTCTGGTCGGTGACGTCCATCATAGCCGTGATCGTACCGCCAGCGTCTGCCCTGCGACGGTTGACTCGATAACTTCGGCCGTCCGGCGTCACGTCTTCGAAGCTATTGCCGGTCGGATGGCGCAAGCTTTCCACCCGCCGCGCGACCTGAGCCTCCACGTCGCCCTTGCCGTAGTAGCCTTGGGTCGCAAGGTAACGCAGGAATTCAGGATAGGGTCGGCCTGGGCGGAGCAAGTCGGCAGGAACCCGATACATCTCGCGGAAGCGATCGTTGCAAAAGACGATGTTCAAGTCGTCATCCGTGTAGATGAGCGCCCCTGGCATGTTGTCGAGTGCGACGTGAAGCTCGGCTTCCTTGTTTGCCAGTTCCTCTTCGGCCCGCTTCTGCTCCGTGACATCGATCATCACGGTCACCGTACCGCCAGCGGCCGCCCGGCGACGTTGGACTTGATAGCATCGGCCGTCCGGCGTGACGTCTTCGAAGCTCTTGCCGGTGGGATGGCGCAGACTTTCCAGGCGCCGCGCGACCAAAGCCTCCACGTCGCCCTTGCCGTAATAGCCGTGGGTCGCAAGGTAGCGCAGGAATTCGCGATAGGGCCGGCCGGGCCGGAGCAAGTCGGCGGGGACCGGATACATCTCCCTGAAGCGATCGTTGCAGAAGACGATGTTCAGATCCTGATCGGTGTAGACGAGTGCCCCAGGCATGTGGTCGAGCGCGACCTGCAGGTGGTCGTCAGCGACGGCAGGTGTCTCGGCCACGCTTTGCAGAGGTTCATCCATAAGGTTCAGCACCCGCCCGATGATCAAAGAAACTATCGGCGAACAGCCCCTTCAACCGCTGGCCATCCAGCACCTGGATCGGCGAGCCGCCCGGCGACCAGCACAGATGTCGATCGGATATCGCAGCCCCCGCACGACCCTATCCCATGCCGGAGAGACGGCAAACAGGAAAGCATATCCGGGCCGCGCGGCGCTGCGTTCGGCGCCTTCGTCCGTCACCCCACGACGCCGAACATGGTCCAGAACGCGTCCTTGCCGGTCGCGCCCATCAGCGCGCGGCCGCATTCCATGACGATTTCGTCGGCGAGCAAGAGGTGCTGCGTTCCGGCATGGGCATCGCGGTAGCAGCGCTGCAGCTTGCCACTGCGCAGCGACGCGCCGCGCACGGAGCGATGGGCGAAGGTGGTGACCTCGGAGAGCGCGTCGTGGAGCTGCCGCATGCCGAGGCGGATGAGCGCGATCTGCTTGACGCTTGGACTGCCACCGGCGGCGATCGTGTCGGAGAGCGACGCCCAGCTCTCGCGCACCAGCGCGCTCGCGCCGCGGAAGCGCCCTTCCGCGTCGGCGTAGGATCGCTTGAAGGTGGCGCTGTCGGCAAGCTTGCCCCACAGGTCGCCGCGCTCGCACGCGAGCCGTGCCAGTTCGTCGAGCGCGCGGCGGCCGACGCCCAGGGCCCATGAGCTGTGGCCCCAGGTCGTGAAGCCGACAAGGCCCAATCCATATTCCGGGCCGCCGCGCTGCAGCGTCGCGCCGTCGAATGGGAAGCACAGGGAGTCCGGAACGAAAAGCTCGGGCTCTTTTAAAGTGTAGTCGTAACTTCCCGTGCCTCTGAGCCCCAGCACGTCCCAATTGCCTTTGAGCTCGATGCTCGCCTTCGGATGATGCGTCAGCACGATCTTGGGGGCGCCGTTTTCGTGCGTCGCCGGCTTGCCGTCCTCGCCGGTCACGAAGCAGCCGGAATGAATCCATTCCGCATGGTAGATGCCGCTGCCATAAGCCCAATGGCCGCGGATCATGTAGCCGCCCTTGACCGGCCGCGCATAGCCGCGCGGCACGCCGTTGCCGGCCATCGTAACATCGTTGCCGCGGGCATAGACGGTGCGCGCGCCGTCCGCGGTGGCGAAGGCGCCAAAGGACGCGCTCATCACCCCGTTCACCATCGTGCACCAACCGGTCGAGGCATCGGCCCAGGAAAGCCGCGCTATCACCTCCATGGCGTCGGCAAAAGGAAGCTCGCCGCCGCCCAGCTCTTTCGGCAGGAGCATGGCATAGAGCCCCGATCGCCTGAGCGCCTCCACCACGCCATCGGTCAGATGGTATTGCCGTTCCGCGGCGTCGGCCTCGGCTTCGATGAGCGGAAAGAGCGCCTCGGCCGCCCGCAGCGCGTTTTCGCCGGCCTTCGTCCTCATCGCCCGATCCTCCCTTTCGCTCAACGCCGCGGCGCACGGGATTATCGCACGTTGGCGGCGCCTCGCACGTGCCAAAGATCCGCGTGCCAGCGCATGGCGATCGCGAGCGTAAAGACAATGCCGGTGATGCAGTAAATCGTTTCCATCGCCGTGAAGCCGAACCGGTCGATGAGCGCGCCGGCGGCCAGCAGTCCCACCGGCAGCCCGTAAACCGCGAGCATCCTTACCCCCATGACGCGGCCGCGAAATCGATCTTCCGAGGTACGAAGCAGAATGACCGACATCGGCACCATGCCGAGGCTTTGAACAAAGCCGGCGAGGAGAAGAAGCAGCATGGCGCTGCCCGGGCGCGGCAGAGCGGTGAACACGATGAGCAGCGCGTACCAGAGCACGATCGAGACCAGCATCATGCGGCCCGGCCGGATCGAGCGTCCGCCGACCGTCAAGACGAGCGAGCCGATAAGACTGCCACAGGCGAAGCTCGCCACGAGGAAGCCCAGGCCCTGCTGATCGATCCGATAAATCTCCCGCGCGACGTAGGGGAGCAATCCGTTCGAGAGCGGAAACGCCGTCAGGTTCACGAGAAAGGCGAGCGCCATCGCCGAGACCGCGCTCGGCGTCGTCCACACATAGGCGATCCCCTCGCTCAGATCGCGCCAGGGCGAGGCCTTCACGACACCTTGGCGGGTCGGACCGCGATAGACCCCGAGCGTCAGGCAGAAGCTCAAGGCGTAGAGGGTCGCGATGATGAGATATGCCTTGCCCATGCCGAGCGCCGCGAACAAGCCGGCGCCGGCGAGCGCGCCGGCGATGCGCGCGCTGTCCATCGTGGTGCGCGCGACGCTCGCGGCGCTAACGAGCGCTGCCGGCGGCATCGATGCGCCGATGAGCGAATTGCGCATGACGAGGTCCGACGGCCGCACCATGCCCATCAAGCCAGCGACGATGAGGACGTAGGCGGGCCTGATCACGCCGGAAAAGGCGAGAATCATGATCGTGGATGAGAACAGGAAATAAGCGGCGCGCATGGCGCAGAGCAGATTGCGGTGGCCGATCCGGTCGCCCATGACACCGAACATCGGCGCCACGAGCGTGCCAATATATTGCAGGGATCCGAACAAGGTGAGGAGGAACACGGATCCGGTCTCGGCAATGATGTACCAGCCGAGGATGATCCCCTCCATTTCGATCGCCCAGGACGTGAGCAGGTCGGCCGGCCACTGGAAGCGGAAGCTCCGCACCGCAAAGGGCCCGAGCGCGTACGACAATCTGCTCTTCATGGGAATGTGCCGGCCATCCGTACTCAGCGCCGTCCGCGATCAAGGGCGCGCGCGCCGGTGCGAGCCGGTGGGGAGTTCACCGATCTTGGCCAGAATCACGCGCATCAGCGCGGGTGAGACTACGGCCTCTGATGCGCAGGGCCAAGCCGCGTGTCGGCAGCGCTCGTGCCGCGGGCGGCATGGACGCGGTGAGCCTCCAGCCGCGTTAGAACCACGATA
>Ga0335078_10000988_pt1 | contig 43241 bp, 37 predicted proteins | sample Lox_Sample_32_FD_206711 | JGI IMG/M metagenome (GOLD analysis project Ga0335078, IMG submission 206711) | Soil microbial communities from Loxahatchee National Wildlife Refuge, Florida, United States - Lox_Sample_3.2 | ecosystem: Environmental > Terrestrial > Soil > Wetlands | place: USA...
CCATCACCGCCAACGCCGGGGCTTCTGTTCATCACACCATCCTGCTTTGGCCGCTGCCCCAGGCGATTGTGGCGGTTTCGCTGGCGGCGGCCTCGGCACGGCTGGGCAGAGCCGGAAGACCGGCGGCGGTGGTGGTCGCGGCCGCGCTGATGATCTCGAACGCCCTGGTCATGAACGAGTATTATGCCGTGCTCCACCGCGACGGGGGGCTCATGAGCTGGTCCGCCGGCATTCTGCGCCTGTCCGATTACCTCAAGACGGCGCCCCCCGCCCGCGTGTATTGCACCGATTGGGGAATTCTGGAACCCCTCCGCTACCTCAATTCCGGCAAGCTGCAACTGGTCAACGGCACCGATCCGATTGTCAAGCCGGCGCTCGATGGCGAGGACCAGAAGCGCCTGGAGGCGGCGCTGGATGCGCCTGATCAGCTGGTCGTCATGCACACCCAGGAAGCCGAGGAGTTTATCGGGATTCGCGCCAGGCTCCTGCGGTTCGCCGAGGAGCACGGCTACAACCGCGAGGTCGTGGCCGGCATCTCCGACGGCTTTGGAAGGCAAATGTTCGAAGTCTGCAAGTTCTCCAGGCGGGCCGACTGACGGCGCTACTTCGACTCGATCGCTACCGTCGAAGCGACGACGCCCAGCTCCCGCCGGTCGGCTCCGCCCGGAAACATCGATTTATCGAGCGCGAAGCTGGCCGTCACGTCGGACTTGCCGAGCTCGCCGGCCGGGACGTCGCGCTGATACGTATAGGATCCGGGATTGGAATAGGTCTCGGGAGCCAATGCCGTGCCGCCGATTTTGGCCGACAAAGTGATGGGGCCGGATTTCTCGATCACCACCGGCGTCACCGTGAGCATGAAGCGTAAAGTGCCGCCTTTCTGCGCGGCGCCCGCGGGAGTTTTCAGCTTTACGGAGAACTGCCTGGCGGTCCAGCGCCAGGCGCCCGCTTCCACCCCGTAGAAGCCATCGAGAAGCTGTCCGGTGATGTGCGGATCCCGCATATTCACCGTCGACTGCAAAGGGGCGCGTCGAAACAGCTTGCAGCCGGCAGGCATGACGGCCAGCGGCGCCAGACACAGGACCGCGATCGCCAGCCTCCGGCCGGCGCGGCCCATAAGGGCGATATCAGTCATCAGTCTCCAATTCTCTCTAATTCCACCAGGCAACTGTAAAACGTCGGTCCGCCGCCGATATCCGCCAGCCGGTCGGAGGTGAGCGCATTGACATTGCGCTTTCCGGGTGCGCGCTTTCCCCAGCGGATCGAGGGCGCGCAGACCACGCCTTCCGGCACGGAATCATCCACGGCGGCCACCATGACGCAGGAGCCGCGGCTGTTGAAGAGGCGCACCTGGTCGGAGGTGCAGATTCCCCGCGCGGCCGCGTCTCGCCGGCTGAGGTGCAGCGTGGCCGTCTGCAGATCGACGCCGTCGCGGTGGCCGAAGGTGGAATTCATGCTGTCGTCGTTCTTTGGGGAGATCAGCTCCAGCGGATAGTCGCGCCGCAATTCGCCATCTCCATGCCGCGATTCGACCGGCGGCGAATATTCCAGCGATTCGGCGCGGAAATGGCACTTGCCGTCGGGACTGCCGAAACCGCCTTCGCGGAACGGCTGGTAAGGCTCGCCGGCGGGGCTGACGTTGAGACGGACGGAATGCTCGCGGTCCAACTGCTCGATCGTAATGCCGCGAACGAAGGGATGGTCGGAATCGAGCAGCGTGCGGATCATGTCGTCTTCGGAATCGCGGAAACAGCCGTCAACGAAGCCCATGCGGAAAGCCAGCTCGCGGAAGACCGCGACGTTCGACCGCGCTTCTCCGGGGGCGGGCAAAGCCGGGCGCGCAAGCTGCAGATGATAGTGGCCGTACGCATAATAGAGATCGGTGTTCTCCAGGAACGTGGTGGCGGGTAGCAGGATATCGGCGTAATCGGCGGTATCGTTCTGAAATTGCTCCAGGACGACCGTGAAAAGGTCGTCGCGCCGCAAACCGGCCAGGACTTTGTTCTGGTCGGGCGCGATGGCCGCGGGATTGGAGTTGTAGACCACCAGGGCGCGAACCGGAGGGTTATCGAGTTCCGTCAGGGCCTTTCCCAGTTCGGTCATATTCACGAGGCGCGCCTCGCGGCCGAGCGAATGCTTCTGCAGATCGGGCCGCTCCAGGCCGGTTTTATTGACGTAGAACGCCTGCGACGTGGAAAGCTGCAATCCGCCGCCGATGTCGCTCCAGGACCCCACCAGGGCCGGCAGCAGGGCGATGGTGCGGACGGCCATGCCGCCGCGCTCGCTGCGCTGCACGCCGTAATTCAGCCGGATGGCAGCCGGGCGCGTGGTGGCATACTCGCGGGCGAGCGAAACAATCTCCTCGGAGCCGATGCCGGTCAGCTCGGAGCCGCGCTGCGGCGTCCACGTTTGGACGCGCTCGCGAAGCGTGTCAAAGCCCTCGGTATAGCGGGCAACGTACCCGGCGTCGTAGAGATTCTCGTTCACAATCACGTGCATCATCGACAGAGCCAGGGCGGTGTCGCTGCCGGGATTGATGAAGAAGTGCTTGTCGGAGGCCGCGCCGGTGCGGTTGCGATGCGGGTCGATGGTGTAGAACCTGGCGCCATTGCGACGCGCCTCCACGATGAACGGCCACAGGTGGACGTTGGTGCCGAGAATGTTGGCGCCCCAGGCGAGAATCAGCCTGGAATGGCGGAACTGTTCGGGTTCGGTCGAATAGCGCACGCCCAGGGCTTCCGTCATCCCCGCCACGCCCGTGCTGGAGCAGATCGTGCGGTCGAGCCGGGATGCGCCCAGCCGATGAAAGAAGCGCCGGTCCATGCCGCCGAAATTCAGATAGCCCATCGTTCCGGCGTAGCTGTAGGGCAGAATGCTCTCGGGGCCCGATTCGGCGGCGATGGACTTGAGGCGGTCGGCGATGGTGGCGAGTGCTTCGTCCCATGTGATGCGCTCAAAGCGGCCTTCGCCCTTGGCACCGGCGCGTCTCCGCGGATAGAGCAGGCGGTGGGGGGAATATTCGCGTTCCAGGTATTTCGCCACTTTGCCGCACAAAAATCCGCGCGTGACAGGATGATCGGGATTGCCGCGCAGCCTGGTCCCGCGGCCGTTTTCGATCGTGACCAGCAGGGAGCAACAATCCGGGCAATCGAGGGCACAGACTGAGTGCAGAACTTCTGCCATTAGGGGAATTATATCGTGGGCCCAATTCCGGATTCGAGCTTTCGCAGCAGTTCCCGCAGGCGCGCTCCGTGAGACGGGTGGATCATTTCGACGAAAGCCACCTTGCCGGCCAGGTGGGCGCGGAAATCGGGGCGCCCTTGACGATTCTGGCTATCGATGCCGTGGCGGAGGCAATTGGTGAGAATGGCTTTGAGGCGGTCGTAATCGGCGCGGCGGATGTTGGCGTGCTGATTGGCCACCAGTCCCGCCAGGTGCTGGCGGACGCTCTGGCGCATGACGCGCGTTTTGCGGTGATGGACGGCGAATCCTTCTTCGTGCAGGATGGCCGCGGCGTGAATCGCGAAGCGCCCGGCCGCCCGGTCAAAATCTTCGCCGCCGGAAAACGCCAGATCGTCGGCGTAGCGTGTGTAAGCCGCTCCGGAAGCCCGCGCCAAACCGGCCAAACGGCAATCCACGCGATAGGCGATCAGGTTCGCGAGGGCGGGCGAGGTGGGCGCGCCCTGCGGCAGATGCGGACCCTGATAGAGATCGCGAGCGGCGACGGCCTTCGCGCAGACATGGCGCGGCGCGGCATTGGTGCAGATGCCTCCCAGCAGATCGGCCACCGGCTCGGGATAGCCCGCGGTGCGGAAGAACGCCTGGACACGCGCGCCCGAAATCGATGGAAAAAAATCCCGCAGGTCCATTCGCAGCACCACGCGGCGGCCGGCATGCGGCGCCACGAACGTCCTGATGGAATGGCCGCGGCGAAACCCGTGGGCCGCGGGATGCGGCGGAATGCGGTCGAGAATTCCGGTAAGGATCCGGCGCTGGATCTGCTTCAGACGAGGCTTCGGCGCTTCGATCAAACGCACGGTCCCGGATGATTTATCGATCAGCTTGTAATGGTAATGGTGGAGGCGCGCGGCCGATGGCTTTTGGGTGAGAGCTTTGAGATCGGCGAACCAATCCACTTCGTCCGGCTCGATCTCCAGCCACGCGGCCAAATCCCCGACGGTCTCGATGGCCGGAATCTCCCACCCGGCGGCCGCCGCGACCGGCTGCATGCGCGGCGCTTCCGGCAGGTAGCGCGCGACCAAAATCAGGCGCCTGCGCCCGTTCCAGGCGCGCCGGAACACCGGGTCGCGCAGCAAAAAACCGACTACATCGCGGCGGCGCGGGCGCACTTGGCCGGCAAACACCTCGGTGAAGTTCCGGGCAACCGGCCGCAACCATCGCCACGGCCGACCCAGAGTCTGCGCCGCGCGGGCGACAATCGAATCCACGGACAGATCGCCGGCGAGAAAAGACCGGGCGATCGCGGTGAGCACCGGGTTCGGCATGGCAAGCGCGGCGGAATGCTCCAACGAGTCTGACCCTGCGTGACCATCTCTGCGTGCAGCGCAGCGCGGATCACGCGACGAAATGCCAGTTCCACACGATGCCCCGGGGTAACCCCGGAGAGGCAAGACCGGACCCGAAGGCCGATCCTCCCGGCTTGGAGCATCCGCCGTAGGTGGATGATAGCAGGTCGCGGCCATAACCGATCCGACAAGCCGTCCGGCTCAACCGCAGCGCTACTTTGCCGGCGCGTCCAACGGCATCTGAGGATTGTGCGCGCCGGGCGTCGGCGAGGTCATCAGCTCCACGAACATACGCCCGAACTTCGGCATGTCGACGTCCATTTGCGCTTCCACCGGCTGCCGATCGATCCCCGGTTTGTTGCGATCGCTCCAGGTGAGCGTGTCGCCGTAGCCGGCGCCGCGGTCCAGGTTGACATCCATAAAGACCCGCCGCCTGGACGTGATGAGGCTGGGATCGAGCCAGGCCGCCGCCGCCAGCTCATCCCACAGATAGCTGCGCGCGGGATGCGAGTAGCGGGCGATGTACTGCGCGGCGGGCGCGCGCGATTTCGCGATCTGGTCGAACATCTCCTGGCTGAGGCGCGTTTTTACGGAGACATCCACGGTAGTGCAGACGATCGACGGCCAATGCGCCCCGAGCACGATGTGGGCGGCCTCGGGATCGAACCAGAGGTTGAATTCGCGCCGCGGCGTGTCGCTGTATTCGGGGTCGTCGGTCCGCGGACTGAGCGCGCCGCCCATAAAAACCAAGCCGCTGGTCATTTCGGCGAACTTCGGATCGAGGCTTTGCGCCAGCGCGAGATTGGTCATGGGACCGCCGGCATAAATGGTCACCTGGCGCGGATGCTCGCGGACAGCGCGGACGAGGAACTGCGCCGCATCTTCGTCGCGCGCTTTGGCAGCGGGATCGCCTTCGGGCAGCGGCGGCACGGCGAAGGGGTCGTGAGCGCCTTCGCGGCGGCTCCATGCGCCCTGATACGGCTGCTTGCCGTAACGCTCCTCCCAGAGGCGCGTCTCCTCGCGAGTCCGGACCAGCGGGAACGCAGCTCCGGGAATCACCGGGATATCGGCGCGGCCCACCAGCTCCAGCAATCGGAGCGTGTGCGCGACTTCCTCATCGCGCCAGCCGTCGCCCGCCACCACCGTGATGCCCAGGACTTCGACCTTGGGCGACTGCAGCAGCACCAGAATCGACATCATGTCGGTGCCGCCCGGGCCGGCGGCGTCCTGGTCGATGATGACGTAGCGCTTTTCCTGCGCGGCGGCTGAAAACGGGAACACCAACACGGCCAGTGCGGCCGCAAGCAGTTTCATGTTTGACCTTTCGATGCCAGCAAGGCGAAGCGCCTGGCTCTTTCTACGTTCGTTGCCACCGGCCGCCGGCGGGCTGGGCCACGGTGCCTTTGCCGAACTGTTTGCGGCCGCCGAGCGTGGTGGCATAAAACTGCTGTATGGCGGCGGCGCCCTTCAACTCGGTAATGCTCTTGCCGTCCGGCCAGAAGACGTCCACGGTGTCGTCCCAATCGGTCTTGAAGGTTTCCTGCTCGCCGTGGCGCACCATCGGAGTGCCCGCTTCCTGGCCCGGCAGAATGCCCGCGGCTTTCAGGAAATACTGGACATCGTGCAGCCTGGGACTGCGAGAGTGGTTTTCGCCGCCGAATCCGGTTTCGGTGACGCGCACGTTCGATGCCGGCTCGGCGTATGGCACCACCGCGTAGAGGTCGTAATCAGCATGGATGTACTCGCCGAGCGACCGGAAAACGGGCTTGTACATGACGCAGCCGTAGTGCTTGTGGGTTCGATCCATCTGTATGGTGTAGTGCTTGCCGGCCTTGTCATCGGCGTGACTGGTGCGGGGACTGAAGGCGTAGAGATGGGGCGCGAACTTCTCCCACTCGACCAGGGCCTTGGCGAGTTTTTTCGGTCCGAACGCCGTCGGCAGCAGGATCGGGCTGGCCACCAGACCGGCGGTCGAACCCGGGCCGTTGACATCATTTTCGGCCGTCTTCGCCTTGCAATCGAGAAGCTTGGGAATGTATCCCGGCTTGCCGATCCACGGCAGCGATTTGGGGTTGCCGCGCCGCACCAGGATCCAGACCTGGAATCTCGCGGCGGCGCGTTTGAAGCCTTCCACGTGCCGCGCCGGCATGTAGTCGAGGACGGCGTTGCTGGGCGGCACCGGAGGGTTGGGACTCATCGGTGATTCCTCCTGTCAGTGCAGGATAGCAGGCGATAACGCGGGTGGGAATGGCGGAGCTCCGCCGCTTTTAATCTTGCACCTCGGGAGCGTGGCAGGATTCAATGGCCGCGCCCATCGTGTCCCGAAATTCGCCGGCGGCGCACTCCACCCAGAAGCGATGCTCCCAGCCGGTGAGTGTCCCGATGCTCCAGAGGACCACCACGCGCATGGTGTCGCCTTCGCGCCGGAACAGCCACCGATAATCGCCCGCGGCTTCGTGCCAGAAGCACTCGCCCATGCCGCCGGAGACGGCGCTTGCCACGGCACTTTGTAACTCCGCCAGGGCGGAAGCAGCATCCGAGGAGGTGACGGTCGCCTGGGCACCGTTATGTGCGATCATGCCGACGACGCGGCCGAACGGATCGCAGTGCAACGAGAGTTGCATTTGGGAATCCAGGGGTACTGTAGCAGGAAGCGGCCTTATTCCGAAAGCGTGCCGACCGTCACCAGCCAGGTCTCCACCGGGACACTCCGCCCGCCCCGCGCGCTTCCACAACCCAAGCTGCAAAGATCCAACGCTTCACGATACCGGCATCTCCTCGCGACATATCTCCCAAGCCGCCACCCTGCTCATGGTACCCGCAAACCGAGCGAATCTCGCTGGACGCGAGGCCATCGGACACGCAGCAAGGTTAGAATCCTCAGCATGGGCGCCTTCTCCGGATTTGCGCGCAGTGTATCGGCTCTTGTCGTCCTGGCAGCGGCCGCGGGCGCGAAGGATCCGCGCTTTGCGGTGTTGATTTCGGCCAACGCGGAATGGAACAGCGTGACTCCCATGTACGCCGCAGCCAGAATCCAGGTTTCCCCCTACGGTGAGTACTTCTTCGCGAATGTCGGCCAGGAACGCGTGCTCTTCTTCCACGGCGGATGGGGCAAGGTGGCTGCCGCCGGATCCACCCAGTACGTGATCGATCATTTCCGGCCGTCGCGGCTGATCAATATCGGAACTTGCGGCGGAGTGGAGGGCCGCATCAGGCGCTTCGATGTCGTGGTACTGGAGAAAGTCGTGATCTACGATATTGCGGAAGCCATGGGCGATTCGAAAGAGGCCATCGCGGAATACTCGACTTCGCTTCTTGTGCCGGCAAACCCACCGGTCCCCGTCATCAAGGCCACGATGTACTCGGCGGATCGCGATCTCACGCCGGCGGGCCTGCGGGAATTGGATGGCTTGTACCAGCCCGTGGTGGCCGACTGGGAATCGGGCGCGATCGCGTGGGTTGCGCACCGGAATTCCGTGCCGGTTCTGATACTCCGCGGCGTTTCCGACCTGGTGAGCCCCGAAAAAGCCGAAGCCCAGGGCAATCTCTCGTTATTCCAGGAGAATACGGGCCGCGTGATGCGGAATCTCGTCGGCAATCTTCCGCGATGGCTGGCGGCGTGGCGCTGAGCTCGAATCGGGAACGCATATCGCCGGGCGCCGCGATGTCGCAATTGCGATGTTTTTTGGCGAAAAGCGGTTATTGCGACAGCGGACGACATGCCTCATTCTGTACCTATGTCGGAAACACAGAGACTCGGCCGGTACAACATCGTTGCGTTCGTCAGCATCGTCGACGTGGCGCGCGCGAAGGAGTTCTATCGGGACACTTTGGGATTACGCCTGATTTCGGAGGAGCCTCCGTTCGCGCTGGTCTTTGACGCCAACGGCATCATGGTGCGTCTCGGCATGGCCAAGGAGCTTCCACCGGCTCACGGCACGGTGTTGGGTTGGCAGGTTCCCGGCATCGAAGCAGCCGTCAGGGATTTAGAGCGAGCGGGGGTGCGGTTCGAACGCTATGAGCGAATGAAGCAGGACGATCTGGGCATCTGGACCACGCCTACGGGCGCCAAGGTAGCTTGGTTCAAGGACCCGGACGGAAATATTCTGAGCATCGCGGAGCATCCGGAATTGAAGAAGTGAAAGGCGGCGGGCAGTTTGCCGGGAATCGCGCGGCGCGGCGTTCGCGGCCAGCTAGAATGATCCTATGCCCTTCATATCCGCGCCTGAAGCCATCGAGGAATTCCGCGGCGGACGCATGCTCGTGGTTGTGGACGATGAAGACCGGGAAAATGAAGGCGATCTGACCATTGCCGCCGAAGCCGTCACGCCCGACATCATCAACTTCATGGCCACCTTCGGCCGCGGCCTTATCTGCCTGACGCTCACTCCGGAGCGGTGCGACCATCTGCGCGTGCCGCTGATGAGCCCGGTCAACACCTCCAACTTCGGTACGGCGTTTTGCGAATCGATCGATGCGTTGAATGGCGTCTCCACCGGGATATCGGCGGCCGATCGGGCCCATACCATCCTCACGGCCATCGATCCCGCCTGCCGCCCCGGCGATCTGGCGCGTCCCGGCCATGTGTTTCCGTTGCGCGCCCGGGAAGGCGGCGTACTGGTCCGCGCCGGACAGACTGAAGCGTCGGTGGACCTCGCCCGGCTGGCTGGATTGACCCCCGCGGGAGTGATCTGCGAGGTGATGAACGAAGACGGCACCATGGCGCGCACTCCGCAGCTCAAGGAGTTCTGCGAGCGCCACCAGCTGCACATGATTTCCGTGGCGGAGATCATCCGCTACCGGATGAAGACCGAACGCTTCATCCGCCGCGCGGCCGAAGGGTGCATCGAAACGGAATTCGGCGAATTCCGGACCATCGCCTACACCAGCGACCTCAATCCCGAATACCACCTGGCGCTGATTCGCGGCGAAGTCGCCGGAATGGAGAATGTGCTGGTGCGGATGCATGCGCGCTGTGTGTACGGCGACGTCTTCGGCAGCATGCGCTGCGAATGCGCCCGGCTGGTTCGCAATTCTCTGCGGGCGATTGCCGAGGAAGGTGCCGGGGTGCTCGTCTACCTGCATGAGACGGGTCCCGGGTTTCGCGTGGACCGGGCGGACGGATACGCGCCGCGCATGGTTTCTCACGACCGCGACTTCACTCATTACAAGAGCGATGCCGGCCAGCGCCAGTTGCAGCACGAGCACGGCATCGGCGCGCAGATTCTATCCGACCTGGGGCTGCACAAGATCCGCCTGCTGACGAACCATCCGCGCCGCATTGTGGCGCTGGAAGGATTCGGCATCGAGATCGTGGATCAGGTGCCGGTGGGCCACTAGCGGACTGGCGTGCTTAGCTGGCGGCGGCGCGGTATATCCGCCGGTCGCGGCGGTGCAGCCAGTGGGAAGATGCCAGGTCGAGCACGCGCTCTGCCTCGGGGGGGTAATACGGCTTGGCGAGCACGTCATAGGCTCCGAGATTGAGGGCTTCGGCCCATAGCGATTCGTCGGCGAGCCTCGAGGTGACGATCAGCAGCGGCGGCTCCTCCAGGCACTCCAGCACGGCCAACATTTCCTGCCAGCTGCCGGTAGTGGTTCGGCGCTCACAGATGACGATGCCGGTGTCCTGGCTGCGCAATACCGGAATGGCCGATTGGACGCACGGCCGAATCGTCAGGTGGCGCAGGCAATCGGTTTCGACCGACCACGAGGACCGCGCCAGGATCGCGGACAGGGCCTCCCGATCGCGCATCTCGGGCTCGACGCACAGAATATTGAGCGGCGGCTTGGGCAGCGGAATTCCGGAACGTTCCCGCACAAATCCTCGCAAGCTTTATTGCAAAATTGCCGGCGCTATCTGGATCTGCGCTGTAAAGAGCGCCCGCGAGCCGGCTACACCCCACCGTTCGCCATTCCAACGCGCGCGCAGGAACCGGATGTCGGGATGATCGGAGAGTTTCAGGCGGATCCGGTAATCTCCGCAATAATACTTGCGCGGAAAGGTCACCAGGGGAGCAGATCCCCAATCGGACCCGTCACGGGAGCCCCAAATCGAGATTGCCAGGCTGCCGTACTCGACGGCGCGAGTAATGGTGAGCGTCAAGACAAGATCGCGGCCGGAGTATTGCTCCAGATTGAATTCAGGTCCAACGCCGGTGCCGCGCAGGTCCCTCTCGGGCGCCAACACGGCTCCCATAGGTGCCGGCGCAAATGAAGCCGGTGTTGCAGTAAAAGTATCGACCATCAGGCAACCTCACGCACAGAGTCCATGAATGTGTACAAGTTCACCCAGTTCGGTTGACTGTTTGGGAAAGCGGGTGAGGAGACCGCAGCCCCGAATCGTTGCAGCTTCTGAAAACTCCCTTTAGAGACTATTTTCATTCTAAATTATGAGAAAGGAGTGAATCTGACAACGGCTTTTTTGCGGGTAATCAATCACCTACACGTGGGGGTATCCGAAAGTTACTTGTGCGAATCCACTCTATTACTCGCTGAAGTGCTTTATCCGGCGAGGATACTTCGGTATCCAGGAGAAGTCCCGAGCCGGAATATGGATACTCACGCGCGGACTGTGCAACGATGGTTTCGGTGAGATCGGGCCGTTCGGGGTCAGGCCCGCGATTCCGCAGCCGCTCCGCGGCCATCTCCGGCGACACCTTCAATTCCACCAGCAACAGCCGCGCGCGAGAAACTTCCGCCACCGAGAAGAGATCCCGGCGATCCTCCGCGTGCCCATAGGGCGCGTCCAGAATGATGCAGCCGCCGCTGCGCAGGACACACTCAGCCGCCAGGTGCATGGCGCGATAGGCTACTTCGCGATCGGCGCGGGTGTGGGCCGCGCCGGGAAGGATTCGTCTTCGCACGCCGTCCATGGAAAGCGACGCGATGTTCAGGCGGCGCGACAGCTCATCGGCCAGAGTGCTTTTGCCGGAGCAGGGCGGTCCGGCGATTACGATCAGCGAGGCGGACTCGCTCAACGGATTATCTCCGGATAGCCAGTTGATCTCTTCCATTCTGATGAAGCACGACTCCCGTGACCTTGCCGGACTTATCTATCTCGAATGTAAGTTGCGCGTCGACTGCTTTCAGGAAAAACTCGGTTTCGCTTTCGGCGTAGATTTCGACTTTCGGCTGGCCGGTCAGCTGGACGAACATCCGCGGGCCATCCTGCGTCACCATGAGCGAGATCTTGGGCGAAAACCGGTACTCGCCGGTCACGCGCGAGGCGGCTTCCGGCGGGAGCACGGTTTCCACGCGCTGCTTCGCGGGCGGAAATTTCGCCAACGGCCAGCGGCTCTCGATGGCATGCAGGCCGATATCCTGGACATCGAAAGCGGTGTTGCACAGCACCACTGCCGCGGTCTTGCCGGCCGGATCGAATCCGGCCCAGGAATGGTATCCGCCGGTCCCGCCGTCGTGCCAGACAATATCGCGGCCGTACTTGTGCCACTCGTGCCAGGCCATCAGAACCTCGAGATCGGCAAGGCCGGTCTCTCTGTGTACCGACTGCATGCGCGCCATGGCCGACTTCAAGGGCGAATCGGTCAGCCCCATATTGGCGGCCAGGAACTTGAGAATGTCGTTGGCCGTCGACCGCAAGGCGCCGGCGCCAGCCAGCGCGTCCAGGTCCCAGAGATTGGTCGGCTCCAAGCCGGTGTTGTACCCGGTTGCCAGGCGTTGTTTCTGCTCGTCCGACAAAGTGATGGCGGTGCTCGTCATTCCCAGCGGCTCCAGGATGCGGCGCCTCACCAGTTCTTTGTAGGTCATACCGGCGCGGTGCGCCAGCGCGAATCCCAGCAAGCCGGCTCCCAAATTTGAATACTCGTACTTCTCGCCGATGTCGCGGGTAAGCGTGTACCCGGCAAGAAAGTCCAGCGGCCGCGCGCCGGTGTAATCCGCGTAGGGATTGAGCGGATCGGCGGGATCGAGATTCTTCGGCAGGCGTGGCAGCCCCGATATGTGCATGGAAAGATCGAGCAGGGTGATCTGGCGGCCGCCGCGGGTGGGGACCTTGGCTCCGGCAGGGAGGTACTTCGCGACGGGGTCGTCCAGGTTCACTTCGCCGCGTTCCACCATATCGGCCAGCAGCAGCGAGGTAAACACCTTGGTGAGGGAGCCGATTTCGAAGACGGTGTCGCCATCGGGCGGGCGATCGCTCTTCCGGTCGATTTTGCCGTACGCCACCAGGTGCTGTCCGGAGGCGTCGATCGTGCCCGCTACGATCCCAACCGCTTTTCGGCCTTCATCGACGCGATTCACCAGCGCCGCGCGGATATCGTCCAGGTTGGCTGCCATCACAGTCGATATTAGCAGCGGCAATAGTATGATCGAGGTTTTCATGATTCTCTCTCGCTGCCAAAGAACTCCATTATGTCGCGCTGCTTATTTTGCACGTATGGAACGCCTTTGGCCTGGTTGACCCACCACAGCAGCAGGCCGGTCGCGGTAAATGCGGAGGCCTGGGTGATCAACAAGACGAAGCTTCGCGTCTGTGCGAAGGCGGCATAAGCGCTCAGCATGCCGCCTATCCAGAGCGGCAGGATGTACCAGTATTTCGCCTGCCGCAGCAGCCGGATCTGCCGTTCGTACCGCTCGATCACTCGCCGGCGATACTCGGCGAGGGTGCCGTCGGGCGCGGCTTCTCCAGGCCCCGAGTTGCGCCAGAGATAGAAGACCACCCACAGGCCATAAGCCGCCAGCCAGAAATCGGCCACACGGCCGAGCGGGGTTCGGGCGCGGAGGCCGAGCCACGTGAAGAGCACGGCGACGGCGAATCCGGCGATCGATTCGCGCCAGTCGCGGCGGCGGATGGTGCGGTCGAACGAACTCGCGCGCCGTTCCACTTCGCGCAGCAGGGCCTGCAGATCCGCGGGCTGCGGCGGAATCGATTGCCATAAGTTGCTCAACTCGTCGGGCGGTGTCATTTTCGTGCCTCCTCTCCGCGGATGCGCGCGGTTAAGCGATCCCGAATGCGGCTCAAGCGAGTGGCGATAGCGCCTTCGGTCATTCCCGCGATCTGATTGATATCGCGATAACTCAGACCTTCCAGGTAAAGGACGATCAGTTGCCGGTCGATGGCGGGCAGTTCTCGAATGGCCGCCAGCATTCGCCCGCGTTGTTCCCGCCGGACCAGGGCGCGATCCAGGGGTTCCGCGGAGCTGGGAGGCTGCGCGGAATCGGGCAATTCCACTTCCCGGCCGTGACGCCGCTTTCGCGCGAACGCCGCGGAGATGGCGACATTGTGCGCGATGCGGTAAAGCCAGGTCCGCTCGCTGGCTTCGCCGCGAAACGAGGGAATTCCTTTCCAGATGGCGAACGCAATTTCTTGAAAGAGATCTTCGCGCGTGGCCGGATCGGCCTCGTAGGACTGCGTCAGCCGCCGGAGCGCCGGCTGGTACTGATTCATGAGCCGGAGCCACGCGGCGTTCTGCTCCTCGGATTGCATGTCAATTCAGGTAGTCTGTGCGGGCGGCGATTCCTTGCAAGAATCACTACCTGATGGAAATTCGGCCGCAGATGGACGCAAATAGAGGCGGATCAAATCTGAACGGCTAATATTGCCTGAGAAACTCCGTCAGGCTCGGTCCGAGGGCCTGGCGGCGGGCGATGCAGAGATCGATGCGCTCGAGGGTCTGCGCCAGGTTTCGCTCTCCGCCGGCGTATTGGCCGACTTTGGGCTGGAAAAAATCGGCCAGTTCTTTGCGATCGGAAGCATTGCAGAATCCGCCCCCGGATTCCGGCAGGAAGCTGGCGAAATCCTCGCCGACTTCCCGCGGAAGCTTCTTGAGCAGCGCATCGAGATTCTCTTTCACGAACTCGAAGGGCATGCGCCGCGTTTTGGGACCGGAGGAGAACGCAAATCCCAGAACTTCGCGGATGTCGAACTCGTCCGTCAAAACGATGGCCATCCGCTGCTTGACAATCGCCGGATCCTCGAAGCTGGCCATGGCGCCAATCAGGATATTCCGCTGCCGGCGGTCCTGCGTCTTATGCAATTCCGCGCGAAGGCGGTCGAACAACGCCTGGTCACCCTTGCTGGCGGCAATGGAAACCACGGTGGCGGCAATGTTGGGGTCGACCGAGCGCCGATCGTCGAGCCACTTCATCGCCAGCGTCTTTGCCTGGGCGATCAATTCCTCGTCCTGGCCGGCCGATGCCACCAGCCCTACCAGCTGCCGGCGCAGGATTCTGGTATCGTCGCTGTCGCCCGGCCGCGCAATCCAGCCCAGTTCATGGGCGCGCTCTCCATAGACCTTCCGCAGAAACCGTGCGCTGTTGGGCCGCAAATCGTCAGGTACGGCGTCGGACCGGAGCATGCCCGCAATTCCGATGGTCTGGGATACAATCCGCCAATCCGGGTCGTGGCTGAAGGGTTCTACGAACGCCAGTGCGGTCGCCGGAGGTATGTTGCCGGAGTTGACGAGCGAATTCACGTCGCCGAGCACGCCCACGCGTTCGGCCAACGAGAGCTTGTTGCCGCCGTCGGCCAACAGGCGGTCGAGCATGGCGCCGCCGTAAAGGACGCGATAGTATCCGGTCTCGGCATCGTTGGCCATCATCCATGCCGGGCAACTTGCCTGGCCTGAGAGCTTGATCTCGGTTTGCGGGTCGCTCATCACCTCGCATTGACGAACGGTGCTGCCGTTTGCGGGATATTTCAGGCAGATCGGAATCATCCAGGTTTGGCGGGCCTGGCCTTGCGATCCGATGGGCAGCGAACGCCGCTGCGTCAACGCAACGCGCGGGGCGCCATCGCACTCCAATTCGGCGGTTACCAGCGGCACGCCCGGCTGATCGAGAAAGGTATCGAAGGCGCGCGTCACGTCCCGGCCCGCGGCTTTGCTGATCGCATCCAGGAAATCCGCGGTGGTAGCCGCCCGGTCGGCGTACTGCTTCATATACTGCCGCACGCCGTTCTGGAACGCTTTCTCGCCCAACCAGCTTTCGAACATGCCGATGACTGCAGAGCCTTTCTCGTAGGAGATGTTGTCGAAGGCGTTGGCGATGTCGCTATCGTTGGTGATCGGCTGGCGGATGCGGCGCGTGGTGGCAAGGCTGTCCAATCCCATGACGCCGAGACTGGATTGGACCACGCTCACGTCCATTTTCCATTCCGGCTTCCACTCGCCGGTGATTTTGTTCTCCATCCAGGTGGCGAACGATTCGTTCAGCCAGACGTCGTCCCACCAGGCGGTGGTTACCAGATCTCCGAACCACTGGTGAGCCATTTCGTGCGCGGCGACGGTGGCGCAGCCCCGCTGCCAGGGAGAAGTGGCGTCGGCGGGTTTCGCCAGCAGGCTGGAATGTCCGTAGGTGATGAGCCCGACGTTTTCCATGGCGAAATCGCTGATCGGCATGATGACGCTATCGAGCTTGTCGTAGGGATACGGCGAATCGAAGTAGGCTTCCAGAAGCTTGAGCAGTTCCGGGATGGCGGTGCGCGCGAAGCCGGTCTCGTCGATGTGGCCCTTGGGCAGGATGATGCGCAACGGGGTAGCGCGCCGCCCGGCTTTGCCGAGATCGACCACGTCGAACGGGCCAACGGCGAAGGCTACCAGGTAGCTGGGGAGGGGACGCGTGGGCGCGAACTGCACGCGCTTCATGCCTCCGGCTTCGTCGGTTTCAGAAACGATGGGGGTATTCGCCGCGGCTACCTGCTCCTTCTTCACGTGCAGCGTGAGTTGCCAGGGGGTCTTGAAGTGCGGCTCGTCGAAGCAGGGAAACGCGCGGCGGGCGTCGGTTGGTTCGAACTGGGTGTAAGCGTACCACTCGGGATTCTGTCCGTCGCGGAGCTGAAAGATGCCGGCGCTACTCGAGCTTTGAATCTTACCGGAGTAAACGACATGGAGTGTCCCCGTGCCGGGCGCGATCGGCTGGTCGAAGGCAAAGCCGGCGAAGTTGTCGCCGCCGGGGACGATCCTGGCGGTTCGGGTGCTGCCGCCCGTGTGCAAGGATGCGGAATCGATGGTCAGTTGGGACGCGCTCAACCACAAGACCGGCAGGCTTGCGGTGGTCTTGAACTCGATATCGGCAGATCCGTGAAAGGTCTGTTCGCCGGGAATCAGTGTGAGATCGACGGCATAGCGGACGGGAGCGGCGGCCGCTGGAAGCCGGAATTTCGGCGGGTCGGCGGCGCCATCGGCGAAGGCGCAAAGGGCGGCCGATATCAAGAGGACGGTGGGACGGATTGACATATAGGGCTGAGTCTACCAGTTGAGATATCGACGCGGGAAGTGTCGTAACGATAGCGCCCGGTTCGCGTCCAATGGAGTCGGGAGGATCGATGACCTTCATCGATGACATCCGCTACGCCTTGCGCGTATTGCGCAAGAGTCCTGCCTACACCGTGACCGCGGTGGCCGCACTAGCGTTGGGGATCGGCGCCAATAGTGCGATCTTTAGCTTGTTCAACGCGTTGGTATTGCGGAGTCTGCCATATGGAGATCCGCGCACGCTGGTTGCGGTGTGGGAGGACCAATCCAGTATCGGCTTCCCACGCGATACACCCGCTGTGGGGAATTTCAACGATTGGAAAACGCAGATTCCGGCCTTTCAGGACGTCGCGGCCGCCAACACCTACGATGCGACCGTAACGGGAGACGGCGAGCCGGAGAAGATCGGCGCCGCAGGGGTTACCTACAACCTGTTTGCGGTCTGCGGGGTGAAGCCGATTGCCGGGCGGCTGTTTCGAGCCGAGGAGGACGCGCCGGGGGCCAACCGCGTTGTTCTGCTGTCTTATGGCCTTTGGATGCGGCGATTTGGGGGAGAGCATGCGGCGATCGGCCGGCAGATGCATTTCAATGGGGCGAATTACACGATCGCCGGGGTGCTGCCGCCGCGCTTTCAATATCCATACCGGGAAGTCGAGCTGTGGACACCGGCCGGTTTCACGGCGCGGGATCTTGCGAATCGCGACAATCACTATCTGAGTGTGGTGGCACGTCTGCGGACGGGCGCGACAGTGGCTGGAGCCAACCAGCAGTTGCGCGCGCTGGCGGAGCGGCGCAAGCGGGACTTTCCTGACACCAATGGCCGCACCGGAATGTACGCCGTTTCCATTCTCGACGACTATTTGGGAGATACGCGGCTGGCGATGAATATCCTCTTCGCCGCGGTGGCGGGAGTTCTGCTGATCGCGTGCGCCAACCTGGCGAATCTCGCGATGGCGCGCGCGTCGGCGCGACGCCGGGAGATCGCGTTGCGGACGGCGCTGGGCGCGGCTCGCACGCGGATCGTGCGCCAGTTGGTGACGGAGAACCTGGTGGTGGCGGCGTGCGGCGGGGCGATGGGGTTGCTGCTGGCGCGAGCCGCGTTTGCGGCATTGCAGAATCTCATTCCGCAGCAACTGGGCGCGATTACGGCACTCGAGATGGACGGCCGCATGCTGGGTTTCACGCTGGCGGTATCGGTGCTGACCGGCCTGCTATTCGGTCTGGCGCCGGCATGGCGGGCGTCCCGGACGGATCTGAGCGGGTCGCTGAAAGAGGGCGGCGGGCGTGGCACCCTAGGCGGGCGCCGAAGCCTGCGCGGCTTATTGGTCGCGGGCCAGATCGCATCGGCGATGGTCCTGCTCATTGGCGCGAGCCTGATGATCGAGAGCCTTGCGCATCTGCAGGGCGTGGACCTGGGTTTCCGAGCGGATCGCGTGATCACGGTCAACACCAGTCTGCCGCGCAACCGTTATAAAGATCCGGCGCGGCGGACGTGGTTCGTGGACCAGGTGCTGGAGCGCGTGCGCCGCGTGCCCGGCATAGAGAGTGCCGGCTATACGAGCGCGCTGCCGCTGCTGTGGAAAGGCGGCACCAGCGGATTCTGGCCGGAAGAATGGACCCCCGGAGACCCGCGTTCTCATGACGCCAACAACCGCGTAATCAGCCCCGGCTACCTGGAGACGATGGGCTATCGTCTGCGGGCCGGCCGCATGTTCGATGGCCGCGATGTGGACGGCGCACCGCCAGTCGCCATGATCAATGAAACCATGGCGCGGCAGTACTGGCCGAACCAGGATGTGATCGGCAAGCGTTTCAAATGGTGCTGCGCGGAGAGCAAGGGGCCGTGGTTTACAATCGTGGGCGTGGCGGGGGATGTCCGGATGATGGGTCTCGACCAGCCGCCGCGTGCCGAGATGTACTTCCCGGTGGCGCAGGCCGGCACGAACTGGATGTGGCCGCAAAGGCTGGCGTTGCGTGCGTCGGGCAATCGCGCAGCGCTGATGAGCGCGGTGCGGCAGGCTGTCTCGCAAGTGGATCGCGAGCAACCTATATCGGATATCTTCACGATGGACGAGATCGTAGGCGACGAAACCACGGGGCGGCGCACGCAGACGACGCTATTGGGGGTGTTTTCAGGGCTGGCGTTGCTGCTGGCGTGCCTGGGGATTTACGCGGTGCTGTCGTATCAGGTGGGGCAGAGAACATCAGAGATCGGCTTGCGGATGGCTTTGGGAGCGCAAAAATCGGCGGTGCTGCGGTGGATCGGAGCGCGCGCGATCTCGCTGGCGGGAATCGGCGTGGCGGCGGGCCTGGCGGGGGCTTGGTGGGCTACGGCGCTGCTGCGGTCCCTTCTATTTCAGGTGCAGCCGCGCGATCCGCTGACATTTGCCGGCGCGGCGGCGCTGGTGATGCTGGTATCGGTGATCGCGGTCGCGGTGCCGGTGCGGAAGGCCATGAGCGTCGATCCGGTGATCGCGCTGCGGCACGAGTAAATCCTCCACTGAGGTTTACTCGTATCGAAGGGCGTCGATGGGGTTGATGCGAGAAGCTTTCATCGCGGGATAAATACCGAAGATCACGCCCACGGCGACGGAGACGCCGAACGCGATGAGGACGGACGCACTGGTCACGATGGTCTTCCATTCGGCGGTGCGGGCGATGAGCCAGGCCAGGAAGAATCCGAATGCGATTCCGAGGAGACCGCCAACCACCGAAATGAGCACCGATTCGGTGAGGAACTGGCGGACGATATCGAAGCGGCGAGCTCCGATGGAGCGGCGAATGCCGATCTCGCGGGTCCGTTCAAGGACCGTCGCGAGGACGATATTCATGATGCCGATGCCGCCGACGAGGAGTGAAATGCCGGCAATCGCGACCATGACGTAAGTGAAGATGGTCTGGGTGCGCTGCTGCTGGGCGAGGAGCGCCGCAGGAATGGTGACGGTGAAATCCTGGGTGTTGTGATGGGTGCTGTTGAGGATGGCGGTCACGACCTTGGCAACCTCGATGGAATCGGAATTCTCTTTGAGGCGAAGCTCGATGCCATCGAGATCGTCCTTCATGAAGCTGCTTTGGTCGTAGAAGCGGTATTCGAAGGTATTCAGGGGAATGTAGACGATGTTGTTGAGATCCTGCATCGCGCCGCCGGAATTCGTGGAACCGGCCATAAGCTGCTCCCCGAGAACGCCCACGACTTCCAGCCAGGCGTCGTTCACTTTGACGAATTTGCCAACCGCCGGGCCGTAGCCGAGCAGATTGACTTTAGCGCCCTCACCGAGGACGCAGACGGTGGCGCTGGCATCGTCATCGGCCTCGTCGAAGAACTTGCCTTCGGTGATCCGCAGGCTGTGAATTGCCTGGTACGAGGAATTGACGCCGTACAGCTCGGGCATATCGCCGGCGGGCTTGGGAAGCACGCGCGCCGGATGGAGGGTGCGGCGGGCGGACAGGGTATCGAGCTGCTCGACATTCGCCTTGAGAATGCGGAAATCGCGGCGCGAGAGTCCGGGGGAGGAACGGCGGCGCTGCTGTAGTTCTTCGCGGCTGGAGGCGGGGCGGGAATCGACGAGCACGTTCCAGACGCCCAGCTGCTTGATGAAGCTCAACGACTCCTCGCGGGCGCCGGACCCGATCGCGAGCATGCCGATGACGGAGCCGACGCCGAAGACGATTCCGAGGGCGGTCAGCAAAGTGCGGGTTTTCTGGGCGCGAAGATTGGAAAGCGCCTGTGCGATGTCGCCGATGATCACTTTTGTAACGCCTTCATCGCGCCTTCACCCTGACCGGAAGACTTATTCTGCAGATTGGGATTGGACATGGCAATGACGGCGCCTTCGTCGATTCCAGTAATCACGGTCTGGCTTTCGCTGCTGCGGACAAGCGTGACGTCGTGAGGGACGAAGCCCTGGGGAGATTGCTGGTAGACAAATTTACGGCTATCGCTCTCGAAAAGAGCCTGGGACGGAATCCAGGCAACGTTCTGCAATTTTTCTGTCTCGATCACCATATTGGTGGTTTCCCCGGGACGCAACTCGGGCGCGGGACGGTCGAGGGTGATGCGGCACTCAAAGCGGCGGTCCCACGGCGAACCGGAGACGCCCCCGATGGATTTGACGTGCCCGGGAAACGATCGGCCGGGCAGAGCCACCACGTTGATCGAGACGGGCTGGCCGGAGCTGAGGTGGCCGCGGTCGAGCTCGCCGATCTGGGCGCTGACCTCCCAGGTTTTCAGGTTGGGGATTTGCGCGACCGCAAGTCCCGGCCGGGCGGTGTCGCCGACCTGGAAGGCCTGAAGCTGCATGCCGGTATAGATGACCATGAGATTGCTGGTATTGTTCTGGATGCTTACATAGCCGGAACTCTTGCTGCGGAGGGTCATGCTTTCGATGACTTTGCGGGCGGTGTCGGCCGTGACCTTGGCCTTGTTATAGGCCGCCTGCTGGATGGCCACGGCGGCTTCGGTGTTGGTCTTCTTGTTTTTGATGTCCTGCTCGGCCTGGCGGCGGCGGTTCTGAGCCTGTTCCAGGGCGATCAAGTTCTGGCGGGCGGTGATATTGGGGAGGATGGGGTTTTTGCGGACTTCAAGCTCGGCGAGTTTGACGTCGGAAGCGGTGGAGACCAGGGTGTAGGCGCTCTCTTCGGCGGTGGCTTCGGCGGTGGCTTTGGCGGCGATGACCTGCTGTTCGGCTTCAGCGAAGTCGGCTTCGGCTTCACGGAGGTTGTATTCCTGCTGAGTGGTATCGAACTGAACGACGACATCGCCGGGATTGACGAGCTCACCGGGTTCGCGGAGATAGGTAATCGCCAGCGAGTCATTGCCGGTCATGGGAGTGACGAGCATTTCGGTGTTGCCGCCCTGCAACTCGCCGCGGGCGGCGACGGAGATGACGACGGTGCCGCGTTTGACACGGGTAGTGGGAACCTGGGAGGACGACGAAGTTGTCGCCGCGCGGACGAGATGGATTGTTGTCCAGGCGGCTCCGCCGACGGTGGCGAGCACGATGACCGCAACCAGGAGGCGGAGCTTCATCGCTTGTTCTCTTTCTTTTCGATATCGACCATGCTGACCATGGCTCCATCGGCGACGCCTGAAATGGCGACTTCGTCGGGATTGCGCGCCAGGAGCTGCACCTGGACGGGATGGAACTGACCACCGCGGGCGACGTAAACGACCGGTTTCCCATCAAGCGTAAACAGGGCCTTGGATGGAATGCTGATGGCCTTGGGGATGCGGTTGATGATGATGTCCATGCCGGCATTCATGCCGGAGCGGAGCCGCGGGTCGGGATGCTCGATGGACGCCCACGCTTTGAAGGTGCGGGTGGGCGGCATATCGTTGCTGGCTTCGGCGAGGGGAGAGATCTGGGTAATCCGGGCGGGGATCGAGAGCTCCGGCAGGGAATCGATGTGGACGCGAACTTCCTGATTGACGGAGATCTGGCCGCGGTCGATTTCCTCGATTTTGCCTTCCATCTGGAGGGTGTCGAGGTCGGGAATTTCGGCGAGGCTCATGCCCGCCCACACGCTGTCGCCGACCTGGAAGGGCTTGGCGTCGAGCCAACCCTGAGTGTAATTGGTGGAGAAGACGAGAAACCCGGTGATGGGAGCCTTGATCTCCATTTGGGCGATGCGGGACTTGGTGATGTCGACATCGTTTTTAGCGTTGTCGCGCTGGCGGGTGAGGGAACCGATTTTAGAGCGGTCGGAAGCGGCATGGAGGTCAGCAGTAGCCTGGGCGACGCGAAGCTTTTGCTCACAAAGGCCGAGGTCGATTTTGCTTTCTTCGGCTTGAATGGCGCCGACGATTTCCTGTTTGGAGACTTCCAGCCTGGCCTTTTCGACATTGAACTGGGCATCGGCAAGGTCGCTACGGTCCTGCTCGGCGGTGATCTTGGATTGGGCGATCGCCTGATCGAGGGTGGCCTGGGCCTGTTGCAGAGTGGCCAGTTTCTGCTGGAGCTGCTGCTCGGAAGCGCTGGAATCGAACTTCACCATCAGGTCGCCCTGATGAATAATGGCGCCGGAGGGGGCGAGCCAGGCGATGCGCAACTGCGGCACGACGGGCGCGTAGACGGGGACGGAGCGGGCGGCGTGCAACTCGCCGCGGGCCCGAATGAGCACCAGGAAATCCCCTTTTCGGGCGGGGGCGGTGGGGTAGGAAACCGCGGCGTGCGCCATACGCATGCGGTAGACGCCCGCGGCGGCAGCGCCGACAGCCAGCAGGATGGTGAGAAAGATGATTCGGGCTCGAATGCGCCTCCCTCTCGCGCTCATTTGGAACCTCGCTCGGCGACTGGCGTGTCGGAATCGACGTCGATGACGATGGCGGCGGAGAGGTCGGGCAGGAGGTGGGGGTCGGTCTTATCTATGCGGAAGACGGCGGCGAACGATTTGATGGGACTGCCCCATCCGGAGGAGGCGACGGGGCTGGCGAATTCGAGATGGGCCGGAAGGGCGACATCGGGATAGGCATCGAGGTGAACCGTGCCGCGAACACCGGAGACGAGAACGCCGCGATCGGGTTCGCCGACCTGAACGCGAACCTGCATCTCGGTGGGATCGAAAATGCTGACCAGCGGCTGGCCGCGGTAAAGCTGGTCGCCTTCCTGGGCGTGTCCCAGGGAATTGGAACGGAAAACATTCTCCTGGGCGATCATGCCGGCCAGAGGCGCTTTGAGCGTCATTTTGTCGAGATTGGTCTGGGCGCGCTCCATAGCCACCTTTTGACGGTCCCGCTGGAGCTCGAGATAGCGAAGCGAAGCGGCATCGGACTGGTCGTGAAGCGCGTTGGAGCGTTTCAGGCTCTCGACGTGGGCGCGGGCGGCAGTGGCGCTTTGTTCGTTTTTCAAACGGTCGATTTCGCTGAGGATGGGACCTTTACGAAGCTCGATTTCGGCTTTGGCGAGGTCGGCTTCGGCCTGGCGCAGAGTGGCGATGCGGCCTTCAGCGTCGGCGCGGTTCTGGGCTGCCTTTTGATCGACCTGGTGGCTCAAATCGCCGAACCTGCCGGTGGCATCGCGGACGGCATCCATCATGGTGGTGGGATCGAAAGTGGCAATGACGTCGCCCTCATTGACGGTCGAGCCATTGGGAATCATGTGGGTGAGCGTCATGCTGCTGTAGTTCCCCTGGATCTGTGGAACGAGGACCTTTGAAGAGCGCACGGCCTGAATGGTGCCGGAAACCCGCACCTCCCGTCTGATACGGCCGGTATCCGGCGGTGGGGAGGTGGAGGCGGCCTGCGTGACCGGAGTCGTGAAACGGCCGCAAGCGGAAAGCGACAGGAGCATCAGCACGGCTGCAAAGCGGGGAGGCAGACTCATGGTGGACTCGCGCACAAGATTAGACGCCGTAGGGGCCTGAAGGGTTGATATCAACTCTAAATGTTATCCGATGGTGCGGCTGAATGCGCGGGCGGGGCCGGAAGGCGCGGCACGGGCGACGTCAGATCTCGTAATACATTGATATTATTCGAGTTAAGTGAAACAGAGGGCGGGCGCCGAGCGAATTGGAAGCATGGGGCCGCGCCGGCTTGTTCCCTGGACGCCGGGAGAGAGGCGGATTTCGGGCTTGCTCGAGGGGTCAATCGCGACGGTGTTGGCAAAGCGCCGGCGACGGGTTCTTCCGAAACTGGCAGTATCAGCCGCCAGCGCAGAGGCCGCAATTATTGAGAATAGGCAAGTTAGTTGGTCAGGACCGGCTGCATACGGCGGCGGAGAGCGGGAGTAAGTTTTCTATTCACCAATTATTGAGAACTGAATTTGGCCTGCAATCAGCTACTTAGCGGTTCGGCTCGAAATGTACGGAGATCGCCAGGTGTTACTCTCAGATCGGGAGAAGTTAGTAGAGCAGTAACACAGGGTTGACCGGACAGAACCGTATTCGACAAAACGGCTTGTTTTGAGGCGGCTTCGCATAGAGCGCGAAGCCGCTTTCGTTTCTGGGGGGGCGATGGCTGGGAAAGCGTCGGGGGAAGGTAAACGAGGCAAGAAAGGGAGCGGCTCGAGGAAGGTAAGTGCGGCGAGCGAAGACGAGGACATCCTGGCGGACTGCCGAGACTGTGAGCGGTGGGAGAAGGTGAAGGGCCGGCTGCGAGTAGCGGAGCTGCTGGCCAAGTCAGTGGAATCCGTGCGAAAGAGGATCGCCAATGGTGAGTTCAAACCGACGGTGGCGGAATATCTGAAGCTGGTGCAGATGGAGCAAGAGCTGGAACATCAGGAAGCGAATGCTGATGGGCCCAGGGAGATCAGGGTGACATGGGTCGAACCGCCGGCAGAATCGAATTCCGAGGCATAAACTACAGTCCGCTGCCTTCCCAGCGGCGGTTTCACGCCAGCGAGAAGCGGTGCAAGGGATATTCGGGACCGATCGGGAGCGGGAAGAGCCAGGCGCTCTGCCAGGAAGCCATCCGGCTGTGCTATCAGAATCCGGGAAGGATGGGACTTCTGGGGGCGCCTACTTACCCGATGTTACGCGATGCAACTCAAGCGACACTATTCGAGATCCTGGACGGCAACAAGGTGCCGTACGAGCACAACAAGGCGGAAAACACGCTGATGTTGAGCGATACAAGGTCGAGGATTATCTTCCGGCCGGTGGATGATTTCGAGCGGCTGCGGGGAACGAACCTGGCGTGGTTCGGGCTGGACGAGCTGACGTACACGCAAGAGGAAGCCTGGCTGCGCCTGGAGGGCCGACTGCGGGATCCGAAGGCGCAACGGCTGTGCGGTTTCGCGGTTTGGACGCCGAAGGGATATGACTGGGTTCATCGACGATTCATCAGCGATACGACAGGGAATTACGAAGTAATTCGCGCTCCAGCCGGGGAGAACCGGTTCCTGCTGGAAAAGGTGCCGGACTTTTACAGCAAGTTACAGAGCAGTTACGACGAGAAATTCTATGCACAAGAAGTTCTAGGCGAATATGTTCACGTTACCGGCGGAACAGTCTATTCTTCGTTCAACCGGGAGATTCACGTCCAGAAACTCGGAGTGGATCCGGCGTGGCCGCTGCAATGGACGCTGGACTTCAACGTAGATCCAATGTGCTCGTTAGTGGTACAGACGGACGGCGGAATGGCTCGGGTTCTGGACGAAATCGTGGTGCGCAACGGGACGACGCAGGAAGCGTGCGCGGAGTTTTTGAAGCGGTTTCCGCATCATCCAGCGGGGGTGTGCGTTTACGGGGACGCGTCGGGATTTCAACGTCAGACGACGGGATTTTCCGACTATGAAGTGGTGAAGGAGCAATTGCGCGCATCTTCGAATATGGACGTCCGGTACAAGGTGCCGAAGGCCAATCCGACGGTAAAGGAACGGATCAACCTGGTGAACGCCAAGCTGCGGTCGGCGGCGGGCGAAGTGAGGCTGCTGGTGGATGTGAAGTGCAAGGAGCTGATCAAGGATTTCGAACAAGTAGCGTTCAAAGCCGATACATTCGCGATCGATAAAGATCGGGATCGCCAGCGCACGCATTTATCAGATGCGCTCGGGTATCTGCTGTGGCAGGAGCACAAAGAGCTTCCAACGGTGGGAGAGAGACAAGGACGAATCCTGCAGTGACTATCGAAACGATCAACCGCGAGCACCCGGAATACGCCGCACGGAAGATGACGTGGCGGCGGTATCGCGACCTGTATGTCGGAGGGGATCGCCTTCGCGAGCACGGAGCGGAATACCTGGTGAGGCGGCAAAAGGAGCCGGGCGAGGTTTACGCGGAACGGCTGCGGCGGCTGTTCTACCAGAATTACATCGGATCCATCATCGACTGGTATGCGGCGACGCTAATGCATCGCGAGCCGGTGGTGACGATCGATGACGGCGGGGCGGCGGCGAAGGGGTTTTATGAGATGTTCCTGGCGGACTGCGATCTCAAGGGGTCGCGACTGAGCGAGTTTTTCAGGAAGCGGTTCATCGAGACCGTGGTGTGCGGCGGCAGCTACATCGTGGTGGACTTTCCCAGAAGCACCGGGCAGGCAGCGACGCGGGCGGAGGAAGACGCCCTTGGGCAGTCGCGGGCATTTCTGGTGGATTACGGGCCGGAAGAGGTGATCAACTGGAACCGCGATGAACGAGGCGGTCTGGATTGGATTGTGATCCGGAGCTCCTGTCTCAAACAATCCAAGGTGACGGACGCGAAGTGGGAGATGGAGACACGCTGGATTTACTACGACCGGGAGAACTACCAGATCTACAGCAAAGGAGGCGAGGACAGCCAGCTGGAGCTGGTGCATTCGGGCAGACACTGCCTGGCGGAACTGCAACGGGTACCGGTGTTCGAAATGAGGGTGGCGGAAGGCCTGTGGCTGATGAACAAAGCGGCGCTGGTGCAACTGGAACATTTCAATAAGTCGAACGCACTTTCGTGGGCGCTGACGATGGGGTTGTTTGCGATGCCGGTGGTGTATTCGGATCACGAATGGAAGTCGGTGGTGGGCGAGTCTTACTACATTCAGCTCGGGAAAGACGACCGTTTCGGGTGGACGGAACCGGAGGGGAGAGTCTACCAGATCGCAGCCGACAATCTGACGCAGCTGAAGGACGAGATTTACCGGGTTTGCTACCTGATGAACCAGGCGGGAAGCGCCAGCGGGACGGGAGCGCACCAGTCGGGTCTAAGCAAGCAATTGGATTTCATCACGACAGAAGAAGTGCTGCGCGCGTATGGGTCGGCGGTCAAAGAGACGATGGGGCAGGTGTTGGGCGCCGTCGCGGCGGCGAGACAGGATGAGATTGCGATGGACGTTACCGGGCTTGACGACTTCGATATCGACGAATTCGGCACGGAATTGAGCGACGTTCAGACGCTGCTTAGCCTGGGCATCGGGTCGCCGACACTGACCAAGGAAGTTTTCAAACGCCTCGCACTGAAGTATCTCTACGACGCGCGTCCAGAGATCAAGAGCCGGGTGGCGGAAGAGATCGACCGAACAGACTACGCACAGATGAGAGGGAAGCCGGGAGCGGCGGTGCCGTAGGGACCGGGTGCGGCGGCGCAAGCAGGGGAGCGTTGGAGAGACAGGAGGTGTATGGAAGGAATCGACGTACAGGCGATTGTTCGTCAGGCCATTCAGGAATTTGTGAGCAACGAGCAGGCGAAAAGCGAACCTGCATACAAGGCAGAGCTGCAGGAAGAGCGGAAGCGCCGCGAAGCCATGGAGCGACGTCTCAATCAACTGGCCGAGGAAAACAAACAGAATCGGGTGAAAGCGGAGGAGGCAGAACGCAGCTCGGCGATCCGGTCCGAATTGCAGCGGCTGGGAGTGGCCAAAGTGGATCTGGCATTCAAAGTGGTGCAAGACGGTATTGTCCGGAGCGACGACGGGCGCCTGGTGGGGAGAAACGAGAACGGCGAGATGGGAATGCGGGAATACCTTTCGGCGTTCGTCAAGGAAAATCCGGAATTTCTGCCAGCCCGGATTGTGGGAGGAACCGGGATGTCGGGAAATCTCAAGGCGCCGCAGGCGGGAAACGAGTCGGTAAGTATCGATCGCATCCGCCCGGGCATGAACCCGGAAGAAATGCAACGGGTGCGGGAAGAAATCGTGCGAGTCGCTTCGCAGACCCTGCGAGGTCTGTAGGGTCGAAGGCGAGCGCAGGAGTCACAAAAAGAGGAGATGAAGAACACGGATGGGCGCTATTACATCAACCAACGTTGCGAGCGCGATTGTGAAACTGGTTGCGGCGGACGCGCTGCCGACGCTCGTGGGGAACCTCGTCATGGGGAACCTGGTCAATCGCGACTATGAGCCCGTGCTGGCGCAGCAGGGCGATACGGTGAACGTGCCGATTCCGCCGCAGATGGTGGCGAACAACATCGCCGAGGGTGGAACGGTGAACCTGCAGAACCCAAACCTGGGGAACGCGCAGATCGTGCTGAACACGCATGTGGAATCGAGCTTCCAGATTCCGGACGTCACGAAATGCCTGGCCGTTCCAGACCTGCTGAAGATCTATATGCAGCCGGCGGTGGCGGCGATTGCGCAAAGGATCGAGACGGATCTTCTGAACCTGTACGCGGGATTCACGGCGAACACGCCGGTCGGCACGGCAGGCACAACCATCACGGAAGCGACGATTGACGCGGCGGAGACGGCGTTGTTTCTTTCGAAGATACCCCAATCCGACCAGAAGTTCATCGTGGTGGATGCCGCAGCTTACTCCGCGTGGCGGCAGATACCTCGCTTCAGCGAATTTCAGACGGCGGGCGACGCCGGCCTCCGGGCCTTGGTATTGGGCACGATCGGCAAGGTGAAGGACTTCTTCGTGTTCCGGTCGCAGTTCGTAGCGAAGACGGGCAGCAGCCCGGTGAATACCCACAACCTGGCGTTCGCGAGGGACGCGGTCGGCCTGGTGATCCGGAGACTGCCGCAGCCGCTGCCGGGGACGGGCGCGATTGCGGAATACGCCGAGCTGGGCAACTTCGGAATGCGGGTGGTGATGAGCTACCAGCCGAATACGCTGGCGCAGCAGTTCACGGTGGACGTGCTGTACGGCTGCGGAATTCTGCGCAACTCATCCGGAGTGCAGGTCAACACATAGCGCGGCAGAGCCGGGGGCAGGCGGCGGCGATGCCTGCCCCCCACTCAGGCGGAGGTGAGACGGCGCGGCGGCAAAAGCGATGCGGCCGCGACCACGCGTGGAACCAAGGCGCGATACGAACGAGGCGAGAAACAGGAGAATCGAATGGACCTGAAGGTGTATTACCAAAAGATCCGGGAAACACGCCAGAAACTGCCGGAGAAAGATGTGGTCATCGTCAGCCACGAAACCCTGGACGGAGGAAGGGCAGGCGTCTGCACGGAAGTACCGAGGGAATTGGCGGCGAAGATGCTGGTGGATGGAACGGCATCGGTAGCGAACGAAGAGATGGCGGCGGAGTTCCGGCGCGCGCAGGCGACAGCGAAGGAGCTGGCGGATCGCGAGCTGGCTGTCACGAAAATCCCGTTGACGGTGGTGCCGACCGCGGAATTCAACCGGCTTCTGGCCGCGCGGGAGCAGGATTAGGCGAATGGCTTTGTTCACCGACGGTCCAGCGGCGTCCGTGGCGGACCTGGTCGCACTGGATTCCCAACTCCTGAATGTCGCGAACATCGAGGGGATCGATCTCACGCAGAAGTTATCGCTGGCACACGAAGAACTCGGGCTGGAACTTAGCGCGCAGCTTACGCGATCGGGTACTTACGAAGCGTGGCTGTGGGTAAGCAGGCCGCCGAGACTGCATTCGATTGTCGTAACACCGGCATTGAAGCTGTGGCATTCCTACCGGTCCCTGGAAATGGTCTATCGCGATGCGTACAACAATCAGCTTAATGACAGGTACGCCGGCAAGCGCGACCAATTCCACGAAATGGCCGGATGGGCTTATGAACAACTTGCGCTGATCGGGATCGGAGTGGCGGAGACGCCGATCCCGAAAGCGCAGCCGCCGATGGTCGATAGCGTGGCTGCACCAGCTGGCTCAGCGGTGCCGGACGGCACTTATTACGTTTCGGCCGCGTGGGTGAACGCCAAGGGAGAAGAAGGGGCGCCGTCGGACGCGACTGCTGTGACCACGGCAAGCGGCACTTACGAGGTGAGCCCCGGGGTTGTGCCGAAGGGAGCCACCGGTTGGAACATATTCGCCGGGATGGATCCCAGCGCCCTGACACTTCAAAATGCCGGACCGTTAGACCCGCAAGCGAGCTGGATCCAGCCGAACCACGTCACAACCACGGGGCGGGCACCGGGGCGGGGACAAGCGCCCGATTACGAGCGACCGCTGCCGCGGGTGATTCAACGAGGTTGAAATGGCCAAGATCGGGAGCATGGCGTCGGCGCACGTGAGCAGATTGCTGCAGGGAGCAAATGGGGCAAATCTGAGCCTGGCGGGTTTGCGGACGGCCGCACAGACGAATGCGATGGATCCCGGTCCAATTCAGATTCGGCCCCAGAACGTGGCGGCGGAGCTGGCTGAGGAGGGCGAGATCGCACGCTACCCGATGGTGTTGGTGTACTGCGAAAAAGTCGTCAACAGCCTAACGGAAAAATTCCGCACCTTTTCGGGCACGGTGCAGATGACGGCCGAAGTGCGACATTCGATGGACCGGCTGCAAGGGCTTCAAGACGGGGTTGAATTGTGCGTCGAGGCGGTGACGCAGGTTCTGGACGCGAACCGAGGAGACTGGGGCTCCGGAATGTACTACGCCGGCGGGTACCAGGTAGGGTTCAGCGGTGTAAAGCACGGCGGATTGAATTATATTCAAGCGGCCAAGGTCACGTTTGAGATCGGAGTAAGCATCAGTTAGTATGGCGTACATATCGTCTAATGCGAACCGTTTCTATACGGCGCTGGAGAGCGCTTATGGTCAAGCGGCGCCGGTCCAGGCGAGCAACCGGATTCCGGCGCTAAAGCTGACGGTGCAGCAGAGACTCGAAACTACAAGCAGGCGAGATAAGACGGGAAGCAGGACTTTCGCTGGTTTGCCGGCCGGTGGGAGACGCCGCACGAATTTCGAACTGCAGACTTACCTGACTACGTGGCAGCCGTCCAACGGGACGCCGACTTATGGTCCGCTCGTTCAGGCGGCGCTGGGGGCTGCGCCATTGAGCTCAGGGGGCGGCACCGTCGCAACGACAACGGCGGCGGGGCGACTTGGGTTTGCGAGCCCCCACGGGCTAAGCGCCGGCCAAGCAGTATCGTCCGGGGGAGAGCTGCGGTTCGTGGCGGCAGTAGTGGACCCATCCACCGTTCAACTGAATGTTCCCTTCACCACGTTGCCGGCGGCGGGCGCCACGGTTGGGGCTACGATCACATATCTGCCCGCTACGGAATTACCGAGTGTGAGTATTTACGACTACTGGAGTCCCTCGACCGCGGTGCAGAGGATGTTATGCGGGGCGGGGGTAGATCAATTCGAGATCCTGATCAATGGCGACTTTCACGAATTTCATTTCAGCGGCATGGCTCAGGATATAGTGGACAGCACGAGCTATTCCGGGCAGGCAGCCGACACGCAGGGCTACCCGGCGGAGCCGGCGATAGGAGCTTTCGACTATACCATCGTGCCGGGGAATCTCGGCCAAGCGTGGCTTGGAAACACACCGACGCAGTTCTTCACCATCGCGAATGCGTCGGTGGTGTTGAAGAACAATCTGGACATGAGGATGAAGGAGTTCGGATCGAGTCTCCCGCAAGCCATTGCCCCGGGTGAACGAACCGTGACGGCGACATTCGAACTTTACAGCCAGGATGACGCGGCGACAACCGGGTTATACCAGGCGGCGAGGCAACGATCACCCGTCAGCGTCATGTTTCAGTTAGGCGAGACACAGGGACAGGTAATGGCGGTTCAGCTCAACAGTGTAATTCCGGAGATCCCGGAATTCGATGACGGAAAGAACCGATTGCAATGGAAGTTCCAGCCTTCGCGCGCGCAGGGCACGGCCGATAACGAGATCGTCGTAGCGTTCGGATAACCATGGAATACGAGAGCGCAGTTGTCGTGGAATCGCAGATCGCACCCGGCGTCACATACACGATTGCGCGCATGTCGTTCGTGCGCCGATTGGAGTTGATGCGCCAGGTGCGAGGCCTGGCCCGCAGGAAGGAGTTCACGGAGGCCGGCCAGGACGCAGGCAGCAGGATGGAAGGCGCGCTTCTGCAGTCCGAAATCGATCGGCTGTACGTGATGTGGGGACTACGGGAGGTTCACGGGCTGACGATTGACGATGCCGCGGCAACACCGGAGGCGCTGGCCGGAGCCGGGCCGGAGAATCTGTTTCGGGAAGCACTGGCCGCGGTCCGGAAAGAGACCGGGCTGAGCGAGACTGAACGAAAAAACTGATCGTCGCCTTCCACTTTCATTTTTCGAACCAGGCTGGTTGGAGGTGCGACAGCTGCAGAAAGTCCGGCCTGGAGAAACGACGACAATGCTGTTGGCTTGAGACGCCGACAGAGAAGACCAAGCTGCCCGTCTGGGTAAAAGGGGACGCAGTTCTGTTCGAGTGCCCGCGATCGCATATCAGCGTGGACTCCGAGCTCCTGGTGGAAGAGTTTTTCGTGCGCCGGCGCCTGGGCGGACTGCGGTTCTCAGAACTGACAGCCCGGCAAGCGGACGCATTCGTGGTTCTGGAAGCGGCACTCATCGCGGAGATCAAAGATGGACGGCAATCTGGAGGATCGGCTGCTCGACACATTCCTTGAAGCAGCGGGTGGGCCGATGGGGACGCGGGAATCGGTGGAGAGCGCGGGTGGGCAGCTCGATGAATTGACCGGCGGTGCAGCGCGTGTAGCGACCGAATCGGCTTCCGACGGTATTTATGGAGCATCGGCGAGCTACGTCGGAGCCAATTCCAGCAGCGAACCTCTAAACGCGGGCGGCGGCGGGGGAAGTTCGGCGGGGTCGATTGCGACGGCATTCCTGGAAGGCGGATTGGGCGTAGTGCCGTTGATTAGCAGCCTGATCGGATTGTTTGAAGGCGGATCGAGCACGCCGGCTCCGCCGGAGAAGTACGAGCTGCCGTCGTCAGTTTCCTTCACGAGCGCCGCCGGCGCGGATGGCTTGAGCGCGGCCGATTTCGACCAGATGGGAACGCCCAGAGTCTACTCTACTAATGCCGATTCCCACGCCGGCGGAACTTCCGGGAGTTTTGGAAGCACCGGAACCGGCGGGACAACGTTTGGCGGAAGCACGGCATCGTCCTCGATGCCCATTACGGTCAACGTGCAAACGATGGATGCGCAGTCATTCTTGGACAACAGCGACCAGATCGCGCAGGCGGTGCGGGGTGCGATGTTGAATCTGAGCTCGATTAACGATGTCGTGAATGACCTATAGTCCAAGGCTCAAACGATGGCCACCTTTCCCCAACTGAAGACCAAAGCAGTCGCCCAGTATCCGGCCACACGCGCGATGGAGTTTCAGAATCAGGTTCTCCGGTTCCTGGACGGCAACGAACAGCGATATCGAGATGCGAGCGGTCCATTGCACACTTGGGTAATCGGACTGGACGAATTGGATGAAAGCGAATTGGCGGAGATGGACGCCTTCTTCTCGAGCAATCAAGGCCAGTATGGGAACTTCACGTTCGTCGACCCATGGGATGGCGCTTGTTACGAGAATTGTAGCCTGGCCGCAGACGAACTTGACCTGACATCGGTCGCCGAGATGCGTGGAAAGACGAGCCTGACGGTAGTGGAGAACCGAACTTGATATATCCACAATTGTCGAGCGGTGCGCTTAGCCAGTTTCCGACTCGCAAGCGCCGCCAAACCAGGACGGTGGTCAACAGAACAGCGGACGGGCGGGTGATCAAGCTGCCTGACGTGGCAGCGCAGGCGACCGAATGGAACCTGCAATATGCCGGATTGAGCGACATAGAACTGGCGACCCTGCAAGACTTTTTTGAGGCGATGGAAGGATCGTTGAACGGCTTCACCTTCCTGGATCCGTGCGGCAATCTGTTTGCCTGGAGCGACGATCTGTCGCAAACGGAGTGGCAGAAAGACCCATTCCTGACGGTGACCAGTGGAGTAAGTGACCCGTCGGGCGGACAGGACGCGTGGCAGCTCAGTAACTCGGGCGGCGCGATTCAGGGCATCAGCCAGATACTGAATGCACCAGGCGGATACGTTTACTGCTTAAGCGTGTACGCGCGCGCGGCGCAACCAACAACATTCGGGCTGCAACTAGCCGGCCTCAGTATCCAAGCGACCGCGGACACGAACTGGAATCGGTTTACGCTGACCGGAACAGGAGAGGCTTCGAGCGCGTCGGTGACCTTCGGATTCCAGTTAGCGGCCGGCGCGGCAATCGATCTATACGGGCCGCAAGCTGAGCCTCAAGAGAGTGCGTCTGTTTATCAACACAGCACGACAGGCGGAGTTTACGAGAACGCGCATTTTAGCGATGACGCGTTCCGCTACACTTCGACGGATGTAAACCGGCACTCCGTGACCTTGAATATCCGCTATGCCAACCATCTCTGAATTGAAGGAACAGCCGGTAACGGACGCGCCGATACTGCTCTTCGATTGCGCGCTGGCGAACGGGCAAACGGAGCACTGGAGCACGCACGCAGTGACGGTGGCGAATGTCGCCTATTCGGCGCGCGTGCTGCAACACAGTGCATTCGACATCCAAACCGCATCGGACCAGGGAGTCGACGGGAGCCCGAAAATCGTACTGATGATGGCGAATGCGGATTCGCATTTTTCGGAAATCGAGCGGGCCACAGGCTGGAAAGGGTCGCGCCTGACAGCCAGCTTCGTGTTTTACGATCTTGTAAACGATGTCCCATTGACGGACGCGAGCGTAATCTTTCAAGGCATCTGCAATCCGCCGGAGCAGATTCGAGAAGCTACGTTCCGATTGAGCGCGATCAACCGGATGAATCTGCAAAGGCTGCTGCTTCCTGAAGTCAGGATTCAGCGGCGCTGTCCCTGGACATTTCCGTCGACGGCAGAACAGCAAGAGGAAGCGGCGGACGGCGGCCCAAACGGGCTGTATTCGCAGTATTACCGCTGCGGCTATTCACCGGGGCAAGCGGGGGGCTCGGGTAATCTGAATGGGACCACACCCTTCAGCTCTTGCGGCTACACGAGGTCGGACTGCCAAGCTCGGGGACTGTCGCCGCGATTTGGCGGGTTGGAGTATGTGCCCCCGGTTATCGCGGTCCGCGGGTACGGGAAGGACTGGACCTCGTCGGCGTTGTCGGTGAACCAGGCGAGATACAACGACTTTGTGCCGATGGTATACGGGACCGCATGGTATGAGCCGCTGGTAACATTCGCTCGAAACGACGGCAACCTTACGAGAATGGAGGTGCTTCTCGGAGTCGGGCCGATCGAAGGCGTGTTGACGGTGCTGGTGAATGATGTGGAAATCCCCCTGGGGATTTCGGGAACGAATATGACCGGCACCGGCTGGTACAACGTGATGTCGCTGGGGGGCCGCGACGGAGCCTATGACCCGAACTTCACAGACGGAAACGGCAATCCGGTTGGGGATCCTTACGGAAGCATGGCGTACCTGGCTGTAGTGGTGCCCAACCAGATCAATAACGGGAACTCTCTTCCGAACGTGAAAGTCCTCGCGCAGGGATTGCAGGTGCCGACCTACGCGGCAGATGGGACGAGCCTGGGATATCAGTTCTCGAACAATCCCGCATGGATCTTACTCGACTTATTGCGTCGGACCGGCTGGCAACAGTCCGAAATCGATCCGGCGAGTTTCGCAAATGCGGCAGCTTACTGCGATGAGCAGATCGATTCCATCGATCTAAACGGGAATCCGATTTCGATTGCCAGGTTTCATTGCAATTTTGTCCTGCAAAAGCGGAAGAGCGCCGGCGACGTCGTGAGGGGAGTGCGAAACGCGGCGCGCCTGTTTCTTACGTACGGCCCGGGCGGCGTCCTGCAACTGCAGGTGGAGAATGCCATCGCCCTGCAGCAGCCGGCCCAGAACCCGTATTCGAACAGCACAGACGAGTTGAATGGGGGGTGGCCGGTCTACGAGTTTGGCGACGGATCGAGCGGCTCTTCCGGAATTCTGAGAAAGCCGGGCGGGGAACCGAGCGTGCTCATTTCGTCGCGCGGCATCGCAGATACTCCGAACTGCTTCACCGCAGACTTTCAAGACGAGTTGAACGGATATCAGCAGGACAGTTACACGGTTGTCAGCCCGGCCGACATCACAACAGCCGGACAACAGGTGACGGCGAGTCTGATGGCTCTGGGACTGCCGAACTATGATCAGGCAGCGCGAATCCTGCAGTTTACGCTTGACAAGTCAATCTCGGGAAATACCTACCTGCAGTTCGACACGAGCGTCAAGGGCTTCGGCATCAAACCGGGAGATATTATTACCGTCACGTATCTCAAGCAGGGTTTCAATCGGCAGCCGTTCCGGGTTGCAAAGATTTCACCGGCGACCAACTATCGAAGCTGCACGATCACGGCGCAAATTCACGACGACCAATGGTACGACGATGCGAATGGGCAACCGTCATCGGCTTCGGGGACGACGCAGGCAACGGGCGCGGGTGTAGGGGTACCCAGACCGCTCGTTGGCAGTCTGATCGATCCGAATGGCAACATGCAGTTCGGGATGTCGGAAACAGATACTACGGCTAGCGACGGCACGATGGAGGCCGATGTCTCAGTTTCGTTTGTCCCTCCTATGGCTGGTAGTGCGACGCCCGGAGTTGCGCCTCCAGGAGTGCCGCTTATCAGCCTCGTCACAACAGTGGGGCAAGGCGGCGCTTTGAAAGGCGGCCAGTCGCTGTACTATGCCGTCACTGCGGTCGATAGTTACGGGAATGAGAGCGGTTTGTCTTTTGTGGTGGCGGCGACAATCATCGACGATGGCAGCACCGTGACCCTTTCTGGATTGAGTTTTGCAGCCGGAACGGCGTCTTTCAACGTGTATAGCGGAAATACGCCCGCGAACCTGTTACAAATCGCGGCCACGCAGACATTGGCACCGACTTTCGCCGACACGGGATTTGCCGATTTGTTGGCGGCGCCACCGGATGTGAACTTCGATCATGCAAACTTCTATTGGCGCATGGAGGAACAGCCGGAGGTGGCGGTCGAGACCCATACGTCCAACACGGTGGGGAATGGAACGTTGCAGATGAGAGTAAATGCCTACCGGGGCATGACCGCGAGAGTTACTCGAGGGACAGGGGCCGGTCAGGAGCGGAGTGTAACTGCAAACGATCAAACGACGCTGACGGTTTCGCCGGCGTGGATCATCGAACCGGACAGCAACAGCTGGTTCGTAGTGGCGGAATCCGGCTGGCACTTTGGGGCCACGGCGCGCTCGAGCCCGATACAGTTCGCGGTGCCGAATCGCGCCGGCGAGTTCGTCGAGATTACAGGCCGATCGGCCAACATAAATAACGTGGAATGTTCGTCCGCGCTTTCGGTCGTCACGCGGTGGCAGATCGGCGGAGCTGGAACGACCGATTCGGACGTGCCGCCGCCGCCGTTCTTCGGACTGACGGTCGGGCAGGGCGCGGGGACGGTGGAGCTGAGCGGCGTCTCCTTCCCGGATCTTACGAACACGCGAACAGTGTCCTCGGCAACTCTCACGCTGTATTACTGGAACGAGCTGGAAGGCCTGCCATCAATCGAACTTGCCGGCGGATTAGGAGACACGGACGCGGCGGTAGTTCTAAATGGTCAAGGAGCCGGAACGGCGGGGACTATGTTGCAGATAGACGAGGAACTACTGGAGGTTACTTCGGTTGCGAATGGAGGCGGGTCGTATACGGTTGCTCGCGGGACCAATGGAAGCCAGGCGACCTCGCATTCCGCGGGGACGCCAGTCTACCAGTTGTCGTCTACCACGGTGATTGCCCCGTTTCCGGAGGGGTTTTTTGGAAGTCCGTATAGCGGCGACTGGAGTTTTCCGATCCTCCTGCCGGACGCGCGAATCGCGAGCGGCCAACTGTACGTAACCAATGACAGAGGCAACAGCCCCTCGGCCAGCATCGCCCTGACACAGTCAGTCGATTCGGGACTGCGGACACTCGCTGGGGGTCAGTATACGATCCAGGTGGCGGGATTCCTTGCCGTCGATCAGAACGCCACTCCCGCAGTCATCGTTGATTCGGCTCGATCCGTACGGGATGTCTTCGCGATATTGGGAACCGCAGCGGATGCGTCCGTAGAGGTGCAAGTGAACGTAAACGGGGCTGCGTATTGTCAACTGACGTTTGCCCAGGGCGCTACCCTGTCGAACACAGTGGACGGCAGCTCTTTGCCGCCCCTTGCTGCGGGCGACCAGGTTACTATTTCCGTGTTATCGGTGGGTCTGGTATTGCCGGGCGCCGACCTCACGGTATTGATAAGACTCTGATGGGCGATCAACTCTACAAACTCCGCCCGGACCGCGACTTGCAGTGTTACTTTTTACAGCCAACGGCGGTAGCAGCTCTGAGTCAGACCAGCCCGACCGGATTCACGGTATCGGGGAGTTGGCGGCAACAATTCGATTGGGCCGTGATCGAATGGAATCGCGATAACATTTTCGAGCATCCGGCTCTACGCAATCTCCCCGACGGCGATCTGAGCGGAGTAATACTCACCTACCAAGAAACGCGAACCAATTGCATCCCCCTCGATTCCACCATATATCCTATGGTGGACTGGCCGTATCTGAGGGTTTGGGCAGACGCCAACGGGTTGGAAACGATCTATCGCGTCAATCTCGCGAGCCATGCCACTCCGGTGGGCTGCTACACGCAAGCAACCGCACAGATGCAACTGCAGGGTGCTCCAACCACCGGGGATATTATCGAATTGGCCTGGCTGGATCAGCATTTTAACTATAAGCTCGCGAATGGCGACACGCTGGAAGCTGCGGCAAATGCTCTGGCTGCCGTCATTACGGATAACCAATCCGCCGGACTGGTTTCCGCCGTGGCGAGTAACTCGGTGATCACGTTGACCTATCTCGGCGGGCCGGGGTCGAATGGCAATCGAATCGGCATCTACGGCACGGTCTCGGGCGCCGGCACCGAATCCTGGGCGCCGGTGTGGACGATGTTCAGCGGCGGCACTTCACCGGCGACGTGGCAGATCACGTTGAATTTCGGCGCTCTGCAGGACGTTTCCGGAGCGCCGATCCCCACTGCGAACGTTCGAAAGCTGCGCTGGACATACGCGGCCGACCTGCAACAGGGAAACTTCGTCCGAAGCGAGTTTTCAGTTGATATCAGCCAATGGAACGTCGGCGGAGCGAACCTGAACTACTATGTGCCTGGACCGGGCAGCCGGCGGATTGAGGACACCTCGCCTTCTGTCTCCTACCAAGGGTCGTGGGCTAACTCGGTTGGCAACTATTCCGGCGGCTCGATTCATTCGACAATGGCGCCTGGGGCCTCTGTCCGCTGTGTGTATACACACCCCGTCGCGCATTCTCTGTACTTGGGGACAAGGTCTTTTGGAAGCGCCGCGCCGACCAGCGTTCAGATCGACGAATCTCCGATTTCGCAATTCCAGTTGCAGCTTACAGGCGAGGATGTTCTTGTACGCATTCCGCTGGGCACGCAATCGGGCGGCGTTTCGCATTCCGTCACTGTGATCCATAACGGGACAACGGGGGAGGCGTTGTTTTTCGATTTCATGGAGATGGCGCTGCCGGTGGCAGAGCCGCCGACATTCGCTCCATCCAAGGGGACGGCGCTGGCTACCGATTGGGATACTCTGCATTCGCAGGCGCTGGCTCCCGAACGGACCGCCTGGCTGATCCAATCTCTGGGATTCCATGCCCGCGAGAACCACTATGCCGGAGCTCTTTGGTTCTATGAGATCTGTCCGCAGAACCAACCGTACGCGTCGGCAACCATATGCTTCTCCGGCACGCCCGCATTCGGCGGCACAACCCAGCTCTCTCTCGGGCCGACTTGCATTCAGCATATGAACCTGATTGGTGATACCGCGGACTCGATTGCAACCGCCCTGGCTCTGCTCGTCAATGCCGGGTCGACCGGCGTGTGGGCCTCAGTGGAAGGGAATGCGCTGACGATCACCTCGCGTGAAACCGGAGCGCAAGGCAACAGCCTTTCTGTTTCCGTCGAGACGAACAATTCGAGCTTCACGGCCGTGGCCAGCGGGCCGACGCTATCGGGCGGCCAAGACGGCCAGTGGATAACGGACCTGAACGCTTTGCCGCGCATCAATCGCGCCGCGCGTGATTGGACGATCAGTTTCTTTAACAGTTTGAAGAGCTATGGAATCAAAGCCACAGCTTCGTTCAGTATGGAACTGGGAAACGGCTGTGATTCGGTAGCGACTGGAATAGCACAGCGCTATCCGGATGGCAGTCCGGTCTGGTTAAATACTCCTTCGTTGCAGACGAACTTCGGGCCGGCAAGCACCGCGTTTTGGCAGCAGACGTATGCCGATATGGCATCACTGATGGGTACTGCCGGCCTGGATCCCTATTTGCAGTTTGGCGAGGTCCAGTGGTGGTATTTCGCAAACTCATCGGGAATGCCATTCTACGACAGCTATGCAACTTCGCTATTCGAACAGACTTACGGCCGGGAAATGGCGGTGATCCCGAGCCAAACATCGGACCCGGCCAGTTACCCGGATGAATGCCTCTACTTGTCCGGGCTAATCGGAACATTCACGAGTTCAGTTATGGATTACGTAAGGAGAGTGTATCCGGACGCCATATTCGAAGTTCTCTATCCGACGGACACAAACGACACCGCCTTAAATCGAATCGTCAACTATCCGGGGACAGTATGGACCCCCGGCGATCTGGCATGTTTGAAGACCGAGAACTTCACGTACACGGGCGACCGCAATCTTGATGGAGTCCGGTCGTCGATCGATTTTCCAATGCAACTGGGCTTTTCGCCAGGCCAGGCGAGCCACCTGACGGGAATTGGCGATTTCACAACTCCGTGGAAGAAGGAACGACAATTGGCAATCGCGGCCGGAGTGGAATCGGTGGTTCTCTTTGCGCTCGATCAACTTTGTCTGATTGGATACGACCTTCCTTTGGACGGGGGTGCTGGCCGAGCCTGGTTCCAGGGTGCCTAAATCCGGACGGGCTTTTCGTCGAACAGACCAGGTTCGAGAGCGAGGTACCCGCATGCAACGACCACCAGAAACATCGTGAGAAACTCGCTGTCGCCGAGATTGTATTCGACAAAGCCATCGATCATAGATGCCAATACCACCGCGATCCCGCCGTGCAGCAGGAACCTTCTCATATTGCGTGTCGGAGGTTGAGAACGAACACCCCGCCAGAAATCGGCGAGCACCTGAAGGAGAAGCCAAATCATCATCAGCGCAGTCGGAATTCCGCGATCGGCGGCGTATTGGAGGTAGACGTTATGCACGTGCTGATAGAAACCCTCGGGCAGCGGCCTGGGAATGTCGCTGGGGATATATTCCTGGAAATGAAACTTCGGTCCATCGGGACCCAAGCCGAGCAGAGGATGGCGTTCGATCATGGCGACGCCAGTGCGCCAGGCGATGACGTGAAATTGGTTCGAATCGGATTGGGCCGGATGGAGAATTGATCTCGCCCGCTGCCCCACGACCGGCGTGAACCATATGAGCGCGCCGATGATGGGTAGGAGCAGAAACAGCTTCGGGCGCCAGAACCAGCTCAGATACAGCGCCCCGATTCCGGTCGCAAACCAGACGCCGCGTGTTTCGGCCAGCACCAAAGCGATTCCGAGCAGTCCGGCACATGCGAGCCAGACCCAGACCCTTTTTGCTGGCGGCGCGAAGAACAGGAACGCGAGGAGCATGAGCAGCACGAACATCTCTTCTTCCGAAAAGGTGTTCCAGTGGCTCATGAATCCGGTAATGCGCTCGGTAGTGTAGTACGGTCCGAAACTGACGCCGGCGGCTCGAGCCTGTTCCAGCTTCACGACGAACTGCGCGATACCGAGCACCGCCGCAAAGGCGCCCAATAGCGCCCACACAAGGAAGAGGGATCTTACGGCGGAGGCGGTTCTCAGGCACGAGAAGGCCGCCAGCAGCATCAGGAAAACCAGGAGTTTCTTGATCTGAGGCAGCCCGTGCACGATCTCGCCCGAGAACATCAGCGAGATCGCCGTGCCGAGCATGAACAGCGCCAGCGGCAGTTTCAAGCGCGGCAGATGCAGCTTGGCACGGGAAAAGAAAAGGGCGGCTACGGCGAACCAGAGCAGCATCTGCGACAGCCAGATGCTCAGGATAATCGAGACGGCCGATCCGAACGTAAGGCATGCCGCGGCCCTGATAAGTATCGCTTCGCGAGGACTGGCATCGGGGGGAACCTCCGCAAAGACCGGCCAGGTCACTGGCTCTCCCCGAATCGGCCAGATTGGCCGAGGATCCCTTCGGAAATCCTGCGCCGATGCCTTAGCATGCGAAGGGGCCGATCGATTACCTGCGCGCGCGCGTTCGTTGTGGACACTGTACGTTCGTGCTCCAAGCGGAATTATAGCGCCCCGGCGATCCTGTCCACGGCAAATCCGGGTCGAGCCTTCTGATGAAAGTGCTGATTTCGATGTAGTGGCGGAGGGCGAAAGTGAGCCGCGCGCCGCGCCGATCGTGCTCGGGAAGAAAGTCTCGATTTCCCCGCAGAAAATTCACGACGCGCCGCCGGGAGCACGGTATCCTGTTCCTTTATGCCAATCCCGCAGGTAATCGTCCTGGCGGTGGTCCAGGGCCTCACCGAATTTCTGCCGATCAGCAGCACTGCGCATCTTTACCTTACGTCGTGGTTGTTGGGCTGGAACGACGGTGGTCTGAGTTTCGATATCGCGTTGCACATTGGCACCCTGTTGGCGGTAGTGATCTACTTCTTCAAGGATTGGCTGCAGATCCTGGCACAGGGTTTCGGAGTTCGATACGGTAGCGATGAGGAATTGAAACACAATCACATGCTCCTGTGGCTATTGGTCATCGGCAGCATTCCAGTAGGTATCGCCGGGCTGTTGTTCAACAAACAGGCGGAGGGTCCCTGGCGTAATCCATTTGTCATCGGCGTAGCTTTGATCGT
>Ga0335078_10000989_pt1 | contig 43216 bp, 34 predicted proteins | sample Lox_Sample_32_FD_206711 | JGI IMG/M metagenome (GOLD analysis project Ga0335078, IMG submission 206711) | Soil microbial communities from Loxahatchee National Wildlife Refuge, Florida, United States - Lox_Sample_3.2 | ecosystem: Environmental > Terrestrial > Soil > Wetlands | place: USA...
TGGCCTCACTTGCCTCACTGGCCTCACCGGCGCCGCCGGACCGCGCGGGGTCCGCGGGTCGGGCCGGACCGGAGGCCGGACCCGCGGCCGGACCGGAAAGGCCGGGCGGCGACCCCGGGCCGCCCGGTTCCCCGGGCAGCGCGTACACCAGCGAGCCGTCGGCGGCGCGGACCCGGACCGCGCCGAGCTCGTCGAGGTCGCGAGACAGCGTGGCCTGAGTGACCGGCACGCCCCGCTCGCTGAGCAGCCGGGCCAGTTCCTCCTGCGACCGGACCGTGCGGTCGGCCAGGGTGGCCGCCACCCATGCCTGCCGTGACGCCTTGGTACCAGGCCGGGTCACGGTCACGACGAGTGCCCGAGCAGCCAGGTGAGCAGGGCCTTCTGCGCGTGCAGCCGGTTTTCGGCCTGGTCCCAGACGACGCTGTGCGGGCCGTCGAGGACGCCGGCACTGATCTCCTCGCCGCGGTGGGCGGGCAGGCAGTGCAGGACCAGGCAGTCATCGCGCGCCAGGTCCAGCTTGCCCCGGTCCAGCCGGAACGGGATCATGCTTGCCAGCCGCTCGGCGTGCTCGCTTTCCTGCCCCATGGACGCCCACACGTCGGTGGCCAGCACGTCGGCGCCGGCGCAGGCCTCGGCCGGATCGGCGAACCAGCGCACGCTGCCCCGGGTCCGGCTGGCGATCTCGGCGGCGGCGGCGGCCACGGCGGGCTCCGGGCGGTACGCCGCGGGCGCCGCGATCCGCACGTGCAGCCCGGCCGTGGCCCCGCCGAGCAGATAGGAATGCGCCATGTTGCTGGATCCGTCGCCGAGGAAGGTCAGCGTGCGGTCACACAGCACGCCCCGGGCGGCCCGGATCGTCTGCAGGTCCGCGAGCACCTGGCAGGGGTGGAAGGTGTCGGTCAGCGCGTTGATCACCGGGACCTGGCTGGCGGCGGCCATCTCGGCCACGCGATCCTGGCCGAAGGTCCGCCAGGCGATCGCCACGGCCTGCCGGCTCAGGACCCGCGCGATGTCCCCGATCGTCTCGCCCCGGCCGATGTGGGTGGTCTGCGTGTCGATGACCACCGGGTTGCCGCCCAGCTCGGCGATGCCGGTGGCGAACGAGACACGGGTGCGCAGCGACGGCTTGTCGAACAGGACCGCCACCGTGCGCGGCCCGGCCAGCGGCTTGCGCGCGAACCGGTCGGCCTTCATCGCGTCGGCGAGGTCGAGCACCTCGGCCTGCTCGGCCGGGCTCAGGTCGTCGTCGCGGAGAAAGTGCCGCAGCCCGGCCCGCCCGGGGGCGGGCCGGGGCCCGAAGCCGGTGGTGGTGGCCTGCGTCATGATGTCCCCCTCGTCATGATGCCCGCGTCGCGGTGGCGGCATCGTCCAGGATGCCCGGCAGCGCAGCCAGGAACCGCGCCGCCTCGCCGGCGGTGATGATCAGCGGCGGCGCGAGCCGGATCGCGTCCGGCTGGACGGCGTTGACCAGGAACCCGGCCCGCCGCGCCGCCGCCTCCACGGCCGCGGCCGCGCTCTGGGTCAGCATCGCGGCCAGCCAGAGGCCCTGCCCGCGCACCCCGGCGAGCAGCGGGTGGCGCACCGCCGCGATCCCGCCGGACAGCTGCCGGCCCACGGTGGCCGCCGCATCGAGCAGCCGGTCGGCCTCGATCGTCTCCAGCACGGCGAGCGCCGCTGCGCAGCAGACCGGGTTCGCGCCGAAGGTCGAGCCGTGGTCCCCGGGGCCCAGCGTGCTGCCTAGCTCGCCGAATCCCGTGCACGCCCCGATCGGCAGCCCCCCGCCCAGCCCCTTGGCCAGCGTGAGCACGTCCGGCGTGACGCCTTCGGCCTGGTGGGCGAACCAGTGCCCGGTGCGCCCGACGCCGCTCTGGATCTCGTCGATCACCAGCAGCGCCCCGGAGGCATCGCACGCTTCCCGGGCCGCGCGCAGGTAGCCGGGCGGCGGCGGGATGACGCCGGCTTCGCCCTGGCACGGCTCGACGAACACGGCCGCGCAGTCCGGGCCGGCCGCTTCGGTCGCGGCCCGCAGCGCGCCCGCGTCACCGTAGGGCACGAAGCGCACGTCGAGGCCGAACGGGCCGAACGGCTCGCGGATGGCGGCCTTGCCGGTCAGCGCGAGCGCCCCCATGGTGCGCCCGTGGAACCCGTTTTCCGTGGCCACGAAGACGGGGCGCGGCTGGCCCCGCGTGCCCCAGTAGCGCCGGGCAAGCTTGATCGCGGCCTCGTTGGCCTCCGCGCCGGAGTTGGCGAAGAAGATCCGCGCGTCGGCGGGGCCCGCACCGGAGCCGAGCAGCGCCAGGATCCGCTCGGCCAGCGCGACCTCCGGCTCGTGCAGGAACAGGTTCGAGGTGTGCGCCAGCGCGGCCACCTGCCGGGTGACCGCGGTCACCAGCGCCGGGTGCGCATGCCCGAGCGAGCTCACCGCGATCCCCGCGAACAGGTCGAGGTACTCGCGGCCGTCGGCGTCCCAGACCCGGCACCCCTCGCCGCGGGCCAGCGCCAGCGGCGGCAGCCCGTAGTTGCCCATCAGCGCGGCGGCGAACCGCTTCTGCAGAACGTCCGTCGTGCTCATCGTGGTCCTGCCTCCCTCGCCGGTGTATCCAGCACGACCATCGTGCCGGTGCCGGAGTCGGTGAACAGCTCCAGCAGGACGGCGTGCGGCTGGCGGCCATCCAGCACGTGCGCCTGGTGCACGCCGCCGCGGACCGCGGTCAGGCACGCCTCCATCTTCGGGATCATCCCGGTGCCGAGCCCGGGCAGCATGGTCTCCAGCTCGTCCGCGCCGACCACGCTGATCACGTCGCCGGACGGCGGCCAGGTCCGGTACAGCCCGGGCACGTCGGTGAGGATCATCAGTTTGGCCGCGCCGAGGGCGACGGCGAGCGCAGCCGCGGCGGTGTCGGCGTTGACGTTGTAGACCTCGCCGTCCGCGCCGCGCGCCACGCTGGAGACCACCGGGATGCGGCGGTCGGCCAGCAGCGCGCGGACAGCGCCGGCGTCGGTGGCCCTGATCTCGCCGACCAGCCCGATGTCGACGTGCTCGCCGTCCACGATGGCGGGCTTGCGGCTGGCGGTGAACAGGTTCGCGTCCTCGCCGGACAGCCCGACGGCGAACGGGCCGTCCCGGTTGATCAGCCGGACGATGTCCTTGTTCACCTTGCCGGTGAGCACCATGCGGACGACGTCCATGGTCTCCGGCGTGGTGACGCGCAGGCCCGCGGTGAACGTGCTCTCCACGCCGAGCCGGTCCAGGTGCTCGTTGATCTGCGGGCCGCCACCGTGCACGACCACCGGGCGCAGCCCTGCGTGCCGCAGGAAGACCAGGTCCTCGGCGAAGGCGGCACGCAGCGATTCGTCGGTCATCGCGTTCCCGCCGTACTTGATCACGACGATCCGGTCGTGGAACCGGATCAGCCACGGCAGCGCCTCGATCAGCGCCGCCGCCTTCTCCGCCGCGCCGCGGGCCGGGCTGGCCGGGTTAGCCAGGTCGGCCGGGGCGGGCGGGTCGCCGGTGGCGGTCACGTGGAGTACGCCGAGTTCTCGTGCACGTATTCGGCGGTCAGGTCGGTGGTCAGGATGGTGGCGGCGTGCGGCCCAACGGACAGGTCGACGGTGATCGTGACGTCCCGCGGGGCCATGTCGACCTTGGACCGCTCGTCGCCCGCGCAGCCGTTCCGGCAGACCCAGATCCCGTTGATCGCGACGTTGAGCCGCTCCGGCGCGAACTGCGCCGCGGTCGTCCCCACGGCGGAGACCACCCGGCCCCAGTTCGGGTCCCCGCCCGCGATCGCGCACTTGAGCAGGTTGCTGCGGGCCACCGCGCGCCCGGCGGTCACCGCGTCGTCCTCGCTGGCCGCGCCGATCACCTCGACCGCGATCATCTTGCCCGCGCCCTCGGCATCGAGCTGGAGCTGGCGGGCCAGGTCCGCGCACACCTCGGTGAGCAGGCCGGTGAACTCCCCGGGGTCGGGCCGGATCCCGGACGCGCCGCTGGCCAGCAGCAGCACGGTGTCGTTGGTGGACATGCAGCCGTCGGTGTCCAGCCGGTCGAAGCTGACCTGGACCGCAGAGCGCAGCGCCGCGCCCAGCACCGCGGGGTCCAGGTCCGCGTCGGTGGTGAGCACGCATAGCATCGTGGCCAGGGCGGGTGCGAGCATGCCCGCACCCTTGGCCATGCCGCCGACCGCGTACCCGTCGCCGTTGGTGGCCGCGCGGCGGAACGAGATCTTCACCACGGTGTCGGTGGTCCGGATGGCGTCGGCCGCGGCCAGGCCGCCGCCGCGGGAGGCGTCGGCGACGCAGGCGTCCACCGCGGGCAGCAGGAGGTCCATCGGCAGCCGCTCGCCGATCAGGCCAGTGGAGCAGACGGCCATCTCCCCCGCCGAGTCGCCGAGCGCGCCAGCCAGCCGTTCCGCGGTCAGGTGGGTGTCCTGGAACCCGGACGGCCCGGTGCAGGCGTTGGCGCCGCCGGAGTTCAGCGCGACCGCGCGGACGCGCTCACCCTGCACGACCTGCTGGGTCCACAGCACCGGCGCCGCCTTGACGCGGTTGGAGGTGAACGTCGCCGCGGCGGCGCGGGACGGGCCGTCGTTGATCACGACCGCGACGTCGCGGTCGCCGGAGGCCTTGAGCCCGGCGGCGACGCCGGCGGCGCGGAAGCCGAGTGGTGCGGTGACACTCACGGGTGCGCTCCTGTGGCCGTCGTGGCCCGGGGGCCAGTGCGATGCGGGGGGAAGGGCAGCGTCACGGCGCGACTCCGTAGGCGGTGACGCCAGCCGATTCGGGCAGGCCCAGCATGAGGTTGGCGTTCTGCAGCGCCTGGCCGGCCGCGCCCTTGCCGAGGTTGTCGATCGCGGCGACGGCCACCGCGCGGCCCGCGTGCACGTCCGCGGCCACCTGCAGGTGGGCCGCGTTCGAGGCCGCGGTCGCCCCCGTGCCGGGCCACTGGCCGGCCGGCAGCAGGCGGACGAACGGCTCCCCGGTGTAGGCGCCGGCCAGGGCCGTGCGCAGCGCTTCACTGGCCGCCTCTGCATCGCCCGCCCGGGCGGCGCGGGCGGCGTCCCCGGCCAGCCGGGCGGTCGCGGTGGCCAGGATGCCGCGCGGCATCGGGGCCAGCGTGGGGGTGAAGGAGATCGTGACCCGGCCGCCGCCTCCGCCGGGCGGGGGCAGCACGCCCTGCAGGGCCTCCTCGATCTCCGGGGTGTGGCGGTGCACGCCGCCCGCATTGTAGGCGGATACCGACCCCATGACCTCGCTGCCCATCAGGGCCGGCGCGGGCGCCCGGCCGGCGCCCGAGGTGCCGGACGCGGCCACGATGACGATGTCGCTGGGCTCGGCGAGCCCGCTGGCCAGCAGCGGGGCGAGCGCCAGGATCGACGCGGTGGCGTAGCAGCCGGGTGAGGCCACCCGGGCCGAGGCGCGGATCCGGGGCCGCGCGCCGGGCAGTTCCGGCAGTCCGTAGGTCCAGGTGCCCGCGTGCTCGCCGCCGTAGTACCGCGCCCAGGACACCGGGTCGGCGAGCCGGAAACCCGCCCCCAGGTCGACGATCTTCGTGCCGGACGGGAACCGCGCGGCCAGCGCGGCCGCCTCCTCGTGCGGCATCGTCAGGAACACCAGGTCGGCCGCGGCCAGTGTGGCGGGATCCGCGGGGCCGAACGTCCGGTCCGCGAGCCCGGTAAGGTGCGGGTGGACCGCAGTCACCGGGGCCCCGGCGCTGGACCCCGCGGCCAGCGGCCCGATCTCCAGGTCCGGGTGCCCGGCCAGCAGGCGGAGCAGCTCGCCACCCGCGTAGCCGCTGGCGCCCGCCACCGCGACCCGTGCGCCCATTTCGCGACATCCTCCTGGTCCGGGCCGGGCCGCACCGCCGGTGACAGCCGGGCCGCCGCGCCCACCACTCCTGGAAAATTATGCAATGTTGCGAGAACTTATGCAACTTAAATGCACTCAGAACCAGGTCACTGACCGGACGGGGCGGCGGCTTGGGGGAGCGGCCCGCGGGCGGCATCATGGGGGCAGGGACCGGGGACCGGCGGCGCGGGGGACGGAACCGGGCGGTACGCATCCGGGTCCCGCCATGATGTGACCGCGATCCCAGCCTGCGGAGTACGACAGCCATGCCTCGCCGCCCGGACGGTTCCCCCGCTGCGGCCCCGCGCCAGGCCCGGCTGACGGTGGCCGCGCTCGGCCTCGCCCTGGGGGTGCTCGCGGGCTGCGCGGCCTCCCCGGGCCGCACGCCGGCCGCCGCCCGCACGTGCGGGGTCAGCCGGACCGCCGCGAACGTCGCGGTCATCATCACCGTGAGCCACGGAACCGTCTCCTGCGCCACCGCGCTGCGGGTGGAGAACGCCTACGCGGCCGCGGTGCGGGCCGGCCGGGTCCGCGGCACCGGCGGCGGCGCCCCGGTCCGGGTGCGCGGGTGGACCTGCCAGGCTTTCGCGACGCCGCGAGTGCTGAAGACCGGCCAGACCTCGGAGTGCCGCGCCGGCGGCGCCGCAATCCTCGCCGCGCTCCCTCCCGTCACACCCTCCGAAGCCCGTCCTAGCCCAACGTGACAGATGAGACAGATTCCGGAATGGTTACCAGAGGCCGAGCAGGGAGCCGAGCGAACGCGCGACCGGGCCGCCGTCGGTTTCGGCGATCTGCAGGGCCGCGGGCACGTCGAGATCGTTGGCGAGCGCCGCCCGCGCCGCGGCGGCGGCCGCGCCGTCGTCGGCGGCCGGGCCGCGTCCGGGACGGCCCGCGGCCGCGGCGATCCGGTCCAGCCGGGCGGCGGCCGCCTCCAGCCCGGCGGGGTGGTAATCCCAGTCCTCCTGCCAGCGGCGGTCCAGGATCAGCAGCCGGACGGCCGCCGCGGGGTACCCGGCCAGCAGGTCCCTGACCAGTACGAGGTTGCCGGCCGACTTGGCCATCTTCGCCCCGGCCACCCGGACGACGCCGACGTTCAGCCGGGCCCGGGCGAACGGGGTCACGCCGGTGAACGTCTCGGCCAGCGCCGCCTGGAACGCGTGGTGCGGGAAGCGCAGGTCACCGCCGCCGGCCTGGACGTCGACGGCCGGGCCCAGCGCGTGCAGCGCCATGGCCGCGCATTCGGCGTGCCAGCCGGGACGGCCGGGCACCCAGGGGCTGGCCCAGGACGGTTCCCCGTCCCCGGACGACTGCCAGACCGCGACGTCGAACGGGTCGTCCTTGCGCGGGTCGCCGGGCTGGTCGCCGTACTCCCCCGCCAGCCGCAGCGCCTCGGCCTGGTCCGGCACCGCCCGGCGGGCGACGTCCGCGCCACGGAAGTACACCTGGCCGTCCCGCTGGTAGGCCGCCCCCCGGGCCAGCAGGCCGGCGGCCAGCCCGATCACCTGCGGGATGAACGCGTGGGCGCGGGGCTCCTGGGCGGGCCGGCCAACCCCCAGCGCGGTCATGTCCTGATCGAAGTAGAACTGCTGGATGGCGGCGAACCGGTCGTAGGGGGAACCGTCCCGGCTGGCCGCGGCCAGCAGCACGTCGTCGACGTCGGTCACGTTGCGGCACATGATCACTTCGGCGCCGCCGGCGTGCAGCACCCGGGACAGCGTGTCGGCCCAGACGAACGTCGCGGCGTGGCCCAGGTGGGTCACGTCGTAGGGGGTGATCCCGCACGTGTAGACCCGGGCCCGGCCCGCCAGCGGGAGCAGAGTCCCGCCGAGCCGGAGTGCGGGCCGCAGGCCCACCGCAAGCGTCTGATCCATCGGCTGCCTCACCTGGTCATAATGTGCTGGCGACAGCGATGCTAGCCGGGCCGGCCGCGCCGGGTAACGCCCCCGCGTGCCGCGATCATGCAGGGGTCACGGGCCGGGCCGGCCAGGCGGCGCCCGGCCGGCCAGACCGCCCGCAGCGTCCGGTGCAGATCCAGCCCCGTGACCGGGACCGCGCGGAGCGTCCCGGCGGCGAGTCCCGGTGCTACGGCGAGCGAGCTGAGTACCGCCCAGCCGGGCCACCGTGAGCAGCACGTCGAATCCGGTGAAGTCGGACACGCGCCCGGGCAAGGCCATGACCAGACGTTATGAGGTCATCGGGAACCCGCGACTACTGCCCCCGGCCGGGCAGGGTGGCGGGTTAGGCACCGCGGAGGGCGGCGCCGACGCGCTGCTCGGCTTCGCCGACGGCGGCGTCCCGCACGGCGCTGACCTCGGCCGCGGTCAGGGTCCGGTCGGGGGCGCGGAAGCGCAGCGTGTACGCCAGCGACTTGCGTCCCTCGCCGACCTGCTCGCCGGTGTAGACGTCGAAAAGCTGAACATCTTCCAGCAGGCTCCCCCCCGCCGCGGCCGCGCCGGCGCGCAGCGCGGCCTGCACGTCCGCGGCCGGGACAGCCGCGGCGACGATCAGCGCGACGTCCTGCGTGGCCAGCGGGTACGACGACGGCACCGGCGCCTGCACCGGGCCGGACCCTTCGGCGGCGGCCAGGATCGCCGACAGGTCCAGCTCCATCGCGCTGGTGCGGGCGGGCAGCCCGAACGCCTGGATCACCCGCGGGTGCAGTTCGCCGGCGTACCCCGCGAGCCATTCGGTCGCCTGCGAGCCGTTCACGGCCCGCACGAAGATGGCGGCGCAACGGCCCGGGTGCCAGGGCGGCTGCCGGCCGGCGCGCACGGTCACCGAGACCCGGCAGATCCGGCCGATCTCGCGGGCGCCTTCGATCGCGTCCGCCCAGCATCCGGCGCGCCCCGGGCCCCACCAGCCGGCCGGCTCGCGGTCCCCGGCCAGCACCGCCGCCACGTGCAGCGGCTGGTCCGGCAGCGCGGCCTCCAGCGAGGCCAGCTCCTCGAACGTGGGGGCCCGGTCCACGGGCAGCACGGGCGGCACGGACCGCCCGCCGAGCCGCGGCAGGAACACCGTGCTCGTCTCGAACAAGGCGACGTCGCCGAAGCCCCGCCCGATGTTCCGGTTCAGTACCCGCAGCAGGCCGGGCAGCAGCGTGGTTTGCAGCAGCGGCTCATCGTCGCTGAGCGGGTTGGCCAGCGCCAGCATGTCGCGGCGCGGGTCCTCGGCGGGAAGCTGGAGCGCGTCGGCGTCGGCGGCGGACACGAACGGCGGCGCGAGCACCTCCACGTAGCCCGCGCCGGCCAGCCCGCGGCCGACGGCGCGGCGCAGCCGCTGCCGGACGGTGAGCCCCCGCCCGGCGAAGGCGCGCGGCCGGCGCACCGGGATGTTCTCGTACCCCTCCAGGCGGATGACCTCTTCGGCCAGGTCCGCGGGGTCCCTCAGGTCGGGCCGCCAGGACGGCGGGGTGACGGTCAGGGTGTGCCGGGCGCGGTCGTGCCCGGTCGCGCAGCCGGCCTGGCGCAGCCGGTGCACCACGGTGTCCAGGCCGTAGACGACCCCGGCCACCCCGTCCGGGTGGCCGGCCGCCATGGTGACGGTGACCGCGGGCACGTCCTCGTGCGCGTGCGTGCAGCCCGGGATGATCACCCCGCGGCCGAGCGAGGCGAGCATCGCCACGGCCTTGGCCGAGGCGCGCAGCGGCAGTTCCCGGTCGACGCCGCGCTCGAAGCGGTAGGACGCCTCACTGTGCAGCCGGTGCCGGCGGCTCATCCGGGCGGTGCCGACCGCGGAGAAGTGCGCCGCCTCGATGAGCAGGTCGGTGGAGTGCTCGTCGATCTCGGTGGCCAGGCCGCCCATCGTGCCCGCCATCGAGATCGGCCCGGAGTCGTCGGTGATGAGGATGTCGTCGGGGTCCAGCGCGCGCACGACGTGGTCGAGGGTCTCCAGCCGTTCCCCCGGCTGCGCCCGGCGCACCACGATCGGCCCGCTGAGCTTGGTGCCGTCGAACGCGTGCAGCGGCTGGCCGAGCTCGAGCATGAGGTAGTTCGTGATGTCCACCGCGAGGGAGACGGTGCGGACGCCGGAACGGGCCAGCCGGATCCGCATCCACAGCGGCGTCTGCGCGCCGGGGTGGAAGTCCCGCACCTCGCGCAGCACGAACCGGTCGCACGCGGCCGGGTCGGCGATGCGGGCCGGGCGGATGTCGCCGGACACCCAGCCCAGGTCGGCGCCGAGCCCGGCGTGCGCGGGCAGCCCGGCGCCGGCCGGGTCGGTGAACGAGGTCCCGAACGCGATCGCCAGCTCGCGGGCGACGCCGCGCACGGACACGCAGTCCCCGCGATCGGGGGTGACCGCAATGTCGAGCACCGTGTCGCGCAGGCCGGCGTAGCGGACGAAATCCGCGCCGAGCGGGGCATCCGGCGGCAGCACCAGGATGCCCGAGTGGCCGGTGCCGATGCCCAGCTCATCGGCGGCGCAGATCATGCCCTCGGAGGTGTGGCCGTAGGTGTTCCGGGCGCTGATCTCGAAGCCGCCGGGCAGAATCGCGCCGGGCATGGCCAGCGCGACGCGGTCCCCCGCGGCGAAATTGACCGCGCCGCAGATAACCCCGAACGTGCCGTCGCGGCCCGCGCCGGTCCCGGCCGTGGCGTTCTGGCCCGGGCCGTCCTCGTCCCGGACGCCTTCCTCGGGGGCGTCCTCGTCCAGGGCGTTCTCGGCCCGAGCCGCGCCGGATTCCGCCGCGTCCTCGTCGCCCGGACCGCCCCCGGCCGGGGGATCCTCCGCCAGGGCATCCTCGGCCGCGCCGTCCAGGTCCGCGTCATTCCACTGGGTCGCCGGGTCCCGGGTGGTGACGCGCACATAGCGGATCGCCTTGCTGAACCCGGTCAGCTCCTCGATCGAGACGACCTTGGCCACCACGACGCCGCTGATGTCGTGGCCGGCCGGTTCGGCGGACTCGACCTCCAGCCCGGCCGCGGTCAGCCGCCGGGCCACCTCGGCCGGCTCGTGGAACGGCTCCACCGGGGCGTATTCACGCAGCCAGGAAAGCGGCAGCTTCATCAGAGTTGCGGCGTGGAAACCCCCGCCTTCAGACGTGGGGAGGAAACGCCGCACCCTCCCTTCACAAAATCGCATGCTAGACTGTGAACGTGTCGCGACTGGTCAGGCGGGCATACAAGTACCGCTTCTATCCCACTGACGCTCAGGCGGCAGAACTTGGGCGGACGTTCGGCTGCGTCCGCAAGGTCTATAACCTCGCCCTGGACGCCCGCACCGCCGCCTGGTACCAGCGGCAGCAGCGGGTCTCCTATGTGCAGACCTCCGCGATGCTGACCGAATGGAAACGATCGGATAATCTGGCCTATCTGGCCGAGGTGTCGAGCGTGCCGTTGCAGCAGGCGTTGCGGCATCTGCAAGGCGCGTTCGCGGCGTTCTGGGAGAAACGGGCACGCTACCCGCAGTTCAAGTCGCGGAAGCGGTCCCGCCAGTCGGCCGAATACACCAGGTCCGCGTTCCGCTGGCGCGACGGCCAGCTCTGGCTCGCCAAAATGAGCGAACCGCTGGACATCCGCTGGTCCCGGCCGCTGCCGGACGGCGCGGAACCGTCCACGGTCACGGTGAGCCGGGACGCGGCCGGGCGGTGGTTCGTCTCCCTGCTGTGCGAATGCTCTATCGAGCCACACCCGGCCAGCGCCTCGGTCGCCGGTGTTGACGCGGGCATCACGTCGCTGGTGACACTCTCGACGGGGGAGAAGATCACCAACCCCCGGCACGAGCGGCGGGACCGGGGCCGGCTGGTGAAGGCCCAGCGCGACCTGTCCCGCAAGGCAAAGGGGTCGGCGAACCGGGCGAAGGCCCGGCTGAAGGTGGCCCGCGCGCACGCGCGGATCGCTGACCGGCGCCGCGACCACCTGCACAAGCTCAGTACCCGATTGGTCCGCGAGAACCAAGCGGTCGTGATCGAGGACCTGAGCGTGCGGAACATGGTCCGCAACCACTCCCTGGCCCGCACCATCTCCGACGCGGCATGGACTGACCTGCGGGGCATGCTGGAGTACAAGGCGGACTGGTACGGGCGTCACCTGATCGTGATCGACAGGTGGTACCCGTCCGGCAATACCTGTTCCGCCTGCGGGCATGTGGCGGCGAGCCTGCCGCTGCACGTCCGCGAGTGGGACTGCGGTAAGTGCGGTGCCCGGCACGACCGGGACGCCAACGCCGCCGTGAACATACGAGCCGCCGGGCTGGCGGTCCTTGCCTGTGGAGCCGGTGTAAGACCTCAACGGAGCATTCCGGGCGGGCGGCCGGCTGTGAAGCAGGAAACCCAGCGGGTGACCGCCGGAATCCCCCGGCTTTAGCCGTGGGGAGGATGTCAACGTCAGATCTCCGTCCCGAATGCCCGGCTGAACCGCACATCACCCTCGGTGGTGTCGCGGATGTCGGTGACCCCGTGCCCGATCATGAGCGTGCGCTCGATGCCGAGGCCGAACGCGAACCCGCTGTAGCGATCGGGGTCGATGCCGCAGGCCACCAGCACGCGCGGGTTGACCATGCCGCAGCCGGCGATCTCGATCCAGCCCTGGGACCGGCACACCCGGCACGGCTCGCCACCCGGGCGGGTGGACGCGCCGCGGCAGATGTGGCACTCCATGGACACGTCCGCGGACGGCTCGGTGAACGGGAAGAAGTCGGGCCGGAACCGCGTCCGCAGTCCCCCGCCGAACATCGCGTCGACAAACGACTGGATGGCGCCGCGCAGGTCGGCCATGGTCAGGCCCTCGTCCACGGCCAGGCCCTCGATCTGGTGGAAGACCGGGCTGTGCGTGGCGTCCAGCGCGTCGGCGCGGAAGCACCGGCCGGGGCTGACCACGTACAGCGGCAGCGGCCGGCTGAGCATCGCGCGGATCTGCACCGGTGAGGTATGCGTGCGCAGGATGATCCCGGAACGCGCCGGGCTGAGCGCGCCGCGGGACCCGTCACCGGCCTCCTTCGGGCCGGCCACGAACAGCGTGTCCTGCGCCTCACGGGCCGGGTGGTCCGGGGGGAAGTTCAGCGCGTCGAAGTTGTACCACTCCGTCTCGACCTCCGGCCCCTCCGCGACCTCGTAGCCCATGGCCACGAAGACATCGGTGAGCCGGTCGGCAGCCATCGTCACCGGGTGCCGGGCCCCGGCCGGCCCGCGGCCCCACGGCAGCGTCACGTCGACCGCCTCGTCGAGCAGCACCCGCCGGTCCCGCTCCGCCTCCAGCGCAGCCGTGCGTTGGGCGAGCGCCTTCCTGACCCCGCCGCGGGCCGCGCCCACCCGCCGGCCCGCGTCCGCGCGGGCCTGCGGCGGCAGCGCGCCGATCTCCGAGTTGGCCAGGGTCAGCGGCGCCTTGTCGCCGAAGTGCGCGATCCGCGCCTCCTTCAGCTCATCCAGCGTCTGCGCGGCGGCGATGGCCGCCAGCGCCTCGTCGCGCATCCGCGCTACCTCGTCGGGTGACAACGGCGCCACCTCCACGGGGTCGTAGTTTGTGTCGCGTCCGGACATCGGGCCTTCCCTCGCGGGCCGAGCGATTTGGTGCAGGTCGGGTGGTGGTTTCGGCGGTCAGGAATACGGAAACTGGCAGCGCGCGCGTGCGGGCCGGGCCCGATGTGCGGGCTGCGCGCGCTGGGAGCACGGCCGCGCGGGCGGGCCGCACCCGCTCGGGTACCCGGAATCCGGGACGGGCCGGGACCGGGACGCGTGCAGCGTACAGCCGATAGCGTGAGCGCGCCGTGGATGGCCCGCGGAACGTCCGGCTCGCCTAGGCGGCAAGCGACCCCGCGGGCATGATAAATCGGAACTCCGCTCCGCCGCCGGGCGCGCGGCCGACCGTGATCGTCCCTCCGTGCGCCTCGACCAGGCCCTTGACGATGTAGAGGCCGAGGCCGGTACCACCGCGCCGCTTGCCCCGCCAGAACTGCCGGAACACGCGTGATGCCAGGTCGGGGGCGATCCCCTCACCCTCGTCCTGCACGGATACCGCCACGGCGTCGGGACCGGCGCCTGCGGCGGCTGGCTCTACCACAATCGTTACGGTACCAGCACCGTGCCGTACGGCGTTCTCCACGAGGTTGCCGAGAATCTGGTCCACCTTGTCCGCGTCCAGCCAGGTCTCGGGCAGGCCGGCGCGGGTTTCCAGCCGGAACCGGTCCTCGGGCTCACCCGCCGCGACCTGCCCGGCGATGATGCGGCGGGCCCGCTCGGGCAGGTCGACGAGCTCGCGCTGGACCCTCAGCCGCCCCGATTCGATCCGGGAGACATCGAGCAGCTCGGTGATGAGCCTGGTCACCCGGTCCGCGTCGGCGTTGACGGTCTCCAGCATCACGCGCTTCTGGTCATCGGTGAACCGGTGCCACTTGGCCAGCAGCGTGGCGGTGAACCCCTTGACGCTGGTCAGCGGGGACCGCAGCTCGTGCGCGACGGTGGAGACGAGATCGGCGCGGCTGCGTTCCAGGCGGGCGCGCTCGCTGGCGTCGTGCAGCGAAACGACCAGGCGCAGCACGGCACCCGGGCCGCCGGGGGGAAGCGGGTCCCGGCGGCGCGGCCCACGGATGTACCGGACCACGACCAGCACCTCAGTGCCGTCGGGCAGGTAGAGCGGCCGCTCCGGGTGCCGGGTGCGGATCTGCAGGCCGTGATAGGGGTCGATGCAGGCCCACCAGTCGCGGCCGTCGCCGTCCCGCAGCGGGAGCACGCCGAAGAGGTCCTTGCCGAGCGCCTCGGCCGGATCGGTGTTCGTCAGCCGCGCCGCGGCCTGGTTGAAGGCGGTGACGCGGCCTGCTTCATCGGCGATCACCAGGCCGTCGGGAAGCTCGTCCGCGATGACGAGCCAGCCGGGGACGGTGGCCACGCGGCAGGCTTCGGCGAGCGCGTCCGGCCCGGTCAAGCTGCCGACGCCGGCGGAGTCCCCGGGCTCACCGGGCCAGCCGAGGGCCGCCCGGCTCGTCATGATCCACCCACTCGACCGACGCCTCCAATTGGCACGTCCGCCCGCTCCGGCCGGTGAGCCGAGCTTCGCTCGCCACCGGCATACGTAGCGAAATGTGATGAGACTCTAGCGTGCCCGGGTCCGGGCGACAGGCCCCACACCATGATTGTGCAGCATGATGAGCAAAATGCCATATCCTGTAAGCGTTCCGTCATTTTCATGCACGTCCCATCCCCGTCCCGATCCGAAACGGATGCGCCTGCCAGGGCGCATGCGGCAAAAGTGGTGTCTGTAAGCGATGCGGCCAGCCCGCGTGAACGGCGCCGATGGCCCCCCATCCACCCCGCTGCCGCGCTCTGGCCCGGCCCTCGTGCGGCCCTGATGCGGGCGCGCGGCCACCCGCGGGAGGCCCGATCCCGCCTTTGAGGGTAACCGGGCCACCGGGGCTTCAGCGGGCGGCGCGCCGGGCACGGGCGCAGGCGTAGAGGCAGACGGCGGCGGCGGCGGCCAGGTTGAGGCTCTCGGCACGGCCATAGATGGGTACCGCGACGCTCTCGTCGGCCAGCGCCAGCAGCGCGGGCGGCATCCCCCACGCCTCGTTGCCGAAGATCCAGGCGGTCGGCGCGGCCAGTTCGTCCGGGGCCAGCTCGTCCAGGGTGCGGCCGCCGCGCGCGTCGGCCGCCAGCACGCGCAGCCCGGCATCGCGCAGCGCGCGGACCGCGCGGTCCGGCGGGGCCCCGGCCACCACCGGCAGGTGGAACAGGCTCCCGGCCGATGCGCGGACGCACTTGCCGTTGTAGGGGTCGACCGACGCGTCGGAGAAGATCACCGCCTGGGCGCCCGCCGCATCGGCGGTCCGCAGTGCGGTGCCGGCGTTGCCCGGGTCGCGCACGCTGGCCAGCAGCGCGACCAGCGCGGGCGCCCCGGCCAGGGCCTGCTCCAGCGGGACATCGACGAAGCCGCAGACCGCGAGCAGTCCCTGCGGGGTGACCGTCTGCGCCAGCTCGGCCATTACCTCGCCGCTGACCGGGTGCACCGGGACGCCGTCCCGGGCCATGGCGGCGATCAGGTCCGAGTGCCGGGCCCGCGCCTCCGCGGTGACGAACAGGTCGGTCACCGCCGCCCGGGAGCCGAACGCCTCGGAAACGGCTTGCGGGCCTTCCGCCAGGAAGGCCCGCGCGCGCTGCCGGAACGCCCGTTTGGTCAGCCGCCGCGCGGTCTTCAGCCGCGGCGAGCGGACGCTGGTGTATTCCAGGCCGCCAGGGGCGGTCATGACCGGCCCGGCACCGCACCCGCGGGCGAGGGGCCGCTGCCGTCAGGCAGCGGCACTCGAAGCGCCGGTGTCTTCCGGCAGGGACTTCCGGGCCACCTCGACCAGCACGGTGAACGCAGCCTCGTCCGTCACGGCCAGCTCGGCCAGCATGCGGCGGTCGACCTCGACGCCGGCCACCTTCAGGCCCTGGATGAAACGGTTGTAGGTAATGCCGTTGGCGCGGGCGGCGGCGTTGATGCGCTGGATCCACAGCCGCCGGAAGGCGCCCTTGCGGTCCTTGCGGTCGCGGTAGGCGTACGTCATCGAGTGGAGCACCTGCTCCTTGGCCTTGCGGTACATCCGGGACCGCTGGCCCCGGTAACCGCTCGCCCGCTCCAGGACGACGCGGCGCTTCTTGTGGGCGTTGGCCGCCCGCTTTACGCGTGCCATGACCTCGTAACTCCCTCAGCTCGCGGGCCGGGCTACTTCCCCAGCAGCTTCCTGATTTCCCGGACGTCGTTGGCGGCGACGTTCCGTTCCCCGGCGAGCCGGCGCGTCACGCGGGACGACTTGTGCTCGAACAGGTGGTTGCGGTTGGCGCGGCGGCGCATCACCTTGCCGGTACCGGTCAGCTTGAAGCGCTTCGCGGTGCCGCTGTGGGTCTTCATTTTCGGCATGGTCGCCGTCGTCTCCCATCTGTGCGCGCCCGGGGGTACCCGGGCGCGTGGTCCTTACTCGTGCCGGCGCCGGACCGTGGCCGGCCGGCGCCGGCACCCGTTGCGTCAGACGTTGTGCAAGCGCGCGGTCAGCCGGCCGAGACTTCCTGACCTGGCTGCCGTTGCCCGCTGCTGGCGGCGGCCCGCCGGGACGCGGCCGCCACGGCGCGCGGGCCGGAAACCGGCCGCGCGGGTGGCGGGGCCGGCCGGGCGGCCGCAGGCTGACCCTGCGGACGGGGTACGGGGGGCGGGGCGGGACGCTCGGCCGGCGAGCGCTCCCCCTGCGGGCGCGGCGCGTCCGGGGAACGCTCTCCCTGGGCGCGCGGCGCGTCCGGGGAACGCTCTCCCTGGGAACGCGGCGCGTCCGGGGAACGCTCTCCCTGGGCGCGCGGCGCGTCCGGGGAACGCTCTCCCTGGGAGCGCGGCGCGGCCGGGGAACGCTCACCCTGGGAGCGCGGCGCGGCCGGGGGACGCTCACCCTGGGAGCGCGCGGAATGCGACCGCTCGCCCTGGGAACGCTCGCCCTGCGGGGCGCGCTCGGCCTTGGCGTCGCTCTTGCGGCGGTGCGGCCCGATCACCATCGTCATGTTCCGGCCGTCTTGCTTGGGCTGGGCCTCGACGAAGCCAAGCTCCTCGACGTCACCGGCGAGACGTTGCAGCAGCCGGAAGCCCAGTTCGGGCCGGGACTGCTCGCGCCCCCTGAACATGATCGTCACCTTGACCTTGTCCCCCGCCTTGAGGAACCGCTCGACGTGGCCCCGCTTGGTGCCGTAGTCGTGCGGGTCGATCTTCGGCCGGAGCTTGATCTCCTTGATGACCGTCTGGGCCTGGTTTTTACGTGATTCCCTGGCCTTGAGCGCGGACTCGTACTTGAACTTGCCGTAGTCCATGAGCTTGCAGACCGGTGGCCGCGCCGTGGGCGCGACTTCGACCAGATCGAGGTCGGCTTCCTGAGCCAACCGGAGCGCATCGTCGATCGAGACGATCCCGACCTGCTCGCCAGCGGGCCCGACCAGCCTCACTTCGGGAACACGGATGCGCTCATTGATACGCGGTTCGGCGCTGATGTGACCTCCTTGAGTCCCACCACTGCCGCGGACTTTCCGGCGGCAGACTGCCCTGACCAAGCCTGCCGGGCCAGTTCGCGGCGGCGGGAACCGCCGCACACGAGAAAAGCCCCGCACGCTATGCACGCGGGGCAACCACCATGGCGGGCAACGCCCCGCATCACCACTGTGACACCGGCAGCCCGCCGCCGCCAGATACGCGTAGCTCCCGCATGCCGGCTACCCGGCATCGGTGCCCCCGCATCCGGCACAACCTGCCAGCCCCGAGCTGGCGAGGTGGGAGGTGGCCCTCCGCTTGCACGTCCGGCACGCTCATGCCGGACTAGTCGGCCAAGACTACCAACAATTTCGCCGCATGCGGTATTTCTGCCCGCCCGGGCGCGCCCGCACCGGCCACGGCGCGGCCCCTAGCCGGCCCGTAACCGCTTGCGGGCCAGGGAGCGTCGGATGGATCTTCTGCCGGATGCGCCGGGTATCCGGATCGTGCCCGGTCCGTGCTGGTCAAACAGCACACAACGGACACAATCTCCAACTGGGGGAGCTGGCGGGCACAGGCAGGCGGGGGAGCGCCGCCGCGGCGTCGCCGCAATAAGAATCTGACTCCGCCATCCCGCACGATGATCTCAAGGACGCTCCCTAGTTGAGCACCCGGCGGCGGAACGTCCGGGTGCCCAGGTAGCCGATCAGCACCGCCCCGCCGACCAGCATGAGCAGGATCGCCCACATGGCCAGGTGCCCGACGCCGGGGGTGAGCACCGCGCGCAGGCCCTCCGACATGTACACCATCGGATTGAACAGCACCGCGACCTGCAGCCAGCGGATCTGGTGCAGCGCCGACCACGGGTAGTACACGCAGCCCAGCATGGTGGCGGGCAGCAGGATGACCGCGAACAGCATCTGCATCTTGCGCGGGTCCATCAGCGTGCCGAGCAGCAGGCCGAGCGCTGCGGTCAGCATCGACGCCGCGACCAGGATCAGCGCGAGCAGTGCCCAGTTCGTCACGTGCGCGTGCGGGGTCTGCCCGGCCGCGTGCACGTACAGGACGATCGGGATGACGATCAGCGCGCCGAGGAAAGCCTGCACCGCGCCCGCCACGATCTTCTGGAGGGCGAGCACCCCCAGCGGCACCGGCGCGAGCGCCCGGTCCTCGATCGTGCGCTGCCAGGAGAACTCCATCACCAGCGGGAACGTGGTGGCCATGATGCCCTGCATGAGCAGCATGGACGCCATCAGGCCGGGCAGCAGGATGGTGGAGAACGTGGTGGCGCCCGCCGCGCCCGGGCGGGCCGCGCCCGCCTCGAAGACCCCGGCGGCGCCGATCTTCGGCAGCACGTAGGTGAAGACGAAGACCCACAGCAGCGGCTGCATCACCGACCGGACGAAGGTGGACGGCAGGTTCCGGCCCATCACCCGGAACTCGCGCGCCATCATCGCCAGGAAGGTCCGCACCATCGTGGGGTGCGGCAGGACGGCGCCGGAGATGATCGCGGCCGTGCCCGTGGCCGCGGCGCCATGGGCCGCCGCCACGCCGGGTGGCGGCGGGGCGGGGGCGGTCCGGGTCTGCGGGCCCGCCGGGCCCGGCGCCCCGCTGGTGGTCGTCATTCGCGGTACTCCCGTCCCGTCAAGGTGAGGAAAACGGTCTCCAGGCTGGGCTTGAGCTGGGCGGCGTCGAGGACGGTGAGGCCGGCCCGGGCACCGGCGGTGACCAGCTCGCCGAGCACGCCCTCCGGCTCCCGGGAAAACACGCGCACCTGGTCACGATCGGTCTCCACCTTGCTGATGCCGGGGCGGGCGCGGAGCGCGGACTGGATGCCGAGGTCCGCGGGCGCGCCGCCGTCGTACCGGACGGTGACGACCGTATCCGCGCCGGCGCCTTCCTTGAGCTCGTCGACGGTGCCGGACGCCAGCACCCGGCCATGGTCGACGATCGCGACCTGCTGGCACAGCGCCTCGGCTTCCTCCATGTAGTGCGTGGTCAGCAGGATCGTCTGCCCCTCGTCGTGCAGCAGGCGCAGCGTGTCCCACAGGTTCACCCGGGTCTGCGGGTCCAGGCCCGCGGTCGGCTCGTCGAGGAACAGCACCTCCGGCCGGTGCACCAGGGCCCGGGCGATCATCAGCCGCCGCGCCTGGCCGCCGGACAGGTCGGTGGCCATGGCCCGGCGCCGGTCGGTCAGCCCGAACGCGGTCAGCAGCTGGCCGGCACGGCGCAGCGCCTCCCGTCGGCCCAGCCCGAAGAACCGGCTGCGGAACTCCAGGTTCTCGGTGACGCTGAGCTGCATGTCGAGCGTGTTGTTCTGCGGCACCACGCCGATCGTGCGCTTGACGCCGACCGGGTCGGCCATCACGTCGATGCCGGCCACCCAGGCCCGGCCGCCGGTCGGCACGATGAGCGTGGTGAGCATCCCGATCGTGGTCGACTTCCCGGCGCCGTTCGGCCCGAGCAGCCCGAAGAACTCCCCCGCCGCGACGTCGAGGCTGATCCCTTGCACGGCGGGCACATCGCCGCGGGAGGTGGTATAGGTCTTGCGCAGGTCCTCGGTGCGGATCGCCGCGTCCAGCCGCGTCGGTGCGGTGGCAGGCCGCGGTGCGTGCACGGCCGGCTGAGTCACAGCCACTCCCCTTGTTGTCCCGTCGCTGGCCTCACACAGTCCAGCGTCCCACGGGCTACCTGTCAAAGTATTTTTGATCGTATAACTAACGGCGGAGGCGACCTCCGCCTGACCGGGACCCGGGCCGGCTCAGGACGGGGACGCCGCCTGCGCGGCGCGGCGGTCCAGCTCGGCCTGCCCGGTACCACGCATCGCCGCGAGCGGGGCCGGCCGGTACCCCGTCATCAGCTCGAACTGGCCGCCGGCCTGACGCAGCAGCAGCTCGAATCCGCCGATCACGGTGGCCCGCGCGGACTTCGCGGCCCGGGCCAGCGCGGTGGGCCACGGGGCGTACACCACGTCGAACACCACGCCGGGGATGTCCTCCGGCCGGCAATGTTCCGCGTAATAGTCGGCGGCGCCGGCCGGGACCGCCGAGATGAGCAGGTCCTGCCCGGCCGTGACGGCGGCGGCCGACTCCAGCGGCCACAGCCGCACCCGGACGCCAAGCCGCTCCGCGGCGGACAGCAGCCCGGCCGCCCGGCTCTCGTCGCGGACCGCGACCGTCGCCGCGCGCAGGCCGGTCTGCCGCAGCGCGGCCAGCGCCGAGCAGGCCGTCGTGCCCGCGCCGAGGATCACCGCCGACCGCGGTGCGCGCACTCCCGCAGCGGCCAGCGCGTCCACCATCCCCGCCACGTCGGTGTTGTAGCCGCGCCGGCGCCCGCCGGCGAACACCACCGTGTTGGCCCCGCCGACGTCCGCCGCGACCGGGTCCACGTGATCCAGCAGCGGCAGGATCGCGCGCTTGAGCGGCATCGTCAGGGACAGGCCCGCCCAGCCCGCGCCGTCCGCCCCGCACGCGGCGACCAGCGCGGGCAGCCCGGCCTCACCGCACTCGATCGCCGTATAGCTCCACCCGTCCAGGCCCGCCGCGACGTAGCCGGCCCGGTGCAGCACGGGGGACAGCGAGTGCGCGATCGGGGAGCCGAGGACCGCGGCCTTCACCGGCGCCGGGTCACCCGGGCGGCCGGTCACCGGGGCGGGGCGGCCGAGAACGTGGTCACCCCGTTGCTGTTCGACACGAAATAGAGCCAGCTGCCGCTGGCCGGGTGCAGGGCGGCCTGGATCGCGGCGTTCCCCGGGCTGTCGATCGGCCCGGGCGGCAGGCCCTTGCGCCTGTAGGTGTTGTAGGGGGTGTCGACGCCGATCTGCTTGAAGGTGGCGGCCGTGCCGTACTGGTTCAGCCCGTAGAACACGGTGCTGTCGAACTGCAGCGGCATGTTCGCGGCCAGCCGGTTGAGGATCACCCGGGCGATCTTCGGGTAGTCGGAGATCCGGCCGCCCTCCGCCTGGAGCAGGCTGGCCATCGTGACCAGCTCGCCCGGGGTCAGGTGCGCCTGGGCGGCGGCCGCAGTCAGGTTGATGGCCACCGCTTCCTGGTTGAACCGGTTGACCATGGCCTGCAGCACGGTGGTCGCCGACATGCTCGGCTGGACCTGATACGTCGCCGGGTACAGGTACCCCTCGGGGTTGTTGCCGGCGTAGGCGGGCAGGCCGAGCGCGCCGGGGCTGGCCAGCGCGCGCTGATAGTCGGCGAGCGGGATGCCGGACTTGGCCCCGAGGGTTGCCTCGATCTGCGAGACCCGCAAGCCCTCCGGGATCGTGATCGTGTCCTGGATCCGGGCCGCCGGGTTGAGCAGCAGGGCGAACGCCAGCGACGCCTTCATCTGCTTGTGCATCCGGTAGAAGCCGGGCTCCAGGCCGCGGGCGTTGGAGCTGTGCTCGGCGGCCAGCTCGAACGCGCGGACGCTCTTGACCACGCCCAGCGTAACCAGCCGGCCCCCCACCGCGGTGGCCGCCTGGCCGGACTGCACCTCGACGATGGCCTGGCCGGACCCATCGGTGGCGTAGTCGGCGGGATGGTACTTGCCCATGTACAGGTTGAACGCGTAGACCCCGCCGATGATCAGCGGGGTGAGGATCACCAGCAGCGCGACGAGCGGGGCGATCCAGCGTGACCGGCGCCGCCGGGGGCCACGACCGTCCCGGCCGCCGCCCCGGCCCGGCCGCCGCGCGCGGCGGCCGCCGGCGTTCTCCCCGTCATCATCCTCGTCATCGTTCTTGCCGTAGCCGTCCGCGCCGTAGCCGCCGCCGTCGCGGTAGCGCGGGCCGCCGAGACCCGGGACGAAGCGCTCGTCCTCCACGTACCCGCTGTTGTCGCGCCCGTCCCCGGCGCCGTTGTCGTCCGGCCACGGCGCGCCGCCGGGGTCGCGCCGGGACCCAGCGACCTCACGGCGCGCTTCGCCGGCGTACGCCCCGCCGCCCTCGTAACGGCCGCCATCGTGATAACGGCCGCTTTCGTCATAACGGCCGCCATCGTGATAACGGCTGCCGCTCTGCTGCGGGTCGCCGCTGCCGTGCGAGCCGGCCGGCGGCTGCCCGGCGTCCGGCCCGTACCCGTCGTGCCGGGAGCCCGCGAGGCGGGGATCACGCGCCGGCCGCTGTGGCCCCGCCTGCATCTGTGGCTGCGGCCGCGTCGCCTGGGGCCCGCGTTCCTGGGATGCCGGCTGGGGCGACGGGGCGCGCTGGGGTGACCGGCCGCGCTGGGCCGACGGGGCGGGCTCGGGCGACGGGGCGGGCTCGGGCGAGCGGGCCGGGGCGGAGCCGCGCCACTGCGCGTAGCTGGGATCGGTCAGCGGGTCCGGGCGGCTCGCGGCCCGGCCGGCCCGGCCGGCCGGCTCGGCGCCCTGGGCGGCGGCACCGCGCCTGGCGGCGGACTCCGGCTGTGGGCCGTCCGGCGCCGAACTGCGCCGGCCGCCCTGGCAGGACCCGGCCGGGCGATCCGGGGCGTCCTGCTGGCCCGCGTGGCGGCCCCCAGGCGAGGGCGAACGCCCGGGGCCGCCCGGGATCGCTCCGCCGGATTCACGCGAACGGCCAGACACGCCCGGCAGTATCCCGGTAACATCGGGTGAGTGATCGTACCTGCCCGCGATCGTGCCGGTGGTGTCGGGCCGCCCGCCGTGGCCCGCGCCGGGCCCGGCTGCGCCGTCCTCCGGCCAGGCCGGCTGCGGCGGCGGCTGGTCCGGCCGCTGCGGTCGCGCGTGCCGGCGCACGCCGCGGCGCGGGACCGCGGGATCGCCGGTCATCCGGCGATCCCGCCCGGCCGGGGACCCGGCTGGGCACCTGCCGGGCTCACCAGCTCGCCCGGCGGCCGCCCGGTGGCCCGCTCGGCGTCCAGCGCCGCCTGGAGCAGCACGGCGGCGGCGGCCTGATCGGCCACCGGCCGCCGGGCCCGTGAGTTCTTCCCGCTCTGGCGGAGCACGGCGTGCGCGGTCGTGGTGGTGAAACGCTCGTCGAAGAGGCGGACGGTCACCGGCGCGATCCGCGCCGCGAGCGCCGCCGCCACCTCGCGGGCGCCGGCCGCGGCCGGGCCCGCCCGCCCGGCCAGCGTGGTGGGCAACCCGACGATCACCTCGACCGCGTCGTGCTGCGCGGCCAGTTCGGCGAGCCGGTCCAGGTCCCCCCGGCCGTGCGCGATTACCTCCAGCGGGCTGGCCAGCACACCGCCAGGATCGCTGCGAGCGACGCCGACGCGAACGGTACCGACGTCAACGCCTAGCCGCACACCCGTTCTCACTGCGGCAGAACCAGACACCAGGGGAAACATGCCATCACGTTAACCTGCCGGCCTACGCCCCGTCCGTCAAAGCCCGCCGAACCGCCGCGACGGCCTCGTCGATGACGGCCGTGCCGGCCGTGCCGAGGGGGGAGCCGCCGCCCTGGGCGACGTCCGGCTTGCCGCCGCCGCCGCCGCCGAGCGCGCGCGCCGCGACGCCCACCAGCCGGCCCGCGGCCAGCCCGCGGGCGCGGCCCGCGTCGTTGACGGCGACCACGACCACCGGGCGGTCGGCGGGGACGCCCGCCACCATGATCACGGCCGGCCGCTCGGACGGCATCCGGCCCCTGATGTCCAGCGCCAGCTTGCGGATGCCGTCGGCGCCGGTGCCCGCCGGCACCTGGTGCGGGACGAACGCGATCCCGGCGATGTCCTCGGGCCGGGCCGCCAGATCCCCGGCCGCCTCGAGCAGCCGGGCGGAACGGAGCCGCTGCAGCTCACGTTCCGCGTCGCGGAGCCGGGTGACGAGGGAGGAGATCCGCTCGGGCAGCTCCTCCCGGCGCGCCTTGAGCTGTTCGCTGAGCTGGCTGACGAGGATGTTCTCCCGGGCCAGGAACCGGAACGCGTCGATGCCGACGAGCGCCTCGACCCGGCGCACCCCGGAGCCGATCGACGACTCGCTGAGCAGCTTGATCAGGCCGAGCTGGCCCGAGTGCGCCACATGGGTGCCGCCGCACAGCTCGCGGGAGTAGTCGCCGACCTCGACCACCCGCACCTCGTTCCCGTACTTCTCGCCGAACAGGGCGAGCGCGCCCATGGCCCGGGCCTCGTCGATGGACGTGCGGAACGCGCGGACGTCCAGGTCGTTGATGAGCACCTGGTTGACCTCGTCCTCGGTCTCGTTCAGCACCGAGCGCGGCACGGCGCCGGGCGCGGTGAAGTCGAACCGCAGCCGGCCCGGCGCGTTCTCCGACCCCGCCTGCGCGGCCGCGTCCCCGAGCGCACCGCGGATGGCCCGGTGCACCAGGTGGGTCGCGGTGTGCGATCGGGAGATGGCCCGCCGGCGGTCGATGTCGATCTCGGCGTACGCGGGCGACCCGACCGTGACCTCACCGGACCGGACCTTGCCTCGGTGCACGATGAGCCCCGGCAGCGGCACCTGCACGTCGAAGACCTCGATCTCGCTGTCCGCCGTGCCGCCGCTGCCGGCCACCCGGATCACGCCCCCGTCGGGCAGCTGGCCGCCGCTTTCCGCGTAGAACGGTGTCCGGTCGAGCACCACGGACACCGCCTCGCCCTGCGCCGCGGAGGTGACCGGCAGGTCGCCCGCCAGCAGGCCGACGACTGTCGCCTCGCCGGAGAACTCGTCGTAACCGGTGAACATGACCGCCCCGGTGCGTTCGCGCAGGTCCGCGAGCACGGAGATGTCGGCGTTGCCGGTCTTCTTCTGCGCGGCATCCGCCTTGGCGCGCTGGCGCTGGCCGGCCATCAGCCGCCGGAAGCCCTCCTCATCCACGGTCAGCCCCTGCTCCTGGGCCATCTCGAGGGTGAGCTCGATCGGGAAACCGTACGTGTCATGCAGCTGGAACGCCTGCTCACCGGACAGCGTGGCGGACCTCCTGCGCCGGGTCTCCTCCAGCGCCGCGTCGAAGATCGCCGTCCCGGTGCGCAGCGTGCCGAGAAACGCCGCCTCCTCCGCGTCGAGCACCGTGTGGATGTTGGCCGCGTCGCGGCGCAGCTCCGGGTACAGCGGGGCCATCGCCTCGATCGCGGTGGCGCCCAGCTCGTGCAGGAAATGGTCCCCGGTGCCGCCCGCGCCACCCTGCTGGCCGCCGGCCAGCATCCGCAGGTTCCGGATGCTGCGGCGGAGGATCCGGCGCAGCACGTAACCGCGTCCCTCGTTGCTCGGCAGCACGCCGTCCTCGACGAGCATCACCGACGCGCGCAGGTGGTCCGCGACCACCTTCAGCGCGATGTCGGCCCGCTCGTCGGCGCCGTAGCGCTGCTCGGTCAGCTCGGCCGCGCGGTCCAGGATCTTGTAGGTGGTGTCGATCTCGTAGATGTTGTCGACGCCCTGCAGGATGGCCGCCATCCGCTCCAGGCCCATCCCGGTGTCGACGTTGCGGAACGGCAGCGGGCCCGCGACGTCGAAGTCGGTCTTGCTGCGGACCGCGCTGAGCTGGTCCTGCATGAAGACGAGGTTCCATACCTCCAGGTAGCGGTCCTCGTCGGCGGCCGGGCCGCCCTCGCGGCCGTATTCCGGGCCGCGATCGTAGTAGATCTCCGAGCAGGGGCCGCCCGGGCCGGGCACGCCCATGCTCCAGTAGTTGTCGGCCAGCCCGCGGCGCTGGATGCGGTTCTCCGGGAGCTTGACCACATCCCGCCAGATGGCGTACGCCTCGTCGTCTTCGGGCAGCACGGTCGCCCAGAGCCGGTCCTCGGGGAAACCGAACCCGCCGTCACGCTCGGAGCGGGTCAGCAGCTCCCAGGCGTACGGGATCGCCATGTCCTTGAAGTAGTCACCGAACGACCAGTTGCCCAGCATCTGGAAGAACGTCGCGTGCCGGGTGGTCTTGCCGACCTCTTCGATGTCCAGGGTCCGCATGCACTTCTGCACGTCCGCCACCCGCTTGAACGGGGGCGTCTGCTGGCCGAGGAGGTACGGCTTGAACGGCTGCATCCCGGCGATGACGAACAGCACCGTGGGATCCTCGGCCACCAGGCTGGCCGAGGGGACGATCGTGTGCCCGTGCTGCTCGAAATATCCCAGGAAGCGCCGCGCGACCTCTGCCGACTCCATCAGCGGCCATCCTTCACGTGATCATCGCGGCCGAACGGGCGGCCGTTGGGTGCCATCGGTTCTCGGGGTTTGTGCGCTACGTTCCGCACTCGTCAGGGTAGGCCCTGACCGGCCGTCCTGCCGATTCATATACAGGTCCATGCCTGCGCGGACGTCGCGGGCGAACCGGCCCGCCGCCCGGGCCTGGCCGGCGGCGGCCTTCTGCGCGCGCCACAGAGCCCGCGAGGTCCGCCACGCGGCGCGGGCCATGCTCCACTGCGCCGCGGGGCGGGCCGCCGGGAGCGCCGCCGCGCCGGACGGTGCCAGCGGGGCGGGAGCCGCGGTGCCGGGCATGCCCGGCGGCCGCGGCGGCCAGAAGGGTCCCGGCGCGGCGGCCGGCGGGACGGGCTGGTGCGGCCGGTCACCGGCCACCCGCACCGAGATGGCCCGGCCGACCGCGGTGGCGCGCCGGTAGCTGGTGATCCCCGCCGCCGCGCCCACCGACAGCCAGAACATCCGGCGGATCACCGTGGCCCCCCGGAACCGGCGAGCGGGCGGCGCCGGGGCGCGCCCCCGGCGGCCAGCAGGGGCAGGGACGGCACCGGGGCAGACTGGACCGCAGCGGACTGGACTGGCGCGGCCGGCGGGACGGCTGGATCGGGCCGCGCGGTCCCGTCCCGGCGGAGCGCCACCGCGTGGCGCACACCGTAGACGAAGGCGCCGACGCGGCCCGCGGGACCGGACGCGATCGCCCGGCCCAGCCCGGCCAGCGCCGTCACCTGCTCGCTGAGCTGCGACACGCCGGCGTTCAGCTCGTCCATCTCTGTGATGACCGAGCCGGTGGCGCCGAGCTGCCGATGGGCCCGGTCCACCGCGGCCTGGGCCTGCTCGAAGACGGTGTCGCTGCGGGACCGGACGTCAGCCAGCAGGCGCGTTCCCGCGGCGATAAGCCGGGCGAGCCGGGCCAGGACGTAGATGGCGGCGCATGCTCCCGCGGCGAAGAAGACGGCGGCGATGAGCGCGGCCAGTTCCCCTGCATTGTGCATGGGTGCTTCCTATCGGTGCAGGCGTTGCTGACGGGCGTGCTGAATTATCTGGCCGACCCTATCGCGCGTCGGACCCGCCTGGCCTGCGGACGATGGCGCGGATCCGGCCGGCCCGCTCGGCGAAGCGGGCCTCCATCCCGTGCCCGGAAGGCTCGTAGTAGACGCGATCGGCCACCGAGTCAGGAGCATAACGCTGCGCGACGATCCCTTCGTCGAAATCGTGCGGGTACCGGTACTGCTCGCCATGGCCGAGGGCCTGCGCCCCCGCGTAGTGCGCGTCCCGCAGATGCGCGGGCACCGGGCCGGCCAGCCCCGCCTGGACGTCGGCCGAGGCCGCGCCGATCGCCTTGACGACCGCGTTGGACTTCGGCGCGAGCGCCAGGTGAATCACGGCCTGGGCGAGGTTGATCCGCGCCTCGGGCAGCCCGACGAGCTCCACCGCCTGCGCGGCGGCGATCGCCACCGGCAGCGCCGTCGGGTCCGCCATGCCGACGTCCTCGCTGGCGTGCACGATGATCCGGCGGGCGATGAACCGGGGGTCCTCACCCGCCTCGATCATCCGCGCCAGGTAGTGCAGCGCGGCGTCGGCGTCGCTGCCCCGGATGCTCTTGATGAATGCGCTGATCACGTCGTAGTGCTGGTCCCCAGCGCGGTCGTAGCGGACGGCCGCGCGGTCCACGGCGCGCTCCAGCGCCGCCGTGTCGATGCGCCCGCCCCGCGGCACGCCGAGCGCGGCGGCCTCCAGGTACGTCAGCGCGCGCCGGGCGTCTCCGCCCGCGAGCCGGACCAGGTGCTCCAGCGCCTCGCCGTCCAGGCCGACCTCGCCGCGCAGCCCCCGCTCGTCGGCCAGGGCACGGCGGATCACGCCGCGGACGCCGTCGTCGCTGAGCGGGGTGAGGGTCAGCAGCAGCGAGCGGGACAGCAGCGGGCTCACCACGGAAAAGAACGGGTTCTCGGTGGTCGCGCCGATGAACGAGACCCACCGGTTCTCCACCGCCGGCAGCAGCGCGTCCTGCTGGGTCTTGCTGAACCGGTGCACCTCGTCGATGAACAGCACGGTCTGCCGGCCGGTCATGCCGAGCTCGCGGCGGGCGTTCTCCACCGCGGCGCGGACGTCCCTGACCCCGGCGGTCACGGCGGACAGCTCCACGAACCGCCTGCGGGTCACCTGGGACACGATGTAGGCGAGGGTGGTCTTGCCGGTGCCCGGCGGCCCCCACAGCACGAGCGACATCGGCGCGTCGTTGTCGGTCAGCTTGCGGAAAGGAGTACCCTCCCCGGTGAGGTGCTGCTGACCGACCACCTCATCGAGGCTGCGCGGGCGCATCCGTACCGCGAGCGGCGCGGCCTCCGCCGCGGCCTGCTCCTCGGCTTCGTCGAACAGGCTGCCGGACTGGGCTGCCTGGCCTCCATATGCTCTGGCCACACACTGACAGTAACCCGATGTCGCTGCAAAACGTTACATCAACGCCACTTTCCATGATCGTGTGTCGTTTTCCGCCGCAAAGCGCGCTTCCCCCGGCGCCGTTTTCCTGATCGGGGCTGTGCCGGGGAGGGCGCCGGACGCGGGCTGCGGCGAGGGGCGGAGCAAAGCTCCGGCCGGCCAGCGAGCCGGGCCCTCGCGGCCCGCGAGCGCCGGTCTATCGGCGACGTACCACCGTGAGGCGCGAAGCGCACCGGGGAGCCCGGGGAGCCCAGGGGTCGCCCCCGGGCTGACCCCGGTCATCCCCCCGGGCTGACAGCTGCGTCGATGCCGGCCTCCTTGCGCTGGGCGGGGGTGATCGGGGTGGGGGCCCCGGTCAGCGGGTCCAGGCCGGAGGCGGCCTTGGGGAAGGCGATGACCTCGCGGATCGTGTCCCGGCCGGCGAGCAGCATGACCAGCCGGTCCCAGCCGAACGCGATCCCGCCGTGCGGAGGCGGCCCGTATTTGAACGCCTCCAGCAGGAAGCCGAACTGGGACTGGGCCTCCTCCCGGGACAGCCCGATCACGTCGAAGACCTGCTGCTGCATCAGCGACCGGTGGATCCGGATCGACCCGCCGCCGATCTCGTAGCCGTTGCACACCATGTCGTAGGCGTCGGCGAGCGCGCCGCCGGGCTCGTCGGGGAGCTTGCCGGCCCACTCCGGCAGCGGCGCGGTGAACGGATGATGCACCGACGTCCAGCCGCCGCTGCCGTCCTCCTCGAACATCGGCGCGTCGACCACCCAGGTGAACGCCCAGGCGTCCGGGTCGATCAGGCCGCAGCGGCGGCCGATCTCCAGCCGCGCCGCGCCGAGCAGCTCACGCCCGGCCGACGGCGTACCGGCCGCGAAGAAGATGCAGTCCCCGGGCGACGCGCCGGTCGCCGCGGCCAGCCCCGCGCGTTCCTCCTCGGACAGGTTCTTGACCACCGGCCCGGAGGCCGCCAGCGAGCCGGACGGCTCGACCACGACGTAGGCCAGGCCGCGCGCGCCGCGGGCCCTGGCCCAGTCCTGCCAGCCGTCCAGCTCCCGGCGGGTCTGGGACGCCCCGCCGGGCATCACCACCGCGCCGACGTACTGCGCCTGGAACACACGGAACGCGGTGCCGGCGAAATAGCCGGTCATCTCGGCCAGCTCGCAGCCGAAGCGCAGGTCGGGCTTGTCCGAGCCGTAGCGCGCCATCGCGTCGGCGAACGTCATCCGGGGCAGCGGCAGCGGGATCTCGTAGCCGAGGATCTCGCTCCACAGCCGGTGCACCACGTCCTCGCCGACCCGGATCACGTCCTCCCGGGTCACGAACGACATCTCCAGGTCGATCTGGGTGAACTCGGGCTGCCGGTCAGCGCGGAAATCCTCGTCGCGGAAACACCGGGCGAGCTGGTAGTACCGCTCCAGCCCGCCCACCATGAGCAGCTGCTTGAACAGCTGCGGGGACTGCGGCAGTGCGTACCAGTTGCCCGGGCGGAGCCGGACCGGCACCAGGAAGTCCCGCGCCCCCTCCGGGGTGGACCGGGTTAGGTACGGGGTTTCCACGTTCACGAACCCGTGGTCGCGCATGACGTCGCTGACCAGGTAGGCGGCCTTGGAGCGGACGCGCAGCGAGCGGGCCATCTGCTCGCGCCGGATGTCCAGGTAGCGGTATCTGAGCCGGGCTTCCTCGTTCAGCTCCCCGGTGCCCTCGATCGGGAACGGCAGCGGTTCGGCCTCGCTGAGCACCTCCAGGTCGTCGGCGACCACCTCGACGCCGCCGGTGGGCAGCTCGGGGTTCTCGTTCCCGGCCGGCCGCGCGCGCACCGTGCCGGTCACCCGCACGCAGAACTCGGCGCGCAGCCCGTGCCCCGCATCCTCACTGGCCGCCGCCGCGTCGTCACCCCGCCAGACGACCTGGACGACGCCGCTGGCGTCGCGCAGGTCGATGAAGACGACGCCGCCATGATCGCGCCGCCGCGCTACCCAGCCGGCCAGGACCACCGTGTCACCGGCGTGCGACGCGCGCAGCGTCCCCGCGCCATGGGTGCGGATCATGTACCTCTCGCCTCTCACGATTCCTCTGACATTGCGAAACGGGCCCGGCGGGCCGCTACGGCCCCGCGCCGTCACCATCACGGCGCCGCGGCGTCACAGCCCCCGGGCGGGGCCGCTGCCCGGGCCCAGGCCGACCAGGAACGGATTGCTGCGCCGCTCGGCCCCGATCGTGGTCGCGGGACCGTGCCCGGACAGCACGATCGTCTCATCGGGCAGCGGCAGGCACACCCGGGCCAGGCTGGCCAGCATCGTCGGGTAGTCGCCGCCGGGCAGGTCGGTGCGGCCGATCGACCCCGCGAACAGCAGGTCACCGGAGAACATCACGCCCTCGGCGTCGCCGGCCCCCTCGTGCCGGAACGTCACCGAGCCCGGCGTGTGCCCCGGCGCGTGATCCACGATCAGCTCCACGCCGGCCAGCTTCATCGTCATCCCGTCGGCCAGCTGCCGGACGTCATCCGGCTCGCTGAAGGTCAGCCCGCCGAACAGCTCCTGGGTGACGGCGAGCGGGAAACCGCGCGCCGGATCGGACAGCAGCGCGCGGTCGGACGGGTGGATGTAGGCGGGGATGTCCTTCGCGCCGCATACCGGCGCCACCGACCAGACGTGGTCGATGTGGCCGTGGGTGAGCAGGACCGCGACCGGCTTGAGCCGGTGGGCGGCCAGGATCTGCTCGATCCCGGCGGGGGCGTCCTGTCCCGGGTCCACGATCACGCACTCCTCACCCGGAGCGGGCGCGATCACATAACAGTTCGCCGCGAACGACCCCGCGGGGAACCCGGCGACAAGCACGGACGTCCTTCCTGAGTAAACGATGCGCGGCGCGCTGACCTGTACAGGCTACCGACCCCGGCGGCACTGCTGCGAACCGATAACGGCGGTACCGCCGATAAGGCTATCCAGGTACGATTCGCGAAGTTTCGCTGATTGCGGGACCGCCGGCACGATGGACGAGGAGGACCTGACCGGTGGCGGGAAAGAAGGAGCGTCAGCGCAAGCTCGCCCGGGAGCGGCACGCGCGCCAGGCGGCGCGCCGGGCCCAGCGCGCGCGCACGGTCCGCATCCGGGCGATCGCGGCCGGTGGCGTGTGCGCGGTGGCGGCGATCGGTGTCGGAGCGTACTTCCTGGCCGGGACGGGCGGCGGCGGGTCGCCCGCGGCCGCGCACTCGGCCACGCCGTCGGCGTCCGCGACGTCGTCGGCGGCGACGGTCTCCGAGCCGGCGCACCACTGCACCTACACCGCCAGCGGGACGGCCGCCCGGGAGGTGAGCCTGCCGTCGTCCACCCCCAACTACACCGCCAGCTATCAGGCCACGATCACGACCAACCGCGGGCCGATCGTCATCAGCCTGCTCAACAGCAAGGCGACGTGCACGGTTAACTCGTTCGTGCACCTGGCCCAGCAGGGTTACTTCACTGACACCAAGTGCCACCGGCTGACCACTGCCAGCATCTTCGTGCTCCAGTGCGGCGACCCCACCGGCACCGGCACCGGCACCGGCGGGCCCGGGTACGTGTTCGCCAGCGAGAACCTGAAGGGAGCCAGCTACCCGGCCGGCACCGTGGCCATGGCCAACACCGGCCAGCCGGACAGCAACGGCAGCCAGTTCTTCCTGGTCTACAAGAACACCCCGCTGCCGGCCAGCTACACCCCGTTCGGCACCATCACCCAGGGCCTGCCGATCCTGACCGCGATCGCGAAGGCGGGCAGCGACAACTCCAACGGCTCCGGCGACGGCCATCCCAAAGAAAACGTCGTCATCGACAGCGTCACTATCAGGCAGACCTGATGCAGACTAACGATCAGAGCGACGTGCCGCCCGGGCGGACCTGAGGTCCCATCCCGGCCGCGTCCCGGCCCCTCCGCGGGGCAAGCACAAGCAGGAGGTTCGCCGTGACCACCGCCAATCATCCATGGGGACGGGTTGATCCCGACGGGACGGTCTACGTGCGCACCGCCGACGGCGAGCGGGTGATCGGCTCGTGGCAGGCGGGCAGCCCGGAGGAGGCGCTGGCCTTCTACCGGCGCAAGTACGCGTCGCTGGAAACCGAGGTCGCGCTGCTGGAGCAGCGGCTCGCGAACACCGACCTGTCCCCGGCGCAGGCCCAGTCGTCGGTGGAACGGCTGCGCAAGACCGTGGCGGACGCCCATGCCCTCGGTGACCTGGATGGGCTGTGCGAGCGGCTGGACAAGCTGACCGGAGTGGTCGGGCACAAGCGGGAAGAGGTCAAGGCAGCCCGGGAGGAGGCCCGGCGCAGCGCCCGGGAGATCAAGGAGCGGATCGTCAGCGAGGCCGAGCGGATCGCGGCCGAGGCCACCCACTGGAAGAGCAGCGGGGAGCGGATGCGCGAGCTGCTGGAGGAGTGGAAGGTCGCCCCGCACGCGGAACGCGCGGCCGAGGCGGCGCTGTGGAAGCGGCTGTCCGCGGCGCGCAACGCGTTCACCAAGCGGCGCAAGGCCTACTTCGCGGGCCTGGAGGAACAGCGCGAGGATGTCCGGGTGCGCAAAGAGAGGCTGGTCACCGACGCCGAGTCGCTGGCCACCTCGACGGCCTGGGGGCCGACCGCGGGAACGTTCCGTGACCTGATGCGCGCGTGGAAGGCGGCCGGCCGGGCGGGCCGGGAGGCCGAGGAGGAGCTGTGGGCCCGGTTCAAGGCGGCCCAGGACCAGTTTTTCGCCGCGCGGGCCGAGGCGCTGTCGGAGAAGGAGGCCGAGCTGCGCGATCACGCGGTGGCCAAGGAGGCCCTGCTGGAGCAGGCGCAGGCGCTGCTGCCGGTCACCGACGTGCGGGCGGCGCGCAGCGCGCTGCGCGGCCTTCAGGAGAAGTGGGAGCAGATCGGCGGCGTGCCGCGGGACTCCCGTGACCACCTGGAGGGCGGCCTGCGCAAGGTCGAGGACGCCGTGCGCAAGGCCGAGGACAACCAGTGGCGCAAGTCCAACCCGGAGGCGATCGCCCGCGCGGAGGACACCGTCACGCAGCTTCGCAGCGCCATCGACCAGCTCGAACGGCAGCTGGAGCGCGCCCAGGAGAAGGACGACGAAGGGGCCGCGCGCAAGGCCGCCGAAGCGCTGGACGCCCGCCGCGCCTGGCTGGCAGAAGCCCAGCACACCCTGGCCGAGTTCAGCGGCTGACGCCGTCCGGGGGCGACCCCCCTGGACCCCCGATTGCCCGCGGTGGTACCTCGCCGACACACCGGCCACTCGCCGGGCACAAGGCCCGGCTCCCTGGGCCGGTACGGACGCCTCGCCGTACCCCGTGGTGGCTGGCCGCTAGTTGGTGATCCGGTAGACGTCATAGACGCCGTCGACGGCGCGGACCGCACGCAGGACGTGGCCGAGGTGCTTGGGCGCGCCCATCTCGAACGTGAAGCGGCTGACCGCCACCCGGTCCCGTGACGTGGTCACCGACGCGGACAGGATGTTCACGTGCTGGTCGGACAGGACCCGGGTGACGTCCGACAGCAGCCGGGTGCGGTCCAGCGCCTCGACCTGGATGGCGACCAGGAACACCGACTCGTCGGTCGGGGACCAGTGCACGTCGACCAGGCGCTCGGGCTGGGTCTCGGCCAGGTGGATGAAGTTCACGCAGTCGGTGCGGTGCACCGAGACCCCGTGCCCGTGCGTCACGAAGCCGCGGATCTCGTCGCCGGGAACCGGGGTGCAGCACTTCGACAGCCGGGCCCACACGTCCGCGGCGCCCTCGACCACGACCCCGGATTCGCCGGCGGTATGCGGGCGGGCGGCCTCGGCCGTGGTGGGCAGCGTCGCCTCGGCGACGTCCTCTTCCGCGCCGGCCAGCCCGCCGAGCGAATGGACCAGCTTGGTGACCACGGACTGCGCGCTGACCCGGCCCTCGCCGACGGCCGCGTACAGCGCGGTGAGGTCCGGGTAGCGCAGGTCGCGGGCCACCGACAGCAGGGCGGCCGCGGTGGCGAGCCGCTGCACCGGCAGGTTCTGCTTGCGCATCATGCGGGCGATCGCGTCCTTGCCGGATTCCGCGGCGGCCTCACGCCGTTCCTTGGAGAACCACTGGCGGATCTTGTTCCGGGCCCGGGCGCTCTTGACGAACTGGAGCCAGTCCCGGCTGGGGCCGGCCTCCTGCGCCTTGGAGGTGAAGATCTCGACCGTGTCCCCGTTGTCGAGCGTGCTTTCCAGCGCCACGAGCCGCCCGTTGACCCGGGCGCCGATGGTGCGGTGCCCCACCTCGGTGTGGATCGCGTAGGCGAAGTCGACCGGGGTGGCGCCCTGCGGCAGCGCGATCACTTCACCGCGCGGGGTGAACACGTACACCTCGGCGGCGGCCAGGTCGAACCGCAGCGACTCCAGGAACTCGGCCGGGTCGGTGGCCTCACGCTGCCAGTCGACGAGCTGGCGGAGCCAGGCCATGTCCGGGCCGCTGCCGTCCTTGACCCGGTTGCCGAAGACCGACTCTTCCTTGTATTTCCAGTGCGCGGCGACGCCGTACTCGGACCGCCGGTGCATCCCCCACGTGCGGATCTGCAGCTCGACGGGCTTGCCGCCGGGCCCGATGACGGTCGTGTGCAGCGACTGGTACATGTTGAACTTCGGCATCGCGATGTAGTCCTTGAACCGCCCCGGCACCGGGTTCCAGCGCGCGTGGATGGTGCCGAGCGCGGCGTAGCAGTCGCGGACCGAATCGACGAGGACGCGGATGCCCACCAGGTCGTAGATGTCGTCGAAGCCGACGTTGCGGGCGATCATCTTCTGGTAGATCGAGTAGTAGTGCTTGGGGCGGCCGGTGACCGTGGAGCGGATCTTGGCGTCGCGCAGGTCGCCGGAGACGTCCTCGATGACCTCCTGGAGGAACACGTCCCGGCGCGGGGCGCGCTCGGAGACCAGCCGCGCGATCTCGTCGTACCGCTTGGGGTACATGGTCGCGAAGGCGAGATCCTCAAGCTCCCACTTGATCGTGTTCATGCCCAGCCGGTGCGCCAGCGGCGCGAAGATCTCCAGCACCTCGCGGGACTTGCGTTCCTGCTTGTCACGGGGCAGGTAGCGAAGCGTCCGCATGTTGTGCAGCCGGTCGGCCAGCTTGATGACCAGGACGCGGATGTCGCGGGACATCGCGACGACCATCTTGCGGACGGTTTCGGCCTCGGCGGAGGCGCCGTACTTGACCTTGTCCAGCTTGGTCACGCCGTCGACCAGGGCCGCGATGTCCTCGCCGAAATCGTCGCGCAGTTCGGCCAGCGAGTAGGGGGTGTCCTCGACCGTGTCGTGCAGCAGCGCCGCGGTGATCGTGTCGGTGTTCATGCCGAGCTCGGCCAGGATCGTGGCCACCGCGAGCGGGTGGGTGATGTAGGGGTCACCGCTGCGCCGCTTCTGGTTGCGGTGCCAGTACGCGGCGACGTCGTAGGCGCGCTCGATCAGCCGGACGTCCGCCTTGGGGTGGGTGGCGCGCACGGTCTTGATCAGCGGTTCGAGGACAGGGTTCACTGCGGCTCCGCGCTGCGCCCCCAGCCGCGCCAGCCGGCGGCGCACGCCCGCACCAGCGGCCGCGGCGGCCGCGCCGCCTGCGCCACCCGCGCCTCCCGCGGCGTCCGCGGAGCGCCCGCGGCCGGCGGAATCGCGTGGCTGACGCGGCACACGTGCCGGGGCTGGGGCTGGTGACGGGGCGGCCGTCTCAGGCGCGGCCGGTGGCGCGGATGTGACGGGAGTAGCCGATGAGGCTGGAGAGGCGGAAAGGGCTGTGGCGGCGGCTGGGCTTCCTCCGGGTAGCTGCGGTTCGGCCAGGGCGGCAGCGCCGGCCGGGTCCGGCCCGGCGTCGGTGGCGGCGGCGGGCTCGGCCGCGGGGGTCTCGGCGGCCAGGGGCTCGGCGGCGGGGCCCCGCGCGGCGGGCGCGGCGGCCGAGGGGGAATCGGCGGGCGGGTTCGGGGCGGCGGGCGCAGGCGGGGCTGGGGCCTGCGGAACGGGCCCGTTGTCCGCTATCACCTCTCCGGCCACTCGCGCTCCTGTCATCTGCCGATATCCCATTCTACCGGCGGACGTTTACGGAGGTTGCGGCCGTGGGCCAGACCGTTACCGAGGTCACGAACGCGTCGCGGCCGCGTTGCGTCCCCGCGTCGCGGTGGGCGGGCCGCGGCGAGGAGGGAACCAGGTACCTCAGACGGTCAGCAGCGCGCGGAAGCCGATGTCGCTGAGCTTGGACCGGCCGCCGACGAGCGCCAGTTCCAGGAGCACCACCACGCCGGTGACCTGGGCGCCCGCGCGGCGGACGAGCTCAGCGGTGGCCAGCGCGGTCCCCCCGGTGGCCAGCACGTCGTCCACGATCAGCACCCGGTCGCCCGGGTCGAAGGCGTCCGTGTGCACCTCGATCGTGGCCGTCCCGTACTCCAGCTCGTAGTCCTCGCGGTAGGTGGCGGCGGGCAGCTTCCCGGCCTTGCGGACCGGAACGAAGCCCGCTTCCAGCCGGGTCGCGACCGGCGCGGCCAGGATGAACCCGCGCGCCTCGATCCCGGCCACCTTGTCGACCGGCCCGTGCCCGGCGGCCAGCTCGTCGACGACCAGGGCGAAGGCCGGACCGTCGGCCAGCAGCGGCGTAATGTCCTTGAACGAGATGCCCGGCTGGGGGTAGTCGGGCACGTCGCGGATGCGCTTGCGGATCAGGCCCGCGAGGGCCGCGGAGATGTCCGCCGGGACCTGCCCGGGCGGGGAGCCGGCCGGACCCGGAGAGTGGTCTGGCCCGTCTGGGTGCACCGTCTACCGCCTCTTCTTCTTGGCGTTGGGCCGCCGCTGGGCCGCGGTGCTGCGGCGCGGCTGCTGGCGGGGGCGTGGCGCGCCGGGCCGCGCCCCGGCGGACTGCGCGTCCGGCTGGCCGTTGATGACCAGGTCATCCCCGCCGGGCCCGGCGGAATCGCCGTCGCGGGCGGCGTCGCCGGGCTGGCCGGCCGGCGGCTGGTCCGGCGCGGCGACCGCCGACGGTGCCGGCGGCCCGGCCGGGACCGGCGCCTGGGTACGCGCCCCGGCCTGCTTGGCCGCCACGCGCGGGCTGGCCGCGCGGGCCCGCAGGCGCTTGGCCAGCGCCTTGTACTGCGGCTCGCGTTCCTTGAGGTCGGCCAGCACCGGGGTGGCGATGCAGATCGAGGAGTAGGTGCCGGACAGCATGCCGACGAATAGCACGAGGGCCAAGTCGGACAGCTCACCGGTGCCGAGCAGGACGGTGCCGGCGATCAGGATCGCGGCGACCGGCAGCAGCGCGATCAGCGAGGTGTTGATCGACCGGACCAGGGTCTGGTTCAGCGCCAGGTTGGCGGCCTCGCTGTAGGTGCTGCGCGCCGCGGTGACCAGGCCGGCCGTGTTCTCCCGGACCTTGTCGAAGACGACCACGGTGTCGTACAGCGAGTAACCGAGGATCGTGAGCAGGCCGATGACGGTGGCCGGGCTGACCTGGAAACCGGCCAGGGCGTAGACGCCGACGGTGATGAGGATGTCGTGCATCAGCGCCACGAGCGCGGCCGACGCCATCTTCCACTCGAACGCGATCGACAAGTAGATCACGATCACGACGAGGAACGCGATCAGCGCCTCGATGGCCTTGGCCGAGATCTGGCTGCCCCAGGTGGGCCCGACGAACTCGGTGTTGATGCTGTTGGCACTGATGCCCAGCTCTTTGGCGATCGAGTCCTGCACATGCTGGGTCTGCGCGATGGTCAGCGGCGCGGTCTGCGCCTGCCACTGCGCCTTGCTGCCCACGCCGACCTGCTGGACGACCGCGGCCCCGCCGCCGCCGTCGGCGACCGCGTTCTCGACCTGGCTGATGCTGGCCTGCGGCGCGCTGACCTGGAAGACCGATCCGCCCTTGAACTCGACGCTGAAGTTCAGCCCGCGGACGATCAGCGCGACGAGCGCGATGACCAGGATGCAGCCGGAGATCGTGTACCACAGCTTCTGCCGGCCGACGAAGTTGACCGACACGTCACCCCGGTACAGCCGGCCGCCGATGTCAGCCAGGCGCGACATCATGCCTCCTTTGACGTGGTCCGCGGCGTCCGCGTGGCGCCGGGCGGCGTGGACCGGGTGCCGCGCCTCGGCAGCGAGGAGCGCCACGGGGCCCGCGCGCCGAGCCGGGCCGGATCCAGCCCGGACCACTTGTGCCCCTGCCCGTAGAACCGGGTCCGCGCCAGGATCGTCACCATCGGCTTGGTGAACAGGAACACCACCACGACGTCGATGAGCGTGGTCAGGCCAAGCGTGTAGGCGAAGCCCTTCACGTCGCCGATGGAGAAGAGGTACAGCAGCAGCGCGGCCAGGAAGGACACGGTGTCGGAGACCAGGATCGTGCGCCGCGCGCGTTTCCAGCCGCTCTCCACCGCGCCGCGCAGCGACCGCCCCTCGCGCACCTCGTCACGCAATCGCTCGAAGAACACCACGAACGAGTCGGCGGTGATGCCGATCGCCACGATCAGGCCCGCGATGCCGGCCAGGCTGAGGGTGAAGCCCTGGTACTTGCTCAGCAGCACGATCGCCAGGTAGCCGAGCAGCGCGGCGACCGCCAGGCTGGAGACCGACACGACGCCCAGGCCGCGGTAGTACAGGAACGAGTAGAGGACCACCAGCGCCAGGCCGATCGCCCCGGCGATCAGGCCCGCCTCGAGCTGGTTGCGGCCGAGCTGCGCGGTGATCGTGGTCGTGTTCTTCACCTGGAACGTGAGCGGCAGCGCGCCGTACTTCAGCTCGTTGGCGAGCTGCGTGGCCTGGGCCTGGCCGCCGATGTTCATGATCTGCACGTTGCCGCCGGGGATGGCCTGGGTGGTCTGCGGCGCGGAGACCACATTGCCGTCCAGCACGATCGCGGTCTGGTCGAGAACCGCGTCGTTGGCGTTGGAGCTGGCGTTCGGGTGGTACTCGGTGGCCTGGTTCGAGGTCAGGGTGCCGAACGCCTTGGTGGCCTTGCCGTTCAGGGTGAGGTTGACCACCCAGCCGTTGGTGGTGGTGTCGATGGCCGCCGCCTCCGACGTCACGTCGGTGCCCAGGATGACGGCCTTGTCCAGGACGTACTTGACCCCGTTGGGGCCGCAGGCGACGGTCTGGCTGTCCGGCGCGTCCCACTGCGCCTCCGTGTAGCCGAGCTTCTGCTTCCAGGTGTTCAGGTCGGAGCAGTCGAGCTTGTCGAACAGCTTCAGCACCGACGGGTCGACCGCGGACCGGTCACCAGCCTCGGTCGGGGCCGAGCTGGTGGTGCTCGGGCTGGGCGTGGCGGACGCGCTGGCCGCCGGCGTCGCGGTGGCACCGCCGCTGGCCTTGGCGGCCGGGGTGGGCGTGGCCGCGGCGTGCCGGATGAACGCCTTGGTGCTGGCCGTGGGCGACGCGGTGGCCTTCGGCGTCGCCCCGGTGGCCCCGGTGCCGGCGGCACTCGGCGTGGGCTTCGGCGTCGCCGAGGCGGCCGGCATGGAGGAGCCTTCCAGCAGCACCGCGCGGAACCGGAGCTGGGCCGTGGTCTGCACCTCGTCGACGACCTGCTGCGAGCCCTTGCCCGGCACCGTGACGGTGATGTCGTTGGCGCCCTGGCGCTGCACGGACACCCCGGTGCTGCCGGACGCGTTCACCCGGTTCGTGATGATCGTCACGGCTTGCTGCATCTCCGCGTCGGGCGGCGCCTTGCCCTTCTGCGTCACCGCGGCCAGGGTGGCCTCCGTGCCGCTCGACAGGTCCAGGCCGAGCTGGATCTTGAAGGCGTGGTGCCACTTCCCGGGGCTGAACGCATCCGCGCCGACGATGCCGATGAGCATGACCACGATCAGCGCGACCAGGGCCGCGAGGGCGCGCCCCGGTCGTGAGGCGCTGTTCCTAGGCGGAGCCACCTGTCCTGCCGTCCCTTGATCGTTTCCTGCGCAGCCGTGGATGCCCCCGGGGGCCGGAGCCGCCGGCGTCGGGGCCGGCTACTCCTTGGACGCGGTGCTCCCCGGCTTCGCCGTGTCGGTGTGCTCGGCGTTAACGGATGGCGTGCCGGTACCGTTCCCGGCCGCGTCCCGCTTGCCGTTGATGACGAGGTCATCGCCGTAGCTGGCGGCGGGGACGGACAGCCCGGGCTCGGTCTCGTGCCCGCCGTCCTGCTCGGCGGCCGTCTCTCCGGGGTGCCAGGCGTCCTCGTGCTCCGCCTCGGTACCATCCTCATACCCGGCCGCGGTGCCGTCCTCGTGCTCCTCGTGGAAGCCGCCGGCGTCCTCCTCGCCCGGGACCTCCGCAGCCGGCGAGATCACCTCCATGATGGCGCGCTTCATGTAACGCACCTCGACGTCCGGCGCGACCTCCAGCACCACGTCATCGCCGTCCACGGCGGTCACGGTGGCGTACATGCCGGCCGTGGTGCGCACCCGGGCGCCCGGCTGGACGGTGTTCTGCTGCTGCTGGACCCGCTTCTGGCGGTTGCGCCCGGGGCGGATGGCCATGAAGTAGATCAGGCCGATGAAGACGACGATCAGGATGAGGAACATCGAGTTGCCGCCCGATGATGTCGCGGCGGCGGCTGTGGCGTCTGGCATAATCCCTCCCATGAGGGGGCACCTTTCGATTGGGTTCAGCGGGCTGGCCAGGCCGGGCCCCGCGGGGCGGGCCTGCGCCCGGTTGCCGCGGGGCCGCGGCGGCCGGTGGCCAACTGCCGCAGTGTAGCGACCCTTTGACCACGCACCAACAGGCTACGGCGTCTGCGCCGTGATCGTGACCTTGTCAACCCGGGGGGAAGGGCGCTGGGCCGGTAACGTGCTGGCGGTTAATCGAACAGGGTGGGCATGCCGGGGGTGGTGCTGTCCGGGGGGGTGAGGCCGAGGTGGGCCCAGGCGGCCGGGGTGGCGACGCGGCCACGCGGGGTGCGGGCGAGCAGGCCCCGGCGGACCAGGAACGGCTCGGCCACGACCTCGACGGTCTCGGCCTCCTCCCCCACGATGACGGCCAGCGTGGACAGCCCCACCGGGCCGCCGCCGTAGCGGTGGATCAACGCTTCGAGCACGGCCCGGTCCAGCCGGTCCAGGCCTTCCTCGTCCACCTCGTAAAGGTCCAGCGCGGCGCGGGCCACCGCGCGGTTGACCACGCCGTTGCCGCGCACCTCGGCGTAGTCCCGGACCCGGCGGAGCAGCCGGTTGGCGATCCGCGGCGTTCCCCGTGACCGCGAAGCCAGCTCAGCCGCGCCGTCGTCGCGGACGGTGACGCCGAGCAGACCGGCCGAGCGGCGGATGATGACCTCCAGCTCCGCGGGCTGATAGAAGTCCATGTGCGCGGTGAAGCCGAACCGGTCACGCAGCGGCGCCGGCAGCAGCCCGGAGCGGGTGGTCGCGCCGACCAGGGTGAACGGCGCGATGTCGAGCGGAATGGCGGTGGCGCCGGGGCCCTTGCCGAGCACCACGTCGACGCGGAAGTCCTCCATGGCCAGGTAGAGCATTTCCTCGGCGGGCCGTGCGAGCCGGTGGATCTCGTCGATGAAGACGACCTCGCCCTCCGACAGGGTGGACAGCACGGCCGCCAGGTCACCGGACCGCTCGATGGCCGGCCCGCTGGTGATCCGCAGCGGCATGCTCAGCTCGGCCGCGATGATCATGGCGATCGTGGTCTTGCCCAGCCCCGGGGGGCCGGACAGCAGCACATGGTCCGGCGGCCGGCCGCGGCGCACCGCGCTTTCCAGCACCAGGGAGAGCTGGTCGCGGACCCGCTGCTGGCCGACGAAATCGGCCAGCCGCTTCGGCCGCAGCGCGGTCTCGACAGCGCGGTCGTCCGCGTCGGCGAGCGGGGAGACCACCCGCCGGTCGCCGTCGCCCCCGCCGTCCGGGCCGGCCGCGGCACCGGCCCGGCCCGCCCGGTCCAGCGCCTCCGCTTCGCGCGCCGCCAGTTCGCCCTCATCCGCCCGCCGGGTCACTGGCGGCTCAGTTTCTTCATGGCGGCGCGCAGCACGGTGGCCACGTCCGCCGTGTCCG
>Ga0335078_10000990_pt1 | contig 43201 bp, 42 predicted proteins | sample Lox_Sample_32_FD_206711 | JGI IMG/M metagenome (GOLD analysis project Ga0335078, IMG submission 206711) | Soil microbial communities from Loxahatchee National Wildlife Refuge, Florida, United States - Lox_Sample_3.2 | ecosystem: Environmental > Terrestrial > Soil > Wetlands | place: USA...
AATCCCTACGATCTGCTCTTCCGTGTACCGGCTCTTCCGCATCCGATGTTCTCCACTCTGGGCCCCCTGGACCCAATTTATCGGAGAACTCTCGCTTCGGCTGGACTAAAGGAAAGGATGCAGCTCAAACTGCAACAGCAAACTCGTCACGAGTTCCGCTATGTTCTCGCATAGACGAGACGAGGTTAGACCTGGATGGCTCGATAACACTGTCAGGCCAATCCAAGATAGATTCCCCGTCGTCAGGAAGCGGCCATTTATCATTATCGGCAATCGCTATTCCCCCTCCAGTCCTAATGATGTAAGCCTTCGATATGCCAGTATTTCTAAATTCCAAATTCCCTCTGATCCACCAGGAGTCATCGCTACGCTTCAAAACCCCCATTCCCATCTTGCTACCCTTGATCTCCAGCCTTGCTCGCTCCTTGGCTTTTGTCATCTGAATTTGAGCGAACGAAGCATCAGCTGCTCTTTGAGCACCTTTAGCGGCTCGCCGCGTTTCCATCGACTGCCAACCGATTACGAAGCATGTAATCAACCCCACGATAACCAGCATCCCATCGGGATTTTCAAAGGATGCATACCAATTTGGCGGGTCGCCACTGGGTTCTCCTTTGTCGTGGTCGCGGCTATCGTGTTTTTCTGGCGTGGACGCGACAGGGGATGGTTGGCTCTGCTTTGTGGTCTCTTGTTTCTGGCGGGTAGCCTGATTTGGCTGGGAGGCCAACGGAACGACTGCCACGAATGTGGCAACTGCGAATATAGCCAGACCTTTACGCATGGCGGAAATGTATCACAAAAACCTCTCGACGTGGCAGGGGAGGCGGTGAGACTATCGATAGAATGTGGAATCTTGGAGAGAAAATTCGAGAATTGCGGGGCCATCTTGCAGGGCATTTGGCCTACGATGTACTCCGAGGAGCCTTCGTTCTTGGAGTCAGCCTTATGACACCAATAGCGGTCGGCTGGTATCAGAAGCATATTCAACATGCGCCTACGGGAAGTTTGGTGAGCTACGTTTTGTTAGGCGCATTAGTCTGCTGCATCCTGCTGCTGTTTTGGGTAATCACGCGGCGAGAACGGGGGACTGCCATTGCGCAACCCTTGACACCGGAGCCTGTGCCCTCTCCACCGCCGCCCCAGACCGAAGTTGTCCCGCAACCTCCAAAAGGTGTTGATCTTCACGGTTCCATCGAAGGGTTGTATTTTCTAAAGCCTGCTGGGTTCCCTGCTTTTGCCAGTTATTCGGTTTACGTGAAGCTACGCATTACCAACCGAGGACCAGATGAGGCAGTGATTACGAAATGGTACCTTTATATCCAAACTGGAGAAGATAAGGCCCAAGGAGCGCCCGTCAACATTCATCCTAACTTGGCAATCAAAAGGCCGGACCCTAACACGTTTTTCGCGTTACAGAATTTCCAGTATGAGTCAGTACAACCCGATCTAACAAAGACCCCTACTAACGATCCGTACCGAAAAGGAATTCCGAAAGTGGGTTGGGTTTGCTTTGATCCAAATGACTATGGGGCTGCGCCGCCGCACAATGGAGGGTTCTTTATTTACATCGAAGATTCACTAGGAAACGTTCACTGGATTTCAAGAACTCCGCAGACTTATCGAATGGACGGAGAACTTGTTGAGCTTCCAGAATCTCCGCCAAAAGAGTTAAGTAGTGGGAGCTAATTTCTTATCTTCGAGTACCAGAGTTGTGTAGATGTAATACAAAAACACTTGACGGATTTGTTTTTATGTATTACATTTATTCCAGTGAGGCTTTATGGCGAACGTGCTCAACACGGACAAACAGATCGCGGTAATCGCGGCTCTAGCAGAGGGTTCCTCAATCCGCGCCATTGAGCGCATGACCGGAATCCACCGCGACACGATCATGCGGCTTGGGGTTCGGGTGGGTGAGGGATGCACCGCCCTGCTCGACTCCAAAATGCGCGACCTGTCCTGCAACCGTTTGGAGATTGACGAAGTATGGGGCTTTATCGGCAAGAAAGAATTCCGCCTAAAGCCCGGTGACGATCCGCAGTTCGGGAACGTTTGGACGTTCTGTGCGATTGATGCCGAGACGAAGCTGGTCCCAAGTTTCAAAGTGGAGAGCCATCGCAGCACCGCCGTAACCACCGCGTTCATGCGTGACGTTGCCTCGCGGATGCGTAACCGGCTCCAAATGTCCACCGATAGCCTGAGAGCCTACAGGGACGCTGTAGAGGCCGCATGGGGCGCAAACGTGGACTACGCGCAAATCGTCAAGGTGTTCGGCCATGAGGATCGGGACGAACACCGTTATGCACCACCGGAAGTGATCGGAACAGAAAAGACGATCATTCAAGGCAATCCCGATTACAGCCTGATTTCTACCAGCTATGTCGAACGGCTGAACGCTACCACTCGGCTGCACATGCGCCGTCTGACCCGGCTCACCTTGGCGTTCTCAAAGAAGCTGGAGAATTTTAGAGCAGCAGTTGGACTCCATTTCGCCTACTACAACCTTGTACGCCGTCACAATACGCTTCGCTGCACCCCGGCGATGGCCGCAGGAATCGAGCGCACATTCTGGACCGTGGGAGAGTTGCTGGAGGCCGCGAAGTGACTTACCTAGAAGAACTGCAAGACGTGATTCACAAACTCCACGGCGTCCACTCTACACACGTCCAGAGCGTGCTCGTGAAAGAGGAGTTCAACGGCAAGGTGATTTGGGATGGAATCGTTGAAGTATTCCAGCTTCACGGCCATCCCAAGGCCACCCATGCCTATGCGTGGACACACGACACAGACGACCCGAAGCAACCGAAGCGCAGCGTGACGGTCCTGAATATCCCACCAGCCACATCGCCAGAATCAGCCGTGCGCGTTGCCATCATGCAGGAGTTGAGAGATGCCGAAGCAGCAGAAGCCTAAGAAACCCGGACGGCCCAGACTGGCAAAGAAAGAAGCTAAGGGAAGCATCGTGCCGGTAAGGTTTAGCCCGGAGGATCGGAAGAGGGTAGAGGCCGCAGCCAAGGCCAGCAAACAGACCGTCTCCGCGTGGGTCCGCAGCACCCTGCTTGCCACGATTGGAGGATAAGCCTGTGGATTTCAAATTAGGATACTACCGGAAATGCACAGGCCTTGACAAGCTTCCCCAAGAGGATTGATTTGCGGATAGCTTCGCCCTCCGTTCAGGAGATCCGCGCCGCAGTGCGCAACACGACTCGCTCTTGCCTCAACTTGGCTGAACCGCTATCCTTGGGCCGTTCCCGATTTTTTCATGGGGGAAACTTCTTGAAATGAGACAGCCCATGCGCATGTCTCGGCACGCCAATCCGCGCCGAACCTTCGCAACCGCTTTGGCCCTCGTTTGCTGCGTCACAGCGTCCGGGATGTGCGCGCAAACGGTTCCCTCACCTGCTCCGCCGACGCGCCCCGCGCTCACACCCGAGCAGATCGCCATCCAGGCCGCCTCGGAAAAGGACCGCCGGCGCATGATGGACCTCGTCGGCATTAAAGAGCTTCGCCCCGCCGCCAGCCATACTGATCCCAACTCGCCTCACTTCGCCAATTACGACGAGTCGAAGGCCAACATCTACCCGAGCCCTCCCGATCCGCTCGTCCTCAACGACGGCAAGCGCGTTAGTTCAGCCAGGATTTGGTGGAACGTGCGCCGCCCGCAGATCGTCGAACTCTTCGACCGCGAAATCCTCGGCCGCGTTCCTTCTCACTTACCCACCGTCTCATGGACCGTGACAAGCACGGCGCACGAAACCATCGGAAGTATCCCGGTCATCACCAAGAAACTCGTCGGCCGCGTGGATAGTTCAATCGATCCTCAGATTGCGGTCAATATCGAGTTGATCGTGACAACTCCCGCCAACACCCCGGGCCCGGTCCCGACAATGTTGGAGGTGGCCTCCGCGAACGAGTTCGGTCCCGTGTGGAAGAGCGGCGTTTCGATGGACGGCTTCACAGGTGGGAGCAGCGGCGAGGCGAGTTGGCAGCAGCAGGTAATCGAGCGCGGATGGGGCTATGCCATGTATTCGCCCACCAGCTTACAGGCTGACAACGGCGCGGGGTTGAACGCGGGCATCATCGGCCTGATGAACAAAGGCCGGCCGCGCTCGCCCAGCGACTGGGGCGTGCTGCGTGCCTGGGCTTGGGGAGCTAGCCGCACACTCGACTACCTTGCCAGCGATCCTGCCGTCGATGCCAAGCAAGTGGGTATCCAGGGCCACTCGCGCTGGGGAAAGACTGCGCTCGTAGCCATGGCCTACGACCCGCGCTTTGCCATCGGCTACATCAGCTCATCGGGCGAGGGTGGGGCCAAGCTCTACCGTCATCAGTTCGGCGAAGAGATCGGCAACATTGCCGGCATCACTGAGTATCAGTGGATGGCAGGCAACTTTCTCAAATACGATGGGCCGCTGACCGTTGCCGATCTTCCCGTCGACGCACACGAGTTGATCGCGCTCTGTGCGCCACGCCCAGTTTTCATCGGCGCGGGCAATTCAATCTACACGATGGCTGGCGACGGTTGGGCCGACGCCAAAGGCATGTTTCTCGCCGAAGTTGCGGCCGGTCCGGTCTACAAGCTGCTCGGCAAAAAAGATCTGGGGACGACGGAGTTTCCACCCATCGAGACCGCGCTCGTCTCAGGCGATCTGGCCTTTCGCCAGCACTCGAGCGGCCACACGCCCGCGCCCAACTGGCCCGCGTTCCTCAATTTCGCAAGCCGTTATTTGCATGTGCCCGAGGCGAAGGCGCCGTAGGACGCGGGCTTCACGGGCTGACTCCGTGGCTACTTTCTCCCCGATCACGGTTCCCTCCCCCTGCTCATTGTTTTACGCTCATATCATGGAGTTCAAGATTCTCGAGCTCGAACGCGAACCGATAAACTTCGACCTAAGATTGGCCCCTGGCGCAGTCGATTACGGCGAGGAGGCCGAACAAATTGGCGATCTGGCTACCTCGGGAAGCGCCGAGGTCCTGCACGAACACCGCGGCCCCAAAGAGATCGTCGCAGACATCCGCCTTCGTGGCCGTTATTCGGCCACGTTCCAGATTCCCTGTGCGCGCTGCATCGAACCGGTCGAGGTTCCGGTCTCCGCCGAATTCGACCTCGTCTTCCGGCCGCTCGGCGCCGATTCCGGCGCCCCTGAACGTTCCATAACGGCGTCGGAAACCGAAATCGGTTATTATCGAAATGACAGTCTGTTGCTTGAAGATGTGCTGCGTGAGCAGGTGCTTTTGGCGTTGCCCGTCAGAACGTTGTGCAAGCCCGACTGCAAAGGACTTTGCCCGCACTGCGGAGCCAATCGCAACCTTCAGCCGTGCTCCTGCGAACAGGGACCGAATGATCCCCGTTGGGAAGCGTTGACGGGACTGCGCAAGCGGATGAAGTCCTGAAGAACAGCTATCAGCTTTCAGCTATCGGCTTCATCTCGGCAGGAGACGCCCCTGTTCATTCTCCCGGTGCAGAAGCTGAAGGCTGAAAGCTCAAAAAGGAAACATATCATGCCGAATCCAAAAAGGCGCCATTCCACGCGCCGTTCCGCCAACCGCCGTGCCCACGACTTTCTTTCCTCGGCCGGTCTTTCTGAGTGCCCCAACTGTCACGAAAAGAAGCTGCCTCATCGCGTCTGCCCCAAGTGCGGAACCTACAAGGGCCGCACCGCAATTGAAGTGAAAGAAGCCAAGTAGCGACCTCTCCATTCCAATGCTTACCGACATCGTGCTCGACGCGGTTGGTTCCGACAAGGCTCCTGAGCCGGAAATTCGCGGAGCCATCCTTGCCTGCCGGGCGTTGCCTGTGCGGGTGCATCTGGTGGGACCAGAGCAGGAGCTGCACGACCAGCTCGATGAGCATCTGCAGGACGAAGACCTGCCCATCGTAATCCACCAGGCATCCGAGCGAATCGGAATGGAAGAAAAGGCCGTTCAATCCGTGCGCAGCAAGCGCGACAGTTCCATGCGGGTTGGCCTGAAACTGGTGCGCGAGGGCAAGGCCGCAGGCTTCGTTACAGCCGGCAACACCGGCGCGGCGATGGCTACGGCCAAGATGGTCCTGGGTGGACTGCCCGGCGTCGACCGCCCAGCTCTGGCCACTCCAATGCCTAGCTCCACCGGCAATCCCTGCGTTTTGCTCGACGTGGGCGCCAACGTGGACTGCAAGGCGCACAACTTGGAGCAGTTTGCCGTTATGGGCGAAACGTATGCCCGAACCGTGCTGAAGATACCTCATCCGCGCGTCGGCCTGCTTTCCATTGGCGAAGAAGAGACCAAGGGAAACGACCTGACCCGCGAGGCACAGCCCCTGCTTAAGGCCCTTCCCATTCACTACATCGGCAATGTGGAAGGCCGCGACATTTTTAGCGGCCAGGCAGATGTGATCGTCTGCGACGGATTCGTAGGCAATGTGGCGCTCAAGACCAGCGAAGGCGTGGGCCGCTTTGTGCGCGATGTGCTGCGCGAGTCGCTTACCCGCACGGTAACCGCGCAGGTGGGCGCGCTCCTGTCGCGGCGCGCCTTCAACGACTTCCGGCGGCGGTTGGACTATCGCGAATACGGCGGCGCCCCGCTGCTCGGTGTGCGCGGCGTCTGCATCATCGGCCACGGCTCCTCGAACGATCGCGCCATCTTTAACGGCATTCGCGTGGCTTACGAGTTTTCGCGTTCCGGCGCCAACGAGCACATCGAGCGAGCCTTTGCCCACCGGCCCAAAACCCACCCCGATCACGACGACAGTACCGGCGCGACGATCCAGTGAGCGCGACAGGGACCGATGGAACAAGGAAGCTGGAAAGTAGAAATCGGGAAACGAAGAACACCTGAAACCTCCAGCGACATGCCTGCCAAGCCAGCGGCCCCACCTGCGTTCGACGCTTCGATCGTCAACCGGCTCGCCTGCCCGGCGTGCCACGGAGACTTACGTTCCAATGAAACGTGCCTAAGCTGTGCTTCCTGCCATCGCGTGTACCCCATCATTGACGGCATTCCCGTGCTGATCGTGGAGCGGGCCCAGTCAACTGCTCAATCGAGGAGTTAGAGCCAAACCGTTCGGGGGCCCTCACGCTCTATCGCGGCGATCAACCTGCGACAAATCAGGAGCGGCACGCTTCCTCCAACTCCAAAGCTGCAATCGATGAGCCGCCAGGCAATCGGAATCCCGCGCACCTGGCCAGCAATGAGCGCCAAAGGAATCACCCCGGCACACGCGACGAGGCCGAAAGTGATTACCCATTTGTTGCGCACCGGATCGGCAAGCGGCCCGATGAAAGCTGCCGCAATCACGAGATGTGCAAAGGCCAGCCAGTCTGTGCCGTAGGCGAGAAACGGATAGCGGGCATCGGTGGCGGCGAGCGCCGCGCTGACGCGCTCTATCCAGGCGAGCAGGCCAGTCGATTGCGCGAAGGGTTGAAGCCAGGCGTGGTGCAGCACGGAGACGAGGCAACGCAACTCCGTGACCAGAGGAAAGGCGGTGAGCCCGCTCAGCACCAGACCGGCGATGAAGACGCCGAGCCAGATGCGGATGCGGCGCAAACGCCGGTCTGGCTCGATGCGCGAATTCATGTTTGTCCTCATAGAAGAGATTAGGCTGCGTCCTTGGGGACCGGAGTTGAACCACTTTGTGGTTCTACGCCAGAACCCGGCAGCGAGCCATACCAATCGATGCCGCGCGTAAGGTACATGGTAGCGGCGACCGCAAGGAAACTCGCAATGGCGCCGACCAGCAGCGCGTTGTCTTCGAGGCGCAGCAGCATGTAGATCAGTCCATAAAGTAGTGTAAAGATGACAAACGCTCGAACTCCCTGCGTGCGGCTTGCAAAGATCCATCGTGCATTGGCTGCGAGAAGCGTCACCGTCGCTGCACCACCCAGCAGGAACCCGAAGTCGAATCCGATTCGTTCGGCGAGAGAAAGCAGCAGCAAGTAGAAGATGATTTGCGCCATTCCTACCAAAATGTACTGTGCCGGGTGAATCCGCTTGCCGGACGACACCTCGAAGATGAAATACGAAAGGAACAGAAGCCCCAGAAAAAGTGGCACGTACTTGAGCGAACGATTCACGGATTGATAGGGGTCCGCCATTTCTACGAAGGAAACGCCGAGAGACATTGCATCGAGCGCGGTAATCGTATCGCTCTGGCCCTCGGCTCGCACACCGCGCGCAATGAATGGAACCGACCAGTCTGCGGTAAAGCCGCTTTTGGTGATGGACCGGCTGATAGGCAGGAAGCCCCCGTCAAAGCTTGGATTCGGCCAGTCGCCCTGCATGGTGAGATGCGTCGTTTTCCCATAGGCAAGCACGGCAATTCGCTGGGCGCCGGAGAAGCGCAACGTCGCAGTGGCTTCAAAGTGCGCTCCGGGCTTGGCAATGGCGCCGACATCCGCTCCGAAGAGAGTCAGGTTCAATGACGAAGCTTGATCGCCTCCGACGGTGATACTCTGCGAAACCTGAGCAGGAACCATGGTGAAAGTTTTTCCGTCTGCTGAGAGCAACGCATCCGACTGCGCTCCGCGCGAGTCGCTCACGCCGACCACGATCTCTGCGTGGCTCCAATCGAAGACCGCGCCTTGCGGCGCTGCCGCGGGCACTCCCGTCAGGTCGAACGCCGCGTCAAGTTTCAGGTCCGCTGTGAATACCGGGACCTTGAACAGAGAGCGATGGCGCTCCTCGGTCGTGGTTTTCACGGCCGCCGATGCTTGCGCGGGGAACACGAAGTAAACGCCATGTCTCGCGAGGTCGATTTGCGTTTGCGCTGGAATATCGAAAGGAATGGCGAGCGTAGGACCGAGGAAGGTTTGCCTTCCTCCCACGTAATTACCGATGTCTCTGATTACGCCCGCTTCGCGGATGGTTCTGTCCTCGACCAGAGCAAAGACGAATAGGGCAGGGATAGACATGAGCAAAGCAAGGGCGCAGACGATGATGAGTTTGACGCCCATCGATCGCGACCTGGCCCTGGGTTGTAATGCAGGGGGCAACGCTGAATAAGGACTCATGAGTCTTCCTCCGTTCTTAACTTTGGAAAGCGAAGTGCGATTAGATACCAATCAAATCCTCGCGGGCGCCTGGCAACTTTCTTCAACTTTTCCGGACGCGCCGCCAAATCGGCGCTCTCGGCGGCGGAACTCATCCAGAGCTGCATCCAGATCGTTGGCGTCAAAATCTGGCCACATGCGATCGGTGAACACGAGTTCGGCATACGCGCACTCCCATAGAAGAAAATCCGAGAGACGTTTCTCACCGCCGGTGCGAATAAGCAGATCGACCTCACCGCTCTCTGCGGTCAGGATCCGCCCAAGGCGCGCTCCCATCAAGTCAACACAATTTGCCCGGTCGGAGCCGAGTGTCGAGATCGCGCTCGCAGCGGCGCGCGCGATGGCCTCGCGGGAAGAATAGTCGATGGCGATGCGCAAATCGAGGCGCCGGCCGGCTTGCGTAGCGCATTCTGCCTCGTTGATAACGCGTAGCGCGGCCTGCGGCAAGCGATCACGCCGGCCAATCACCTGAAGCCGTACTCCACTTTCCCGGAGGCGCGCCGTTTCGAGACGCAGAAAGACTCTCAGCAGCCGGAAAATCGCTTCCACCTCGGCATTGGGGCGCCTCCAGTTGTCCGATGAGAAAGCGTACAAAGTAAGACAGCCGATGCCGGCATCGGGCGCACGTTCCACCACGCGCCGCACGGCGGCAATTCCCGCGCGGTGGCCGGCAGTGCGCGGAAGCCCGCGCCGCGCCGCCCAGCGCCCATTGCCGTCCATGATGATGGCCACGTGCAACCGTTTGAGATCTGTATCCGGCATTGTCCTTCCCGACTATTAACTTTGCATTGCAAAGTTAATGAGCAAAAGTTTTTCAGACCCGTGACGGCGCCAGATTGCGGATCAGGCCTGCCGCGGGTCCGGTCTTGCTTCCGTACGCCGCATCCCGCACCACTTGCTCCAGAATTTGAAGGTATTCGAGATACCGCTTACGCCCCGAGGGCGTGATGCGGCAAATCGTCAACGAACGATTTCGGTCTGTACCCTTGGCAATCTCAACCAGTCTGGTTCTCTCCAGTACTCGCAGATGCCTGCTCAAGTTGCCGTCGGTGAGGGAACATAGTTGCTTCAAGTCGCCGAAGCTCACGCCTCTGGGATTTGTGATGAGAGATGTGAGAATGCTGAGCCGCGCGTGCTCATGGATCGCACGGTCGAGACCCTCGTATGCAAAACGCCCTTGATTGCCGCGTCGCACACCGCTTTGCGATCTACTTCTCATCTTCCGCCTCCTGCGTGCTGAACCACAGGACGCCCGCAACCAAAAGTTGCCCTGCCCCATAAGGAATTGCCATGGCCCACGGAGAGAGCGCGCGATTGCCTGCCAAAGCGATGCAAGCCAGCCCGGTGATGAGGTACCACGCACCCGCGGCCAGCATCGGCCGCGGCAGGAATCGGCACGACGAGATGACACCAAGGCTGTACATGATCTGCCATAGCCCGGGCAACATCCACACCGCGCCGGGAACATACCCTGAGATGGCAATGGTGAGAAGCGTGCCCGCAACAGCCGACGGCAGGAACTGCTCAACCGCCATATAAATCATCTCGTTTGCCAGACCCGAATGAACGCGGTGTGTGCGCGCTCGCATTTGTGTGCCGATCAACGCCGCGGAGACTAGGGCCGTGGCAATCCAGATGGCGAGATAGGCCGGCACATGGCCGGCGGGGTCGCGCAGCCAGAGCGCCTGCACCGCGCCTCCTGCAACCGCGAAGAGCCCCGTGGCGGCAAGTGTCGCTGGGCCATAGCCGCGAAATTCCGTGCTGCGCGCCACCTGCATGCGAATGCTGCTGATGTCGCCAATGGCTTTGTTCAGGTCATTCATGGCGCACTCACTTTACAATGCAAAGTAAATCAAGCGGCCCATCATGTCAATAGGCGGCAAGGAAGCGAGGGGGCAAGGGAAAACACTGGCCACAGTGACTACCGCCGCTGATAAAACGGCAGCACCATCAATGCGGCAAGAGCAATGGCCGCGGCCAGAGCTAGCGCTATCAGGCAATAGAGAAGAACGAGATTGGGACCTTGCGAGGGTTCTCCGCCAGACGGGTCTTTCTCCCCGGCTTCGCGGTGCGATGCATCACTCATATTTGAGGGCATCCACGGGATCCATCTGCGCCGCGCGCGTCGCTGGAGCAGTGCCGAATACGACGCCCACCATGGTGGCCGCTGCCATAGCAATCAGCACCGAAAGCCACGAGATGGGGAAGTCGTAGTCTGTAAAGAGGCGGATGGAAAGCGGCAACGCGAGGCCCACAATGCTGCCGACCACTCCGCCGGTAAGCGAGATCAGCACGGCCTCGGTGAGAAACTGCAGTTTGATCTCGCGGTAGGTTGCGCCGAGGGCCTTGCGGATGCCGATCTCGCGGATGCGCGAGCGCACGTTGGCCAACATGATGTTCATGATGCCCACGCCGCCGACGGCCAGCGTCACCGCTGCCACCATGACCAACATTACGGTAAGGGCAATGGCAATCTTGTTCGCCGTATCCAGCAGATCGGTAAGTGTCTGCGCTTTATAGACGGAATTCTGCCGGTGCCGCGAGCGGATCATACGCACAATCTCTTTTGACGCATCGGGCACTTGATCCATGCTCTGCATGGAAAAGTAGATCTGGTTCAAGCGCTCGCTTCCGCTGAAGTAACGCGCCACCGAATATGGAACAAGGATGGTATCGTCGGTGATTTCCGACATGCCGAAGTCGGAAACGCTCTCTTTGAACACGCCGATGATCGTAAAAGGAATACCGAGAATCTGGAACGTGCGGCCAATGGCCGCATCGGTGCTGCCATAGCGCTCCAGCGCGAAGGGCGTGGCAACCACCGCGCACTTGGTGTGTGTAGTTTCGTCGGTTTGATCGAAGAAACGGCCGTCGGTCACGATCAGGTTGCGGATGAGCTGGTACTCGGGATCGACGCCCAACACCACGATGTCCTTCTGGATGCCGCCGGGAAAACTGATACGATTGTGCATCTCCAGCACGGGCGACGAGTACATGATGCCCGGCACCTGCTGGTCCACAATTCTCATGTCGTCTTGCGTGAGATAGTCGGTATAGCGGGCGCGCTCCGCCGGAGTTGCGCCGCCGCCCGCGTATTCCACCTCCACCTGGTTGGTGCCGATCTTCTGCAGCAGCTCGAGAACGTATTGCCTTCCCGTGAGTCCGATGGTCACTACCAAAATCACCGACGCCGTGCCAATAACCATCCCGAGGGCAGTGAGCATAAAGCGAGTCTTGCTGGCGCGGAAGCTGTCCGCGGCCATCTTGAGAATCTCGCTCATCATCATGGTTTGGCGCGCGCTCGATAGCGTCTCTTGAAAGGTGGAATGCCGGGCTTGTTCGGTGATCGAATTCATTTTGTCTGCTCAACAAGATGCGCAGCGTCTTCGGGTTTTTGGAATTGTGGCGTCAGCCGAATCGGCGCCGCCACTTCTGATAGCTTACGCGCAACGCCGTGAGCTGGAAAATCGCTTGTCCTGCTTGCGCCGCAGCTGTAGCCGTAATTGCAACTCCCAGCAGAGCACTGGCAGTAAAGATAGTTCGTCTCATCGCACGTCTCCCCTTGTTCCTTAGCCTGCAGCCGGCAGCTCGCGGGCTGTAGCTGCTATCACGAGGTATTGTTACAGGCTACTAACCGCCGGCTTTGAGCGCACGCCACAACGCCGCCAGCGCTTCCACCGGCACGGTTTCGGCGCGGGCCTGCGCAGCGATGCCCGCACACTTGAGTGCAGACGCTGCAACTGCGGGGGCGACTCCAGCCGCGCGTAAATTATTGGCCAGCGTTTTGCGCTTTTGTGCAAAGGCTTGGCGCAGGAAACGCAAAAAAACGTCCTCGTCAACGCCCAGCTCGGCGAAGCGCGACGCAAACCGCCAGTGAAAAACCGTGGAGTGCACCTGGGGCGGGGGTGAGAATGCCGATGGCGGCAGTGTAAACAACGATTCGGCCGGACCGTACATTTGCACGGTTGCCGAGAGGAGCCCATAGTCTCGTGAGCCTGGTCGAGCCGTCACGCGCTCCGCTACTTCCCGCTGGACCATGAGCAGCGCCAGGTCGAGCGCCGCATGGCTGGCCGCGAGCTTGAGTAGAATCGGCGAGGTGATGTAATACGGCAAGTTGCCTGCGACGAGTAGACGTTCACCGGATTCGGCTGCAAGAGCGTCGAAATCGAAGGTAAGCACATCCTGCTGGAGGATTGTTATGCCTCCGGGGGGCGCGCGTTCCGCATCGAATCGCTGGCGCAATCCTGCGGCTAGCTCCCGGTCCAGATCAATCGCCACCACGCGCCGGGCACGGCGGGCAAGCGCGCCGGTGATCGCGCCGCGGCCAGGCCCAATTTCCACTATGGTGCGCTCGCTAAGGTCGCCCAGCCCAGCTACGATGCGCTCGACGGCCCCGGCATCCACAAGAAAGTTCTGCCCAAGCTTAGGTTTGTGCGGCATCTGCTACCGATGGTAGACGAGTGGAGCCAGGCGCGGCTCGGTTTGCGCGGCCGCGTTGGCCCGTTACACTGATCCAGATGCCGCTCAGAATTCCCAAGCCGATCCCGAGGCTCATTTGCTGATTGACTCCCACGCTCATCTTGACAATCCGCGTTACGCGGATGATCGCGAAGCCATGCTTGGCCGCGCAGTTGAGGCCGGCGTGGGCGCGGTGCTCTCGATCGGCATTGGCGAGGGGCCGGCGGAGATGCAGATGGCGCTCGATCTCTGCCGCCAGTTGAACGGCCGGCCTCGCCTGCCGCGCCTCTACGCGAGCGCCGGCATCTACCCGCATAGCAGCACCCAAGCCGATGAGAACGCATTCGCCAAACTGGATGCGCTTCTCGCCGAGGCTGAAGTCATTGCATGCGGTGAAATCGGTCTCGACTACTACCACGAAGGCGCGCCGCACGAGGTACAGCGGCAATGCCTCATCCGCCAGCTCGAAATCGCCGCCGCGCGCAAGCGGCCTGTTCTCATCCACTGCCGCGGAACCAATGAATCGACAGATGCCTGGGACGATCTTTTCTTGGTTTTGGGCGAGATTTGGGGGAGAGCCGGACTGGGCGGCATCATGCACTGCTTCGGCGCAGGCTGGGAACAGGCGCGGCGCTCGCTCGACATGGGGTTTCTGGTTTCGTTTGCCGGCAATCTCACCTACCCCAAGGCGCAGCCGCTGCGCAACGTTGCCGCGCGCATGCCGCTGGACGGAATTCTCGTCGAAACCGACGCGCCCTGGCTCGCGCCTGCCCCGCAGCGCGGTCAGCGCAACGAGCCCGCCTTTGTCATCGAGACCGCCCGGATATTGGCCGGCCTGCTCAACGTTTCTGAGGCCGAAATCGCTGCAGCGACAACGAAAAACTTCTGCCGGCTTTTTGACCTTCCCCCAGACGTGGGAAACTGAGATAGACGGGCGAAGGGGAGTGGACAAAACATTCCTCAGAGGCTAAAGCCCGGAGAGTTTTTTGCAATTGGCAAGCGGCACGGCTAAAGCCGCGCACTTTCAAGACAGAGTTTCACCACTGGCTGTTGGGGGTAAGAACATGGCCCAGGACAACTCATTTGACATCGTCAGCAAAGTGGACATCCAGGAGGTCCGCAACGCCATCGATCAGGCGATGAAGGAGATTCGCCAGCGCTTCGACCTGAAAGACACGCACTCCGAAGTCAACCTCGAGGGCAACGACGCCATCCACCTTGCCTCGGTCAACGAATACAAGCTGGAAGCGATCAAAGACATTCTCAGCCAGAAGCTGGTGAAGCGCGGCGTCTCGCTCAAGAACCTCACCTACGGCGGCGTCGAGCCGGCCGCGGGAAAAAGCGTGCGTCAGAAGATCAGTTTGCAGCAGGGTATCCCGGTGGAGAAGGCCAAGGAAATTGTACGCCTGGTAAAGGACGCGAAGAAGAAGGCGCAAGCCAGCATCCAGGGCGATATGGTGCGAATCTCCAGTAAGGATCGCGATGAACTTCAGGCCATCATTGCCATGCTGCGCGGCAGAGACCTGGGCCTGGATTTGCAGTTCACCAACTATCGCACGTTCTAGCCGGCCGCAGACCCAAAATCGCTTTTCCCCAACGGATGCATTAGAATCGGAGAGCTTTGAGCACACTGACCATAGCCACGGCAAGAGAGGTCTTCGAGCTTCTGCGGGAAGATCTCGTAGCGGTGGAGCAAGAGCTGGGCCGCGACGCAGCGTCCAGCGTAAGCACCATCACAGAAATTGCCGAATACCTTCGCGAAGGCGGCGGCAAACGCATACGCCCGTCGCTGTTGCTGCTCGCAGCGCATCAACTCGGCTACTCGGGCCAAGGCGCCATCCGCCTCGGCGCTGTGGTGGAGATGCTGCACACGGCAACGTTGGTCCACGATGACATCATCGATGGCGCCCACACGCGCCGCGGGCGCCCTTCGGCCAACACCACTTGGGGCAACGAAAAATGCGTATTGGCCGGAGATTGGCTTTACATGCAGGCCTTCAAGGTGGCGCTCGATGAGCGCAACCTGCGCGTTCTCGACCTGCTCATCGGCCTCACGCAGCAGATGGTCGAAGGCGAGCTGTTGCAGATTCAAAAACTGGGCAAGTCGGTCTCCGAGGCCGAGTACTACGACCTTATTTTCCGCAAGACCGCATGCCTTTTCTCTGTTTCCATGCGCCTGGGCGCGGTGCTAGCCGGCGCCACGGAGGCGGAAGAGAAGAGCCTGGCCACATTCGGCCGCGCTGTCGGCCTCGCTTTTCAGATCGTCGATGACGTGCTCGATCTGACGGCCACCGAAGAGGTGCTGGGCAAGCCCGTAGCCAGCGACTTGCGCGAAGGTAAGGCGACACTTGCCGTCATTCACGCCTTTGACCACGGCACTGCCGCAGACTGTAAAGCCATCCGGCGCGTTCTTGACGATCGCAGCTTTGAGAATGTCAGCCGCCAGCAGATTCGCGAGACCCTCGTCCGCAACGGCTCGGTCGAATACGCCATGGCTGCGGCCGATCGCTACGCTGAGCAATCGCGCCTGGCGCTCATCCCCCTCGCCGAGTCCGAATACAAGCGCGCATTGCTTTGGGTTCCCGATTTTGTGGTGGCGCGGGAAAAATGAGTGATAGTGATCAGCAAAGCACCAGACAACTACACACGCAATCCCCAATGAGAAGAAACTCTCAAGCGCACTGGATCGCGGTTGATCGCTACTTTGCCGATCTGTTGGCTCCATCCGACAAGCATCTCGACGCGGCGATCGAGGCGAATCGCAAAGCGGGCCTGCCCTCCATCGACGTCTCTCCGCTTCAGGGAAAATTCCTTTACGTCCTGGTGAAGATGACACAGGCCAAACGGGTACTCGAGATCGGCCTGCTTGGCGGCTATTCGACGATCTGGATGGCTCGAGCGCTGCCCCGCGGCGGACGCATCGTCTCTCTCGAATATGAGCCGCGCCATGCCGAAGTTGCGCGCGCCAATCTACGGCGCGCCGGTCTGCTGCGCCGCGTGGAGATTCGCGTCGGACCGGCGCTCGAGAGTCTTCCGCTTCTCAAGCGCGAAGGCGGCGGGCCTTTCGATCTGATCTTTATCGACGCCGACAAGGAAAACAATCCGCAGTATCTCGAATGGGCGGTCAGGCTCTCGCGCCGCGGCACGGTGATTGTGGTCGATAACGTCGCGCGGCATGGAACGGTCATCGATGCAAAGACCGCTGCGCCCGACATTCGCGGCACGCGCCGCTGCCTGGAGATGATGGCCGAGCATCCTCGCCTCAGCGCCGTTGCTCTGCAAACCGTCGGCGTGAAAGGCCTAGACGGTTTTGCGATGGCCGTTGTGCTGCGTTGAATGATTAGCTTTCCGCCATCAGTTGGCGCAGCACCTCGGCATAGTGCTCGGGCAGAGGCTTGCGCTGAAGCTGGTCGTCGCAAACCACGTGCACGGTCTCGCCCTCGGCCAGAAGCTCGCGCTCTTTCCCCTTTTGGTCGGATCTGCGGTAAATCGTATAGGCGAATTTAATCACCGAGCCGCGCAGCATGGCGGGCCGCGTCTCGATAAGTATCTCGTCGTCGTAACGCGCCGGCGAGCGGTAGCGGCAACGCGCTTCGATCACCGGCAGAATGCAACCATGATCGGCTTCGAGTTTGCTGTAGGCAAGCCCCAGCGAGCGCAGCAATTCCACGCGGCCCAACTCAAACCAGACCAGGTAATTGGCGTAGTAGACAATACCCATCTGATCGGTTTCGGCATAGCGGACGCGGACTTGTGTGGTAACGGGCATGAAACTTTCAGGGTTCAGGGTTCAGGAATGGGGCGCAGTGGCCGCGCAGGGGTACTTCTGATCTCTGAAACCTGATACCTGCATTCTATGGCTTGATGTGATTGAAGAGTCCCAGGCGGCTCACGTCGTTAAAGAAGGTGAAGGCAATCAAGGCCACCAGCGCCACAAAAGCCGCAGTTAAGATACGCTCCTTAATGGCCAGGCTGATGTCGTGGCGCAACGCACTCTCGATCAAGAGCAGCAGAATCATGCCGCCATCGAGAATCGGGAAAGGAAGCAGGTTGAAAATGCCCAGTTGCAGGCTGATCTCGCCGGCCAATGCGAACTTGGGCCACCAACCGCTCATTTCTGCTGCTTCGCCCGCTACCTTGGCAATGCCCACCGGCCCCATAAGCTGGCTTGCGGAAATCCGGTGAGTGAACAACCCGTGCAGTACTTGGGCCACAAGCATGGTATTGCTTTTTAAGAAGCCGAACGACTTGTTCGCCGCGGCTAAGAAGGACAGAGGCTGATGGCGAATAGGAGGAGGTTGGGGATTAAAGCCCAGCATCCAGCGCGATTCCACTTTGGTCGGGGTTGCCGCGATCTGCACCGTAGTGCCGTTGCGCAACAAGGTGAGCGTCATCTGTTTGCCCTGATCCCATTGCATATAGGCGAGCAGGGTATTGATGGAATGAAAGGCGTGCCCGTCGACGGATGTAATTTGGTCGTCATCGCGCAAGCCAGCCGCCTGCGCCGGATAGCCAGGTAGCACCTTGGCGACCTGGATCGGGCCGAGCAAGTATTGCGGCTGGATGCCGGTATTGCTGATATCGAAATCGTCAGCCTTGGCCGCCAAGGGCACGTGAAGCGAGAGAGTGAGCGTTTGTCCTCCACGGTCTACGACCATGGGAACATATTGGCCTGGGCTCAACTTGATCTGTTCGAAAACCTGCGGTTCCCAACTGGGATTGTTGACGCCGCCGAAGCTGCGGACGATATCGCCGGTCTTGAGCCCCGCATCGGCCGCGGCTGAGCCGGGAGTCACCCACTCCACAACTGTGTCCTTGACATTAGCCGTCGGGACCTCGTTGATGAAGGCGAAATAGACAAACATGAGAAACAGAGCAAGCAATATGTTGACGGTGGGGCCGGCCAGCCCGATCAACATTCGCTGCCAGCGAGGATGCGATGTGAACGCCGCGGGATCGGAGGCAATCTCATCGGCCGATTCTTCCGTGGGGTTCTCGCCCGTCATCTTGACAAAGCCGCCCAGCGGGAGCAAGCAGACTTTGTAGTCGGTATCTCCGTATTTAAGGCCAAACAGGCGCGGTCCGAAGCCGAAGGAAAACGCTTCGACCCGTATTCTGCAAAGCTTGGCCGCGACGAAATGGCCGAGTTCGTGCAGAATCACGATGAGGCCGACAAGGAGGATAAATGATACGGCGGAAACCAGAAACTCATGAAACTCATGCATAGATGGGTAGCATTTCCTTCAGCAAAGTGCGGCCCATGTCTCTGACCGTGCAAATTCGCACTCTGAGGCTCGCGCAATCCTCTGTTTCCGCAAAGAACACGAAAAAGATGCAGCACGGGAAATCAGCGCAAAGTTGAACAGTCAGCGGCCCAGAGGCCAGCGCTCCTTAATGTTACGTAAGCAACGCCCGGGCCAGTTCCCGCGCTTCCCGGTCAGATGCAAGCACCTCGACAATGGTCGCCGGGTGCGCCTCCAGGGTCGCGGCGAGCACCTTTTCAATTGTACGCGGAATGCCGGTAAACGGAATACGACCTTCGAGGAAGGATCCGACGGCAACCTCGTCGGCGGCATTGAGGGCAATACAATGGGCGCCTCCCTTCTCTGCGGCCTCAAAGGCCAGCCGCAGGCAGGGAAAACGCTCCAGGTCGGGCTGCTCGAAATCAAGGTGCTGGAGGGCGGCCAGGTTGAAGGTGAGGGTCGATTCGGGACGTTCCGGGTACGCGAGGGCATAGAGAATGGGCAGGCGCATGTCGGTTACCGAAATTTGCGCCAAGATCGAGCCGTCAACATACTCCACCATGGAGTGCACCGTCGATTGCGGATGAATTGTGACGCGGACCTGGCCGGGCGTTACGTCAAAGAGCCGGCAGGCCTCGATGACTTCAAGCCCTTTGTTCAACATGGTGGCCGAGTCGATGGTGATACGGCGGCCCATGACCCAGGTGGGATGCTTGAGGGCCTGCTGGGGTGTGATGCCGGCGAACCGGTCAAGTGGAAGCTGACGGAACGGGCCTCCCGAGGCCGTGAGCCAGATGAACTTGACTTCGTTGCGGGCGCCCACGCGCAGGCACTGGTGCACCGCGTTGTGCTCGCTGTCGATAGGCAGGATGGGAACGTGGTGCTCGCGCGCCGCGGCGGTAAGGATTTCGCCCGCGGCCACCATGCACTCCTTGTTGGCCAGGCCCACAGGTTTGCCGGCCAGGATGGCGGCATGGGTGGCCTCGAGGCCCGCCACACCCACAATGGCCGAAACGACAAAGTTCGCTTCGGGCAAGGTCGAACAGGCAATCGTACCCTCCGTCCCGTGTACGACTTCAATGCCCGAAACGCCAGCCTGGCGCAGCCGTGCGGCCAGCCGCCCGGCGAGTTCTTCTGTTCCGAGCGAAATCACGCGCGGCCGCCAGCGCGCGGCCTGGGCAAATGCTTCGTCAACGTTGCGGCCCGCAGCCAGCGCAGACACGGCGTAACGCTCAGGAAACTGCTCGACGATAGAGAGGGTGCTTTGCCCGATGGAGCCGGTGGAACCGAGAATGGCGAGATGTTTCAAAAAGCATCTCCTGGCGCTTGGCTACCAGCTTGTCCAGCCAGTGCGCGCCGCTGCGGGTTTCGCCATGCGGCCTTCAATCAATGGAGAGGCGAAGGCCGCTATCAAACACACTGGAGGCAAGAGGCGAGAAGCTAGTAGCTAGAGGTCATTCTAGAACCTCTGGTGAATTACCTGGGCATACCACAGAACAGGAGCCGCAAGGAGCAGCGCGTCGATGCGGTCCAGAACGCCGCCGTGGCCCGGCACTAAGACGCCGGAGTCTTTCACTCCAGCGGAACGTTTCAGTGCCGATTCCGCCAAATCGCCCACCTGACCGGACACATTCACCACCACAGCCAGCACCAGCCAGTACCAGACTTCATCGGGATAGGAAAGGATGGCCTCCGGGCAGACCCGCACTAGCCAACTCAGAAACGTCGAATCCAGCGGCGCCTGCTGCAGGGTTGCCAATCCCAGCAATGCGCCGGCGATCAAAACGCTCCCAGCGACTGAAGCCGCAGCGCCCTCCCAGCTTTTGGCGGGACTCAGCTGGGGCGCCATCTTGTGACGGCCCAGTGCGCGGCCTACGTAGTAGGCGGTGGTGTCACCGGTCCACACCACAAAAAACAGGAACAGCAGCACCGAGGAGGAACCATAAGGTGGCTCGCGCAGTGCCGGCAGGGCAATGAGCGTAAGGCCGGTATAGAGGAGGCAAAAGATGGAGGCAGAAGCATCGGCGATCACATCTTCTACGGGCCGGAAAAAGGTGCAATACACCAGCAGCGCGAGACCCAGGATGCCGAAGATGGCTAGAAGGTGGTCGGAGTCAGGCCATGCGAAGTGGGCGCCGAAGAGCGCAAGAAGGGCCGCCAGCGTGGCCACTTTGGGCGGATTCGCTCCACAGCGCCTGGTCAGGTTGAGATACTCCCAGCCGGCTAATGCTGCCGTAGCAGCCACAACCAGTGAAAACAGCCATTGCCATTGGGCCGGGAGAAAAACCAGAACCAGAACGAGTGGAATTAGAATGAGGGCCGTAATAACTCTTTTCATTCACGGTAGAGGATACACTGCTGGGGCGGGCAGGGCCCGTAAGAGCGTCAACTATTGTGCTGGGGATCCAGTTCATCGCGGATTTCAACGCGGCGATTCTTTGAGTGCGGCGTCCGTCGTAGGCCCTAGCCTACCGCAATCTTGATCTGCTCGAGGTCTTGTTCGACTTCGCCGCCGTCTTCGCCTATGCCGCCGTAGCGGCGCTCGCGGCGCTGGAAGGCGGCAATCGCCTCCAGCAAGTGAATGCCGCGAAAGTCGGGCCAATAGCGCTCGGTGACGAAGATCTCCGTGTAAGCAATCTGCCACAGCAGGAAGTTCGAGATGCGCAACTCGCCGGAGGTGCGGATGAGCAGATCGGGATCGGGCATGTGTGCAGTGTAAAGGTGGCGGTGAATGTCCTCTTCGGTGATGTGTTCCGGGCTGAGGTGCTTGTGCTTGACCTCGGTCGCGAGCCTACGGAAGGCGTCCACCAGCTCCGATCGCGCGCCGTAGTTCAGGGCCAGGGTGAGCGTAGTGCCGGTGTTACGCGAGGTGGCCTCTTCCGCGACGCGCATATGTTCCTGCACGTCAGGCGGCAGGTCGTGGGTGCGCCCGATGGAACGCAAGCGGACGTTGTTCTTCATCATGCGCTCAATGTTGCCGTTGAGATAGGCCTTGAGAAGGCGCATCAAAAAACTGACTTCGGCGCGGGGCCGGCGCAGGCTGTTTTCGAGCGAGAAGGCATAGAGCGTCAACCACGGCAGGCCGATGCGGGACGCTGTTTCGGTAACGAATTGGACGGCCTTGGCTCCCTGCTGATGGCCCAAGAAGCGCTTGAGCGAGCGGCGACCTGCCCAACGGCCGTTGCCATCCATGATAATGGCCACGTGCTGAGGCAGGCGCTCCGGCTTCAGAGTTGCATACACGGCGCGTTCTTCGGCGGTGAGCTCGTCGATACGGTTCAGGGGTCGCGTGGCGGAAGTGCGCGTCGTTGGGGTGTGCGTCGTGGCAGATGAATACAATGACTTGCCTCAGGGTTGCATTTGCGGTTATCCACGCGGGCAGCTCGAATGCGTCCCAAAGTGGCGCCGACGGAGTTCACGTGCAAAGCAGCGGTGAAACCGGTCATCGCGTGAACGATCTTCCGGCCGGGAACCGCGACGCACGCGGCCGACTCCGAGGAGTCACAATCTTGACCGTAGCACAAGCGCCCACACGCCGCAATGAATGCAGGACGCGGCCAAAAGCACGGCGCTCGTGATCGATGAATGGAACTTGCCGAGTAAGCCGTGCCAGCGAACCCAGGTCCAACGCCCTGCTACGGTGGAATTTGCGGCTTCTCAGCCGCTTCGCCCGATTGAAATGGCCGAGTCGGATAGGGCTCCCCACCGAAAGACAAAGAGCACCTTTAGATTGGGGCACCCATGCTTATGGCAACACCTTACGCAGTGCGCCGCCGTCCAGTAGCCATGTCTCGCACCGCCCCGTAGAAGAGCGTCCGATGCAGCGGATCGAGATGCGGCAGCAGTGGGGCAATCTCGGCCAGGAACGGATCTCGCAGGATCGCCGCAACCTCTTCCTCGCGGAGGCTACGAGCGTCGCGAACCAGTTGACGCACTTCAACGCCCAGAGCCGTAGCCAACCGTTCCAATGAACCCAATGTCGGGATAGCCTTCCCGTTTTCGATTTTCGAAATATAGGTACGCGGCACTTGCATCCGCCCTGCCAACTGGCGTTGGCTAAGGTGGCGCGACCGGCGAATCTCGCGTACCTGTGCGGCCACCTGCAAACCAGCGTCCGCGCCGTTGGGCACAGGACGGTTTGTCACCAGTTCCGGCGATAAAAGAGAAGGATCGTCGAAATCGAGGGGTTTGTGGCACCGTCTGCAAAGGGAGTTGTTGGTTCGATACTGCATTAGTCTGCAGTATTCACAGCGCACCACATCCCGCGTCTCCACGCAGATCAACGAAGTAGCCATCGGCCATTTGCGGAGCGCCAGAGCAAGCGTCCTGAAATCGCGTTTTGCACTGCGATTTTCCTTACTGTTAATGAAACGAACCATAATTGTCAAGTAAAAATTTAGGGACAGGCCGGAAAAACCCTAGGTAGACCCCCAGAATTACGGTATTGCGCGAACCACAAGCGATAACAGGAGATTATGATGACCGATCCGGCAGCGAATCCCGCCTACGGGCGCGAACAGGCTTGGAACCTGCTTGCAGAGTGGACTAGGAGCGAGAATCTGCGCAAGCACGCGTTGGCCGTGGAGGCTTGCGTCGTGGCCTACGGCGAAAAGGAAGCCGACCGGCTCGGGCTCGATGGCGAAGACCGCGCCACCCTGATCGAGGTCTACTCCACCACTGCCCTGCTCCACGACTTCGACTACGAGCGCCATCCCGCGGCCGAGGAGCATCCTTTCGTGGGCGTGCAAGAGTTAAAGCGGCTCGGTTGGCCCGAGGAACTGCGCACGGCGATTCTCGGCCACGCCCAGTACTCAGGCGTGCCGCGAACCTCGCACTTGGCCAAAGCACTATTCGCCTGCGACGAGCTGGCCGGTTTTCTGACTGCCTGCGCTCTCGTGAAGCCAACGAAAGCCATTGCCGACGTGGAAACCGCCAGTGTGAAGAAGAAGATGAAAGACAAGGCCTTTGCACGCGGCGTGCATCGCGAAGACATTGTGCAGGGAGCGACCGAGCTGGGTGTCGACCTGGACGCGCACATCGCCTTTTGCATCGAGGCAATGAGGAAGCGGGCGGGGGAGCTGGGGCTGTAAAGCGATTTTTCAGGAGCCAGGGGCTTACTCACTTATGGGTTTCTGCAGAATTCCCAGCCCTCATCAGACGGGCCGTTGCGCGTGCTTTCATGCCGGGCGCATTTTGTGATCTGAAAGAGGCGTGAGCCAACAGTTGAAAGCTCGGGGCCTGCATCAGGTCCCGCCCGCACTCCCTACTCTCCAACGCACGCACAAAATCCCCACAAATTGCGCTGCCCATTACCCGCCCCGTAACGTCTATACTGCGGTTGCATCCAGAGAGCAGGTTGACAGGGTAGCGGATCGGACTAGGGGCCGGGGCAGAGCGGCGAAGTGTTCGAAATCGCGGCGTTTGCTCGGTCCAATATGGAAGCTAGGCACAACCTGCCCTCGCCTTTTACAATTCATCAGGGATTCCATCCCAACCCAGCACTGCTCGGGAACGACCAAACTTGGCGGCGCACGCCTGACCAGGACGAAGGAATAGCATGAGGTTCACGAAATTCGGCAAGGCGCTTTCGATAGGCGCCCTCACGGCGGGCGTCATTTTCGGTGTCACGTCTTGCGTTGAGAGTTATACGGTTGGCTTCTTGTATGTAACGGGTACGGTAACGGCATCGTCTGGGAGCAACGGCATCATTTCCGGCTATAAGATCGACCACAACACCGGCTTCCTGACCCAGATCCACGGGCTGCCCGTTGCTTCGGGAGGCGCCAACCCAGTGCGCGCCGTTCTCACGAACGCGAGCCGGTTCATTTATGTTCTCAATCGCGGCGTGAACGCGGCGGGCAACGGCAACTGCTACGGCACAGCCGGCGCCGAGTGCCAGAACGCTAACATTACTCAGTTTGCCGTGGGCGGCAACGGTGTACTGACGCCGCAGGAAACCTTCTACACGCAGGGCCTCAATCCCTTCCGGCTCATTGTGGATAGCTCAGGCAATTACCTCATGGTGCTGGACCACGATGCTCCGGACAATGTCAATCCGTCGGCCACCGACAATTGCGCGCGCGCCCTGGGCGCAGGCGTAACGACCTGCGGCGACATCACGATCTTCCAGATTAATCCGACGACGGGACGTTTGTCGCTGGTGGTGAATGCGCAAGTGACGGCTGCCAGCGGCTCCGCGCTCACCTATTTCCCGGTTCCCGCCAACCCGGTCGACTTGGTCATGGCAGGCGGATACCTGCTCACCCTGACCGGCGCGCCTACTCCGACCACCTCGTACCCATACACCGGCGCCACCTCGGTCTGGCCATATTCCTACAATTCCACCAGCGGCCAGTTGACGCTAAGCTTGAACGGCTTGCAGCTGCTCGGCATCCAACAGGGCACAGCTATCGTAAATGCCAACGGCGTGATTTACGTACTCGACAACGAACCCGTCACCATTGGCGCCAACTCGGCTTTTCCCGCCGGCAACTATTCCGGCGGCCAGATTCTGCCTTACACAAGTGGTTCGGGCGGCGCGTTGCAGAGCGAGCCAGGCGGCGTGATTCCTGACGACGCGAAGCTGGCCAATCCCATTTATTTGCTCGTCGAGTCGAAGGGCAAGTTCGTCTATGTTGCCAACCAAGGCAACAACACCACGGGAGTGAATCAAGCAAGCGGTATTGCCGGATACTTCCTCACCACTTCGCCCTCGTATCAGTTGAGCTTCATTCCCGAAGAACCGTTCGGCTCGGGTGCGGGTCCGCAGTGCATTGTCGAGGATCCTTCGAATCAATTCATCTACGAAGCCAATGAATACGATTCGTCCGTCACTGGACGGCTAGTGGATCCCGATGGGGGAGACCTGAACTCCTTGCGAACGACGCAGACCTACGCGCTCCCGGGTCCGCCGACATGGTGTCTGATGGATGGGCGTACCAATTAAGGCGCGGGGTTCGCCGGTCCTGCGTTGGGTTGACAGGCGCCGGTCAAAGGTTCTGGAAGCTGCGGAGTCTCGATCAACATTGTCCCGATCCCGGCACGGCGGCTCGCTGCTCGCGCCGGGATTCGATTGAGAAAAACGGATTTTTTCACGGGCCCTGGCCCTGCCGAAGAAAGATGCGCATGAAGTTTTCAAGATCGAGCCACCTGTTGCAAGTCGCGGCGGCCAGCCTTGCGGCGGCTTCATTGATCACCGCCTGCGAGCAATTTACCGAGACGCTCACCGTGGATTTTGTCTACGTGGCCAGTGCCAAAGCCGCCGGCGCCAACAACTACGGTGAGATCAATGTCTTCGAGATCGACTCAGAATCGGGCCGCATGCGCCAGATTCCCACCTCGCCATTTCCTTCAGAAGGCCGCAACCCCGTGGCCGAGGCCGTTTCCACCGACTACCAGAATCTTTTCGTGGTGAATCAGGACGACAACACCATCGTTCAGTTCGCCATCGGCAGCGATGGCAAGCTCTATCCCAATAACACCGTGAACACGCCGGGAATCTTTCCGCTGGCCATCGCCACCAGCAAGACCAACGTCTTCGTGGTCGATACGTACCAGCCGTTGCCGTTGTGCTCCACGGCAGAACCCTGCTCTGGCTCCATCGCCGTGATCCCGCTTGTGACGCCATCGAGCAGCAACAACTGCACGACGACAGTGTGTATGGGGCCGTCTGTGAACAACACGGCCGTCAATGGCCAGTACTGGCCTCTGACGCTTCCGAGCGCTCCCAAGGACGTGATCGTGCCCACGGCTGTGAATGTGCTCGCCTCGGGCGCCTATATCTACGTAACGGCCTATGATTCGTCAACCTTAACTCCCACGGGTTATGTCTTCGGATTCTGGGTCGTTCCCGCGAGCTACACGACGATCCCGTCAGGTACATCCTGCACCCCGTTGCCGTCAGGCCAAACGACATACCCAGCGGGTACTCTTTGTCCGCTGGCCGGCTCGCCCTTTGCCGCCGGCGCTCGCCCTTCCGCCATTGCCAGTGACGGCGGAAGCGCCTTTGTCTACGCGACTGATACGGTGCACGGAGATGTGCTAGGGTATTCGGTCGCTTCCAATGGCGCGCTGACGCCGCTTTCAGGCAGCCCGTACCCGGCGGGCAACCAGCCCTCGTCCGTTGTTGTGGATCCGTCGCCGTCGTATCCGTATGTCTATGTGGCAAACTCGCAGGACTCCACGGTGACGGCTTATGCGATGAGCAACGGCGTGCTCACGCGCATCGGCAGCTATGCCACCGGCCTGCAGCCGGTCGCCATCGGCATCGATCCCTCGACGTACCACTTTCTCTTCACAGTCAATTTTCTCGCCGACAATGTCTCCAACTTTGAGTTGAGCACGACCGCGGGATCGCTGCTCGATGCGCAGTTCTCACCGTATGCGACCAATGCCCAGCCTGTGGCTGTGGCGGCAATTCCTCACAACGGCACGGGAGGCGGCGTTCAGTCGCATTAATACCGTGCCACAAGTCCGGCCCGGGCAGCCGAGCCGGTGGCAATACCCCGTAGGGGCTTTTACAATTACCACGGGGCAACGTAAACGAGATTTCTTGAGGGCCTGGAAGCAACGGGCCCGTGACGAAGGAAGCGCATGAAGTTCAGCAAATTGAGCCAGCTCGCTCTGGTTTCGGCGATCGGCCTGGTTGCAGCCATATTCTTGACGTCCTGCGAACTGGTCACCGTTGACTTTGTTTTTGTTGCCGCCTCCGCGGGCACTTCAGCCAGCAGCGCGGGCCAGATCTATACGTACGCCACGGACTCGCAGTCGGGCGCCATCCGCACTGGCGCCCCCGTTATTTCTTCGGGTGGAACGAACCCGGTTGCGATGGCCGTGACCTCGGATTACAACAATCTCTACGTCGCCAACCAGGGCAACAATACCGTGGTGCATTTCAGCATCGCCGATACCGGCGTTCTGACGCAGAAAGACACGATCACGCTGCCCACGACCCCGGTGTCCATAGCGGTGAACGCCACGAACACCTACCTTTATGTCGTCTCCGGCACCAGCTCCGCGACGCTTACGGAGTACGCCCTCAGCTCGGGCGCGATCGGCAGCAGCGCAACTTCCACGCAGGCGCTTGTCCTTCCCGGCTTTACTACCGATACAATCCTCCCCACTGGTGTAGCCGTACTCACCAACAACAACGCGGTATATGTCACGACGTATGACAAATCGGCCTACAACCCTGGCGGCAGCACAACCAGCAACGCCAATCCTGGCTGGATCTTCGGCTACTCGGTTGGTCCTAATGGCGCGCTCGCGGTGATTTCCGGCAGCCCCTGGCAGGCCGGCGTCAAGCCCTCCGCGCTCGCCACTGACCCCACCGGCCGCTTTGTATTCGTCACCGACTACGCATCCAACGAGATGATCGGTTACACAGTTTTGTCCAGCGATGTGCTGGCCTTCATGATCGATGGGCCGTTCAAGACCGGCAACGAGCCGACCGCGATCACAATCGATCCGCGCGGCCTCTTTATCTATGTCACCAACTCGCTGGACGACACGGTGTCGCCGTTCTCGATCGCGCTGCCGACCGGCACTCCCTCGGTGATCGCAAACCCAACCGGGACGAGCGCAAACTCCACCGATACCGACCCGGTGGGAGTCATTGTCGAGCCTTCGCTGGGCCGCTATGTGTACACTGCCAACCGCCTGGGCGATTCGATCTCCGGCTTCCAGCTCAATCCCAGTAACGGCTCCTTGACTTACACCCAGGCTACGCCCTACCCCTCCGGTGCATATCCCACGGCAATCGTCGCCGTTCCGCACGGCAACCATGCCACGCAATCGGTGACTCCGTAGAAACAGGGGTCAGGGATCGGTAAGAATATGAAGAAGTGAGAAGCCCAGCCGATGGTTGGGCTTTTTGCTGGACGCCAAGACCCAACTCTAAAACCGAGGTGCTCCATCCAAACGCGTTGTCGCCGCGGAAACCGCTTAGGGTAGGATCCTGCTGCCAGCCGACTTGCCGACTTGCTCACTGGTTCGCAACACATTCGTGGCGTGCAGCCACTCGCGCAACTTGCGCTGCGCAGGCTTCTCAATGAAGTGCAGGGCAAAAACGGCCAGTGCGATCAGGAATACGTAGCTGATCCAGGGGTCGAATCGTTTCAGATGCAGCGCTTCGAGCACATGCGAATTGTGAATCAGGTTCCATAGGTTGAAGTGCAGCAGGTAGAGGCAGTAGCTAGCCTCGCCAACGAAGACCAATGGGCGCACACCAAGCGCGTGCGCCAAAGGATTCTCCCCGGCCAGCCCCAAAATAATGCAGGCAAAGAGCGGCATCAGCAGACCGTCGTGAATAATGGCATAGGGAACCAGCGGCCCCAGGCTCAGGATGAAGTAGATGCCGCCGAACCCAATGAAGCCGAGCCAGAGACGCAGGCGGCTCGCGCGCGGGATCATTGCGTCCAGATTGGCCAGCATCACGCCGAAGACAAAGCTAAAAACGTGCGCATAGGGCGTGTATTTGAGCGCCCACAGCCAGGGCCCGTAACTCCAGCGGTCGGGGTGCACGATGCCGTCGGGGTTGAAGGCCATGTAGAGTGCGCCCGGCACAAGGCCAAGTATCCACACACCCGCCATCCTAGCGAGGTGCGGCGCCATGCGCTCGGGCGTCTTCCAGCGCGCCAGCCAGGGAAAGATCAGGTAGTAAAAGGCCTCGGCCGACATGGTCCATGCCGGCGTATTCAGAAACGTGGCGACGGCCGGAATCCAACCCTGCAGCAGCAACGGCGTGAGCACCACGCCTGTCCAAAACATGTCGTGCGTATGCGTCGCGTACTCCGACCTAAGGTTTCCCAGGCTTAGCAGCAGGCTGAGAAGGTAGATGGGATAGATGCGCGTGAAGCGCGCCTCCCAGAAACGATAACGATCGAGTTCCCCGCTGCGCGCGCGCTGGTTGTAGTTGTAGCCAAGCACGAATCCCGAGAGCAGGATGAAATAGCTGACGGAGATGAACCCGGCGTTGACCACCGGCGCCAGAAATCCGAACCAATGAGGATTCGAGAAGTGAAATAAGACGATGTTGATGGCCGCAAAGCAGCGCAATCCGGTCAAGGCCTTCAGCGGCGCCGGCTTGCGAGTTTCAGTGGACGCAGGGACTAGCGACATAGGGACTTGGGAATTAGGCGCCAAGGACGTAGGCGACTAGAAAGACAGCATGGAACGAAAGACACTTTTCAGCGGTGCCGACTCCGGTGTTCGAGTTGGAGGGCACAATGCCAACTCTAAAAGTTGCGCGAGTGGCTCTTAGTCCCTAAGTCCCTAGCCCCTATGTCCCTGCTTTCACGCCGTGACCAGCGAACCGACCTTTTCGCCCTGCACGACGCGGCGAATGTTGCCCGGCTGGTTCATGTTGAAGATGATCATAGGCAGGTTGTTGTCTTTGCACAGGCTCACGGCTGTCAGGTCCATCACCTTCAGCCCCTGGCGCAGAATGTCCATATAGGTGATCTCGTCGTATTTCACAGCGTCCTTCACCAGAACCGGATCGGCATTGTAAATCCCCTCCACCTTGGTGCCCTTGAGCAGCACATCGGCCTTGATCTCCATGGCGCGAAGACTGGCCGCCGTGTCGGTGGAGAAAAACGGATTGCCAATACCCGCCGCGAAGATCACAACGCGGCCTTTTTCGAGATGGCGCACCGCGCGCCGGCGGATGTACGGCTCGGCAATCTGGTTCATGAAGACGGCAGTCATCACGCGGCACTGCACGCCGCGTTGCTCCAATGCGTCCTGCAAGGCCAGCGCGTTGATCACCGTGGAGAGCATTCCCATGTTGTCGGCGCTTACGCGGTCCATCTCCTTGGCCTGCTCCTCAACGCCGCGGAAGAAGTTGCCGCCGCCCACGACCAGGCCGATTTCGACGCCGAGCGCGTGAATCTCCGCCAGTTCGCCGGTAATCTCAGCCACCTTATCGGCATCCAGGCCGAAGCCCCGCTCTCCCGCCAGGGCCTCGCCCGATAACTTAAGAACGATTCGTTTGTACATGCCGTTTCGAGTATCGCATACGGGCCGTGAATAGCGTCTCAGGAGCTCGTGTCGTGGGACCGAGGGGCACAGAGTTCGCGCTTCCCGAATCCGGCCTTTCACTACGCCAGTGTCAAATCAGGAACTGGCCCAACATTTCACGCAACGCCGGTATCCCGCTCAACGCAAATCTTTTTAGACTGAGCACATTCCACAAGGCCTCCACACGAAACGCACGTCAGGTTTCCATGATCGTCAAAACGCAGTGCAAAGGACGCGAATTCACCGGCGTTGAAGTGGGCGCGGGCAATGTGCGCCGCTACTTTCCCAAGGACAGCGATGTCATCGAGCTGCGCCTGGACCATCTGCTGATTCAGTTGGGGCTCAAACCGGATTTCTGGCAGGGCCAGACGCAGATTTGCGATCCGCGTCTCTGCGCATGGCTGGAATCGAAGAACTTCAACGGGCGACCGGGCGACGCACCCATTCCCTTGGCACTGATTCCTTCGGGGAAGAACTGTTACCGCCTGCAACCCATCGGGGGAAACGGCCGTTCGAAGCTCAAGCCCAGTCACAGCCTCATTCAACAAGGCTGACATGCCAGGGCAAACGCACCATAGAAGAACCCAACCCAACGACGAGTGAATACAGCAAAGCAAGAGCAGCAGGGGGCTGAAGCTCCCCTAATTTTGCCTGATACGGCCCGGCTAAAGCCGCCCCCTTGTTACAAGACCCCGTGCGATGGGCTTCCTCTCAGTCAGTAACGCCGTGCTCTCGTGCCTTTTCGCCTCGAAAAGGCATGGTGCGTTTGCCCTGGCTGATCTCCGCCCGTCGCATAAAAACCGCTGCCTTCCCTTTTCTTTGGTGCCTATGTCCCCATCGAGCACCCGTCGCGGCGGATGCTCGATGGGGCGGTTCGGTCCGTTTGTCCCCGCCTTGCTACACTCGGATTGAAATGAATCTCACTCAACTGCAGCAAGACACGGAGCGGCATTTTGCCGCAGGCGCGGCCGCAGCCAGCGATCCTTCGGCGATGACCGCATTTTTGGCGCTGCGCACGGCTCTCGAATCCGGCGCAGTCCGCGCTGCCGAGCCCGACGCCGCGACGCGAACGGGATGGCGCGTAAATGCATGGGTCAAGCAGGGCATTCTGCTCGGCTTTCGCCTCGGTGCCCTGGAGGAATCGGCCGCTGGACGGCTCTCGTTCGTCGACAAGCACACCTATCCTGCGCGGCTCTTCTCCATTGGCGACGGCGTACGCATCGTGCCCGGCGGCTCTTCGGTACGGTCCGGCGCCTATGTGGCGCGGGGCGTCGTCTGCATGCCTCCCATGTACATCAACGCAGGCGCGTATGTCGACGAAGGCACGATGGTCGATTCGCACGCGCTCGTTGGTTCGTGCGCACAGATCGGCAAGCGCGTACACCTGAGCGCTGCGGCGCAAATCGGCGGCGTGCTGGAGCCGGTGAACGCCAGCCCCGTCATTATTGAGGACGATGTACTCGTGGGCGGAAACTGCGGCGTCTACGAAGGAACCCTGGTGCGCCGGGGAGGGGTGCTCGCGGCCGGCACGATTCTGACGCGCGGAACCCCCTTGTTCGATCTGGTGAAGGGCGAGGTGCTGCGCGCGAGCGGCGAGACCCCACTCATCGTTCCGGAGAACGCCGTCGTAGTTCCCGGCGCCCGCGCCATCCACAAAGGCAAAGGGCAGGAGTGGGGCCTGAGCCTTTACGCTCCTGCGATCGTGAAATACCGCGACGACAAGACCGACCTCAGTACCGCGCTCGAGGAACTATTGCGATAGGCGGCAGCGAGCTGGCTCGACCCTGACGGACTCGCTAACCGACCGACTCTCCGAAAAAGTGTCAACGCCGGGCCCTCCCGGTGCGTCTAAAGGTTTGAACCTGTATGCTTCGCGAGATCCAATGAATACCAAGTCAACTTGCTGCCTTGCCCTTTCACTTGCCGCTGTTTCCGGGTTCGTGTTTTACGCGGTACGCAGATCCGGCGCGGCGCAGCAGCCCTCCACGGCCCAGCAACAACCCATGACCACCCTTAAGGTACAGGCGCGCGAGGTGCTTTTGCCGGTGGTCGTATTGGATAAACACGGAGCCCTGGTGCCGAACCTCACGTCCAAGGACTTCACACTCACTGAAGATGGCCGGCCGCAGACGATCAAGAGCTTCACCTCGCAAAGCGATCTGCCCTTCCGCCTGGGCCTGCTGGTCGATACCAGCCGCAGCGTTTACTCGGCAATGGACAACGAGCGCAAAGCCGCGGGCAAATTCGTCGACCTTATGCTGCCCGCCGATCCGAAAGCCGGAGTCCAAGGCGATCAGGCCTTTCTGATTCACTTCGACCGCGAAGTGGAGCTGCTCGAGGACTTCACCAATTCGCGTGAGAAGCTCCATCGCGAACTCGACCAGATGACGCCAAGCGCGCGGGAGCACAACGATCAAGGGCCCGAGTCAAACGACGACGATCGCGGTGGAAATGGCGGGGGCGGCTACGGACAACATAGCGGGCGCCAGGGCAGCGGAACGCAACTCTACGACGCGATCTACCTCGCCTCCGACGAACTGATGAAGCCGAAAGAAGGACGCAAGGCGCTCGTGGTCTTCTCCGACGGCGCGGATCGCGGCAGCAAGGAGACGCTGAACGACGCCGTCGATGCTGCCGACCGCGCCAGCGTGCAGGTCTTCACCATCTATTTCAGGGGCGAGGAAGAACGGGCCATGAGCGGTTATCCGGGCGGGCATCATGGCGGCGGCAGCCATCCGGGCAGCGGAGGAGGGTGGCCGGGCAGTGGCGGCCACGGCGGCGATCGCGACGACCGCAGATCCCAGGAAGACGACAAGAAGATTATGCAGCAGATCGCCTCGCGCACCGGCGGCCAGTACTTTGAAGCCAAGAAGAGGGACAACCTCGACGAGATCTACAACCAGATCGCCACATTGCTGCGCCAGCAGTACCTGCTCACCTACACACCCGATAAGGTCGATACCGACGGCGAGTTCCACAAGATCGTCCTCAAGACCGAAAAGAGCGACCTGACCGTATACACACGCGAAGGCTACTACGCGCCGACGCCGGACAAATAAGACCGGGGACCGAGGGGCCAGACGGGCCCCTGGCGCGATACCGGGCAGAAGCTGCGAATGTTCAAGGACGGGCTTGGGAGCAAAAACCGCCCCCGAAGGAACACGTCTCTTCGGAGGCGCTTGTCGAGCTTTGTACACAAGATAAAGACGGGGACCAGTAGCCGGCACTGGAGGTCGGTAGCGCGCGGCTACTGGTGATCCCTGCACTAAACGAGACTAGCCGCGGCTTCCCCTTTCCACTGCTGCCTCGTGTCGCCCGGCTCAAAGAAAGCTCATCTTACACGCTTTCCGAACCATGTTGACAATCGAAGTGTCTCCGAAGCTGAGTGACCATTCCGTGACGGCCGTCACAGGGGTTTGTGTCGAGCTGAAACCGGCGCATAGGATTGAAGATAGCGATGGACGTTGCGTCGGATTGAACCTAGAACCGGTCTCACAAGCCATCGGCAGCGCTTGCGTGAGTGCATGAACCCCGCCTTGTTGTTGGGGCTCATACTTGCTCAGGGGAGCCCTGAGGTATGTATGAAACCGGTTGTAGCCCGAACAGAAAACTTTAGGTTTGGAACTGCGATTTAGCTGATTGACAAAGCCTGGCTCGGCCACGAGAATCGGAGATTCAGCCGATTCCGCGAAAGGTTCCCCATGACTGCATTACTAAAAACTGATTTAGGCCCGATACCCTTGCTGGGGCGTGGCAAGGTGCGCGATTTGTATGCGGTGGACGGCGCACTCCTGCTGGTGGCGACGGACCGCATTTCTGCCTTCGATCACGTGCTGGCAACGGGAATTCCGGACAAGGGCAAGGTCCTGACGCAGATTTCACTTTTCTGGTTCGATTTGCTGAAGGATCTGGTGCCGAACCATCTGATCACGGCGGAGGTTGGTGAGTTTCCCGCGGCCCTTCAGCCCTATGCGGATCAGTTGCGAGGCCGCTCGATGATGGTGGAGCGGGCGGCGATGTTTCCTGTGGAGTGCGTGGCGCGAGGGTATCTGGCGGGATCGGGCTGGAAGGAGTATTGCGCCGAGGGAACGGTCTGCGGCATTCCCCTCCCCGGCGGGCTCCAGGACGGCGCGCGTCTGCCGGAGCCGATCTTTACGCCGGCGACCAAAAGTCAGGACGGCGCACACGACGAGAACATCTCTTACGACAAGGTGCAGGCGGCGATTGGCGCGGCAGAGGCGGCGGAATTGCGGCGGCTGACGCTCGAGATCTACCGCCGAGCAGCGGCACATGCCGAGACCTGCGGATTGATTTTAGCGGACACGAAATTTGAGTTCGGCAGGACGCCGAAAGGGGTTATTCTTGCCGATGAGGTGCTGACACCGGATTCCTCGCGTTTCTGGGAAGGAAAGTTTTGGAAGCCTGGCGGCGCGCAGCCGTCATTTGACAAGCAATTCGTGCGCGACTATCTGGAAGAAATCCACTGGAACAAGCAGGCACCGGCTCCGGGTTTGCCGGACGCGGTGGTCGAACGCACACGGACCAAGTATTTCGATGCCTTCCGGCGCCTGACCGGCCGGGAGATCGCATCCTAGCTTTGAGAGCGTTGTTTCAACCTGGTTCAACAGGCTTCGGCCGAGGTTCCGCAGAGACTAATCGCTATCTCTTGCGGCACGAACGGCACACGACACACCCATCGGGTGGGTTCCCTTGTCGTGCTCTTTCGCGAAGCCGGTCCATGAAACGCGCTACCGATCCATTGCCTGGGTTTGAGTGTTGCCGTGAGAGAAAGTGAAATCCGTCATGGAATGGGTGGACTGGATCATTCTCGCTGTGCTGGCGGCATCGGTACTGGCGGGAATGGCGCAGGGTTTCTTTCGCACCGTTTGCTCGCTCGTGGGCCTGATCATGGGAGTTGCGCTGGCTAGCTGGAACTTCGCGCGCATAGCGATGCGATTGAAGCCTATTGTGCGGATCGATGCCGTCGCCGACGCCATTGCGTTTCTGGTGATCGCAGTCATTGTAATGATTTTGGCCAATTTGATTGGGATCATGCTGAAAAAGCTGTTTCACTGGGCGGGCCTGGGCTGCCTTGACATTTTGGGCGGAGCCATTGCCGGCTTTGCGCAAGGCGCATTGCTGGTTACGGTCTGCGTTCTGGTCACGGTGGCATTTTTCCCGCAGACAGCATGGTTAACCAAGGCCGAACTCCCGCAGTTTTTTATTGGGGCCTGTCATTTGAGCACGCGTGTAACTGCCGATGAGCTATCGGTGCGCGTGCAGGAGGGCCTGAAGAGACTAGAAAAGGAATCGCCGAAATGGATGCACACAAAGTACGGCGGTTCGTGAGAAAATCTGCTGTGTAATTCCCCCGGTTACACGAGACGAGCAATTCGAGCAAGAGGGAAGCGTGAGACGAGAACTGGACATCCTGGTGACGCAAATGCACTCGAGCGGCATCCGTTATGAGGAAGCTGTGCGGGAATTTAAGAGACAATATCTGCGCGAAGTTCTGGTGGCACACCGGGGCAACCAATGCAAGGCCGCCGAAGAACTGGGCATGCACCGCAACACGCTCAGCCGCGCCATGGCGGACCTGGGACTGGACTTGGCCGAGGTGCGGGCCGGGCTCAAGCGTCCACCGCGCAGCGAACGTCCTGTACTTAGCGCGATTCGCCAAGGCTATCGCTAGCAGCCCGTGGTGAAAGTCAAAAACTGCGAGAAAACCATCCCTCAGCGGCTAAAGCCGCGTTGATTCCAAAGCTGCTGCGGCACGAGTAAACTCGTGCCCTTTCAAAACCGGATTTTCACCACAGGCTGCTAGGGCTGACGCGTCTCAAAAGAATGCAAACGAGTTCCCAGAACCCAGAAGCCCGCATCGCGATCGAGCCGGATTTCGTCTGGGATGGGCAGGAGGCCTATCTCTTCGACATCGACGGCACGCTGTTGCGCAGCCGCGACCGTGTGCACTTCGACTCCTTTGCCGCCGGGGTGCAGCGCGTGACGGGCTTTGAAATCGCGCTGGGCGGCATCCTGCTGCACGGCAACACGGATACCGCCATCCTGCGCGAGGCTTGCCGGCAGGCGGGGATTCCCGCAGAGGTGTTGGAAGAGCGCATGGCCGCCATTCTGGAAGCGATGCGCAGCAGCGTCGCCGAGCGGCGCCACGAACTGGACCTGGCGCTGATGCCGGGCGTGGAGGACGCCTTGCGCCACCTGGCACAGCAGGGAGCATTGCTGGGTGTGGCATCAGGCAATCTGGAAGCAATAGGCTGGATCAAGATCGAAAGGGCCGGCTTGAGGGAGTGGTTCCGCTTCGGCGGCTTCAGCGATAACTTCCCAATCCGTGCGGAACTTATCGCGCAAGCCGCGCACAAGGCCCGCGAAATGGCGGGGCGCGGCGCGAAGATTTGTGTAGTGGGCGATACACCGCGCGACATCGAAGCTGCGCGCGCCAATTTTCTCTCCGTGATTGCCGTGGCTACCGGGCGATGCAGCTTCGACGAGCTGCTGGCGTGCAAGCCCGAAGCTTGCGTCTCTTCGTTGGCCGATTTGCTGGCGACGGAAAAGGAACGGCCGTGATGCGGCCTCGACCAACAGACACGCGGTTCTTTCGGCAAGCTGCGAGCAGGCCGGCAAGTTTTGCAGTCGCCGAGCCAGCGTCTGAGCTCAAGGTGTCGTGGCGTCTTAGGAATTCATCACAAACACCAGAAAGTACAACCGCAGATCCTTCGACTTCGCAAGCCGCACAAAACGCGGCTTACTGCGCTCAGGATGACAAGCTTTGTTTCGTTACGAACTCCTCGGACAGAACACGAGCCTCGAAAACGAAAGTAGCGCGACAGCGAGGAGCGACGGCGATGCGCTGTGCGGCCGGGATGGCGCTGGTTTGGTTTGCTGCGACACTGCCAGCGCAAACGGCGAATCCTGCAGCGCCTGCGGGGCAAAGCCCGCCGGCGGCAAGCCAAAGCCAGCCAACAGGCAAGACCACGCCTGCAGCCGCATCCAATCCGGCACCAAGCGAAGAAGCTAAGCAGCCACACACGCGCGACCGGCGGCGGGCTGCAAAGCTCTATCTGGCCGCGAGCAAATTGTTCGTCGATCGCAAGTTTGAGGAAGCGATGAAGGACTTTGAGCAGGCGGCTGCACTCGACCCGGCGAATGCCGACTACCGGCTGGCTGCTCTTGTGGCTCGCGGCCATGCGGTGACAGCGCTGATCCAGGATGCGGCCAAGGACCGGTTGCTGGGCAACGAGGCCGCGGCGCGCGCTGCGCTGGAACATGCCCGGGGACTCGACCCGGCGAATCCCGAAATCAGCCAGCATCTCGAGGAACTGGCAGACGACGCGGTGCGCAGCCAGCCCCAGCCTCTCTATGAGCAAGGCGGCAGCCAACTGGCTGGACCTTTACAGTTGGAACCTACGCCTGGCCTGCACAGCTTTCACATGCACCAAAACGGAGAGCAAATCATTACGCAGGTTCTTCGAGCCTACGGACTGACGGCGATGCTTGACACAAGCGTGCATCCGCTCCTGACCCGGTTTGACGTAGACGACGCCAATTTTGAGGAAGCCGCACACGCCCTGAACCTCACGACGAATACGTTCTTTGTGCCGCTGGACGCGCACCGCGTATTGGTGGCTGCCGATACCTCCACAAACCGGAGTCAGTATCTGCGCCAGAGCGCAGAAACGGTCTATCTGAGCGGGATGAGCGACGACGAAGTCAACGAGGTGCTGTTGGTTGCGAAAGACGTTTTTGCTTTGCCGCAAGCATCGCGCTTGCCCGGCGAGCACGCCATCGCGCTTCGTGCACCAACGCGAACATTGGAGGCTTTCAACGCAACCTTGCAGAGCCTCCTGGAGGGGCGCAGCCAGGTGCTGCTCGACGTGCGCCTGATCCAGGTGGCGCACATGAGCACGCGCGATACAGGCGGGCAACTGCCGCAGGGTATTTCGGCGTTTAACGTGTATGCCGAAGAGCAATCGATTCTGAACGCGAATGCAAGTCTCGTGCAGCAGATTATTTCCTCGGGACTGGCCGCGCCCAACGATCCGCTGGCGATTCTGGGCATCCTTATGGCTTCGGGCCAGGTGTCCAGTCCGCTGCTCTCGAGTGGATTCGCCTTATTCGGCGGGGGAATAACGCAGTCGGCGCTGGAGCTGGGAACGGCCAACATCAACCTCAACCTGAATACTTCGGACTCACGCGAGCTCGACCAGTTCCAGCTGCGCCTTGGGGATGGCGAAAAGGGCACGCTCAAGCTCGGCGAAAAGTACCCGATCCAGACGGCATCCTACTCGAGCACACCGGGAGGACTCTCAAACATCCCGGGGCTGACGAGCGCGGGCAATTCAGGCAGTCTCAGTTCCCTGCTGTCTTCATTGACACGTGCGGCGCCGAATATTCCCATGGTGGAGTACCAGGACCTAGGCTTGACGCTGACGGTAACACCCAAGGCACTACGCAGTGACGACGTTTACCTGGACATCGAAATGAAGCTCGACGCACTGGCAGGAACCACAGTCGACGGCAACCCCGTGCTCAACCACCGCGAATATACGGGCAAAGTGACGATCAAGGCGGGGGAGGCAACGGTGTTGGCCGCCGAGCTGGACAAGTCGCAGAGCCAGGCGATCAGCGGCACTCCCGGATTGAGCGAGATTCCGGGGCTGAACAACGTGAGCGACAAAAATGTGCAGAAGAACTACGCCACGCTGGTGATTGTGATGACGCCGCACGTGGTGCGCGGGCCGCAGGCAGCGGGACACACGGCGATGATGCGCGTGGAAAAAAGCGGGCCGTAATGAGACAGCGGACCTGGTGTGGTGTATCTGAAGTTCGCTGAAAAAGCAACCGCAGATCCTTCAACTTCGTCAGCCGCGGCGGACCTCGTTCAGGATGACACCCGCGTTCAAGTTGCGAGTTTCAGCTAAAGGACGCTCGCCACTCGACCACTCTACGAGTTTCGACGGTTTTTGACCGTGTTTGTCCGATATTTCCGGTGATATGTGTTGATTCTAAACGCGTTAGCTTAGAGAACTTGCCCGCACGCAAAATCGATTTTTGAATTTTCGCCGGTTTTTCTTGCTTATCCTATTGATAGTGTTGATGTTGCTTCGTTTTTCGCATGTCATTAAGCGCCACTTAAGCGCACATAAGCTGCTGCAACATGCAGTGGAATCCGACTCCCATCCTTGCCCCCTGGGCGGAAACGCGCGAGAGTGGGGCGTTCCTTTTCGTCCGATCCCACCTTAACCGATTCGCAAAAAAACGCGAATCGGCGAAGGTGGAGCACCCGGCACCCATGGGTTGATTGCTCATGATTCCAGTGTGCGCCTGAGGTGAAAATAATCCGCAAATTTGTCAAAGGAATAAGCGCCGTGGCTTGCGCGGGTTGCAGGAGGGAGTTGAACCTTGGAAGCTTGACAAAGGCGAGCCCCGCCCTGGCAACGCCAGGACGGGACACCGCGCATCGGAAGAAGGCCTACTGGAGGGAGATGCCGTCGAGCTTGGCCTGGAATTCGACGATCTTCTTCAGCGTGTCGTAGGGAATCTGGCCGATGCCAACCTCACGGCCGTTGACGACAAGAGTGGGAACCCCTGTAATGCCAAGGTCATTGCCGAGCTTGATCGAGGCATCGACCTGGGCCTTGACTTCAGGCGCGGCGGCACAGGCCGAAACCTTGGCGGGATCGAGCCCGGCTTTGACGACGGAGCTGTTGAGGGTAAGCGTGGCGCCGTCGGCAGTGGCGAGGCCGTCCTGGCCGTCGAATACGGCCGCGGCGAACTGGAAGAATGCGTTGCTGCCGGCCAGCTTGTTTACGCAGAGACCGTACTCGGCGGCTTGCACCGACGCGGGATGGATGGACGCAATGGGAAAGGCCTGAAACACGATGCGGGCCTTGGGAAAATCCGAGACAAGCTTGTCCATGTTGGCTTGCGCCTCTTTGCAGTGCGGGCATTGGAAGTCAGCGAACTCGACCAACTCCAGGTCCTTCGCTGCCGAGCCGCGATAGGGGCCGTCAGCTTGCTGCTGGAGCTGCTGGCGGAATTCGGCGAAGGGATGATCGCCAAAATTAACGATGGAATCGCCGGTAATGATGTGCTTGCCGTCGGGCAGCACAAAGAACGCCAGGGCCGCGGGCTTTTCCTTGCCTGTTTTGTCGCCAATAAGGACGACGACCTTGCTCACGTTTGCGACGGAAGTGGCGAGGATGGCCTGCACCTGCCACATACGGTTCTCATCGAAACCCCAATTGGCGTTGAGAAAGGCGTCGACGGTTTCCTTGGTGGGCGAGGCGGCGGTGAAGTTCGCCGGGTCCGGCTTGGGAAAGGTGGGCGGGCCGGACGGAGCGGGTGCCGAGGGTTCAGCCGCGGATTGCTGCGGCGCTGCAGGCTCGGCGGCAGGCTGCTGGGGCGCGGGAGGCGGCTGCTGCGCAGAGGAATCGGGGGCAGGCGGCACATGCTGTTGGGCAGTGGCCTGGAACACGGGAACGAAGAGGGCAAGCAGCGCGGCGGCGCTGAGCAAACGGGCGAGCGGACGAATCAAGCTGTTCTCCTTCGACAAGGGAAAAACTCCCTCACATTAGCTTATAACGCGGGATTGGGGGGAGGGGCTAAAGGTAAGGGTGCAGTTTTCGGTTGGGCGGTGATAGGCCCGGAACCTGTTTCCATGTCAATGAGCATTCGGCGATTTAGCGTTCATTGACGCCGCAGATGTTTGCGGCACAAAAGGGCGTTTGCCGGGAGCGATCCTGCTAGACAGTGGGTGCCTGCCAATTGAGGTCCGTAGTCTCCCCGGTCCCCAAGAGCGAGGGACCGGGGGCACCCGCAGTGAGATTTTTGAGGCGTCGAGACCGAGGCTACCCGCCTGCCGTAATCCGAGGAGTCGTTGGAATGTGTCGGAGTGGACGGCTGGAACTCGCGGCCCACTCATCGCGATAAAGCCGCGATGAATGGGGCACAATTTGTCGCGTGAAAACCAGAAGTGAAACGCTTGACCGGGCCACCCGCCTCACGAAATATCAGATAACGTCCCGTCTTTGCCCGGGTTTCCTGCGAGGGTTCAAGGTTTGAAATAGACATTGTTGGTGACCTGCTCAAAAGGAGATTTGATTGAGGACAGGTCGGAACCCGTTCGGAAAATCCGGATGTATTGATAGTGAGAATGTTGACCAAACCGAACTTGCACGTAACTTGGCACACCGATTTCATGTGTGCCACTCGGCGCAATTTCCCACCATGGGTAGCCGCTCAGGGCCTTGCCACATCGAGTCAGGCCCGGTGTCGTTGACAAGTCCTCGTCAAGGAGATCCATCCATCCCTTGTCACCAAACCGGATGAATAGGCTGTCGACCTCTGCTTGGATTTCTGGTTCGCTCGAACATTTCTCCAACGCCTGCCGCACATCGGCCGTTTTCATGGGAACGATCTTGGGACTGGAGATGTAAGCCCAATAACAACTGAGAAGGACACACAACGTTGGGCCGACCAATGCCAGACAGGAAAATATGCCGACCCATACCAGATAGGAATATGTCTTTGTTTTCATGCTCGGTTTTCTCGACTTAGCGTCTGCGTCTGCCTCCCGACGATCCCGATGAGCTGCCACTTGAACCACTGCTCATGTTCGGGTAGTCATCATAGCCTCTTTGCAACCAATACCAAGTACCAGGGGGAATCGACTTCCCTGGATATCGTGTTTCCTTCCAGGCAAGCGTTATGGCTTTCGCGTCGAATAATGAATCTCCTATCCAGTTCTCATACATCCCAATCCCGAGATAGTTGATCTCGTTGTCCGCGTAGATTCGATCCATGCCCTGAACGTAATAGTAGTCCCGATCCTTACCAAGTCCTTTGAAATACTTGGTGTCAAAGAAACTTTTGTTGGCGGGCGGCCCCGATCCGTGCAACGTCACCAAACCACAAATGAGGGTGCCCCCGGTCCCTCGCTTTTGGGGACCGGGGTGGGAAATCTCACGTCCCCCAGCCCATCGCGGAAGGGAGTGTTCTCAACGTGCATGAAAGGCGAGCGCATCCGTTATCAGCAAACGGGGGAGTTTCACTTCCTCACGTTCAGCTGTTATCGCCGTCGAGCCTACCTGACGGCGGCCGCAGCCCTGGATCTGTTTGAAGATGCGCTACGGCAAAACCAGAGGTGCTGCGTCCTTTCTGGCTTGGGTGCGGGGTCGCCGCTCCCTGTTGGGCGCGTCGACTTGGCTACCGTGCCTTCGGGACAGACCGACTCTGGTTTTGCGCTGGAGCGCGTCCGCCAGCGCTATCTCTTCGCAGTTGCCGGTTATGTCGTCATGCCGGAACACGTGCATCTGCTGGTCAACGAACCCAAGCGCGCTCTCTTATCGAAAGTGATTCAGGCCCTCAAGCTGTCGGTCTCGATGCGAAGCCGGGAACGGCCCTTCTGGCTGGCGCATTACTACGATTTCAACGTCT